>ERZ890510.681-NODE-681-length-25654-cov-6.944256_pt1 | contig 25654 bp, 23 predicted proteins | sample MGYA00521265_ERZ890510 | MGnify/ENA primary metagenome ERZ890510 (study PRJEB32303, sample SAMEA104408624) | aquatic metagenome | biome: Brackish water; feature: Chemocline; material: water | place: Baltic Sea | collected 2014-10-26T21:54:00 | depth 110 m ... | reverse complement strand
GCTGCCAGGGTTAAGCTTGGCTTGTATTTAACGGAACGTCCATATATGTCCCCTTAATCTGTACTTTGGATAATCTTCAGCGGTAGTGTATCTCTAAAGAATACATGCCAGTATGTGGACGAAGAATTCTCATTAATACTGCATCCACGACAGGAGTCGAGCATGAATCTATCGAAAAAACGTCTACTGAATTTTGTCAGCACTTGTTCACTGGCCGCGTTGACGCTTGCCAGCGGGGCGGCGGCTGCGGCGGCTGATGTCGCTGCTGCATTGGCCCATCCCGATCGGCCCACTGCAGATGCAGCGGCTGATGCAACCCGCAAGCCGGCGCAAGTGCTGGCGTTTGCAGGGCTCGAAACGGGCATGGATGTTTTCGAAATGGAAGCGGCTGGTGGCTACTACACGGAGATACTGAGTCGTTCAGTTGGCCCGAACGGCAGCGTAGTCCTGCAGGAAGCACCCGGCCTCATGAGTTTTGTTGGTGATGGCATAGATCTGCGTACGGCGAATAATCGGCTCGCTAATGTGCGGGTCAGCCTGAGCAATTTTGATGCGCTGGAAGCTGAAGATAATTCTATCGACATGGTCACCTGGATTCAGGGTCCACACGAACTGGGCTTCGCACCAGAGGGAATTAATTTAGGCGACCCAGCCGGTGCCTTTCGTGAGATCGTGCGGGTGTTGAAACCCGGTGGCGTATTGCTGGCGGTAGATCACATCGCAGAAAACGGAACCGGACTGGAAGCGGGGAGTAGTACACATCGTGTTGCAGAAAGTGTCATCACACAAATGGCGACACAGGCTGGGCTTTCTGTCCTGCGCAGCTCAGATTTGCTTAAGAATTCAGCCGATCCTCTGACTGCTCACGTATACGACGCGTCAATACGGGGTAAGACCAGTCAATTTATGGTGCTGTATAGGAAATAGAGAGAATTAAAGGGGGCGGAGAAATTAAATTTTCGTCCCCTTTTTGTTTGTGAAATTGGTTAAAAAATAATTCCTCTGCCCCCATTCTATTCTCCTGACTTCTCCTCTATGGCATGCAGCCCAGCTCCGTCAGCAGCTGAGCGGACTCGCTCAGCTGCACTTCGGGGAACAGGTGGAGGCCGCTCATCAATTCGATCTGCTCCAACTTGCCCTGTAGGTCACAATAACGCTCCTGCTGAGTAAGGTCTTTTGGAAACACGAACGCCGCTATGCCCGATGACCCAACCACTACCTTAAAATACGCCGCCGGGTCTGAATCTGCTCCCATAGAAGCGGTGTTGAGAGGCTGATTGATCAGGAATAGCGGTCCGCTTATTACACGCAGCGCTTTCCCGCTGACAGCCAGCTGGTTGAGGGTTTGTTCCAATCGTAGCCAAGCTCCTCGTCTCAGGGGCGCTGGCATGGGCACCATATTGCTGAGGTTATTGAGTTCCAGCCAGTAAGGTGTGTTAGCGAAGCTGGTCATCGGTGCCAGCCGGGCCCGCTCTTTCTTCACGGAAGCCGGTTCGTTAAATCCACCGTAGGGGTTTGCTGCCGTACTGATTTCGGCTAAGGAAAAGCCGTCGGCTTCCAGTTCTGCCAGTTCATCAATGCGGTAAAACTTCTGCAGATCATCGGGCTGCCAGAATCGAGGTAATAAGGAGGCGACGCCAATAGCGTCTTTCGTGAGTCGATAGGCAACCCAGTCAGGCAGGCCCGTATCGTTGTTCAAACCAGCGGCGTACAAATTATGTACCACTATGTTTCCGCGAGTCGCGGCCAGATTCGACTCATATTGCGGACATTTTCCCTGACAATGGGAGATCGCAATGTTTTGAGCCTGCGTGCTCATTGGTAGGATCATCGACAAGAGCAGAATGAGCTGGGCTAAGTATTCCTGGATAAATGTTCTCATGTGACTCACAACACGGCTTGAAAAATTTTGCGTAGAATAGCATTTTGCATGAATTAGGAGTGGCTTTTTATCACGCTATTAGAGAGAGCTAAAGCAGCGAATTTGGGAACAGATTGAGGGCGAACAAATTGGACGCCTGCAAAAATTACCCACAAAAATTAGGGTCTATTTTGTTGTTTTTGATTTAAGATCGACATGGCGTCTAATTTAGCCCTTAGGCACGATTGCTTGTCTGCTTTCTATATGAGTAAGTGATTGAATTATCTTTAAAGAAGCAGTTAATGAATAAACGGAATTGCCCTGGAGCTTTATCCTGTATTTGAATTCTCTGTACGTGCTCAGCTCACCGGTGAATATTCTTAAATCCAGGATAGGCTGTGCCATTTTGGCGATTCTGCCAATGTTTTTCCTCGCACTTTCCGCCGAGGCGGCCGAAAGCAGTGAGTCAGAGTTGCTTTTACTCGACGGCAACTGGAAAAAAGTCGTTGGCCAACATTTGTTGCCGGTTGGTGATATGGCCGACCGAAGTATCTGGATAGACGTTCAAATTCCCGAGGAGTGGCCTATTGATGTGTTAAATAGATCCCCCTCAAACCCGAACATAAATCCGCGAATCGCCACCTACGTGCGTGAACTGCCCTTTTCCTCGCCCAGATCGGGTCTTTATTTGCAAGTTGGTGAAATATACTCGGCTTTCGATCTCTACCTGTCTAATCAGGCAGGGTCATTTACCAAGATTGCATCCAATGGTGATATCTCCTTTCCAAACAGAGATGGGCAGACGGTCTTTAGCCCAATTGCGCTGCCCGAAATACCCGCAAACGCACGACTGGTATTGCAGATCAGCGCTGAAGGCTATCCTTCAACACGGCTAGTCACAGCGCCGATACTTGGCGAGGCCGTTGCTGTCACTTCAAGAATTTGGATTACCCGCACGTTGGTGGCTCTTATCATTGGCGGATTTTTAGCCATTTCCATCCACAATTTGTTTCTCTGGGTAAGCGGCTCACGACGTCAATCGGAGTATTTGGCGATTGCTATGTTGTCGCTCACTATGATGATGCGTATTGCTGCCAACAATCAGCTGATAGATATATTGATTTGGTATGTTTTTGACGTTGTACCCACAACCGAGTTGGCATCCCGAGTAAGTTGGTTTACTTTTCCGATGGTCCTGCTTTTATGGGTTGGAATAATTCGCAGTCTTTTCCCCAAGGATGTAGGCCTCGTCTTGATGACGATTTTTATTGCCCCTTCGATGCTTGTGGTCGCCTCTGCACTTTTAACAAGCCCCGAAGTCTACATCACGATTGGCACCTATTTTCGTTTGTTGATGCCGTTATTTTTCGTTCTGTCGGTCTATGTCGTTGTGCGGGTTTTGTGGAATCGACGAGCCGGCGCCATGGCAATCTTCGTTGGCATCATCATATTTATAATCGGTCCAATTTATGATTTGGTATTTTATCAACAGGGTAGATATTTTTATATAGAGGTCTCCAGTATCACGATGCTGACTTTCTGTATTCTGCAGTCGCTGCAGATTGGTCGCAGCTATACAAGGAGTCTTGAAGCGGCCTCGCAACTTTCTGGCGAGCTTAAGAGTCTCAATCAAAACCTGGAATCACAGGTTCAGGAACGTACTTCTGCGCTTCGAACCGCCAACGAAAATCTTGAGCAGCAAGCGATGACAGATCCACTGACCGAGTTGGCCAACAGGCGTGCATTTATGGCTGTATTTGAAAGAGAAATTGAAAAGGTAAAGCGGTATCAGCGATCCTTTGTCTTAGCCATGGTCGATATCGATCTTTTCAAAGCCGTTAACGATACCTGGGGACATGATGTGGGCGACAAAGTAATAATAGCGGTTGCCGAAGAACTAAAAGGCATAGGTCGAGATTCAGATGTCGTCTCGCGTTATGGCGGGGAAGAGTTTGTTATTCTGTTGCTCGAAACGGATGCCGAAACAGGGCGCCATGCGCTGGAGCGCATGCGTTCTAATATAGAGTCATTGGAAATTAATGTGGATGGTGCGTCGATCAAAGTAACTGCGAGTTTTGGTATGACAGTCTGTGTCAAAATGGAAGCATTAAATGAGGTTCTGAAGCGGGCAGATGAGGCCCTCTATCAAGCCAAAAACAATGGCCGAAATCAGCTGGTCTTTAAAAAATGAAAATTGCATCACACAGGAAAACAAACGCGAAAAAGGGAAAATAAACTGGACGCCAGCAAAATAAACCCCTGATTTGTTGTCTTTTGTCCGGGATTTATGTGGGTGCCCAATTTATTTTCTCTGAATTTGCCCCAATTTATTCCGCGCAAATTAGCTTATAATTAACACTTCTGGCACTATTTTAAGCTTATTCTATCTAACCACCTTTTTGACACAGGAAAAAGAAGTCCTATGCATACAGTCACACTACGCAAAATTATTTTTACTTGCCTGCTGGCAGCTCTCAGCGCCTGCGGCCCTGTTGAACAAGTGGCAGAGGAAGAGAGCGCGGCGACACAGACAATCCCTCTGGAAGGCTCCAACTGGCAGCTGGTACAGATAAAGGTGCTTGGCGGTTTCGTATTTACCCCGGAAGATTCGGGTAAGTATGTGCTGAACTTCCGCAGTGAAAACCGGCTCACCGGTACTTCCGATTGCAATGATATTACGGGCACGTGGCTGCAAGAGGATTCCTCTCTGCGCTTTGAGCCATTTTCTGCATCCCGTAAATTATGCCCGCCGGGATCTCTGCACAATAATTTAGTATTGTACTTGAAGGATACGGTCGCCCATGAATTCCGTGACGGTCATATGTTGCTGTCCACTACTACCGAAGGCATTGAAATGGAATTTGAATCTCGCTAGTTGTAAAAATAATTGCCAGACGAGTTTAAGGAAAGTCTAAGGGAAGGCAAATGAATCTAGAGCAGGCCGCGCTTATAGGTGAAATGATCGGTGGCATGGGTGTTGTGTTGTCATTGCTCTTTTTAGCATCTGAGTTACGCAGAAACACAAGACAGTCGCAGCGGGACGCCATGGCTTTATTAACGTCGAAGCGAAACGAAATGATGAATGTCTTAATGGAAAATCCCGAGTTGTCTGCTATTGTTTGGCGCTGTTTGTCAGGGCAGCGAGTTCCGGCGCATGAATGGTCGCGTTTTAGCGTTTATCTCTATACCAACATGGTAAACATTGAGTTAGGATTTAAAAAAATATGGGCCAATGAAGTTGACCCTGTAACCGCAGAAACGTGGCGAGAGGGGGCGGATTGGTGGCTTAAATACCCTGGAATGAGATTCTGGTGGAAAACCATCCCGGTAGGCTTGTCGCATCGATTTAGGGACTACATTGATCAGCGCTTAGAAGCTATCGAAGTAGATGGGAGGGAATGCGACAAGGTTGTCGCTTCGTTGCCTGAAAAGAACAAATAGGAACAAATAGGAACAAATAGAAATAAATCGGACGCCCGAAATCCCCGAATAACTCCCCAAGCGTTTTAGCGATCTCCAGACGAGTTGGACAGGCACCCGCGTATGTTCCCGCTTTTATCTCGCGGGTATTATGTGTTCCAATAGTTTCTCGTTAATTCGCAAGATAAAACAGAATATTGAAAAACGGATTTAGATATGTCTCCCCCGCCTACAGCTAGATCAGGCCGTCATTTCCTTGTGGTACTTGGGCTTATGGCCGCTGCCATCCTGTTCGGTGAGGTTCAAAGCGTAATGATGGGTCTCGATAACAGGGCGCAGCAAATCGCTGCCCAGAGCGAAGAGCTTTCCGATGCCGGTCTTGAATTGCTGAAGGGCGTGATGCCCGGGGCAGAGAGTTTCGCTGAGAAAGAAGGGGAGTTACCGGTATTCAAGGCGTACCGTGCTGGCCCGGAAAGTTCAGAGCAGACGCTGATGGGCTACGCTTTTCTGACCGCCGATATGCCGCCGGAGGAAGTTGGGTATAGCGGCCCTATCGAGGTGTTGGTGGGTATCGATCTGGAGGGGAATATCACCGGCATCAAAGTGCTGTTTTACAAAGAATCGATTCGCAGGATATGGGGGGATTTTTTATCCAGAGACGGTTACCAGGAGCAATTTGCCGGCAAGCATGTCTCAGACCTGTTCGAGATAGGCAGTGATGTAGACGGAATCTCGCGAGCCACGATCACGGTGAGGGCGATGTCCAGAGAAATCCGCAATTCCGCCCGCCAGGTGGCTCAAGCCTATCTGTGAGAGAAAAAGGGGCAATCCAATTTAGTCTTAAAAAACCGCATTTGATCACCATTTGGTAGATGTTATTCTCCTTCTTATCGAACCCAACGGAAACAAACACTATGTCGGCACTAGTATTGGATGGAAAGGCGCTAGCCAAAAAATTTGAGCATGAGCTGTCCCTCAGGATTGCTGCGTTAAAGAAAGCTAATCATGGAGCCACCCCGATTCTGGCGACTATTCTCGTTGGCGATGACCCGGCTTCAGCCACCTACGTTAGAATGAAAGGCAATGCCTGTGAACGTATCGGTATGGAATCTTTGAAGGTGGAACTACCTGCTTCTACCTCGACCCAGCAACTGCGCAACATAATCGAAGAGCTGAATAACAATGCCAACGTTAATGGCATTCTTCTCCAGCATCCGGTACCTGAACAGATAGATGAAAGGTTATGTTTTGATTCCATCGATGTGAGTAAAGATGTCGATGGGGTGACCTGTATCGGTTTCGGCAGAATGGCGATGGGTGCAAAAGCTTATGGCTGTGCAACCCCCAAGGGGATAATGCGTCTACTCGAAGCCTACGATATATCCCTCGAAGGAAAGGAAGCCGTGGTTGTCGGCCGCAGCCCAATTCTAGGCAAGCCAATGGCGATGATGTTGCTAAATGCAAATGCAACGGTGACCATCTGTCATTCCAAAACCTTAAATTTACCAGATGTTATCAAGCGGGCAGACGTTGTTGTCGGCACGCTAGGCCGTCCAGAATACATTAAGGCTGATTGGATCAAAGATGATGCTATTGTTATTGACGCGGGCTCTCATCCAGGCGGAGTAGGGGATATAGAACTCGCCCCGCTGGTAGATCGTGTTCGTGCCTACACTCCCGTACCTGGAGGTGTTGGGCCAATGACAATCAATACACTGATTTACCAATCCGTGGAGGCTGGTGAGAAGAAATTGGCTGCGCTGATGGAATAGGAAAGGGCGGCTCTGTAGCGGCCCTATTTCCTCTGAGGGCTGTTAAAAATACACCAATGAATGAGCTCTAATTATGATTGATCGAGAAGTTGATATTCAAACAAAAGATGGCACGATGAACGCGTTCATCACTCACCCCGAAGAAGGAGGCCCGCATCCACTGGTAATGTTTTTGATGGATGCGCCAGGTAAGCGTGAAGAACTGCACGACATGGCGCGCCGGTTGGGTTCGGCAGGGTATTACGTGATGCTGCCCAATCTTTACTATCGGCGGGTGCGCGAATTTCGGATAGAGAACGCCAGCAGGGAGGAGATGTTTGCGCATATGAATTCGCTCAGCAACGCCCTGGTGTGTGAAGACATCGAGGCGTTACTGAATTTTTCGGACAATGACAGTGCCGCGCGTGACGGCAAGGTTGGCTGTGTCGGCTACTGCATGAGTGGCCCATTCGCATTTGCGGCAGCGTCGGCCTTTCCCGAACGGATCGCCGCCAGTGCTTCTTTTCATGGGGTCGACCTGATCACGGACAGTGCGGACTCACCTCATCTGGATGCCGAAAAGATCAAGGGTGAAATGTACTTCGGTTGTGCGGAAACAGACGAGTATGCCCCGAAGCAAATGATCGATGATCTGGAAGCCTATCTGGCGGACAAGAACTTAAAATCCCGTATCGAATGGTATCCGGGAACAGAACACGGATTTGTTTTCCCGTTGAGACAAGGCAAATACGACAAGGCGGCAGCCGAGCGGCATTGGGAACGGTTGTTGGCGATGTTTGGCCGTTGTTTGTAGTAATACTCAGAGTGCGCTTATCGCTGCATTTGACTATGGAACTATCGGTTAATAAGTGGGATACCTTATTACGTTCCAAAATTCCATTTTCCTTTCTTGTCTTTGCTATTCCCAGGGTTTATCTTTTAGTTCGCTATTTTCCGTCAAAACGCCAAAGTGTATAAGGCCTGCTTTGCGAGGCTACAACAGGCATCGCAAATCGCACGCAGTCAGACGCGGCGGGAAGGGAATGGCACAGTAAAGATTACTTTTTATCCATTAGTTCACGAGACTCTAATAATCTGTAACAAAACGAGGATAGGGCTATGGTTTACAAATTCAGTCATAAAATCGTTAAAGTCGCCGGGAAGAACCGCAAGCTAAACGCCATAAAAGATGTCCCGGATATCCGCGATCGCTGGTACGAACCCGCACTGATACAACTAAAGCATAAGGTAGACAATCGCCGCTACGCCTACATTCGCGATCAGGGTGAAGAAGGGGCGTGCACGGGTTTTGGTCTGGCCGCAGCCATCGATGTGCTTAATCGCAAAAACGCTATACAAGAGTTCAAAGCCAGTGCCCGCATGCTGTATGAAATGGCGAAGAAGCATGATGAATGGCCGGGAGATCGTTACTCGGGTTCCAGTTGTCGAGGCGCCATACGCGGTTGGAAGAACATGGGTGTCTGCGCTGAAACTGACTGGCGCTTCGTGTCGAATAAAGCCGGAACCCTGAGCGTAGGCCGAGCGGTTGCCGCGCGCAGGAATGCACTGGGCGCCTATTATCGACTGCGGCCCGAGGTAAATGATTATCACGCCGCGTTGAACGAGGTAGATGCAATCTATGTGTCCGCCGATGTGCACGATGGCTGGTGGGAGCCGAAGGCAAAGAGTAAGAATGCGACCGCTGTGATTCAGCCCAGCAGTACGCCATCCGGAGGCCATGCCTTCTGTATCGTTGGCTACAACGGGGATGGCTTTATCGTACAAAATTCATGGGGGAAAACCTGGGGCTCTAAAGGCTTCGCGCTCTGGCTTTACGAAGACTGGCTGGCGAATATCTGTGACGGCTGGGTATTCAGATTAGCGGTACCTACACCGCAGATATTTGGCGTGACAGCGCGCTCTCGCGCCGAAGCGGGTTCGGAGTCTGCTAAGTCGGCGCCCAAGCGCCTTGAAATCGCCGGGCATTTTGCGCACTTCGATGACGGGAATTTTAAACCAAGAGGCGATTACTGGAGTTCGGCAGAAGACATACAGCACACGGCTAATCTGCTTAAGACCTCTGCTGACAAGTATCAGCATTTGTTGATTTTTGCCCACGGCGGACTCAATAGCCCGAAGGCCTCTGCGACCCGAATTGCTGCACTGAAGGACGGTTTTCGGCGTAACGGCATCTATCCCTTTCATATCATGTATGACACGGGTTTGGGCGAAGAATTAAAAGATGCGGTGCTGCGGGCATTCACGAGTCAGCGTACCGAGGGTTTTTTGCGCGAGTTAGGTGACAAACTGATTGAGCGCACCGATACACTCATCGAGGACCTGGTACGCAAGCCCGTTACGCCACTTTGGGATGAAATGAAGCGGGATGCACGTGTTCCCTTTGAACAAGCCACGAGCAACAAAATTAATGATGGCACATTTGTGATTCAAACCTTTGCTGAGAGCTTGCGCGGCACTGGTATGAAGATCCATTTGGCGGGCCACAGTACGGGTGGTGTGTTGCTTGGTCATCTATTAGGCGCACTGGATCGACTCGGCATTCCAGATTTGATCGCCAGTTGCAGCCTGATGGCACCGGCTTGCACGATCGATTTCTATAAAACGCATTATCAACCCAGGTTAGGAAAGTCTGCTAACGGCAAGGTTTCGCTCCCGGTTCTTGATATATACAATCTTAACAAGCAGCTGGAATTAGACGATCAGGTGGCGGCAGTATACCGAAAATCACTGTTGTATCTGGTGTCCAGGTCTTTTGAACGGGCAACTGATGCAAAAATACTTGGCATGCAGCGCTACTCAGAAAAGCTTTCCGAAAATCCTGCGCTGAAGATTGTTTATTCCAATGGTAAAACCGGCAGTACCCGCAGCGAATCTCACGGTGGCTTTGACAATGATGTCAACACCATGAATTCTCTGTTGAAGCGCATTCTCGGTAAGGCACCTTCCTTGCCCTTTGCCAAGGAAGAGATGAAGGGGTATTAGTTTCGATAAAGAGCGGCGTCGCTTCCAGGCTGAAAAATTGCAGCTGGATCTTATCCTGTAAATTAGAAAATCGGGTCAGATTTAATGATTCTGTTAACGTCTTGTCGCGACAAACCTGATCATAATGAAAACGCGCGAATTAACCCCAAGAAATGTCTTTACTTCTATTCGGTGGTCAAGTAAATCTGCTCTCTATTTTGTGGGTGTCTAAGATCCAAGTATCTAAGTTCCGCTCCAGGTTGCACGCGTAATTCATTCAAAGCGAATTTTTTAATAGAGGTAAGGGGAAGTAAATATGCAAAGATCTATCCTATTCATCACCTGTGCATTCATCACCTGTGCATTCATTGGCACACAAGTATTTGCGCAATCGACACTGCCCGCGGTGGATGTGACGGCTTCACAAATAGAAACCTTCATCGATGCTCTCCCCAAAGATCGAATTAGCGACCGGCCTATTCGGGTGGTTGAAGTAGGAGGTTACAAAACCGGGGTATATGGCGTATTTCGACCCCAGTCGCTCTCTGGTGATGCGATCCGACACGAAACCAGTGTGACCGAGATTTACTATATGCTGGAAGGGTCGGGAACACTTGTTACCGGCGGCAGTATAGCCGAGGAGCATCAAACCGGTATCAGTCCGAATACGAAAACACCGAATTTTGCGGGTACAAGAATTGATAATGGCGTTAGCAGAAAGGTTAAACCCGGCGATGTGGTAATCATTCCGGGCAGTGTTCCACATTGGTGGAGCAGTCTGGATTCTGACATTCGTTATCTGATTTTCAGGCCCGACCCCGAAAACCTGCAAACTGCCCGTTAGCAGGACGTCAGAGAAAACCCAGGGGGGTCAGGTCTCCATTTACATATTGAAGGGTAATAGGGGAAGTGTTTAGATCATTGTAGTTTTTCTCTGGCCCAATTGTGCTTACAAAACCCTGATAAACTGAGTACCATAGCCGAAAATTAACAGGCTAATGGATTTTGTTTATGCCATACAAAATTACCCACGAAAGTTCGGACGGCGGAATAATAACGACTTATTCGGGTGTAGTTACCGATGAAGAATTTATGGCATGCACCAAAGAGAAATTCCATATCGGTGAAAAATTCCTCTCAAATAAAGAAATAAACTCGTATCGTTATTCGATTAGTGATTTCTCAGCTGTTACGGATTTTAAGGTTTCTGTAGATACAGTTAAGAACAATGCCTCTCGTTCTAAAGCCGTCATGTCAGTCAACGACATTGGGTTAATGGCTGTAGTTGCCCCCAATGATCTGGAATTTGCTATGGGGAGATTGTGGCAGGCTTACGCGAGTAGCCAGGGTGACAGGATAAAAATATTCAAGAGTAGAGAAGAAGCGGATATCTGGGTATGCGAAAATAAGAAAGACATAATTACACCAAACACTTGACGGCGTTAGAGTCGACTCATTGCCATTACAGTTCGAAACCAGGCTTGGCGGATTAATTGTTTTCGAGGCGTGTAGTATTTGATGTATTTGGCGCTAGGTTTATTTTATTAGTGTCCCCATTAGTTTGTAGAGTAATCACATGTCTGTTAAAGATCGCGTGAAGAAGATTAAACACATTGCCCGGGCCGGTCTGCCGGAGTCATCGGCTACGCTTGAAGAGGCACTTCGAGAAACGGGCATTGACCCTGATCGTCTCTCCATTTTTAAGCTTGGACAAAGGCAACACTTATTAGTCTCCGCCGTCGCGCCGTGGTTAAAGAGAATGTTCATCGGCCTGGGTCTCTGGCTGCTTGTTGTTGTTATTGAATTCTCTGGTTTTCATTTCGCCGAGTTTCTCCAGGCCGCATTCGCGTTAATCATCGGGCTCATTATTTTGCAGGCCGCCTGTGAAGCGCTGATAACAGCTACCGAGAGACTGGCGGCGCGTCTGCACTGGAACCACTACGCGGCGGGAACTGTCGCGGAAATTCTTTCCACTGCTCCCGAGCTTGTTGTGATCGCGTTTATAGTGCCGGTAAGTCCCACCATGGCTTTTTTGCTTACCTTGATTACCATCTATAACAATGCCCTGGTGTTCAGCGTCTACTCTTTTTTTCTCCCCAAGGACAAACGGGGAAAATTTCTAATGCCGGCACCGATTACCGAGGTGGGCACCCAAATTTTGATTGGTGGCGGGGCGATGGGATTGATTCTAGGTCTGGTAATGCTGACATTCAATTCAGAGCCGCAAGCAAAAAGCAGTTTTGCGCCGGTTGATCTGCTATTCATCAGCCTCATTCTGGGAGCGATTTTTCTCTGCTATCTATATAAATTGGTGACCAGTTATGCTGAGGAAGAAGCCGAGGTGCGTGAGAATCTCGGCATGTCCCAGGATGACATCGAGCAGCGGTTGAATCTGGTTTATGAAAATGTGGATAAAAGTTCTTTCGGCGTTATCGCGGGCTTGTTTTTAATTGGCCTGTTTGGCGCGGTAATAGGGGGCGAGCAGGTTTCCGAATTTGCCAGCACCATGATCAAAGATCTGGAAATCAACAATATCCTGACGGCATTAATACTGGCCATTTTTGCGGGCATGAGCGAATACGTAATTCTTTGGAAATCCCATCGTAAACAAGAATACGGGATTGCTCTGGCAAATGCCTTCGGCGGCATCACCCAGGTGATGTTTTTGGTGTTGCCATTCACGCTAGTGTGTATAGCTGGATATCAGCTTTTGATAGATCCTGAACATGTCGATTTGCCGATTCAGTTTTCGATTACCAATATCTTTTTACTGATATTTTTGTTTCCCACATTTTATACGCTGTCCTCCTTGCTGGAGGAAGATCACACCCTGGGAATTCTGGACACTGTCATAATGGTCGGGATATTTCTGTTTCTGATTGTATTACTAGTCAGTTATGGCTCGGTTAGCGGGTGATGAGTATAGGAGTTGATGGATATAGGAGTAGATAGCCCCAGTTCAACTGGCCAGCAGAGGGAGGGCCATTTTGCCGGCATTCCTGCTCTCAAGCACTAGGGATTTCCCCTTACGCTAAAAACTATTGTATATTTGCCTTGAGCCTATTTGTGGTGCCATTTAAGAAAAGGGACGAGCTATGATCTACAGCAATATTCTTGAGACCATCGGTAATACACCTGTCGTTAAGCTGCAGCGATTGGCGCCTGACAATCAGCATATTTACGCGAAACTGGAAGCATTCAATCCACTAGCTTCGGTGAAGGACAGGCTCGCCATTGCGATCATAACTGACGCGGAAAGAAGAGGAACCTTGCAGCCTGGCCAAACTGTTATCGAGGCGACTTCCGGCAACACCGGAATTGCCTTAGCGATGGTATGCGCGGTAAAGGGTTACCCGTTCGTGGCCACGATGGCTGAATCTTTTTCGATTGAGCGCCGCAAGATCATGAAGGCGCTAGGGGCGAAAGTTATACTCACCCCCGCGGCGGAGCGAGGTTCCGGTATGGTGCGGCGAGCCGAAGAATTGGCCGCCAAACATGGCTGGTTCCTGGCCAGCCAGTTTGATAATCCTGCCAATCCTGCCTATCACCGAAATACCACCGGGCCAGAGATCCTAAGTGACTTCGCGGGCCGGGATCTGGACTATTTTGTCTCCGGTTGGGGCACGGGCGGTACCATAACCGGGACTTCTCAAATGCTCAAACTCGCCCGGCCCGAAATTTCTATCATTGCCGTCGAGCCGGAGAACGCGGCGCTTCTCTCTGGAGCTGAGTGGCAGCCGCACAAAATTCAGGGTTGGGTGCCGGATTTTATACCGTCGGTTTTGGATAAGTCGGTTGTCGATGAATTGGTGCTGGTATCGGATGATGAGGCGATCAGCACCGCACAGGCGCTAGCGGCAAAGGAAGGAATATTCTGTGGAATCTCGGCAGGCGCCACAATGGCCGCCGCATTGAAAGTGGCAAAATCTGCTCCAGCGGGGAAAACATTTGTGGTCATGCTGCCGGATACCGGTGAGCGGTATTTGTCGACTCCTCTGTTTGCAGATATCTCCGAAGAGTCTGATGATGAATGGCTCGCTACTCAGTAAAGCGAGCCGCGATCGGGACTGACCGAGAGAGCCGAAATGGTTTGAAGCCATCAGCTCTACCGAACTACGGCAGCTAAAGTAAGCGAAGTATTTGGACAGGCCTCAATTATTTGCATACCAGAAGATTATCGAAATGACTGATTCAACGATCGCTGGCAAGCCCTGGGCATTGTGGAAGATTGTAATTGTCACCGCTATCGCTTCGGCAATTGGCAATCTTGTGCTCATGATGCTTACAATATCTTCACTTGCCGTGCCAGATAGCTTTGCCCCACTCACTCCTGCGCCTATCGTTCTATGGTCATTCATCGGTGCATTTGGCGCAATCGGTGCCTACGCATTGATTAGAAGAAGGAGCGATTCACCACAGAAAGTCTTTGCTGTCGTTTCGGTGCTGGTACTTATTCTTTCGTTTCTTCCTGATGTGGTACTGGTAAATGTCGCCGAAGGACCTTTCGGCGGCGCGACTACGGGTGCAATCATCGTATTAATGATCATGCATGTTATTTCTTTTGCGATTGTGGTGCCGATGCTGCGCAGCTTGGCGAAATAAGCCGGCTATTGCTGCTGAGAATCATGCTGAAGCGGCGTTACACATCCGCTCCAGTCATTAGCCGGCAGTAGCGGCATCATCGCAACGCGATAGACCACGCCTCGTCTTGGGCGAACAAACTCGGCTACAAAATCCAAAGCTTTTGGAGATCCGGATAAATGTCAGACCGACAAGCTAAATTTCTGCTCGCCGTAGCTCTGTTGCTTGCGTCGAGCATTATTCAGGCAGGCACACCGGTCATCAGGGCCAATGATACTGTGGGAAGTATCGTAGTTTCTTCGACTGACTCGCTGAGTGTCAGCATTAGCATGACTGATGCAGTTGCCGGTCCCGTGGTCGATTGGTGGGTTGCCGTGGTGACTCCGCTGCCTGCTCCCGATGATGTTTACTTTTTCAATGGATCAAGCTGGACAACCGAAAGCGTTGTCGCGTACCAACAAGCACCCAGCAATATAGATTCTCTCGAAATTCTTACTGTCTCGGATCTCCCCGTGGGCATGTATACATTCTATTTTGCTATCGATTCGAATCCCGACGGGAAGCTGGATATGGATTTACTGACAGTCGCCAGCGTCGAATTATCAGTACAAACTGTTGTAGAACAGACTCCAGGCTCTTGCGGCACAGGAACCGATATTTTTAGCGTGTCGCCATTAGAGAGCGATGCGTATTTTCAAATAGATCCCTTAGGTGCAACGAACCCATCCGGCCACACATTCCCTACGGCTCACACTTATATGATGCTCGCTGACAACACGGTCGCTCGCGATGTTTTTTCCCCGAGTGCGCTACGCCTCAGCCAGGTGAATCTGGTGGAAAACTTGAGCACGGGCGATACCGATTACAGCATTAGCTTCACGCCCTGTCCCGAAGTAACCGGCTACTTTGATCATATGTCGTCTCTCAATAGCGAGATTAATAGCCAGCTCGGTTCGTTTGAGAATTGTAATCAGTACTTTGCCGGCGCCGAAGAGTACCGCTTCTGCTCTCAGTCTGTCGCAATCAATATCGAGGTGGGCTACAGGCTGGGAACTGTAGGTGGAGTTGCAGCTCAGGGCTCGGCGGCGCTCGATTTCGGTTTGCGCGATTCTCGAGTCACGCCTCTGCATTATGCCAATCCTGGTAGGCTGGTAAATTCCGACCAGGTGTATGTTGTTTGCCCGTATGACTATTTTGGGTCAGGCGCGGTCAAAACGACACTTTTTGAGAAACTGGGTAGCGCCAGAACTGACGCGCCGGTGTGTGGCACTGTCGAATATGATATCGACAATACCCTGCAAGGGCGCTGGTATCTTCAAGATAGCAACAATTTCGGCGAGAGTGACCATATAGCACTTGTGCCTTCTAATAAGAAGCCGGTAACAGCCGGTGTTATTTCTATTGGTAATGGTGATGTGGGTACGGACGCGTACTTTTTTGATTATCAGGGTAGTGGGTTGATCAATAGAAACTTTCGTGACGTCAGTCAATTCGAGACAGTTTATTGTTGGGATACGCTTCGAAATCGAGAAGAAGCTCTTGCTACAGGACACTCTCAAGCTCTTGGGGGAATTGTTTTCATCAAGTTAATTGATGAAAACAATATCATGCTCGAGCGATCAACTCAGTCGAGTAGTTGCCCCGCCGGTGTTAGCGCACTCAACTTCGGTAGCAATGCTGTTGGTTTTGAAAGATAAGGCAATAATAAAAGACTAAGATTAGTTTCTTTACTTCAGGAAGAATGGATGGCTTTCCTGTTTTTATCAGTATTCCAGAGCCACACTATTTCTTTCGACTTCAGTTTCAGCTAACCAATCGATTGCTTCCCGTAGACCATCTGTAATCATTGCCGAAAATTTTCTGCGGACTGCTACATCCAGACCTGGATTATAGTCAGCGATATTGTCCGCATTGACTACGAATACCATCCTGATCGGTAAGCCGCCAAATTTAAGATAGATCTCGTATTTATCAATAATTTTTTCGTAGAAAATAATTTTGTTAACTGCGCTAATATTGCCACCTGCCTTGCGCATATCGATCAGCACTCTGGGCGCAGCAGAAGCGCGGCAATGGAGCAGTATTTCCAAAAAGAAATCAATGGAGTCTTGCGGATCGTCATGATTACCCCTTACTTCGCAGAGTAGATAATCAGTTTTATCGAGAAGGTTAAATTCCAAGGACATAATAGCCAGCCTGTTTGATAGACTGTATTATAGGAAATTCATGAGTCTTGGCTAATTGATACAAGTCAAGGAAAGTAGCGCAAATAGCATTTAAATCATCTCGGCTTTTTCTACGGCGCCCGGATGCATCGCCGAAAATCCGTGCTACCCCCCATGAAAGCCACCATTTTTGGGGAATTACTCGAATACAGCGGCAAATTACTGGAGTTTTTGGCTCAGTTCAGGTTTCTCCGTTAGTATCGACAGAGCAGGGGCGCTAACAGAAACACGAGTCCCTGGTTTGTAAGCGACTAATTTGAAAACCACCAGGCAATGCACAAAAGGATCAAAATGAGCAATATTCCCCCATGCCCGAGATGCAATTGTGAATACGCTTACCAGGATGGTGGGCTGTATATGTGTCCTGAATGTGCTCATGAGTGGACTCAGGAAGAATCGGAGGCCGAGCAGGCGGACAAACAGGTTAAAGACGCTAATGGCAATGTGCTCACGGATGGCGATACGGTTTCAGTGATTAAGGATTTGAAAGTAAAAGGCTCTTCCTCGGTAGTGAAGGTTGGCACCAGGGTAAAAAATATTCGTCTGGTGGAGGGCGATCATGATATCGATTGCAAGATTGATGGAATCGGTGCCATGAAGCTGAAATCAGAGTTTGTTAAAAAAGTTTAATTCTGCCTGATTTGCAACTATGTGTTAGACAGGGCTATTCCTCTTGGCTGCAAGTCATTAGTTAACTTCTGCGCCAGATAAGTGCCTATTCAGACGGCTTTCCCTGGGGAGCGAATAGCGACGGTGACACTTACCACACGCAGTAATCTGCGCGGCTGTAACCTTTTTGCTGGACTGGACGTCTACATACTAGTGTTTATTAAAACAGCAAAACCACGAGGGCTTTAACATGAAAATTCCACACTGGCCGATATTACCCGCTTCACTGATTATTGCGAGCTCACTGATTAGCGCGCCGGCGATGGCCGCTTCGGTAAAGAATATCTCCCACCGCGTGGATGCCAGCAACCTCGAATCTGTCGAATTCGACATCTCTGTTGGGGAAATAGTGATAGAAGTGTATGACGGCGAAGAGATTCAACTGGAAATTAGACTCGAAGCTCAGCGAAGCTGGTTCTCGCTGCGCAAGCGCAACATCGAAGACATCGAGCTTGAAGTTGGCGGAAGCGGAACTCGCGTTTTTCTGGGCATAGATGAGCGGAACATCGAACAGAATTGGCGCGTGATGCTACCGGCTAAACTTGCTGTGGATTTGAACGTAGGCGTTGGTGACATCCGTATCGAAGAATTTTCTAATAATCTGCAGATGGAAGTTGGTGTAGGCGCTGTTCGCGTTGAAGTTAACGGTACCGACTACGCTGAAATTCGTCTTTCCGCAGGCGTTGGTGACACCTCCATTCGAGGCTTCGACAATCACACCGATAACGAGCGCAGCTTCGTCAGTGCCGAGTCTTACTATCATGGAAAGGGTGAGTTAGAGATGGAGATGGAGATGGATATCGAAGTCGGTGTTGGAGACGTTGAAGTTATAAATCGATAAGAGTTATAAATCGATAAGAGTTATAGACAGGGAATTAGAAATAGTGAGAAGTTAGAGAGCGCTTGTCGACATCAGCCCTGCAAAGCCAGCCTGTTGACAGCAATTAACTCTCTCATCCACCGGTGCTTTGCCGCAACGGTTTGGTAAAGCGATTCCCCCCGCCCTCAGGGATTCTCTAACTGCCCGCGGCCTGTTCATGCGGTAGGATTGCCGTTGTTTGCCTACTGTTGATAATTAATTCCCTGGGCTCTGAGAAAAGCGGAATACCTGCACAGTAGCAAGCAGATTTGAGGTCTAACAGTAGCCGTTAGTCTTTGTCTTTCAGTTCGATCGCTCGAATCTCGGTAATCGGAATGGTCTGAATGTTTTTAAATTTTTCAGTATTCTGATGATAATCCTCCATGATGCTACCGATGCTGGCATAGGTATCCGTCACAAAAACAGTCTCTTCATCTCGCGTCTTGCGAGTAATGCCGAAGCTGATCTTTCCTCGTATAGGCTGTGGTATTTGGTTTAGCATATTTTTGGTAGCCCATATTGAGCCGTTCCTGGCAAAATCACTGATTCTAGAGGCGTAGTTTATCGTGTCGCCAAGCAGGGTGAATTCGACATGATCGCCGGCGTGATAACTGCCGAACCATTCCTGGCCTTCGTTTAAGCCAATATTAAGAAAAATGTCGCTGAACCAGCCTTTGCGTGACTGCCACTGCCGGGTGATATCTTTCATCATCTGCTTCAGCTCCAGCGCACACTCAATCGCATTCTGTTTGTAATCGCAGTCCGGTTGAGGGAAGAAGTAGTAAACCATGCCATCACCGTCATGTTTGCCATAAGTGCCGTAGTACTTTCTGAAGATAGGTGCACTTGCCTGCCAGATGTCATTGATTAGATCGAAATACTCTTCCGCCGGAAGTTCCGAGCAAATTTTAATTGAGTTCTGTACATCGGCAACGATAACCGTGACGTCTGTCAGATAGGGCTTGCGCTTGTTAAGTAACTCATGAATGACCCGGTTACGTTTACTGAGAAATTCCAGCAGAAAGTCATTGTGCAAAACTACTGGAGAATAGGTGAAGAAAATACCTTCTCGGTAAAAGCTGACATACAGGTCATGAGGAGCCAGAACGCCATCGTCACCAACCAGCATGGTAGGAAAGTGAACCATAGGCTCTTTGCCTAGAGGCTCCACGAGGGCATAGAGCAGTTCGAGCACTGAAAGCTCATCGGCATTCAGGTCGGAGTAAATCTTGATAAGTGCTTGCTGGCTTAGGCGTTTCTTGGCCGCCGCGAGATGGGGTTTTAACAATTCCATTAGCTGCTCTGGATTTTTGCCAGCGGCTGTACCAAACAGGAGCTTGATCAGGTTACGAGATCCTAGATCGTTTGGAAGGTCGCTGCCGATGTCGAAAAATGAGTCCTCCGCCTTTTTATTCCACCAAATTAGTTGCAGGTTGTTGTTGACCAAATACGTGGGACCAGGCAACTCGTCTATGGAACTGTCTAAAGTGAACTTAGAAGTAGCCATGTCGGGTTGCAAAGAACGGGTGGGCGATCTGTGCCGACCTGCCGAGGGAACATCTTTCTGCAATTCTTCGCCGGAAACCGGAGTTGGGGTGCTTGTCTTTGATTTTGCAGTCACTCGCTTGTCTCCTATCTCTTTCGCTATTTGTGCCATGGTCAGACCCTGTTTTTTCATTTGTTTTACGCGATTGATACGATCGATGGCCTCGTCCTCGAAATAACCCAGACGAGTGGCTCGGCCTTCATTGTCAGAAGTTTTCACAATCGGGCTGGGGAGGATGCCCAGAGCCACGTAGTTGTTTAGCGTTGCTCTGGAGATGCCGGTCATTTCGATAAGCTGTTTGCTGTTTAACATGTTTGTTCAGGCCGTAGTCGTAAGTTATCAGTTGGTTACTAGGCGTGTAGAGGAGGCCCCAGCAACTAGATAGACAGTATAATTAGACAGCTTACGTATTGCCAACTGTATAATTAGACAGTATAAGTAAGAGGTGGGCAGTATAACTGAGAGGCAGGCGGGATACGGGTCTGCTATCATTGGCAGTCATTCCTGCGATCGGCTTAGACAGCTTTGCAGAGGTTAAATAGAGAGCGGAGACGAGGTGAGTATTACGGTTAATTTCAAACGAATAGGTATTACTGAGGCCCGCGCGTTAATAAGCGAAGCCCCGCAAAACGGATTGCAGATTGTCGATATACGTGATGAGCAATCATTTCAGCAGGCGCATATCGAGTCTGCCAGTCATCTCGATAACGGTAATATTGAGGAATTTATCGCGAGCGCTGCCGTAGACAAGCCGCTGTTGATTTATTGTTATCACGGGAATATGAGTCAGGGTGCCGCCGCTTATTTTGCAGAACAGGGATTTACCGAGTCTTATAGCCTGGATGGTGGATTTGAGGCTTGGCAGGTCGAGTAGTTGCCAGACGGTGAAGAAAACAGGGATAGTTGATAAAAGGGGTCTGGATGTTGGATTTGTTGACGTCACTCGCTCTGGGAGTTCTCCAGGTCTTTTTTCTCAAATATCCGCTTGGCGCTCATCACGGTGACCATATAGATCAGCGTGAGCATTGCCCAGGCAAATACCTCAAGCGACCAGAGTTGGTGAGAATCCACCGAAATCAACTTCGCTATAATAATCATCCCCACCCATATAAGCAGCACCAGCAAAGGCAATGCCGCCACCAGACGCCATTGGCCTGTCCAAGCCCTGAGTGCCGAAATGGGCAATACAGCACTTGCAGCCGCCACCGCAAGCACAATAACCGCGATTAGCAGGTTCCATACCCAGGCGAAGTCTGTCTCTTCTCCAGGCAGATTAGTGGTGGCGGCAAGTACGGGTTCGGGGCCGAATAAGGCAAGCAGGAGTACGCTCAAGCCTAATAGCGTCGGATGCTGGAGGAAATGCCGGGTCATATGCTTGAATTCTCGCTATACGTCAGGATGCAGGGTCGCGTCTACGGAGGCACGATTAAAGCAAAGCCAAGCGGCTACGGAAAGCGTTGATTTAATCAGAGGCAGGTAATTCTTGAACCATGGCCGCGACTTACTCCGTTCTCAACGGGCCGGGCCGATATGGCAAGTGGCAGGCGACAACGGGGTGCCGCCGTTGGGGGAGGGTATCGCTGTTGTTCAGCCCACTTTTGTTCAGAGCACTTTTGTTCAGAGCACTTCTGTTCAGAGTACTTTGCTAATGCCGAGTCGCCGCTAATTTTACGCGCCGAATTCTAATCGGGCGGCGGCTAGCGCATACTATTGAATCTGGCGCGCGACCGACTTAGAGCTTGCTGTCTGGAATCCAGATATCGGCATAGGTAGTTGCCTCGTATAAATCTCTGTCGATTAGCGGATCGGATTCTCCTTTCTTCAGTAGCGCTTGTTGTACGCCGTAAAGCGACCAAATATTATGCGGGTGATCTTGCAAATCTGTGCGATAGACTTCAAGCGCATTATCATAGGCGCCGAGTTGCATATAGGCAGCACCTAACCAATGGCGCGGAGAAAATGGTAGCGGCTCGGGTTCGTCATAATTAAGGCTATCGTAGTAATCTGTGGCTAGCCGAAAAGCCGCCGCCGCCGCTTCCATATTTCCTTCTGACCAGGCGATCTCGCCTTCCAATATGCCAGCCAATGTTCCTACGATATTTTTACCGTCGTGAAATCGGAACCGGGCGGTAGTGGTTTCAGTCAATTGTTTGAGTTCCAGCAGCGCCTGCTTGGCTTTCTCTGTATCGCCTGTTTTTAATGCGGCGTAGCCTTGTGAGAAATCGAACATGCTGAGATTGACTTCGCCATTAGGAGCCTCGGTAATATCCAGCACTTCATCGAAGCGCCCAAAGCGCACTAATACCATTGCATGCATACCGGTACTATTATTGAGTTTTGCTAAATCTTTCGCGGCCTGAATTGCGGCAGCGCTTTCTCCGCCCATGCTGGCAGCGTAAAACAGCATGGTCAAATTATGTGTCGGATAAATAGCGAAGCCTTCACCAATGGCGGCTTTCTGGTCTGATTGCCAGGCCAGGATGTTGGCACGCACAGCATCGTGCCACAAACCCATTTCGTTCCAGGTATGGCTGGGCATGTGATTGATATGGCTGGCTCCGGGAATTGACGAGCCAAGATAACGCGCACAAGGAGCGGCTAACTCAGGCGTCGCCGTAGATTCGGTTGCATGCACCAACAGGTGGCATGAGCCAGGGTGCCGGATGTCTTTTTCTAGCACACGCAGCAATGCCGCATGCAGTCGAATGACATTGGGATCATTCAGATCTCTGTAGCCTCGACGTTCTTCCATCAGGAAGAGTGAGTCCGCGTACAAAGTGCCGATGTCTAAATCATCAGGGTATTTTTCCGACAAGTCTCGCATCGCATCGGAATAGGCCTGGTCTTGAACGCGTCGAGTTTCGGGATGGAAATCCTCAACATAGCGTGGCTGTAAAGCGCGAATCATGTCGGCTTCTCTTGGGCTGGCAGACTGTATCCTGGCTAAAGCTTGTTGTTCGGCGTAATAGGCCCTGGGCGCCTCGCCCGTTGTCATCGCGCCATTGAGATACGAGCCCCAACTCCACGCCTCACCCCAATAGCAGATGGCACAATCAGGATCGGCAAAATGCGCGGCTTGAAATGAACGGGCGGCTTCGTCCTTTGCGTAGGAATACATCAATTGAAAGCCTTGATCGAAATAAGCCTGTGCCAAGGCATTGTCCGAGGAAATAGGAAAATGAAAGTCACCCATTGAGCTATCAAATAAGGCCATGGGTTGGTTAAAGGAATCGGGATACTCAATATCCTGCGCGAGCACGGAAATAGATAGCACGAGGGCGGAAATCAAGACAGCAAACTTCACACTGATACTGCTAAAAAGACGTTTCATGATAGTTACCTTAATTTTTAAACGGCTTGATGCTTTTCATAGTTAACGGATCACGCGTAACGGGATCGCGATTAATTGTCCCGCAGTAAACGGAAAAAGGCGTTCAGTTCACCCAGGTAGAGTTGCGGCTGCTCTACGGCGGCAAAATGTCCACCCTTGGGCATTAAAGTATAGCGGCGCAAGTCATAGGCGGCATCGACCCATGACTTGGGTGTGATGAATATTTCCGCCGGGAATACGGCAGCACCGGTTGGGACATCGATATAGCCCATGGGCTTTTCTGCGGCTGTATTCCGGTTCTCATAATAGATACGGGTCGATGAGGTGATGGTTTCGGTAAACCAGTAAATTGAAATATTGGTCAGTAGTTCGTCCTTGCTGATGTGCTCATCCAGGTCACCATCGGCTCCCTGGGGCATGTCAGTCCAGCCGTGGAATTTCTCCGTAATCCAGGCGGCCAATCCCGCAGGCGAATCATTTAATCCCACGCCCAGACTCTGTGGCTTGGTACCCTGAATCTGCTGATAAGCCACTTCGTTTAGCATGTAAGCCTGGCGCGCTGTGCGCAGATTATTTTCTTCCTCGGTGACGGCATCGCGCTGCGCTTCATCGGCAGGAGGTCCGGCCAGCACCATGTTCGAATGCAGGCCGATCAATCTATCGGGGTAATGGTTGGCAATATGGCGATTTATGATGGCGCCCCAATCCCCGCCGGCAATGGCGTAGCGCTCGTAGCCAAGCCGTTCCATCAGGGCGGCCAGTACATGGGCAATTTTCTCAGGGCTATAACCGCGCTGATCGGGTATCTCGGAAAAGCCAAATCCGGGCAGAGAAGGGGCAATCACATGATAAGAATCAGTCGGGTCCCCACCATAGGCAGCGGGGTCTGTTAGCGGTCCGATGATGTTGGTGAATTCACTAATCGAACCGGGCCAACCATGGACCATCAGTAATGGAATAGCATTCGGGTTATCTGAACGCTGATGAATAAAATGCATTTCCAGGCCATCAATTTCAGTCTTGAATTGATCGGCTTGATTTAATCGGGCTTCTTGCTCTCGCCAGTCGAAATCATTCTGCCAATAGTCAAGCAGCTCCGCGAGGTAACTGGAGTCGGTTCCGTAATCCCAATGGGTGCCTGGAATCTGATCTGGCATTCGCCTGCGCTGCAGTCGTTGTTTTAAATCGTTTATCGACGCTTCGGGTATAGATATTTCAAAGGGAGTTATGGGCGCGTTATTGTTCGCTAGTTTGCTGTTGTCAATCATGGCATCACTTTTAGAGGGGGTTGCTGTGCGGGTTAAATTGGCAGGATTACTATTTGTGCCAGGCCGGTTTGCCGAGCCGCTGTCTGCAATTGGCGTGAGGTCGGCAAGTTGAGCATCAGCGCTTGCCAGACCCAGACTCGAGAGCAAGCAGACTCCAAGTAGACGAAGTAAAAAACCGCTTGATGATTTTTTTCTTGCTGCAATTTTTGTCGACATAGTTGACCTCGGTTGTTGTTGGCTTCAATAGAGTTTGAGCGTAATAAATTTTAGAGTAAATGTGTTACCAGTGGGACAATACCTTGCTAATAATTTCCAAGGCTGAATCCAGTTCTGCGCGGGAAACATTGAGAGCAGGTAATAGACGGATACTGTTTCCTCCGGCTTTTACCACCAACAGTTTTTCATTCTGCAGGCGTGCAATCAGTTCGCTCGCTTCTATTTTACACGCCAGTCCTAACATCAGACCGGTGCCGCTGACTGATTTTAGAAGCGCACTGTGATTACTCACCAGTGTCTGCAGCTGTGCTTTAAGGTAGTCACCGGATGTTCTGACATTTTTCAGAAAATTCTCATCGGATACCTGTTCGATGACCGCGTTTCCAACCGCCATAGCCAGCGGGTTTCCACCAAAGGTGCTGCCATGAGTGCCAGCGGACAAGGCCGAGGCTAATTCTTCCGTCGCCAGACAGGCACCGATAGGAAAACCACCGCCCAGACCTTTCGCTGTCGCCAGAATATCCGGGCTTATGCCAAATTGCTGATACGCATACAAGCTTCCAGTCCTGGCAACGCCGCATTGCACCTCATCGAACATGAGCAGCAAATCATGACGAGTGCATAAATCCTTCACCGCTTTAAGGTAACTCTGTTCTACGACACGGATGCCTCCTTCGCCCTGAACCGGCTCCAGTATCACGGCCGCGGTATTTTCGTTGATTTGATCTTCGAGTGACTGGATATTGCCGAATTCGGCCTGATCGAATCCCGCGTCTCCGTGCAAAAAACCTTCGCAGTGAGCAGGGTTGGCCGCCGCCGCAATGGCGGCGAGTGTGCGTCCGTGAAATGAATTGCTTAGGGCTATAATACGATTTCGCTGGCCCTGGCCCTTGTTGTAAAAGTGACGACGGATCATTTTAAAGCCACATTCAATGGCCTCGGTAC
>ERZ890510.679-NODE-679-length-25696-cov-4.822043_pt1 | contig 25696 bp, 15 predicted proteins | sample MGYA00521265_ERZ890510 | MGnify/ENA primary metagenome ERZ890510 (study PRJEB32303, sample SAMEA104408624) | aquatic metagenome | biome: Brackish water; feature: Chemocline; material: water | place: Baltic Sea | collected 2014-10-26T21:54:00 | depth 110 m ... | reverse complement strand
ACACAATCGTCACCTCATCCGGCCCAAAGGGCGTTGTGTCCCGCTTGATCGAGGACCACGAGTCTTCGGGGGCAGCCGCGACGATCGCGGTGTGGGAGGTCCCCCCGGCAGATGCCTGCAGGTACGGCATCATCCGGCCGGCAGTGAAGAATCCCGTGGGTGCCTTCCCAATTGACGACATCGTTGAGAAGCCCGGTCCCGGCGAGGCCCCCAGTCACCTTGCAGTGGCGGCGAGATATGTGTTTACGCCGCGGATCTTTGATGCCATCGCCGCCACGGAGCCGGGGGTAAAGGGCGAACTGTGGCTAACCGATGCCATTCGCCGACTCCTCGAATGGGGGGAGAGCGTGCGTTGCGTTCGCCTCCAGGATGGTGAACAGCGCTACGACATCGGCACACCCTTGACCTACTACCGTGCCTTCGCCGATTTCGCTCTGGCCGACCCGGATCATGGTGCCGAATTCGAAAAATACCTGCGCACTTGCTTGCTGCAGAAGACGGAGGAGAGGGAGTGAAGCTACGCCTGGACTATGGCAGTGAGGGCCTCGATGTCGAGATCCCCGATGAGGCACAAGTTCTTTCCATGGTGGATGCGCCAGAGATCGAGGATCTGGAGAACCGTATCGAGCAGGCCCTGCAGCACCCTCTGGGGACCGAGTCCCTGGCGCGCCTGGCGAAGGGGCGCCGCAGCGCCTGTGTCGTCATCGCTGATATCACCCGACCCGTCCCGAATGCTCTGCTTCTGCCACCCATTCTGAGCACCCTCGAGGCTGCGGGGATCGCCCGTCAGGACATCACGATTCTTGTGGGCACCGGACTGCATCGGCCAAACGAGGGCGAAGAGCTCATCCGTCTCGTCGGAGAATCAGTCGCTGCCAACTATCACATCGTCAATCACAAGGCGCGCGAGCCGGACACACTGGTCTATCTCGGTGAGACGTCGGGAGGCGCACCCATCTGGATCGACCGGATCTACGTCGACGCGGACCTGAAGATTGCCACATCCCTTATCGAGCCACATCTGATGGCCGGGTTTTCCGGTGGCCGCAAGGCGATCTGTCCCGGGATCATGGGTGTCGAGACGATGAAGGTTCTGCACGGTCCCAAACTGATGGGTGATCCGCGATCCGCTGAGGGCATCATCGATGACAACCCCTTTCATCAACAGGCACTCGAGGTGGCACTGAAGGCGGGGGTGGATTTCACCTTCAACGTTGCCATGAACGATCGCCGGCAGGTTACCGGCATGTTCTCCGGAGACCTGGAACAGGCACATGCGGCAGGGGTGCAGTTCGTTGCAGCACAGGCCAGTGCATGGGTTGATGAACCGGTGCCAATCGTTGTGACAACAAGTGCCGGGTATCCCCTGGATCTGACGTTCTACCAGGCCGTGAAGGGTCTGACGGCCGTATTGCCCATCGTCCAGCAAGGGGGCACGATCGTCTTGGCCGCCCGCTGCGAAGAAGGCCTGGGTGGCCCCGAATTCACGCAGTTGCTCGCCGACACACAAAGCCCCGAGGCCTTTGAGGCAAAGTTGCGCGATCCCGACTTCTTCGTTGTGGATCAGTGGCAGTTGCAGGAACTGTGCAAGGTTCTGCGCAAAGCCCGTGTCGTACTGTGCAGCAATGGTGTTGACGGCGACGGCCCACATCTTCGCGGCCTCGTGACCAGCGTTTCTTCCGTGGAGGCAGGTATCGAACAGGCACGCCTCCAGCACGGCGCAGATGCCGCCGTTGCTGTTATTCCTCGCGGGCCCTATGTGCTGGCTCGATCACGAACGGCATCCGCATGAAATCGTACCAAGGATTCCTCTACGCAGCGACCCTTTGGGCCGGCTTCGCAATCACCGGATGTGCCCCGGGCACCGGGATCAACTCTGTGCTCATGATGCCCGAAGAAGCCGAGCCCGCCATCCCGGCAGACACTCTGGCAGCTCGGGGGGCGCGCACGCGGGTCACAGAGATGCCGACGGATAGCACCAATGCTCTCGGGCAAGTTCTGTTGATGCTGCCATTCGCCAATGACTCGGACTATGATGGTCCCTGGCCGGTGCACACCGGCCTGGCCCAGATACTGGCTGACAGTCTGCGATCGAATCGGTTTCTGCGGACCGTCCCCGTCGACTCCGTCATGGCTCTGCTGACACCGGCCGAACAGCGCGGGCAGATCGATCCGCGCAGAGCGGCGGACCTGGCCCGTTTCCTCAATGCCGACTGGGCCGTGCTTGGCAAGATCGACGAAATGGCGATGAGGAAGTTTCGTGCGACGGTGCCTCTTGGTGGCTACCGCAGTTATGAGGGGGCCATATCGGCCAATCTGATCCTGGTAAATGCCATCGATGGCCGACCGACAGGGGAAGTCAGCGCTGAGGGACTGACGGACAGCCGAAGGTCGGGAATCAACAATCCGGCTGCCTTTATCCCGCTCGACAAGGAGTATCTCTTTCTTGACGAGATGGTGTGGAACTCCGACGAATTTCGCGGATCGATGCTCGGCGGGGCACTGGCAATCTGGGCCAAGAACGCCGCTGCCGGTGTCGGCGAGGACATCCGACCGCCACCCTCTCTGCAGGTACTGGAACCCAAGATCATCGATGTCGATGGCACGGTGGCCTATATTAACATCGGTCTCGTGGAAGGCATCCGGAACGGCGACAAGTACGGCGTCTGGGATCACGGCCGAAAGTTGCGGGATCCCGATACGGACGTGGTTCTCGGGGAAGCGCCCCCACGGCGTGTTGGTGTTGTGCAGGTGGAGCAAGTCCTCAACGATCACCTGACTCAGGTTCGTATTATCGACGGGGCTGATGTGATCGCCAACGGCTACCTGCTGCGGGCGGAATGACTCACGGACCACATCGAAACTGATGAGACATAACACGTTCCTGTTCCATCCCTTGCTTCTTCTGGCGGCTCTTTTCGTTCTGCCGGCGTACTCGACGACACGACGCGTCGAGCCGGAGGCAGCGTACCGGGTCTACCATCTCTTCGATCCAGGGGACGTGGCGCAGCTGCAGCGCGCCACCGCGGTCCGCGAAACGACCCGCAAATGGCGCCTGGTTGAGTGGGTCGGCATTCGTCGAACCGCCGCAGGACAGCTACCATTCGCGACGATCGCCCTCGACGACGTGCTGGCGAATGTCGATCCTCTGCCGGACTCAGTTGTTGGCTGGCTCCAGCAGGTGGGGGGGGCGCACAACGTGGCAGACCAGGTACTCGTTGAGAATACGAGCACGCGGCGCCTTTTCGTCGGCACCGGCGCTGACGTGCGGGATCTGTCCACCGTTGCCAGCCTGGAGCGCAGAATTCGCACGGATGTGGCCGTGACGACCTGGGGCAAAGTGAAAGAACTGTTCCGCTGATAACTGCTATGGCAATGGTTACGGCGGCATGGCTCAGTACCACTACCGTGCGTACACGAAAAGGAGCGATCTACCGGTGAAGCGTGTGCTTTCTCTAATGGTCGGCATGCTGTGGTTGTCCGGCTGCGGCTCAAATGAAGTTACTGTGCAGGTGCAGGGCGGAGACGGCCAGCTGCTACGGCTCGACGCCAATGATCTGCGCTACCAACTCAACCGTCTGACGCCGGCCAAGTCGTTCACCTTCAGTGATGTCAAGGAGGGAGACTACACGGTTTCTGTTGTCGCCGGTTCCTATCTCGAAACCAAAGTCGTTCACCTGGAAGCACCACCGATGAACGGCGTCAGCCAGCATCCTGTGGAGTTCCGCGTGCCAGATGGGGCCAATGTTGCCTTTGAGCGGCGGGGGACCATCGTCTACGCAGCGACACCAACGCGGGCACGAAATTGGGACCTCTTCACCGTGGATGCCGCCACAGCTGAGGTCAGGCAACTGACCAACACGCGTGAGTTTGAGCAGCACCCCAGTTGGTCACCCGATGGTCAGCGCATCGCGTTCACCATGGGTGATGTCATGACGAATTTCGATGTCTGGGTGATGAACGCCGATGGCACCGGCCGTACCCGTCTGACGGAACATGCCGAGCGTGATGTCCTTCCCACGTGGTCTCCGGATGGAGCGCAGATCGCCTTTGTCAGCCAACGGGATGGTGACGTCAGCATCTGGATCATGAATACCGACGGCAGCGACAAACACAAGCTTGTGCAGGGCCGAGAACCGGCATGGAGTCCGGATGGCGCGCGTATCGCGTTCACCTCGAGCGCCTTTGAGGGCAACGACGAGATTTACGTGATCGACGCCGACGGGGCAAACATGCGCCAGCTCACGTTTGACAAGCGTTTCGACTGGCATCCCGCATGGTCGCCGGATGGTCTGCGGTTGGCCTTCGCATCGGAACGTTTTGGCGGCCAGGAACTGCTCGTGACGGGTGGAGATTTCACCAGGCAGGTGCGGGTGACGATCGCCGAGAACACCTTCGAAGTTGAACCGAAATGGTCGCCGGACGGTCGTGGGTTGACCTACTCGGGCAAGATGACGATCGGTGACGACGGCGAACTTGCAGCCGACGGGAAAGGCCGACCCCTGGGCACGTACGATATCTATCTCGTCCCCGCTTCAGGTTTTGACTGGGATGATACCACGGAACGACCCGTGCGCCCGATCAATCTGACGCAGACCGACGATCGAGATGAGCGGTCCCCGAGCTGGCGCCCCTTCTGACGTTGCGAGAGGCTGACGTTGCGAGAGGCTGACGCTGCGTGAGGCGGGTGCCATGAGGGGGCGGTGGATGGATCCCTGGTTGCCGCCCCTGTTGCTTGCCGGCCTGGCCTTGCGGCTGCTCGACGTTGATGCGCCTCTGATCGACCAGCAGGCCTGGCGTCAGGTCGACACGGCGGCGATGGCGCGTAACTATTTCGTCGAGGGATACGATCTGCTGCGTCCGCGCATTGACTGGCGCGGCATGTCTTCAGGTGTCGTGGAGACGAACTTTCCGCTCTTCCCATATCTGGTTGCCTGCCTCTATGGAGTCGCCGGGGGTGCCTACGAGTGGTTGGCACGATCCCTTGCGGCGCTGTTCTCAGTCCTAACCGCCGTGCCATTGTATGCGCTGGGTCGACGCCTCAGTCCCGGACCCATGCTGTCCCGATGTGCTGTGGCGATCTATCTCATGCTGCCCCTGAGTTGGTTTTTCGGGCGTGCCGTGATGCCCGAGGGGCTGATGATCCTGCTGAGTGTGACGGCGTTGTGGACGTTCCAGCGCTGGCTGGAACAGTCCCGCTGGCAGCGCTTTGCCTGTGCCGTCGCTGCAGCGGGCCTGTGTTTCGCCGTCAAGATTCCCACCCTCTACCTTGGCTTTCCCCTCGTGGCGATGGCTCTGGCCCGGCACGGCTGGATGTTTCTGCGACGCCCATCCATGTGGCTGTATCTGCTGCTGGCGCTGCTGCCCTCGGTCCTGTGGTACTGGCATGCGGCAGGCCTGTTCGCCGAAACTCAACTCACCTTCGGCATTTTCGGCAACGCCGGATATGACAAATGGTCTCGCGATCTGCTGCAGACGGCAGACTTCTGGCGAACGATGACGGAGCGTTTTGTTTTTGTCATTGTGACGCCCATTGGCGTCGTGCTGGTCGCAGCAGGGATCGCCGGGCTCTGGCCTGCCGCAAAGGATGCGCGCCACCGCTGGTTTCTTTTTGCCTGGCTCGGGGGACTGTTGGCGTATGTGCTGCTTGTTCCCGAGGGCAACCGCAAGTTGCACTACTATCAGCTTCCTTTCGTGCCTCTGGCAGCCTTGTTCGCCGCGGCGCCCCTGGCGGCCCTGCTCGGAGAACAGGCAATGCGGGGGCCCATCCAGACTCTGCTGGTGCGTGCCGGGCGCAGTGGAAGATGGTGGGTTGCCGTGGCTCTGGCAGGTGTTGCGGCGGCGTCGGCGCACGAAGTTGCCGACTATCGCCGACCGCCGACATATGGCTACTACCAGACCTGTCTGGCAGCGGGGCGGGCCCTCGACGTCAAACTGCCGAAGGGGGCCCTAGTCGTCGTCGGAGATCTGGATGACAACGAGGCAGCCCCCTTCCGTGCCCAGAGCCCGACCTTGCTCTACTACATGAACCGCAAGGGATGGCAGATCACACCGGGAGAATTCAGCGCTGCCCGTCTCGACAGTCTGGGTGCGCTCGGGGCTGAGTTCTTTGTTGTAGCGGGAGGTTTCGTTCTGGGTAAACCTGCTTTCTGGGAGCACCTGCTGACGCGCGGCGTCGCGACGGCGGCATCTTTCCCCGAGGCGTGGCACGACAAAGCTTCGTTCCTTGCCGGTGCCAACCGCCATGCCGGTCCGGAACGACATGTGCTGATCGTTCGTCTGTAGGATCACCGGACAACGTGTTGACAGCGTGGTGGCCTGCCCATTACCTACTAGCCAATGGACACACTCGGACAAACTGAAATAACTGGAGGAGGCTCACTGTGAACCGACCGGCAATATCCAGGATGATCATGATGGTGTTGGCGGGCGCCTGGCTTTCGGCCTGCGCTTCGACCGGCGGTTCCGGCGGGGCCTCTGCGTATCTGCCGCCACCGATTCCAGAGGGCAAAGGCAGGTTGAACCTGCAGGCTGCCGGGATCAATCAACTCAACTTCTACGTTGTCGATGACGCAACCGGAGATGAGGTCTATGAGGATATGCCGCGCATGTCTTCCCACTCGCCCAGCGGCTATGATTCCGGTGCGGAGACGAATCGGCTGACAGTGGATCTCCCCCCCGGCAGCTACACCGTCGTCGTTAACACTGACATCGAGGATGACGTTGTTATCGAGGACGTCAAGGTGCTGATGGGGCAGGAAAACTACGCGAATGTCCGTGTGGGGCGCTTCCAGGTTCAGTTCCAGGGCAGTTCCACTATGGGCAGTCAGATGCCCTTCCTGATCTGGGACTGGAATATGTCGACCATTCTCGGGCGCGGCATGACTTCCAGCGAGATTCGAAGGTTCATTGTGCCCGAGGGACGTTACAAGATTCGCATCGAAAACAGTTCGTCCGGCTTTGATGTGATCAAACCTGTGGAAGTCAACTACGGCCGCATTACGCAGGTGTTCATCACTACGCAGACCCAAGAAGAAACCGAGCCCGATCAACCACAGCAGGACTGATCTGAGAGGCAGGTGCCCCATGTTTTCAATCCCTCCAATCCATAGATGGCTGCTGCTGTCGTGCGCTCTGGTACTGACTGGCGTTGGTACTCTGCAGGCGGCAGAATACGAGGGTACGGTTATCGACCGGAAGGGCGCCCGTCATGCGGTTCGCAAGATCGAGGTCCGCGGCTCGACCTCCCTTGAATATTACGTGAGTGGCAGGCGTCAGATCCTGGATCTGGCCAGGATCGAGCGCTTCCACATCGGCGGCATGCCGCAGGATCAGGAGGTGCCGATCACCGTGACCTTCCGTACTGGTCGCGTGGAGGAGGGCACGATCGTCATAGACGGCGGGGGCATGGCCGATGATGACGTCGCCGGCGGCGGTAGCCGTGTCAGCGATCGTCTGACAGGAAGCACGGATCTTGGGCCGATGTTTATGCCCCTCAGCGACGTCCAGGAAGTGCTGCTGCAGCACAGCGCTGACACGCCGATCATTCCGGACGCAGTGGGTGGATCGATTGTCGATGTGCAGGGAAAACGCTTCGCCGTCAGCAACATCCAGTACCGAGGTGCTGACGCATTCCGCTTCCTGCAGGGCCGCAAGAAAAAGCGCGTTGCCCTGCGTCACGTTTCGCGGTTGGAGTTTGGTGATTCACCCGGTGGTGAGATGCGTCCCGTAACGATCACATATCGGACCGGAAAAATGGTTCAGGGCGACGTTGACGCCAGCACGGTGCGCTTGCCGGGAGAGGTCGATCACGTCTACCGCACCCGTAGCGATTCCGCCTTTACCGGGACCGGTCTCTCAGGGCGCATGTATGGTATCGGCCTGCAGCGGGTAAAACTCGTAATCTTCGCCGATTTGCCTGAAGAGAACGCAACGGAGGAGGAATCTCCTGAACCGGTAGCAGGCAGTGTCGAGGATGCTGCCAATAAGTGATCGCTGGCTTCAGCGTTCGATACCGGCGTACAGAGTGATGAAGCCCCGCGTTCGGGTTTCCGTGTCCTCGTTCTTTCGAGCCTGACGCGCCACTTCAAATCCGGCAACGGTGGTGATTCGATATCCCTGGTAGTCAGACAGGTTCGTCATCTGCAGCAGATACACAAGCGCGCGGAAGTCGTTCTCCACACCCGGTGGCACCGGGTCCCGCATCTGGCTGAACCATTCATACTCGAGGCCCCCTTCCAGCAGGCTTCGTCGCAGCACAGGCTTGCGCACGATGATCATCAGCAGCTCAGTCAGTTGACGTTCCTTGGGCAGCACTCGAGAGGCTGGAACCCGACTGAGGAATTCGCTCTTCCATCGTGGGACGAGGCTCAGTGAGCCCAATTGCACGGTATACTCCGCTTTGTTGATGAGACCGATAAAATGCGAGTTCGGCCGTACGCCACGAAGTTCGATTTCGTCAGCCGAACCGAATTGTCGGTAGGCGTCCCATTTCACTCGCTGAGCTGCGTAGATCCCACCAACGGTGTGCAGATCGTGCCCGAGCCACAGCGAATGGATGAAGGTGTCCTGCGCCGGTAGTACATCGGTCACAAAGCGTTGGGCACCACGCGTGTCTTCCTGCTGTACCCACTGTAACAGATCGTCCTGAATCGAGTCACGCACTTTGCGCACATCACCGTAGAGACGAAACCGGCCGAGGCGGGAGAATTCGCGCTCCGCCGTGAGCAGGGCATAGTCGGCATGGTTGCGGCGGTCCTGTGAGATCTGTTCGACGCGCTGTCGGCCAATGTGCAGGCGAATATCGGGCGTGACAAAGAGGCCACCGTAGGTATTGTAACCGCGCTGGTCGATACGATAGGGATAGTCGGCCAGCTCATCGTTTTCGAAGCGGTCGATCCACTGGTTGTGGTTCATGTCCACGCCGTAGAGGAACTCCGGTCGGTCGACCTGGAAGCGAAGAAAAGACTCCTCGTAATCCGGTATCAGATTCGGGCTCTGCTCGTTGTCGTTCTGGTTGAAATCAGAGATGAAATCGTTGTTCTCATCCCAACCAGGAAAGACTTCGCGGTCGGCGTCGCCCGAGCCCCGACGCTGCCAGTCGACGAAACGATCCTGATCGTCATTGTCATCGACAAACTCATAGCGCCACGAATCGCTGTTGTAGTTGGACTCGCCGTCCCGATCCACGACGGTTACGGATGTCGAGTATCCCGGGGCAATACTGAAACCCTCGGCGAAGGCAAACCATGGATAGGCCGTCTGCGCCAGATTGGCGATCCACACGTCGGAGGACTCGTATGACGTAAAGTGTTCGTCCAGGCCCAGATTCGGGTACTGCCGATAGCGCCGGTTGCGGACAAACTCGAAGTAACCCTTGAAGCCGGCCAGATCCGTCAGTTCGAGCGTGAAGCCAGCCAACTGTGATGCCGTCGGCAAGCCATAGTCGAAGGTGATGACCCGCTGGTTCGAGCTGTCCGTAACATTCCCGGCGGCTCGAGCGACGGTGAAGAAAACGCCCAGTTGCCGATCTGAGGACACCTCGACGAGATAGTCATTGGCGATGACGAGCTCGATCTCAACACGCTGAATCCGAGAGGGGTCGGGACCGGAGTAGGTGCGGTCATTGAAATCGAAGCGCAGCAGGATGGTCTCGCTGCCGTCAGCGGAGAGGAATCCAGACCGTTGAAATCCCCCCTCCACCTGCGAGCGGAAGCCGATCTCAGTACCCCGGGTCACATTGCCGTCCAGATCATGGATCAGAATGTCAGAGGCGAACAGCGCGCCGCCGTCAACACCGTCCTCCGGCGAATCATCGCGGATCCTGATCTCGATGGCGGTGACATTGGTGAAATTCTGCGGCGCCGACAGTTCGCCCAGAAACATGTCGCCATTGAAGGCGCCGGACTGCGTGTTGGACTGATAGGCTGAGACAAATGTGCCGCCAACCTTGACGAAATCTCCCACCTGCGCAACGATACGACCCGCCGCAAGATTGGATACATCCGACCGCGAGTCGGGACCGGCAGAGTTGATGCCGGAACTGAACTCCTGATTCGGTGCGCTGATGCGGGACAGCAGCAACGTCGCCTGGTGTCGATCCGAGGCAAAATCCCACTGCAGCCCATTGTAGTTCGGTTTGGAAAACGTCATCGGCGTCAGCGTTGTGCGGATCGCGTCGCCGAGCGTCAGGGCATAGTGATACTGGCCTTTGTGGTCGGAGGAGATGACCAGCCGATTGAACCAGCTGCCAAAGACATTCGTCTTTTCCAGGCTGCTGCCAAAAGGCAATGGCGCCTCTTCACGCCAATCGTAAACAAGCCAGCCACGCGTCAGGAAATTGCCGTAGACATCGTAAAAATAATTGCCTTCGATGGCAGTCCTGACGAAGCGCTGATAGGGGTCACGCGCATAGTTGTCATACTCCCATTGCTGCCAGCCGTACTCTGCGTACAGCTCCTGCGGCACATACCACTTGCGCACGACAGGGTCCAGCGCATCAAAGAGCACGCCGGGACCCGTGGGCTCGAAGGTGACCTTGCCGCCCCGCTGCACGGTGCCAAGGCGGGCACCATACTCCTGCGCGGCTACAGATGCTGCGGCCAGCACCAGCAGCAGCGCGACAGCCACCGTTGTCGGCAGAATCCTGCGCATCAGTATGCCACCCCGAGGACACCCGTGTGGCGTTCCTCAAATGCGTCGGCGCGCACCCGCAACAGCCACAGGTAATGGCCAGGCGGAAGGAGCCGACCATCGTCGCCCCTCCCGTCCCACGTGTGCGCTGCGGGGCCGATGATTTTCTCTTCGTCGAAGATCGTGTGCAACAGTCGTCCGGACAGGTCGTAGATCTCCATGCTTACAGGGGTCGGTTTCGTCAGTTGCAGCAGGTTGAAAAACACCTCGAGTTCGTCGTTCTCATCATCGCCATTCGGCGTGATGATCTTGCTGGTCAGGACAATCTCGCCAAGCAGTTGACCGACCTGTTCCCGCGGAATCACTACGGACAGGTCGGACAACTCGGCAAAGTCACCGGCGCCAAAGTCGGCGGCATCCCCGGGTTCGAGTCTTTGCGGCACATTCCCCGAAGCTGTGTCGTAGGCGCGCGCCGAAAACGTCGTACCAAAGCGAAATACCGGAATGTCGAAGGTGAATTCGAGGACCGTGCTGTCCCGGGTGACGGGGGCGAAACTGACAGCGAACCCATCCCGTCGCACGTAATCGATGTCGAAGGGGACCGCCGCACCATTGACCGTCATTTCGCGAATGTCCTCCACGATCGCGTTGGCATCGATCTCGAGACGGTCATACCCGCGCACGGCACCGTCGGCACGAAGCAAAACCGCGTAGCGGAAGGTAACTCGCTCTTCGGCACTGACCCGCCGTGGAAAGACCTCGGCACGCAATGTGTCACCCAGAGGCGGTTGCAGGTAGTCGAATTCAACCCAGTTCATCTGTCGTGTATCAAACAAGGCGCCCTCAATGTCGATCTGGAACTGCAGGTAACGTCGTTGGCCGGGGGCCGTGATCAGTTCGCCGTCCTCCGCGGCTTTCCACGGACTCCAGTTGTCCGCATCGTCGTAGATCAGACCGCGCTGGCGACGATTGAGATCGACCCAGGCGGGCTCGTCGATGATCTGGGTGTCACCGCTCCAGACGCCGACGCTGTCGAGAATTCGCGCCTCGAAAATCAGTGGCGTGTCGTCGGTGCCTGTGCGTACGCGAACCGTCGCGGCGGAGCGGATTTCGCGCCCAATGGCGACTTCCCGCCAGCGGATGGGGCCCAGTGTGGCCCGGTCCCCGAGGTCGATAAGGTCTGACAAGTATGTGGCACGCTGCAGAAATCCTGAGGCGTAGACTTCAATCTCGTCGATTTCCCAGGGTACCTGGGTCAACGATTTGAGCTTGATGAGCCGGGTGTACTGCTGCGGAATATCGATATCAACAATGGGGTTTTCGTTGGCCGAATTACGTGCCACGAGGATATCAGGTGACCGCTGGGAACTGGTCAGGGCCGGATTGACAAACAACTCGTAGCCTCGGAGGAAGTCGTTGTGAAACGGTGTCCGAGGGGTTTCGACGACAGTATTGCGCGGATAGAAGCGGACCCGATTGACGCCGATGGGGGTGGCAAAGTCGAGGATCACCCAGATGCCCTGTGGATTCAGAGGCACGACGATGGTAGGCTTGCGCTCGAAGGCGACATCGTGATTCCCGTTGACGATTTCAGCCAACTGGGCGCGGACGACCTTCTTCTCTTCCACAGAATTGGGCGACGTGATGGAGCCCGCTTCCGCCAGCACGCGATGGGCCACATTGACCTCTTGGTCAAATGCCACCGGGCTGATCCAGCCTCGGCGGAAGAGAAAATCGACAGCATCTTCCGGCGTGTTCGTGGTGTCCAGTTTTGGGCTGAAGAGCGTGCCGTTCAACTGCAGCGGGTCCGTCCCGCCGCCGCCGGTTCGCCAGGAGGCTTCGGTGCCGCCGACCCTCAGCGTCTGCACCTGTGCCTCTGCCCCGGCGCACAGGATGAGCATGGCGACGGCCAACACAGCGCCGGCGGTTCGGCGATGGACACTGTGATTTGGCCGACGCGTGGCGGGCACGTTTGGATATCTGGTGGTCACGATCAACGGAGCCCCGCATGGACGGTGAGGAAAAAGGCGCTGACTCGCTGCGACGTTCCCGCGTCGAAATGCTTGCGACCGATCTGCAGGCCGATGCGTGTCACCAGTTGATAGCCGAGGTAGGCGGATCGATTCGACAGTTGGGCGACACCTGTCCAGCTGCGATAGTCGTCGTCGATCTCTTCCAACTGGCCATCGAGTAGCCACAGCCGTGACAGTTCGAGACCGATCTGCAGTTCGGTATTGAACACCTGTCGGCCGTAGCGCGGGAAATATGTGACGGAGGCACTCTCTGCCAGCAGAGGCTGCGTCCAGATGAGAAAGACCATCTGCTCAAGTGTCGAACCGGTCGGAACGCGCAGGCTCGCCGGTCGATGCTCACGCCACTCGCTTTTCCATCTCGTTTCGAGCACCGACAAGCCAACAGGAACCCGCCATTCGGCACGGTCGATCCAACCACGGAAGCCGGAGGCGCGGCGCAATTCACGCTCCTGGATCGCCTGCGTTGCGTCGCGCTGACGCAGGAGTTGCCAGCGTCCCCGGTGTTCGACGCGCACGGCGTCGCCCAGGTGATGCTCCATATCGACATAGGCCGAGTGCATCCAGGCATCATCTGCGGCGATGGGATCTTCGATATCCCGCATGCGTCCCGCCGAGCCGAAGGGTTGCACCCACATACGCAGAGGATCGGCAATGTTGTCACGCACAAGAGCTGCGTGTTCGAAGAGTCTGAGACGATAGGAGGGCTGCGAGAGATCCCAGAGGGCCATGATGTAGTCAGCATCCGTACGGCCGTCGCCGGAAATCTGTCCGATCCTCTGGCGGCCTATCGTGATGTTGAGATCCGGCCCCAGAAAGGCCCGGCCATAGGTGTTGAAGCCCCGCTGGTCGGTGCGATAGGGATAGTCTGGCAGATTGTCGTTCTCAAAGCGATCGACCGTGCCATTGTAGTTCATGTCGATGCCCGGAAGAAATTCCGGCCGATCCGAGCGGAAGCGTAGAAATGGTTCCTCATAATCCGGGATGAGGTTCGCATTCTGGTTGTGGTCATTGAGGAAGTCCGCGTTCTCATCCAGCCCGGGCCAGGCGTTGTCGTTGTAACCGTGCAGCGACCGTTCCCATTCCGGCACACCGTTGGCATCATCGTCGTCTTCGACGAATTCGTAGCGGGATTGCGTCAGGTCGTCGTAGTGGATGGCGTTGAAACTCCCCATGAGCCAACTGCCTGTGTCATAGCCATCCGCCATCGAGAAAGCCTCTAGGTAGAGCTCCCAGGGATGCCATTCGTAGCGCGCCTGACCATAGGTTGCCAGGTCACGCTCGACGACGCTGTGATGGCTGTTGATGCCGGGATTGGGATACTGGCGATGGTGACGGCTGCTGACGAGTTCGCCCTGAAAGGAGAAACCATTCCAGTCCGTGACGTTCAGGTCGATGCCGATCACCTCGGTTGCCGTGGGCAAGCCATAGTCAACGGCGACAACGGTGGCGTTGCTGTTATCCTGCACGTTGCCTGTCGCCCGACGGACCGTGAGAAAGACGGGAGCAGCCCGGCGTTGCTCCCCATCTGTCTGCAGATTCGACGACGCCTCGATGTGGTAGTCATTGGCTACAGACAGTTCCACCTGGACCCGGCGCAGGTCCTCCGTCTCGATGCCATCTGCGTCGAGGTCGTCCAGATTCCACGCCAACACGATCGCCTCGGAGCCATCCGCCGCCAGCGCGCTGCCGCGGGCACTGCCACCCTCGATCGTAGGCAGAAAACCGATCTCCCGGCCGCGGATTTTCGTGCCTGCCGTGTCGGTCATAACAATGTCATAGTCGAAAAGCAGAGCCCCCGCGATGCCGTCCTCGGGTGAGTCATCACGAAGGCGGACCCAGATGGCCTCCAGATTCTTATTCTGGATCGTCAATAGAGACCCGCCAAAAGGGCCGCCAGCACCGAAGGTCTGCTGCGTGTTGCCGAAGTGCGCATTGACGTAGGTGGCCCCCAGGCTGATGCGGGGTGCGGCAGTCCACTCTGCGTGGCCGCCGAAAAGATTGACGAAATCTGTGCGCTCGGAGGGTAGCGCGGAGGAGAAGATCTGGTCGCGGTTCGGCATGGAAGGCCGGGCCAGGATCAGTGAGCCCTTCACATCATCGGTGGCGCCGTCGAGGCGCAGTCCATTGAAGTGGGGTTTGACGAACGTCAGGGGCGTGAAGACGGTTTCCAGTTGATCACCCAGCATGAGCCGCAGATCCAGGCCACCACTGCCTTCCGAGGCGACGACGAGATTGCGGAACAGGCCACCGTACTGGTTGCCCTTCCAGATTGAGCTGCCCTTGGATTCCGCCTGCTCCTGTTGCCACTCATAGAGCAGCCAGCCGCGCTCCACAGGATGGCCGAGTTGGTCATACCATACCAACCCCTCCAGTTCAGCCGATACGTATCGTCGGTAGGTGCCGAGGGCGTAGTTCGATTGGGAGTGGTACCATGTGGGATCGAAGGTGACCGGCAAGTGCCGGGGGACGTACCACTTGTGGACTTCGGGCGTGACCGCTTCCAGCTCAAAGCTCGGGGTGATTGCACTTTCTGCCAGTTGCTCGCGACCACCGTTCAGGCCCGTCGCGCCGGGTTGGGCCAGCGTCAGCGCGGGCAGGCTGAGGCCGGCAACCAGGACAAGGCGCCACAAGGGGAGGGGCAGCAGCGACATCAGTAGATCACCGAAATCGTTGTGATCGCTGTCGAACCGGCATTGTCCGCGTCCGTCGGCACGTCAACCCGCAGCAGGTAGATCCCGGGAACGACGAGACGTCCATCCTCTCCACGGCCATCCCAGGTGATGCTGTGGCGGCCACTTGGCGCCTCCGGGGTGAAGCTCAATTCACGTACCCTGCGGCCACTCAGGTCGTGGATGCCGACCTGCAGCGGCTTCTGTCCCTCCAGCTGAAATACGGTGACCGTAATTTCGGCGGTGTCATTCACGCCATCGGCATTTGGTGTGAGTATCGGCGTACTGATCTCGAGGGGAGCCAGCAGCGGCAGACCCTCAAGCTCCGATACGACGATCAGCTGGTTGCTCGATACCAGTGAGGTCGCATCTCCCATATCGACCAGCTGGACCATATCATTGTCGCCCACCAGCTCCAGGGAAAAAGTCGTACTGGGCAGGAATACGGACGTGCGGAAGCGGAACTCCAATACCTCTCCTGCCGGCTGGAGTCCTGCTGGCAGCAGGAAGGAGATGCCCCCGTCGAAGGGCCTGACATCTACGGCGCCCGGAACCAGGATTTCACCCTGCCCGAAACGCAGTTCGTCATCGGAGCCGATTCTGAGCCCCTGGACCTCCATGGGCGCAGACGCGCTGGAGCGCAGACGGATCTGCTCGAATCCAGGGTCCTGCGGCTGACGCTCGATTCGCAGGTAGAGGGTGAAATCCCGTTCGATCCCGGGATCGACGCGACGAATGGGTGTGACTTCAGCCACAGCGATATTTACCAACGGGGGTGCCAGCCCCAGGCTGAGCCGTCCAATGGTTGATGACCGCAGGGGCTGAAACGTGCGCAGGCGGGCCTGCACGAGAGCCATGCGCCGCGGGGAAGGGCTCTGGAAGAGCGATCCGGACGCCAGATAAGGAGATGTCCAAGGGCTCCAATCGGGACCCGGGACCTCCTCGACATAAACCGGGCCCTGTTGTTCCGCAGGCAGCCTCTCCCACAAAGCTCCTGAGATTTCTCCGCCCGCGAGATTCGTGTAGTGGGGGATCTGGATCACTTCGTCGCCGGAACGCGTTCGGATTTCCAGTGACGTTCCCGCGGGGACCTGGCCCTGCCAATCGACAGTGGTGACGATCTGCCGGCCATCGAACTTGATCAAGGGGGATGTCAGGATCACATCCGACACGAAGCCCTCGCCGTAGGCCTGTATCTCACCCAGCTTGCCTGACAGACGGGCATCATTGAGCAGGTTCAGGCGGCGCAATTCAATCAGGCGCACAGGCCTTGGTGTGAACGTCTCTTCCACCTCGAGGTAACGTTCGGCATTGATGCGCTCGTCAAAGGTGGTCCAGAGGAAGCCCCCCTCGGCATTGAGGGTGCCGTCGGACAAGCGAAGCTGATAGGACGTCAGGGGCGTGAGGTCGGTGAGCAGGCGAATCCGCTCGAGCCAGAAGCGCCCACCGAGGTCGATGCGCAACTGATCTCGATCACGGAAGGGGTCATACTCACGCAGCGTAATACCCGTACGCAAGAGCCCGTCGGTGACAAAGCGCAGCACGAGATCATCAAAAAAGCCTCCAGTCTGCTGCAGGACACGTTGCGTCAGGGCGATGACGTTGTCACCGGTACTGAGGACCTCGACCTCGGCCAGGCGCGGCCGTTCGCGGCGATAGAAACGCACGGGTCCCTGTTGCTCGGGCACCAGCTGCAGATAACTGTCCCGCTCTACCGGGATCTCGCGCCCGATCACGGTGACCCTGAAGTAGTCGATGGCCCCCTGGTCTTCCGGCGCAAGACGCACATACTCGGCTTCTTCCACTTCTTCCGCCCGCGGACCATCGGTGGCCAGCATGTCGATGCGCACGAACTGCACGGGCTCGCCTTCGACGCCCGCTGGCACGGGGCGCCGTGGCGCCAGGTCGAAGAAGAACTCCCGCTGCTTCTTGTTGGGCGTCGCGATCTGTCCGGCGCGCTGGAAGCGCAGTGCACGCAGTCTGCCAAAGGACTCCGTGCCGTCGGAGACGAGGACGCGGAACATCAGGAAAGGGTCGCCCGTATCGGCAAAGCGCACACGAATGCGGCGAGCGATCACGGTGCGTCCCAGATCAATCTCTACCCAGGCGTTATCAACAAACTCGGTATCCGGCTCCCACCAGGTCTCGAGATCACCATCAGCGACAAACAGGGCCGTGAGTGAATCAGCGACATTGCCGAAGCCTGAGACGCCGCCGATCGTCGTATCGCTGCCGGAGATGTTGACGAACTCGCTGGCATTGGCGACGGCATCGATATCGGCGCGGATGAAGCGGGGCCGCACCGTGCCGTCCGGATCCACGACACGAGTGCCATCGCCGGCATCCCACGCGCGCCAGTGGCTGGCATCCTCGATGACAACGATACTGGGTTCGACGCGGTAGCCGACCTCCTCACGCACGAGATTCTGCGGTTGGCCAAGGGCGCTGCCGACGCTGAGGAGCAACCACATCGGCGTAAGAAGTCGTCTCAATAGACGACTCCCAACACACCTTGACGGGTGACGGTGCCGCTGTCGCCGTTCAGCGAGACGCGATACAGATAGCTACCTGGCGCCACGAGCAGGCCCGCCTCGTCGGTTCCATCCCAGACGGCGGCATGGTGGCCATCTCCCAGTTCCTCGTTGATGAGCAATCTCAGTCGGCGGCCACCGAGGTCGAAGATCTCCACGCTTGCCCTTGTCGGACGCGTGAGCTTGAACAGGTCGAAGGCAATGGTCGTGACATCATTGAAGGTATCGCCATTCGGCGTCAGGACCGTCGTTGAGGGCGTCACGTTGCCAACAACCTGAAGTTCATTGCCTGCGGCAATACGAACCACCAATTCCCCCCCGGGGAACTCGGCGTCCACATCTCCCGCCTCGGCTGTCTGGTACACGGATTCGAGTCTGCCGTTGGCAATGCGCTGCTCAGTGACGCGGGTCTCGAAACGTGTCGCATCGCGGAATATGGAGGCGTGGAAGACAACCTGTACAAAGGTGCCGTCCTGGTCGATGCGTCGTCCGAAGAAGATCGTGAAGCCGTCGCCGGCACGAATGCTGGCGGAATAGGGGACGGCGATGTCATCGATCAGAACGCGGTCGATGGCTCTGACGCTGGCTCCGGTGAGGACCTCCAGCTGGCGGAATCCAGTGGCAACGGTGCGGTTGTTGGTGATCATGTGAGATAGGACGGACAGGGTGAATTCCTGCTCCTGCCCAGGCACCACTTCACGCGGGTAGACCTCGGCCTGCAGACGTTCGACAAGGGCCGGCTCGGCATATTCGAGAATCAGTCGACGGATGATCGTGCCTGGCTCGGAGAAGCGGAGGCGGAACTGTACATAGCGGTGTAATGCCGTCGAGCGTATGACGCCAGCAGATACGGTCGACCACAAGGACCATTCCGGGTTCGGCTGCACCGGGCCCTGCTCCTCTTCGGGCAGAGCGCCCCAGACGCCGGAGGAGACCAGGGTGACATCGTCGCCAACGCCGGTGAAACGGTAGTGGAGAATGGGGGTGCGATCCGGTCCTGTCCGCGTCTGCATAACGACGGGCAGGTTGCTGATGTCGCCGCCTTCGTAACGGACCTTGCCCCAGACGGGGAATGGGTTGCGCGCCGGGAGGGGAGTGCTCTGAAATACCCCCACAGGGAGGGTGCCATCACCGTAGATCTCGATTTCGGCCAGTTCCCAGGGCTGCACAGCTTCGGTGGCAATCATTACATAACGAGCCTCACGACTGGAGAAAATCCGATCGACGACGGGCTCGGCGTTAGGCAGAATGGAGCTGAAATTCAACTGTGAGATCCCGGTAAAGGGACCGGCAAGGCCGCCATTGGTGTTGAGCACGCCATCGGCATCGGAGGTCCCCACGACGAACTGCTGGGGAAAGCGGATCCGGTGTGCGTCATCGAGCCGTGGGTGCAGGCGGATGCGATTGATGGAGAAACTCGCCCCCAGATCAACAACCATTCTTACGGCGCGCGGTACGCCGGTTTCGCCGGCATGGTCGGGATCAAAGGCAGTTGCGCCATCGCCGTCGACAAGATACTCGAGTCCAGGCAGGGAACCCACGACTTCGACGAGAGAGTCCTCTTCAACCACCGAGTAGCTGGCAAAAATCCGCCCACCGCGGCGCAGGACACCGGCGGACAGGTTGTCACCGGCGGCCACGTCCCATTTGAACAGACTGTCATAGGTAACGGTGACTCGATCGATACTGCCCCAATCGGCGACGTTGCGCCAGCCGAAGAGATTGCCAGCGCCCTGTCCCACAACCAGGCTGTCGATCGCGTCGGCGCCAGAAAAAGTTGCCAACAGGATCAGGGATACGAGCGCGGCGGCCCTGAGAGCGGTCGTTCGAGTTGATCCGGTGTACGTTGACAAGGGAACCGATCGATTCAAGGAGGGCCCGGCACGGTAATGATGCAGATGCATGTGGCGCCCTGACGGCTAGTGTTTGGGGCCCATCCAGCGTGTCAGTGATCGTCACGCGCACAGCGAAAGCCGCCGTAATTGTGCCGCGTCTCCGGGGTATGGTGGCCACGGTACACGGTGCGCAACATGAAGGGGTAACTGATCCACGACCCACCCCGAAGCACGCGCTCATCACCGGCCGCGGGGCCTGTGGGGTTGTTGCGAGGGCTGTCTGCATAGAAGTACCCATAGTACCGGTCCTTCGTCCACTCCCAGGCATTGCCCGCCATATCCAGAGCGCCTATCGGTGAGACACCCTGAGGGAAGCTACCGACCGATGCGGTGTTGCGGTAGCCATCGTGAGCACTCTCGTGACAGCAGTTCTCAGCGCCGGCATTGGCCATCGGTACAGGAATATGTGTGCCAGACTCACCCCACGGGTAGGTCCGCTGGTCGGTTCCCCGGGCGGCCCGCTCCCATTCAGCCTCGGTAGGGAGACGCTTGCCGGCCCACCTGCAATACGCGTCGGCGTCATCCCAGGCCATCTGCACCACGGGATGGTCAAGGCGACCTGTCAGTTCGCTTCCGGCGCCCGAGGGTCGCCACCAGGAAGCCCCTTCCACTGTGTGATAGCCACCATCGAGGTAGATCACCGACTCTCCCTCCCGCTCTGCCAGGGTCTGGAAGCCCGTGCTCTGCACAAAGCGCTGAAAGCAGCGATTCGTCGTCTCGTATCTGTCGATCCAATAGGCGTCGAGGGTCACGACGTGGACCGGACCCTCCTGACTGTCGCCTGCGTCCGTACCCATGCTGAAGTCACCGGCGGCTACCCGAATCATGTCGTGCCCGGTCGGTACCGAGGGTTCCGCCGAAACCAGGACGCGGATCGCACAGATGTCGAACAGCTCCGGGGAGATGTCTGCCCCCATGTACCAGACTATGTGTCCGTCGCCAGCGGCGGTACGGCCTACGTCCCCGGCGACGCTGATCACCGGCAGATCCCAGGTCGTGCCGCCGTCGGCTGAGGCCTCGATCACGACCCACCCCGAGTCGGGGGCAGTGACTTGAGGCAACCGATCGGCTCCCCAGGAGTAGGCTTCCCAGGAGTAATGGACATCGACCCAGGGCGTGCCCGGACGCCGACCAGAGCGAACGTCGGCAAGTTCGGTGGCAGCCTGGCTTGCGATGCTCATCCACAGGGAGCAGAAGGTGATCAGCAGCAGGTCTCGCCTCATTGGTGCCGCCGCCAGGTGACCAATAGAACCGCCAGCAGCACTGCGAGCGAACCGGGAATGAGCCACGCTGCCAGGCCCGAGGAACGCACATCCGGCAGCGACTCGATTGAGACCGACGCCAGACCAGCATCCGTGAGCAGCCAGATATCGCCACGATCGTCAGCGAGGATCTGCCGGACAACATTGCTCGGCAGTCCGTGGCTGGTGCTCAAATGGTGAAACGTCGTGCCATCATAACGCGCGGCGCCGCCGCCAAACGTGCCGACCCATACGCCGCCACGGCTGTCACAGTGGACTGACCAGACGACATTGGAGGGCAACCCCTCAGCTCTGCCATAGTGATGCCAGGCATTCCCCCGCCATTGGGCCAGGCCACCACTGGTCCCGACCCAGATGCTTCCCTGCGCATCGATGGCGATATCACGCACGCTGGCATCCGGTAGCTGGGCCGTGTGGTGGGTCGCCGCAAAGGCGCTGTTGTATTCGATCAATCCGTCTGGCCCCCCCGCCCATATGTGCCCCTTGCCGTCCACCGCGATGGCACGCACGGCACCTCCCGAGGACAGTTGTACCGGTTTCAGGGCCACAGATCCAGGGCCCGCCGCTTCAAACCGAGTCAACCCGGCACGGTTGCCGATCCAGAGCCGATTTTCCCGGTCCGTGGCAAGACTGTAGACAGGTGGCTCGATTTCTGGCTCCGGGAGAAACTGCCCGTCGGCGTAGCGGACGAGCCCCGCCTCTGTCGCAAGCCAGAGGTCGCCATTCCGGGGGAGCAGATCGAGGATGTCGGCATCCGGCAGTTTCCGGTCGGGGGCGTAGCGGCGCACATCGGTATCGGTGGCGATCCGCAGGAGTCCACCCCCTCCGGGAGAGCCAACCCAAAGGATCTCGCCATCAACACTGAGGGGGCCAAGGCCGCCGGCTGCTTGCACCTCAGCATGTTCAAAGGCTTCACAGGCGCTGCTACAGCGGAACAGAGCGCCATCGGCCGTGACCCAGGTATTGCCTGCAGCATCGCCTGCCACTCCGTGAACCTGAGCCATTGACCGGATGCCGGCTAGTCGCTGGCACCCGACCTGGCTGCAACGCCACAGGCCATCACCCCACGTGCCGACGACGACCTCGTCGCCCTGAGGCAGAAGAGCGACCACACTTGCCTCCGGGCCACCAATGGCGCGCAACTCATCACCCACAAGCAATCGCAGGCCATGGCCGCTGCCAAGCCATATGCGCTCCGCAGGCCCTGCGGCGAGCGTGACCACACCCCCAGGGACTTCGGCGACATGTCTCCAGTGGTCATTTTCACACACCCAGAGCGCGTCCCCACCGGCCCAGAGCGAGCCACTGGCTGAATACTGCAGTGCCGTGGCGAATCGGGGCCCGGACTCGGGGTGCAGGTCGGCGCCACAGGCTGGCACACGACCGGGGGTGGCAGTTGCGATCCGTGTGCCGCGGACGGCAAGGGCGCTGACCGGCGTGTCCAGGCCCACTGCGGCCAGGTCAGAAGTGGGAGTGAAGCCGTCGGGGCCCGAACGGGCCAAGCCCCGCCAGGTGCCGGCGATGGGGGAGCCCCCATCCGAAGCGGAGACGGCCAACATGGTAATGCGGGTATCGGGAAGTCCGGATCGGGGACCAAACCAGGTGGGAACTCCCGGACCCAGGCGCCCGATGCCGGTGGGGGTGCCGAACCAGGTCGTACCATCGCTGGCCGAGACCGTGCCAACCCGACCGTCGATCATCCATCCTGTATCCGCGGCAATCTGGTGTTCCGCGGTGCCCGCAGAGGTCCACCGGACCAATTCGCCATGCGCGGCGACCCAGAGCCCACCTGACCCATCCGCGCTCGCTCGCACAGGATGTTGCTGAAGAGATGTGGCCCTGGCTGCAAGCAGTGCCAGACTGCCTTTGGGCCAATCTCCGGAAACCGGGGTGTCGGCGCTGGCCGCATGGCCGAGGATCATGGCCAGAACCAGTAGAATCATCAGGATCCGGGCTCGTGCAATGCCCCGGCGGTCAGACGCCCAAGAAGGCCTCCGACGAGGCTCGCCTCGCAGGCGCAGGCGCAGGGGGCGCTGGCGTCCCGCGAACCTGGGGCGTATAATCACCCCGTGCTGTTTGTGGCTGGTCAAAAAAAAACTTGGATTCCTTGTCTGCAGTTCGTTAATTAGCGCTCGTTACCCACCTAAGGTGCCTTGGGAGTGTGCTTGATGCAAAACAGGTTCAGGCGTCATACCAACGTCGAGTTGCCACCGACGTTTTCTGGGTGCACGAAGCATAACCCCGCGACTGACGGACGTAAAACCAGTATTTGACCAGCAACTACCACCGCGCAGGATTTATCTGCTAGCCGAACAACCCACCCACACGTCTTACAGGAGGAGTTTTCTCATGAGACGATTTGCCATTCTCGCTCTGGTCGCCGCAATGATTTGCGGCGTGACGAGCGCTGCCAGCGCCCATATCGGCGGCCTGGTGTTTCCGATCTACGAAGTTCCGACCGGCGATCTGCCTGACCTTCGTGACGGCTCGCTCGAGGATTGGGAGGATGTTCTTCCCGGTACGTCCCTCGATCACAACTCGTTTGCTCCGTTGAACGTTTCCGACGGTGCTGGTATCAATCCTGAGGATCTGGCCTACCGCGTCTTCCTGACGTGGCACAGTGCCTCCCAGACCCTCGCCGCAGCCATTGAGCGCGTAGACGATGTCTATGTCAACACGTACGAAGGCGGCGACCTCACCGGTCTCTGGCGTTTCGACTCGATCGAGTTCATGGTCGATGGCGATCACACCGGTGGTTCGTACAACGGTTTCTCGGCCGACGAGTACACCGCGGACGAGATCAAGCTGCTCAGCAACTTCCAGGCGCAGCAGTATGTCGCCGTTGCCGAGTCTCCCGATGGCCGCACCATGGGTTATCAGGGTTCGGGCCAGGGCTGGGTTACACTGCCCCCGTACGGCGATGCAGGTGGTTTCTCGGTCGGTGAGTCACCGAACACGTCCGTAATCGAGTTGATGGTCACGGCTTGGGACGAGTTGAACTGGCAGGGTCCTGAGTTGTCCCGACGTTCGTCTTTGGTTGGCGGCGGCACCATCGGCTTCCAGTTCTCGATTCCTGATTTCGACACCGAGGCTGGCGCCTACCACGGTTTCCACACGTTGTCCGGTCAGCCGAACACGTGGCGTCTTGCTGAGAACTTCGTCGATGGTGAGCTCGTACCGTGCAACACGGGCGATTGCGGCTCGGCTCCGACGCAGACTGCAGTTTCCGCAGACAGCTGGGGTCGCATCAAGGCCACCTTCCGCTAGTTTGGAAGCAGACTTCGGTGTTGCTCAACAGTCCCACAAGGGCTCAGGGCGCGAAGTCTCTGGTTCACCCGGCAGTATGTATTGTTTCGAAAGAAGGGGGGGGACTTTCCCCCCCCCTTCTTTCGTTGCTCACACAAGCGGGTCGCGTGCGCCGGTGCAGGCTTTTTCCCGGTTGACGCAGGTAAGCCGCCAGAGGAGGAGTTGCACGAGATGCCAATCTGCGAGTGTCCGGTCCATGATCACGGTCGAGACGTCTCTCTGTTTGATCCATGGATCCGAGGCATCCTTTCCTGGATCGGCGTAGGCACTTCTCTTGCAGGCTTGTTGGCCAGTGTGCCAGCTTTTGGTCAACTCAGTACAATAGAGATCCCCGGTGACATCACCTGGAAAGAGGCCCAGCAGGCTCCTTTCAACGCCGTGAACTTCTTCGAAAGTGTCGATTTCAAGATCGATGCCGGCATCGCCCCTCTGGACACGACCCATTGGGTTGGCCTGCCGGACATTCCGGCAGCAATTCAGGTTGCCGAAGATTTCAACTTTTTCGATCGGCAGGTCTTTGACACCTTCACTCGGCATGTATCAAGGGACAGTGTTTTTGCCACGACTGCTGTCGTCGATGCGGCAGGGACGATACTGATCACCGAGGGGGCCCTGCTGTTGACGCCCCACGCAAACTTCCCGTACAAAGTCGCCGAAATCCGCCAGTTCCGGGCAGCGGGCATTGATAGCCTGAAGGCCATGGTCAATCTGGGGCACGCCGTCCTGTGGCCGCGAGATCCCCAGGTTCGCTTTGAAAACTGGCTGCGTTCGCCGACCATCTACGAGCGGCAACTGAACAATCGACAGAAGCGCGACCTGCTCGAGGCGCTCATCGACGAAGATGCAATCAATTCATTTCGACGAGTTGATGGACAGAACCGACCAGTAGAAAAGCGTGCCGTCGTTGTCATCATGGACCTTACGCGGCCTTTTCCTGTGGGCATGGTTCGGTTTTATCCGCGACCTGAGGACAACCCGATTCCCATTGCCGCCTATCAACTGGAAGTTCACGATGGCGTCACGTTCAAGCGCGGCACATCCGAAGAAGTCGTTCAGGCTCGCGTCGGCACCGCTGCCGCTTCTACGACTACGATTACCGAAGGTGGCCAACCGGTTTTCCGCCAGCTGCTGATCTCGCAGAGCAACACCAGCGACACGGTTGCCACGATCCTTGAGCCTCCGACGAACATGCAACAGTTCAAGTTCCGCTCGCTCACCGGTATCGATTTTGATATCGCCGAGTTTGAGGTGTTCAACGAGGGCTTTCCCCCGAGGGCAGTGTTCCTCGGAAAGCCCTTGCCGCTCGATCCCGGCGGGATTGGTGCCATGCAGAGCTATCTGAGTGGTGATCTGTCGCGTCGGGCTGCA
>ERZ890510.675-NODE-675-length-25734-cov-23.534328_pt1 | contig 25734 bp, 23 predicted proteins | sample MGYA00521265_ERZ890510 | MGnify/ENA primary metagenome ERZ890510 (study PRJEB32303, sample SAMEA104408624) | aquatic metagenome | biome: Brackish water; feature: Chemocline; material: water | place: Baltic Sea | collected 2014-10-26T21:54:00 | depth 110 m ... | reverse complement strand
CCCAGAAAATGCTCGAAGCCGGTGAAGCGACGGGAAAGATTGTGCTGCAAGTTCGCTAATTGCCGCACGATCGAGTAAGCACTACCCATTACTCTCGGCCAAAGTCTTAGACTCTGCCCCAATGACAACACTTGCTCGAGGCCTCGCAGTTGGGGGCAGTTTCCTCACGGCCCAAGCGTTATCGCTGTGGGCACTTCTGGGTCCGGTCAGTAACGCAGACTGGACGAAGGGATTCCGTGCATATTTCAGTAATGACCAGCTCTCCTACGCGGCAATAGCGGTAAATAGTTCCCAGAGCATCGGATCGTCCGCAGAGCCACTCACCGGAACTGGAGTGAGCTTCTATCCCAGCGGTTGGTATCACTTTCTTGGCTTAGTCAACAACGTCACCGGGGTCCCGGTCAACTTGCTCTGGCAGGTTCTGGGTCTTGCCACAATTGGCATTGCCATCGCGATTTTGGGTCTGATCGCGCACACACTCTCACGCCGGTGGTGGGCGCCAATTCTGCCCGGGCTCGCACTCTTCACCGGGACACTGTCCATCTTTATCCATGACTATTGGTATACGAGCCTGAGCGCCCACGCCGTTATTTGGGGGCCTTTTGGGACGCTATTCACCCTCAATTCGGGGGCAATCGCCCTGATGGGCGGAACAGTTGCCCTCGCCCTGATTCTTTGGCACCTGCTGGCGCCGTCGCGGAGCAACACCAGGATTTTTATCGCCGCCGCGTTGATCGGGTTGCTCGCCAATCTTCACACTTATGCTTTTTTCACCACCGCCTCATTTGCCGCCGCGTTCATTACCATTACGGCACTGATTACCGCAAAATCACGGCGCCGGACCGTACTCGTGATCGCAGCTACCGGGCTGGTCCTTGTTTTCGGCAATCCGATCGCGGCTCTGATCGGACCACTTCCATTGTTTGCCTTGTTACTCCTCGTCACCGCGATTGCGGCCTATCCGTTCATTAAGAGCAACCTATACACAACTTTTTCCCTAATTGCCCTAGCAGGGATCGCCGCGAGCCCCCAGGTGATTCGGACCCTGCTCGGAATTGCTTCACAGGACGAGTTCCTCGCGTACCGACAGGGATCCTCTCTGGACCTGGGTGTCCCACTGATTGCCGCCGCTGTTGCAGCGGTTCCACTTATTCTGTTTGCGATCTACATTCTTTTTGTTTCACGCGTCATGCCAGGGCGGAGCCAGGAAGTGATCTACTCGTTTTTTGCGGCAACCGCAATTGGCGCTGTGATCATGTCAACCAACGATCTCTGGGGATTCAATCAAGAGCCGTATCGATTTTGGTTGCAGTATTCGATCATTACTGGTTTCCTGATCTCAATCCTGCTGGCATACGCCCTGTCCTTTCAACAGAAGCGGACCGGCCTGGCTGTACTTGTCGTTGCTGTGCTCCTCTGGCTAATTTCTCTCGCTGATTTTGCCGGTTTTTTCAGCTACGCCCGCGAACAAGGAGTCCTGCCAACCCAAGACTCGCGCGCCCTAGCGATCCAAGAACTCACAAAAGAAATCCCCAGTGGCTCACGCGAGTTGATCCTTTCCAGTAGATGTACTGACCCGCAGTTATTAAAACTGATTACTTCCCGACCCGTAGCGTTCTTCAACTACGGCCTCGCCTGGCCCGATAACCGAGAAGAAATAAAAAACCTTACCCAGGCTGACCGCATGACTGGAGATACCCTGATCGGGCTACAGGCAGCCCAGGTTGGATACGTAATCACAGATTCCAATTGCGATAGTGACTGGGCTTACACCGAAGCTGGCATAAACATGATTTCCATAACGCCCTATGACTCAGGAGCGCTCACTCTCTGGCGGGTCACCGCGTAACTGCCGCGGGCGCTGGGTAACTCACATAGGCGGGAAAGCTCGTAATAGTCAGCGGGCTAGGCACACTCGGTGGTCCAGTATTTCCCCAGCTCACTTCATGGTCAAAAACTCAGGCTTTGTCCCCGGCCAGACGAGCCTCACATGGTGGCAGTTCCGTCAAAAGTAGAGTAGTGCCCGTGATTGATCCCAATATCTTGCGCACAAGCCCGGACCTGGTTCGTGAATCCCAGGAAAAACGCGGTGAGGATTCGGGTTTGGTGGACCAATGGCTTGCCGCTGACGTCGCAGCGCGTGAGGCGCAGCAAGCTTTTGATTTACTGCGCAATCAACAAAAGGTTCTGGGCAAAGAGATTGGCCCATTACAGGGTCAGCTCAAGAAAAACCCCACACCAGAGTTAAGCGCTCAAGTGGATGTACTCATGGCAAAAGCGACCGACCTGGCTGCGCGGGTCAAGGCCACTGATGAAACCGCCTCTGCCCTCAATGAAAAACTGGTCGTAATCGCTGGCGCGCTGTCCAATCTCGTTGATCCACGCTCACCCGTAGGTGGCGAAGCGAAATTCACACTTTTGGAAACTGTGGGAACTCCCCGCGATTTTGCGGCCGAAGGATTCGCACCGAAGACCCACCTGGAAATCGGTGAGGCCCTCAAAGCAATTGATGTTGACCGTGGTGCAAAAGTTTCCGGTTCGCGCTTCTACTTTCTCACCGGGCAAGGCGCCCTCCTTGAATTCGCACTTCTCAATCTTGCAATAGCGCAGGCGACTGCAAATGGGTTAATCCCGATGATCACTCCGGCGTTGGTGCTACCAGCGGCAATGGATGGAACGGGTTTCTTGGGTCAAGCCGAAGAGAACGTGTATCGGGTTGAATCAGAGGACATGTATTTGGTGGGAACTTCGGAAGTCCCTCTGGCGGCATATCACTCGGATGAAATCATTTCTGCCGCGGATTTACCCCTGCGTTATGCCGGATGGTCAACGTGTTTCCGCCGCGAAGCAGGCTCCTACGGCAAAGACACCACTGGAATTATCCGGGTTCACCAGTTCGACAAGGTGGAAATGTTCGTTTATTGCGACCCAGCTGATGCGGAGGCGGAGCACGCGCGGCTGCTCCAATGGGAGAAAGACTTTATGGACTCACTCGAGCTTTGCTACCGCGTAATTGATGTCGCCTCGGGAGATCTTGGCTCTAGTGCGGCTCGAAAGTTTGACATCGAGGCTTGGATTCCGACCCAAGGTACCTACCGCGAGGTGACTTCGACCTCTAACACCACCGAGTACCAGGCGCGAAGGTTGAAGATTCGGATGCGCGACTCTGAGGGAACACGACCACTTGCAACTGTGAACGGCACGTTGTGCGCAATGCCGCGAATTATTGTTGCAATTCTCGAAAACCACCAACAAGCGGATGGAACTGTGACTGTGCCTAAAGCTCTGCAGCCATTCCTCGGCGGAAAGACGGTCCTGTCATGAGTGGGGAAAAATCTTCACCGCAAATCCCAATGCACGCAGCAGGGGAGCCTTTACCCATCGACTGGCGACCCGAACTGATCGCGCTCGACATTGACGACACTCTCGTTCAACACATGGGCAGCCTTCCCGGGATCGCGGTTGACGCAATTGAACGCGTAGTGGAAGCCGGCATCAAAGTCACGCTGGCAACGGGTCGCTCGGTGAGCACAACTTTCCCGATTGCCCGTGCCGCTGGAATTGAAGACCTAGTCGTGTGCAGTAACGGCGGAGTCTTGGCCATGGTGGAGACCGGCAAGATCGTGGAAGCGGTGACTTTCGATGCCACTCAGGCACTTGAGCAACTTTCTGAACTAGTCCCAGACGCCGTCTTTGCGGTTGAAGATTTCCACGGTGACTTCCGCACGACTCATCTGTTCGATACTGGCGCACTTGGCATCAATATTCGCCAAGTTGAACTCGCCGAACTCACCGCCGACCCGGTAGTGCGCCTGGTTGTCCGAAGCGAGACTTCAACCACGCGCAGCTTTGGTGAAGTTGCCAAGAGCCTTGGGTTTCACTCGGTGGTATTCGGCGTCGCTGATGTTGCCTGGATGGATATTGCTCCTAAGGGCGTGAACAAAGCCAATATGCTCAAAGAGGTGTGTGCCCGGCGGCAGGTCGATCCCGCAAAAACCATTGCAATCGGCGACTCGTGGAACGACATCGAAATGTTGGAGTGGGCTGGGCTCGGGGTTGCGATGGGCAGCGCTGCACCGAAAGTTGCGGCGTACGCCGACCTGATGACGGCGCCGGAACCCGGCATTGGCGTGGCCCAGATTCTTAATTCAATCCACGTGTAGCCACAGCGGGTCGAAACAACCCCAAAGTTGACCGGTGGACTAATCGCTGGCTTGCAAGATTACTGGAATTGCATCGTGCAATGCGGCCCGCCAGTCGCGCATGGGCTCCATCCCAACTGACGCCCACCCAAGGTGCCCGAGCACCGAGTAGGCGGGGCGGGGCGCCGCTTGCACATAACTTGACGAATCAGTGGGTAGCACCCGCTCCGGATCTTGACCAATCTCAGACATGATTGCGCGGGCAAACTCGAACCAAGAAGTAACACCGCTGCTAGTGCCGTGAAAAGTTCCCGGACCTTGGTAGGTGTCCAACAGTGAAATTATTTGATCCGCAAGGTCACCGGCACATGTTGGCTGACCGATCTGATCGGTGACCACGCGCAAGGTGTCCCGCTCTTTTTGGGCCCGAATGATTGTTTTAACAAAATTGTTTCCGATCGGGCTGTACAGCCATGCCGTTCGAATAATCACATGGTTGTCTGGCAGAAGTTCCCGGACAAAATTTTCACCGGCGAATTTGGTGCGCCCGTAGGCCGTCACGGGTTGGGCGTGAGCATTTTCGGCGTATGGCTCGTGCGCGTCACCCGCGAACACGTAGTCCGTTGAAATCTGCACCATGCGCGCACCGGCGCGTGCGCAATAGGTCGCAAGAATTGCCGGCCCTTCCGCATTGACCGTAAACGCGGAGCTTTCTTTTTCTTCTGCTGCATCAACCGCAGTCCAGGCCGCGCAGTTGATCACAAGCTCTGGTGCGATTTTGGAAAATGTCGATGCGACTGACAATTCAGAGGTGATATCAAGGTCCGGGAGGTCGCCCACGAACACTTCATCTTGTGGGCGATCAAGGTAGCGCGATACCAACTCGGTGCCGAGTTGTCCGTTGCTGCCAGTAATGAGAATTTTCATTGAGACTACTTAATCACTGCCTTGGCTTGAAGTGGGCGCCACCAGGCTTCATTGTCTGTGTACCAAGCGACCGTCTCGGCGAGTCCGTCAACAAATTTGTGTTGCGGCTCGTAGCCCAGTGCACGAAGCTTTGAATCATCAACCGAATAGCGCCGGTCGTGTCCTTTTCGGTCTTCCACCGGCGTGACCTTTGACCAATCAGCACCCATTGCTTCAAGGACTTTCGTGGTAATTTCCTTATTGCTGAGTTCCAGGCCGCCACCAATGTTGTATGACTCACCCGGCTGGCCCTTGGAGATGACGAGCGCAATTCCACGGCAGTGGTCATCAACGTGTAGCCAGTCGCGGACATTAAGGCCATCGCCGTAGAGCGGGACATTTTTCCCATCAATCAAGTTCGTGACAAAAAGTGGAATTAGCTTTTCCGGGAATTGGTACGGACCGTAATTATTGGAACAACGGGTGCTGCTCACATTGAGGCCGTAGGTCACGTTGTAAGCCCGAACCAGCATTTCGGCCGCCGCTTTTGCAGCGGAGTACGGCGAGTTGGGCTGCAGGGGCTCCGACTCAGTCCAGGATCCCTCATCAATTGAGCCGTAGACTTCGTCCGTACCAATGTGCACGGTGCGAGCGATCTTGTTGCGCAGACATGCATCGAGCACTGTTTGCGTCCCCACGACATTAGTAATAATAAAGTCTTGTGGTCCGTGAATTGAACGGTCCACGTGGGTTTCTGCGGCGAAATTCACCAGCACGTCATGGCCGGGCAGAACCTGGTCGAGCAGATCTCCGTCGCAAATATCACCTTGGACAAATGAGTAGCGAGGATCACTCGACACTGATCCGAGGTTTTCCAAGTTGCCCGCATACGTCAACTTGTCGTACACGGTTACGCCGTCGATTTCGCCGAGCCACGGGTAAGAACCCGCAAGTAGTTCGCGCACAAAGTGACTACCAATAAAGCCAGCACCGCCCGTTACCAGAATCTTCATTAAATTCCCTTCAATTTGTCCAACCAAGCCTGGGCAGTTTCAAAATCAGTGTCGGTAACTCCAGCACGCAGGACTGGCTCGCGCCCGTCGTGGCGAGGGTAGGAGCCAAGGAAACGGATATCAAGACACACCCGGTGCAAACCCATCAAGGCTTCCTCAACGCGAAGGTCATTTACGTGACCCTCGAAATCCACACTGAAGTAGTAGTCACCCAAAGTTTTTTTTGTTGGTCGCGACTCCAGCCGAGTGAGGTTAATCCCGCGTACCGCAAACTCGGTCAGGATTTCCAGTAAGCCACCCGGGTGGTTCTCGCGCTGAAATACGCTCAAAGTTGTTTTGTCAGCACCCGATGGTTCGGGGAGATCACCTGGCAGGGCAACTATTACAAAACGCGTATAGGCATCAGAGCTGTCACCAATTTGGTCGGCCAAAATTTCCAGTCCATAAATCTCCGAATTGAGTGCTTGCCCAATGGCGGCATCAAAAGCTGGGTTTTCCCCCATCAGTGCCGCGGCAGCGGCCGAGGTGGACATTGAGGGAATGACATCGGCATCAGGCAGATTCGCACTCAACCAATTACGCACTTGTGCTTGTGCATGCGGATGCGTACTGATCGTGTGAATGTCGGACAGCTTGGTGCCCGGTCGGACGAGTAAAGAGAACTCGACGGGTAGCACAACTTCACTAATAATCACCAGACGTTTACCGCTCGCTAGTTCATCGAGAGTAATTGCTACTGAACCTTCAATCGAGTTTTCAATCGGAACCAAAGCCGCTGCAACTTCACCATTACGGACCGAATCTAAGGCGTGCAACACTGATTTAGCCGGAACCGGATCAACGCCACCGGCCTGGAAAACATTGGATGCGCGTAGTGCCGCTTCCGAAAAAGAACCGGATGGGCCAAGGTAGGCGATCTGGCGCATTGCATTACTCATGCGCTTTTCTCCATTGTTTTGGACCGACCAAGTGCCGTACTAATTGCTTCGCTCTCTTCGGGTGAAAGGTCGATGTCAGATTTCCCGGCGGTAATCTCTTTAAGGTAGGAGCGGGTGTCAGCTCGGCCGTGAATTGTGGTGACAATTAGACCGTCGCCATAGTCGTCAACAATCGCCGCAGAAAACGAATAGCGCCCGCTGAGATTGTCGAGTGCGTCGTATCGCACCACGGCAATGTGATTAAGCGAATCGCGCAAACCGGACTTGAGTTGATTAATGGCATATTCCTGGGCGAGCATTTCGTCTTGGATCTCATTGAAGCGCTCAAGGGTCCGGGCCAATACGTCGATGTAGGTTTCGCGTCCCTCAGCAACTTCCAGGAGCGAGTAGGAACGGTGCAAACGAGAAAGTTTCGCCAGTGCAATAGTTCCGATCGCGACCCCAATTACCCCGACGACCACACCAATTAGCGCCACGATCGTGGCAGTTTGGGCGTCAAGATTCACGCTTATAAGCGTACTGGCAGCAAGACCCAGCCAAAGAACCGCACCAAAGCGCCCCCACCTGAGCGCGCCATGCCACCATTAGTGTGTGAGCGACCTCCAATTACTACTCGTTGACCTATTCTCTCGCACCACAGCGACCCTTTTTGGCCTCTTCCTGTTCATCGTTACGACGATCAGCCTGCTGCGCACCGTGGTCGTTCCACGGGCACTCACTTCCGTGATTACTGACGCCCTCACCCGAAGCATCACTCGAATGCACCAGCTCATTGCCGGTCGCCGCAAGACGTACTTAAAACAGGACTCAGTTTTGGCGTGGAATGGCCCGATGATCATCGTTGGTCAGTTGCTGAGCTGGTTGCTGCTCTACTTTGCCGCGTACGGACTGTGGATTTATGGAATTGGTGGGGTTGACTTCGGGGATGCCTTCCGTGAATCTGGGTCAAGCTTGTTCACTCTCGGTTTTGCCGACTCGACCGAGTCTGGCCCCACCATTCTGGCTTTCATGGCGGCGGCCACCGGCCCGATTGTGATCGCACTTCTCATTGGTTTCTTGCCCACTATTTACGGCGCCTATATTGACCGCGAAGTTGATATTTCACTGCTGGGTGTTTCCGGCGGCCAGCCGAGTTGGGGTCCCGAACTACTTGCCCGGCTCACCTTGAACGATCAACTGGGGGACGTCCCCGAACACATGAACTCATGGACCAAATGGTTTGGAAACCTGCGTCTGACCCACACGACCTATCCGGTTCTCGTCCAAATTCGATCTGCCTCCCCGTACCGGCACTGGGTTATTGCGAGTATCGCCGCCCTAGATGCCGCCTCACTACAACTGTCCCTGACAAAGACTTTACCCAGAGCCGAGTGCACCCAGGCAGTAATCCATGGAACCCAAACCCTCGAAACCCTTTATGCGGCACTCACCGTGCGCAAAAATGTCCTCAAGAAATTGCCTTTCGTTGGCCGTTACCTCGGTGCCCCGATGCCCGAATCCGCCGCCCTGATCAAGATGCCCGGCTACCGACAAGGAACCATTGCCGTTGAACAAGCCGCCAGCGCCGACTCGGCGCGGGTATTCTCAGCCGAAGCCGTTCACCTGATGCGCGTGGGTGAGAAACACGGAATTCAACTCACCAAAGAAGAATTCACCACAGCGGTCAGCATGCTGAAAAAATCCGGCTACCCCATTGAAGTTGATCTGGACACCGCCTGGACCCAATTTTCAGTTTCACGCGCGCGCTATGAGTACGTTGCCTACCAACTCGCCTACATCCTCGGCGTGGTCCCAGCGCCGTGGAGCGGAGAGCGCAAAAGCAAATTCGACACAATCTGGCCCACCTCGTCGGTTGACATCTATGAAGAAAACATCACAAACGGCGATCCGCCGACCACAGGCTCCTAGACGTCGCGGTCCGATCCAGCTGCTCCTAGACGTCGCGCAAAGTAACCTGACGCGATGTGAGCCCGGACCGGGCCCGACGCTCGGCATCACTAAGTGGCTTCGACAATTTCAACGCCGACTCAAGTCGCTTGCCAAACTCTGCTGCTGGCTCTTCAATTGCGGCAGCTCCCCGGCCCAAGGGGATGTCCCATACGGGGACAACGAGTCCTTGTGCGCGGAACATGCCGACCAGCCTGGTGTCTGGACCAATTGAGTCTTCTTGGGCTGCATGAAGCCGGGCTAGTGCATTGAGCAGTTCATTTTCTGGCGTGGACATGATCCACCGTAGGTGTTCCTTCTCGCCCATTTGGGTCCAATAACCGGCATCAATGGATTCGAGTTTCAGCGTGGGGTTCGCGTACTCGCTGGCACGTTCGAGGGACGCCTTGACGTCGTCAGTGAGTTCGGCGTCTTCGTCCATCCAAAAATCAAAATTCTCGTGAACGCTCACGTTCAAGACCACGGAAGCGTCAATCAAGTCTTGTGCTGAAGGTGAATCAGTGGACACCCGCTCAAGACCTACCGGCTCACCGTGCGGAGCCGCCAGAGCGCGCTGCAGGGCATTGGCCAGATCCCGCGATGGGTCACCACTACCGGTGTTGATTTGCAGACCGAGCAAGATATCGCCGTTTGCGCGAACGAGTGCGGGGTAGGCCATCGGTAGCACCGTTGCCAGGGTCACCTTGCGGCCGTCTCCGACACCAGGCTTGAGAGTGAGCTCTGCCGTTGCCGAGGGGACCAGTTCCCGCATCGCCACAATGTCGCACTCGCTGGCGAAACCGTGGAATGGACGGTTGGGGGCTGAGACCGCTTTTGACGCCTCACGCCCGTGGCAGGCCTTGTAGCGGCGACCAGAGCCACAGGGGCACGGCTCCCGCATCCCCACCACCGGAACTTCACCTTCGAGTTCGGCTACTGCGGAATTGTTTGCACCGTTTTTTTTACCCTGGGTTTTCTTTGCCATAGTGCGCAAACGTACCGGAGACCAAAATCAATGTCTCCACTAGTAATTAGCCCTTGGTCAAGTCGCGCCGATTGAATGCGGGGTAACTGAGCGCAAATACGAGTATCGCGGCGAGAGCGAGGATCACGATTGCGGCAAGCGTGAAGCCATTATTGAGGGGATCGGTTCCGCTATACCAATAAAATGGCGTGAATTTTTGCCACCAGCCACCGTTGATCGCGGCCATCGAGTTAGCCACCTGAAGCACGACCGCAACCCCCGCGCTCACGCCAGTGGCCAGCCCCGCCCGACCGAATGCGGCGCCCATCAAGAACGCAAGTGCACCAAATAGGTAGCCAAGGAGTAACAGGTTCACGCAGATAGCCAATATGTTGAGGTAGTCCATGCCCAAACTCGACATCAGGTTCGCCGTCGCGACTCCGGTAAAGGTCGCGAATGCGACGACGAAACCCCAGATCAATAACGCAATGATTTTCTGGGTAAGTAGGTAGCTTCGTGAAATCGGATTTCCGAGCAAAATTCCTAGGGTTTGATTTTTTTCTTCACCCGCAATTGACTTAGCGCCGATCGAAATGGTGATCACCATGATTGCAATGGGTGCCATCAAGGAAAAAGTGTCTCCCTGAAAGAAGCCTTCAGGTGTTCCTAGGTCGCCGCCACCAAAGAATGCGAGTATTTCTGGGGGAAAGGAATCGCCGAGTTGCGCCATATTCGGTTGCATATACGCGTAGATCGGCCCCATGATCACACCCATCAGGGCAAACATGAGGAAGGACACAAATAGGGTCACGGTCTGAAATTCGGAAAGGGTCTTAACCCAGATCTTCGAGACAAGTGTGCGACCGGCAACGCGCTCGCCCAATCTCGCCGTGAAGGGATTAGCGCGAAGTCGATCCAAGATCCGAATACCGACCGATCGCTGACGCAAATCCCGCCGCGGAAAACCAACGAGTGCTACGAGAAACAGCAGTGCACAAGCCCCGAGCAAAATCGCTATCGCTCCCACATTTACGCCGTTGCGTAACGGATCCCCATCACTGATGTAGTACCACGGAAAAATTCGCGCGGCTTCTTCCCACCCAGAAATCAGTGGCATGATGCTCGCCCCCAAGAAGGACACAATCAGAATGCCAGAGCTAATTCCAATTGCGGCTTGGGCTTTACCGGTCCACGCGCCGATGGCCAAAGCGAGAAAGCCATAAAAAATTGTGCCAATTACTAATTGGACGATGAACCCCCACACGCTCAATCCGGAAATGTTCACGTCAAAAACGGCGGGTGTCAATAATCCAACACCCAGTAAAACAACTGCCGCCGCGACATACAACGTGATGAGCGCGAGGGTGCTCTCGATAACGAGTCGGCTTCGGCTAATTGGATTCGCGAGCAGAATCCCAATCGTTCCATCACGCTCACGCCCGGCGACTGCGCCCGCGCCAACCGTGATCGCTATCCCGCCAAGCACCAATGAACCATAGGTTGAAAAAATTGCGTTGTAGGAAAGGGAAGCGACATCTGCTCCCGGGGCGAGCCCGATCACCGACATCAGGCTTTCGGGAAAGCCGTCGAACAGCGACATGTCGACATCGCGATAGACCACCATGCCAAATGCGAACAACACCGAGAGACCGATTACTCCCATGGCGACAGTGCGCACCCGCGAAGTCACACTGCGAACGTAGACAGCACCCAGTCCGCTCATGAAAAAATCACACGGATTCATCGTGATAGTACGTAAGGAAAACTTCCTCTAAGTCTGCCTCGTTCGTACTGATATCGAGTAGATCACACTTGCCCATGACCGCAGATAGTAGTTTTTCCATTGTGCCTTCATAGGAAATAAAAACTCGATTGCGTTCAATCAGCAAACTACGAATCCCAGTAATCCCCTCAAAAACACTTTCCTGCGGTTCGCTAGCAAGTTCAAGCTCTATTTTGCGGATGCCTTTCCCACGCAAACTCGCAATGGTCTCCAGTGCGATCAGCTTCCCGCTGCGAATAATTCCCACCCGGTCGGCAACCCGCTGCACCTCGCTCAAAGTGTGGCTGGAAAGAAAAACGGTTCCACCCGCATCTGCTGTTTCCCGGATCAACCCCTGTACTTCCCGTTGAACTAATGGATCCAGTCCAGCGCTTGGTTCGTCCAAGATCACGAACTCTGGCTTATTCATAAATGCCTGAATAATTCCAATCTTTTGTCGGTTACCCGAAGAAAGATCACCGATCTTTTTGGCCATTTGTGCGTTAAGACGCTCAGCAAGTTGCTCGACGTAGCGCCCGTCAACACCTCCACGCAAATTGGCAAAGAAATGAATCAGGTCGGCGCCGGTCATGTTCGGATACAGTTCCAGCTCACTGGGGAGGTACCCGATTCGGTGTCGCAGGGCGACGCTGTCCCGGTGTACGTCCAGGCCCAGGATCGAAGCGGTTCCGCTAGTTGCGCGTATTTCATTCATCAAAAGGCGGATCGCTGTTGTTTTGCCAGCGCCGTTGGGACCAAGGAATCCGAACACTTCACCGGCGGGAACGCTCAGGTCCAAATCAGCGAGCGCGGCGAGGTCACCGTAGTTTTTTCCTAGACCACTGGCGCGGAGAGTGGGTTCCATTTCTTCACCCTAGCAATCACATCACCCGGATGGTTAGTTATAATTGCATCTACTCCCAATTGCAGACATAAATCAACGTCGGCCATTTCGTCGACCGTCCAGACATGCACTTTGTGACCACAATCGTGGACCTGCTGCACGTACTCGGGGTGTTCCTTAATGTAATGAATGTCAATTCCGCAGATACTCACACCTTGGGGTAAATGCCCACCGCGAAATCGACGCGGCAACTTTCCAGCAAGGTACACAACTTGAGTCTCTGGTGAATATCTTTTGAATCGTTGAACCGCCATTTGACTAAAACTCATCACGCGGGCGCGAGGAAAATCATTTCCATCTTGTGGGGTGGTCAACCCGTATCTGTGGAGCACGTCAAATAACTCACGTTCAACGTATTTTCCAAACCGCACCGGATGCTTCGTCTCAATTGCCAATTCAATTGTTCCAGAGAAATCCAAAATTGTGGTGAGCAGCGTTTCCAAAGTGAGTAACCGAGTTCGACTTGCATCGGGCCGCGGATCCTCGTAGTCCATCCAATTTTCAAGACTCCCGCTAAAATCATTGGTCACTAAATCGGACAGCAGCTGGCCAGAAACCGACCCTCTGCCCGAACTAGTCCGATCAATTCGACGATCATGTACACACACCAAAGTGCCGTCGTTGGTAAGGCGGACATCACACTCAACCGCGTCCACACCCTGTTCAATAGCGCGGATGTAGGCGGCGAGCGAGTGCTCCGGTTCGGTGTCATTTGCACCCCGATGGGCGACAACTTGTGGCAGTGCCATGATTCCCCAATGGTAAGCCGCGATCTCGATTTAGTCCTGTTTGACCTCGATGGCACGCTGACCGATTCTGGTCCAGGGATTCTCAGCTGCATCGAATACGCCCTCGAGGACCAGGGAATCCCATTCCCTGAACGTGACCAAATGCGCTCCTATCTTGGCCCACCCCTCGCGGTCACCTTCGGTGAAGTGTTTGGCATGAATGACCAGCAAATCACCATCGCAATCGATAAATACCGCGAGCGGTACCACGACGTGGGTCTTTTTGACAACAGTGTGTATCCGGGCGTCCCCGAACTTCTTTCCGAACTTCAATCAGCGGGACTGCGCTTAGTCACGGCGACGAGTAAACCCGAGTACTCGGCAACCAGAATCCTGCAATACTTTGAACTAGATCAGTATTTCGAATTCATTGGCGCTGCGGCGCTGGACGGAACCCGTGACTCAAAATCACTCGTTATTGGGCACACACTTGAGACCACTAATACCAGCCCGACTTCACACAACATGATCATGATCGGCGATCGACACCATGACGTGCACGGTGCCCGCGAGCACGGGATCGACACAATCGGCGTGCTGTGGGGTTACGGGGATGCCGCAGAACTCGAAGATGCCGGCGTGAGTGAGCTCGCTGCGGACACGCAGATCCTGCAGGAACTGTTACTGAATTCCTCTGGTAGCTAGGTACTGCACAATAAGCTCGCGGCTTTCTGGGGTGAAGACATCAAAGCCCCACACTTCCTCGCAGATTTTCCACACTTGATTGATGTCGGTTATTTTTAATACGTCTGCCAACACCGCAACGTCATCAAAGTCACGCCTGCCACGACTGGCGCGCACTTTCATGGCCAATAAAAACTCAGGCGATGCAACGCTGACGCTCAGGCCAGGTATCTCCAACGCCTCCCACGATCGAGAGTCCGCGATCCGCGGCAATAGGGGCAGCACTTGTGAGTTGAGCCAGTCCGCTGGCAACGAAGGGTCGGCTCGATGCATGTCAGCAACGATTTGCTCAATTTCTTCAACGGGGGAAAATACTGCGTCAATATCTTCGGTGACTGTAAGGCGGTTGTACCCCAGCAACATTGCCGTTCCACCGACGATGTAAATCTCGCCGTGGATTCCTTGAGCGTCAAGTCGGCTGCCCAATTGCGTTAACATTGCGACGACCTTTTCACGGGATGCAAACACTAGATCGACCCTAAGTTTGACTCTGCAAAAAAAATTCCTCGAGTTCGCAATGCTGGGACTCCACGCGCAATGCCAATCGCCCGCGCCAATGGCTCGGACTCACCAGCACCCAAGAACCACACGGTGCGTAGATATAGATCTGGATTTCGGGTCCACACCGGTACCCGAGGAAGCTTCGCCTTGCGGGACCAGTGCACCGCCATTCCCGCAAAAGCCACGTCTGCCCGGTGCTCACCTACTGCACCCGGTTGCATGAGAAAGAACTGCTGATCGGTCGAACTGCTCAGAGCCACAAATCGATCATTGCTGTCAATGATCATGCGCATGATCAGGGAGTCTTGATCCTGTCGGTCCGCATAGCGAGGGAGGGACAGCAACTGTCGCAACTCAAGAGATTGGGAAGCCAGGGTCGGGAACCCGCCGGCGCAATAAATCGAATCTGTCTTCAATCCCAAAAGCTGCACGAAGCGTTGCTCCACCGCTGAGCCGGGTTCGAGTACCCCGCGCTCATATGCGCTGACATTGGACTGTTTGGTCCCCAGTAACCGAGCGACCTGGGCTTGGGTCAGCCCGAGCTCTTTACGCTTGGCCAGAAGGGGGTTCATGGAAACAATATAATCTACTTCCCTAATTATATAAATAGCACCCCGGGGTTCATGATCCCTAGCGGATCAATCGCTTCCTTAACCGCTTTCATCACCGCGATCTCCGCCTCACTGCGGGAAAGGTGCAAATACTCCGCTTTCATCCGCCCAATCCCGTGTTCGGCGGAAATCGAACCGCCCAATGAGGCGATCAGCTCCAAAACCTCGCGGTCAACGTCATGATTCTCGGATTCGGTGGTGAAAAAAATGTGGAAATTTCCGTCAAGTAGGTGCCCGAAAATCGCAACTTGGCCGACCCCAGCTCGTTCGAGTAGTGCGCACAAATCGGCATAACCCCGCCCTAACACGCCTTGTGGCACACTCACATCGAGTTTGTGAACAACGCCAGTTGACTCAACCGCCAGACTCTCGGTTACCCGTTCGCGCAAGGACCACAATTTCTCTCGGTCGGTTGCATCAACCGCTACCGCCAAATTGTCGTGGGTGGCAAGTGAGTCAACATCTAATTCACCACGAACTTCAAGCAATAGGTGAAACGCTGAATCAAATGGAATTGCCGTCCCGGTAACTCGCTTAACACAATCAATACTGGCTCGGTCAACAATTTCCGCAGCATGAATATTTCCGATGAATCCGGACGCGATCTTCACAGCGGAAGAAATCGAGTCGACCCCAAACACCAAAAGTTGCACCGCTTCTGGCCGCAGCAACTGCACGCGAACTTTCGTGATCACGGCGAGAGTTCCTTCGGAGCCGCACAGTAATTGCGTGAAGTCGTAGCCCGTATTGTCTTTTGCCAGGCCGCGCAAGGTCGAGATCACTTCACCACTAGGTAACACCGCTTCAACCCCCACAACCTGCTTGCGCATCATGCCGTTGGCAACCACGTGAATCCCACCAGCATTTGTTGCCGCCATGCCACCGACCGTTGCCGAATCTCGTGCGGCCAGATCCACCCCGAACTCCAGATCGTGGGTCCGCGCGAACTCGTGCAACTGCATCAGTGTCACTCCCGCACCCACGGTGACGTGACCGCTGATCGGGTCGAAGTCTTCGAAGGAGCATAGATAAGTAGTGGAGAGCAATATGGCATCCGAGTCCGATCCCATTGATAAGGTATTTTGGTTCACCGCATCTGCCTGCGGCCCAGAAAACCGCGGTACCGACCCACCGACCAAGCCAGTATTGCCACCCTGGGGGGTCACCGCCACCCGATGCTGGGCACACAACCGCAGAACGCCGACCACCTCCGCTGTCGAGGACGGCCGCGCAACTGCCAGCGCTGACCCCTGGAAGTTTCCGGTCCAATCAACTAAGTACCCGGCCATGACCGAGCTCGAAGTGAGCAACTGATCTGCCCCAAGGACGCCGCGCAACTGTTCGAGAAATTCTGGCTCATTGCGATCTGACACTTCCACGCTCCTTGCTACTCGTTGAACCTGGAGGTATCCTTTCAGTAACTCAAGGTAACTTCCCCGAGCCACCTTGGTTATTGGAGCTTTCAATGTTGACCCTTGGTCGAACACTTCGCACCGTGGTTAGGGCCTGCGCGCTCATCTCACTCAGCACAGCGATCGCTTTGAGCACCGCTAGCGCGAATGCGGTAGACCGAAGCCCCAACCAAACCCCGACTATCGTGGCCACGGGAGATTTAACGCTCACTACCTCGCCGGGAATTCTGCCGGCATGGGGAGCCGCGGACATCAAACTCACCGCAATTGCCCCAGCCACTCTCACCGAACTCACCTCCAGCGCTGCCCAAAGAATCCAACTGCCGGTAGTTGCCAAAACTGGCTCGGCCAATGCGCTGTCGGGAGGGTTCCGGTTCACCAACACAAAAACCCGCGAAGTTGTTAACTGCTTCGTCCCCACCATTGACACCAAAGCCCGCGTATTGGATTGCGTCACAGTCGGCGCCGGACAAGTATGGCAAACAAATAAAATCTTTTTTGAAATCAGCAAGATTAGATCGTGGACAGCTTTCAACGCAAACGGTCAGCGAACCAGCCTTCTCACCGGAATCGAATTCAAAATTCCTGACGATGTGACCGCGGACTTTTTCAATGACAAACTGTCCACCACTGTGTTCAGCACAAGTGTGACAATCGCGACGGGAACCTTAGATGTAACCCGCAGGATCACTAACTAGCATGCAAGTCACTAAACAAGAAGTACTTCTGGTCATCCCTACCTTTCGGCCAACCCGTTCAGTGATCAGTATCATCGAAAAACTTAAACTCACCACAATAGTTTCCGATGACTGCAGTCCGGTTACCTTCGACCCAATTTTGCGTGAAGTATCCGCACTTCCCCGCACAACAGTGATCCGAAATCTACACAATCAGGGGATCGCCCGCGGTCTGAATCAAGGTCTTGAGTTCGCGGCGTCCCACCAATTCGAGTGGCTCCTCACTGTGGACCAAGACTCTGACCTTGATGGTGATTACGCGCGCGCGATTCTTTCTGCAGCACAAAGCCATGAAGCCCTCTGGATTCAACGACCCGCCGTCGGCGTAATTGCACCGCACCAGATCCAAGACGCGAGTGGTGTCATGACCTACCCCACAAAATTAGTCGACTCAGTCCCAGTGACCCAGGAAGTAATTCAAAGTGGCGCACTGTGGCGGGTAAGCGCCCTGCGGCAAATCGGCGGATTCGACGAGAACCTTGGAATTGATGCCGTCGATGCCGCCGCATGCCTGCACCTGCGTGAAGCCGGATACCTCGTCGCTCTCACCGACACCGTTGAACTGCACCACAACCTTGGCGACTCGCACCAAGTAAATATTTTGGGCAAAACAATCATGGTCACCAACCATTCACCCGCACGGCGAGCCACCATGGTTCGAAATCGGTTGCGGCTAGCCCCCGCCGAGTTCAAACAATCCCCCGTTCACGCCGCGCGAACCCTGCGACGGGTCACCGTTAACTCCCTGATGGGCGGGCTGACCGGCAATGACCGTTGGCAGAAAACAAAGGGTTCCTTATCCGGGCTTCGGCGCAAAAAACCCGCCGAGTAATCAGTTTTCTACAAGTCTGGTCTCACATCTAGGTTCACCCTCCAATAGATTCAGACCGTGACCACCAGAAGAATGCGCCTCGCCGACGGCGGATTGGTCCTAGCGCTGAGTCTTTTGATCGCGATCGTCGCCCAACGCTGGGCCGGCTTGGACACCCCCGATTCCAGTTTCTATGCCAGCTTGTCCCTCTTCGGCGATCAAATCACCGACCGGGCACCCATTACTTCTTATTTCTGGACCCGACTCGGTGTTATCGGACCCGTTCAAGTCCTCACCACCACTCTAGGAACCTGGCTTGGTTTTGCCGCCTGGCGTTACCTGCTGATTCTGATCATCGTTACCAGTTCCTACTACCTTGTTAAACGGTTCACCAATCGAGTTAGCGCCATCTGGGTCACCGCACTCATTGTTTCCAGCACCGTGCCGTTGAGCTACTTGGGCAACTCCTATCTCACCGGAGCAGTCCTTGCCGGCACAGCGGCGCTGATCAACCTTGCGGTAAACCCCAATCGCGGAGCCGCAATCGTCAGTGGAATCACATTGGGTTGGTTGGTAATGGTCAACCCCACGGGGGTTCTACTCGCGGGAACAATCTGGCTGTCCATCACCATTCACCAGAAGCACACCGCTCCCCGGGTACTCCTGTACACGGTGGTCACCACGGCGTCAGCAACGCTTGTGACCTTCACTGCTTTCTTGATGTGGGGCCGAAGCATTTTCCCGAAAATGGACTGGTTCGCGGCCTATGCAGACGCACAAGCAATTAACCTTTCCAACTTCTCCAGCGGTGAAAACATCTTCCTCACTGACATTTCTCTGGTGGTCATAGTTTTGATCACGGTAATCACTTTTTTTCTTTGGTTAATGAAGCGCGAGTCCAGTGCCACCCAGCTCGGATTCCTGATCGCAACAACCAGCGCCGCTTTCATGCTGCTTTTCAACCCACTCATGGGCGGCATTGCCCTAGAAGCCCCGCTGTATCAAGCCATGCTGTGGCCCCCCGCCCTCATTGCCTTGGCCCTGGGCGTGAGCGCATACATCAGCCTTGGCAAAAACACTCCCCAAATAGTCTTAGCGACCCTCTCGGTGATTGTGGTTGTCGCAGCCGGATTCATGGCGCCGAATCTGAGCCTGACTGCCGGATGGGTCCTGGGATTGGTCACCGCTGTTGCGTTCGTGGCGAGCATTACATTCGTGTACGCGCTCACATACGCGTCGCCCACGCCCACGCCCACACTCGCACCCACACCCGCCAAAACCCTGATCACAATCACGACTTTGGCTTTGTTCCTGGCCAGCGCCCAACTCGTACAAAACTCCCGCGGTGATTTGGGGCTCTACTACCTCAGTCCCTACCACTGGGCGTACTCCAGTAACCCGATTTCGGACAAGATTCACACTGCGGTCAATTCCCAGGAGTGGGTGCTAGATAACACCCGTGCAAGCGACCAAATCATGCTCTGGGTGGATGGCCCTTGGGTTCAGGGTGACCGAGAGTTATATGTTGCTGCCGGAATGCAATTATGGGGAGAGAATCGAATCACTTTGGAACCGACACTCACGCAACCAGATCTTGTGCGGCTCAATTCATTTAAGCCCACCACTTTGGCCCTCTACGGCAAGAGCATGGACGCGGTAGCCAACTTCTGGGAAAGCATTCCACAGATCAATCAAGCAACCACGCCAATCTGCTACGACTACACCTGGCCTGCGGATAATTCCTCTGACTTCCCGACCACCCAAGGCCACACCTGCCTCACCACCTTGACCTGGGCGGGTGGGAAAAGCTCGTGATCACGAAAAGAACTCTGATTGAAATAGTCTGGACCGCAGTCTTAGCCACCGCGATCAGTCTGCTTGCCCTTTTGCCGGCACTGCAAAAACTCGGCAGCGCGTGGGGGAGCGGTGACATGCTCAGTACCTATGTCAATACCGAGAACTGGGGGCTGTTCGGTTTCACCACCGGTAATCACTTCGGTTACCCGCTGGGCATGAATCTGAATCTTTTTCCCAGCATTGACATCACCCAAAATAGTTTTGCGGCACTCGTTGGTTGGATTACCGGCAACCCATTTATGGGGATAAACCTGCTGCTCTTCCTGAGCTTCCCCCTCGTTGCGGTCCTTGCCTACTGTTCAATTCGACTCACCGGCCTTCGTGGTCCACTTGCCGTTGCACTCGCCGTTGCCTTCACCATGATCCCATTCCATTTCGTTCGGGGACTGGGTCACACCTCACTTGCCACCATGTACGGAGCGGTCACTGCGGTGATTCTCGCCCAGCTGATCGGTAGTGGCCGGATCAGGCACATGCTGTTCCCACCCAAGGACACCCCGACAAAAATCAGAATCACACATTACGCGATCCTGGCCGCCCTGGTAATCACAACCGCTTGGTCCGGGGTGTATTACGCCGCCTTCGGCTTGTTGCTCATGGCAGCCGCCTGGCTCTGGCAACTCGCCACCACCCGCACAAACACCCTGATCAACTTAATCCCGATTGTCGCGGTCGCAGTGGTCGCAATCGCTGGGTTTATACCCAGCCTGCTCGCCCTACAGGCAGATCCACCGTACGCATCACTGGGCGAACGGCTCCCCTACGAGTCGGTTATCTTCGCGGGTATTTTAGCAATTGCTGTTTTGGCAGCCCCGATTTCGCGGTTGGGCGGACCATTTGTCACCTACAACACTGAAGTCAACCAAGCATTTGGTGCCGCGCCCCAATACGAAAACGCAACCCTGTCAAACTTTGGCACCTGGATCACCATGGCCGCGATTGTTTTCATCGCATTCGCTCTTCTCACCAGATTCCGGGAACGCCTTGGCTTGTTGAGCATGCTGCTCATTACAACTCTCTTGTTTTTCATCCCGTGGGGTGCGAACTATTTGTTCGCTGCGCTGGTGACCCCACAGATTCGGGCCTGGAACCGCCTCCTACCCGTTTTGCTACTGCTGATTATTTTGATGGCCGCAACAATCTTTGCCAACCTGAAAGCGCGCAACGTAAAAATCACGAAAACCTATCCCGTCCTCGCAATTGCAATCGTGATTCTTGGCATCACCGCGGTGGAGTCGGCCTGGCCATTTATTACTCCGTACCGCCAAGGCGCTCAAGACGGCACCCAGATCACCCAAGTTTCCCGCGACTACACCGCCGCGATCGACCAACAACTCCCACAAGACTGTGGCGTATTGCAACTCCCGCACCAGGTCTACCCCGAAAATGGACCTACCCGTGATTTCAATGACTACGAGCATTTCTGGAACTCGATCATTGATTCCAATAAGAGTTGGAGTTACGGCGCGGTCAAAAACACAAATGCCGGCGCTTGGCTCAGCGCGCTCCCCGAAGTGCCAAATAGCGAGGAAGTCGACCTACTCGCCCAGGCCGGGTTCTGTGGAATCCACCTGGACACCCGGGCGTTCGCCACACCTGCGGCGCAGCGGATCCTCACTAACCTCACCGACCGCTACGGCCCACCCACGGTTACGGCAGCAACGAACCAGAATTCGGTACCGGACTGGTTTTTCTTCACAACCGACCCGCAAGCCCGCACCCAAGACCCGGCCACCTGGTCACCCGAACTGGTCGACTACTTCTTTGCCCCGGCAATCACCACCGAGCGGGTGGACCTTGCCAACGTGAGCGTTGCACCTCGCGGCTCAAAGGGCGATCTGATCTGGTGGTGGACAATCACCCCGGAGGCAGTCTTCACCCTCCACCCACTCGATCCACGAATCCCGTTGACCGAAATAACCGGTGGGGTCCGGATTCCTAGCTGCCAAGATCAAATCGAAGCCCAAGTCACGTTGACCCTGGGAAGCGGTGAAACATTGATCACGACGGCGAACCCGGAAACCACCACCGAGTTCAGCATCACTGTTAAAGAACCCACCATGGCCGAGAACACCCTCGTCGTGTCAACCGATCTTGTGGGTTGCCAGCCCGCGGACTTCGGCTACGAGCAATACGTGCAAGTGATTAACCTGAACGCGCAATAGACTCACCACGTGGACGACACCACTGGCACCCCAACTGACAGCGGCACCCAACTCTGGCAAAAAGCTAAAGAGTTGATCCCTGGTGGATCGATGCTGCTCTCCAAGCGGGCCGAAATGTATCTACCCCAAGGTTGGCCCGCCTATTTCGACCGCACCCAAGGCTGCTCAATCTGGGACTTGGATGGTCGAGAATTCACAGACGTGAGTTTGATGGGTGTGGGCACCAACATTCTTGGTTACAGCCACCCTGAAGTTGACCAAGCTGTCCTGGAGACTGTCCGCAAAGGAAACCTGTCAACCCTGAACGCACCCGAAGAGGTGTACCTCGCCGAGAAACTCATTGAACTTCACCCGTGGGCGGACATGGTGCGGTACGCCCGAAGTGGCGGCGAAGTCTGCGCGATCGCCGTGCGCATTGCCCGGGCCGCGACCGGTAAGGACAAAGTTGCGTTTTGCGGTTACCACGGTTGGCACGACTGGTATCTGGCCGCCAACCTCGGTGAAACCGACTCCCTGGACGGCCACCTGCTCCCAGGCCTTGACCCCAACGGGGTTCCCCGGGCACTCGCTGGTACTTCGATTCCATTCCAGTTCAATGACCTTGAACAAATCACCGCGATCATGGAGGCCGATGATCAAATCGGCACGATCTATATGGAAGTCCAACGCAGCGATCCCCCCGCTCCCGGTTTCCTCGAAGGCGTACGCGCGCTTGCCACACAACACAATGCCGTGTTAATTTTCGATGAATGCACCAGTGGTTTCCGCCGAACCCTCGGCGGCATGCACCTTCATTACAATGTTGAACCCGACCTCGCGACCTTTGGCAAAACCCTGGGAAATGGCTACGCAATCACGGCGGTTATTGGTCGCGAAAGCGTCATGCAAGCAGCCCAGAAAACCTTTATTTCCAGTACTTTTTGGACCGAGCGGATCGGCCCAACCGCGGCACTTGCGACATTAAAAGTCATGGAGGAAACCGATGCTCCGCAACGCGTGCACGAGATCGGAATCGAAGTTCAGCAACGTTGGGTCGAGCTCGGCGCAACACATAACCTCGTGGTCACACCAGGCGGCCTGCCGGCGCTCGCCAACTTTTCGATTGCGAATTACAACCCACTTGCCGTCAAGACCTACATCACCCAGGCAATGCTTGAACTGGGTTACCTTGCCAGCAACGCAATGTATACGTCGATCGCACACACTCCAGAAATATTGAATCAATATTTTGATGCACTAGATACAGTATTTGAAAAAATCTCCCAAACAGATGACCCTGAACTCAGCCACCTGCTCCCCCAAGGGACCGCACATGCGGGCTTTAAAAGACTGACCTAATCCAGCCACTTCCACACCACGAAACAATCCACATTTGGGTGAGTTGGTTCACTTAATGCATCGCCCCAATCCGGTGGCCAAAACGGAGTGAAAATGATCCGCTCGGAAAGCATCGGGTCGGCCTTACACGCGGCCGACACCCGGGCAACTTCATCACTCCACGCCGGCGCCGGTGTTGATCTAAACGCCCCCGCCGGCAACTGTGGCAACCACAACCCAAGGACAACAAGAACAACGATCCCGCCTACCCACCACGTGCTACTGAACAGTAGTTCATTTAATGACACCAGAACTGCAAGCGTGAGCAACATGACCGGGACAACGAAGTAACGGTTCCCAGGTCCATCGAAAATTGTCGGAAAAGCGCTCAACACGACTCCAGTGAGCACCAATGCGCCCACAGTCGCGGAGTTTCCCGCCCGCCACCCTCGCACAACCAAAAACACGCCGAGCCCGACCAGGGCGGCGAGGATCAACCAGGTCCAAGACCACTGCTCGATTGTGGGAAAAGCGGATGGACCTGAACCCGTTGAGCCAAGTCCGGGAATATTTGTCGCAAACGCCGGCAATAACGAATTGGCCCACGTGCTCACACCATCAGGGGCCAATTCAACGGCGCGCGGCTTGGTCGCATTGCTCGCAACGAGAAATTGGGCCAGGCCACCACCCAGCAGTGCACCACTCCAGGTGATAAGGGTTGACAAACTAATTGACTTGCGCAACCACCACAGAACAACCAGCGGCAACAACAACACTGTCGTTGGCATAGTCAGAGTGGTCACGAGCAGCAGCGCAAATACCACCCACCGGTTCAGTGCCGAAGAAAAAACCACCGCCAAAACACTGACATACAGCAACCATTGGTACACGTTCCCCAATGACTGCACCGCTTCGTACCCAACAATTGGGATCATCACGGGAATCAAGCCACCCAAGACGGACACAACCTGACCCATGCCACCGCGCCGCAAAATCAGGTAGGCCAACCCTGTGATCACACCTGCAACCACCGCGGCCACCACATTTGCCACCACAGCCCAGTCCGACAGTGGGAAAAATGAAACAATGCCGGCCAACATGCGCGGCGCCACCAGCAAGTAGCCCGCGAAGGGGTCCACCACACAACTTATAAAATCCGCTTTGTGAATGCATAGCGGGAATACTCCGTCTTCGGCCCACAAGACCTGAGTCAGTGAATCCGAATTCCCTAACCACAACCGCAGGGCTGAGATTACGGCCCCGAAGATCCCGACACACACGGCTACTGGACCGGGTCGCGGCTTATTTGTCACGGGCATCACAGTAATGGCGAATCACTCACATTTCCTAATCCCGTGGAAAAAATCTTGAGTCATCACGTCCCTGGGACATTGCAAATGGACGCAGATTTAGGGCGCTTCCTACTGTGAATCAGTCTTGCGGGTCCGGTTTCGCAGGCGGTTAAATGAGAGTCGGCCTAGTGCTAACACACTCAGGTAGATCTGATTTTTGGGGATTTTTGATGTGCCAGAGAACCGCGCCAAGAAATCAATTGGGATCTCCGTCATGTGGATGCCAGAGCGGTGCATGACTTCAAGGCATTCAATGAAGAAGGCGTAACCCGAGGTGGTGAATTTGTGATCAATCAGCACGCGCAAAGCCGCTGGATCGAATGCGCGGAAAGAGGTTGTGTACTCGCTGATCCCCATGGGCAGCAATACTCGTGCGGTGATGTTTGCACCGTGACTCAGAATTCGCCGAGGCAATGCGGCTTGGTGGGATCCTCCTCGGGTGCGGGTCCCAATGCAAAAATTAGCCTGGGCGAGACCGCTTATGACTGCGGGGATTTGAGCTGGCTGGTGCGAACCGTCTGCATCCATGGTGACGAGAACATCGTATTCGTTCTCGAGCGCGTACCGCATTGCATAAATGTGCGCACTACTCAAACCCAGTTTTCCCGAACGCGTGCACAAAGTTATTTGTGGATGATGCTTGACCAGCTCGACCACAACAGCGCTCGTGCCATCTGGCGAATTATCGTCCACAATGAGGATATCCGCCGAAGGCCGCGCCTGCACCACTGCGTTAATCCATGGTCCGATGTTGGCAGATTCGTTGTAGGTGGCCGTGAAAATGAGTTCACGAGTCACTCGGGCATCCAATTTCTTCGCGCTCCTTGGGTGTCACGAGATCGGACTCCTCGCACGTTGACTAAATAACAATGATCCCGCTGCTCCTAAAGAAAATGCTGCGGCCACAACCCCGACGGTGGTAGCGAGCACCGTGTTCCACACCA
>ERZ890510.672-NODE-672-length-25800-cov-5.630219_pt1 | contig 25800 bp, 25 predicted proteins | sample MGYA00521265_ERZ890510 | MGnify/ENA primary metagenome ERZ890510 (study PRJEB32303, sample SAMEA104408624) | aquatic metagenome | biome: Brackish water; feature: Chemocline; material: water | place: Baltic Sea | collected 2014-10-26T21:54:00 | depth 110 m ... | reverse complement strand
CATAGGTTGACGCAACGCCGACACCCATGACAAATATCAAATACGCGCTCCATTTCTTCCTGTAGCGGTTCTTCCTTATAGAACTCCTCATCCTCCCATTTAAGAGGATGTCGTGTTGGCGCTTCTAGACTACCTTCTCGCATAAAACATCCCCCAAAATACCCATTCAATAAAAAAGCGTGAGCAAGAATTATCTTCAGGCTCACGCTTCCTAGTACCCAATTAAACTGATGAGCCCAGAATTAATCCTCTAGTGCATCCAGAGCTTTTTGGAATCGGTTCGCATGGGACCGCTCTGCTTTAGCGAGCGTCTCAAACCAATCTGCGATTTCATCAAAACCCTCATCACGAGCAGTTTTTGCCATTCCAGGATACATATCCGTGTACTCGTGTGTTTCACCAGCGACTGAAGCGATCAAATTATCTCGTGTACCACCGATCGGTAATCCGGTAGCTGGATCACCAACCTGCTCTAAATATTCAAGATGACCATGAGCATGCCCAGTCTCACCTTCAGCAGTAGAACGGAATACTGTCGCTACATCATTTTGACCCTCAATGTCCGCTTTATTCGCGAAATACAAATATCGTCGATTTGCTTGTGACTCGCCTGCAAACGCTTCTTTTAGACTTTGTTCCGTCTTTGATCCTTTTAAACCAGCCATTTATAAACTCCCTTTCGGTTTTTATTTACTAATAATTATTGCTTCACAGCTCCTATCGTGCCGTGAAAACAACCAATCCTTCATACCTAGACCATCAAACTTTAGACAAGTTCTAAATTTTTGATATCTGCAGTGTATTTTTACAGGATCTTTCTGTCAATCAAGGGGCATCAAAAATGAACCCATTTGCCGTGTTTATTCCCAGGCTTTTTTTCCGGAATTTTGGGGGCGAAAATACGAATCATTGAGAAAAAACTCTAATTGCTCATTACCCTCCCAACAACCCGGCAGTCCAAGCATCGGTAACGGTGAAAAATTGCGCCCAGAACTAAACAATTCTCGATTCGGAATCATTTGGGATAACTCAGCATCGATGACTGCTGTCGAAAGCACTGAGCACGCCACAATCTCGCCCACCGGGTGCTCGAGTATCAATGCTTTACCCGTCATCCCCACATATGGGTTCATCGATTTTTCCAGCAAGGCATGTCCAAAAATGCTGAATGACATATCTTGCATCACCTCACCACGAGATTCATAAAAAATTTCAACCCACTTAAAATCTCTTAACAGTCTAGTCAACCCGGGGTTTCGGGACACAACGATCACTCCGTCTTCATCAAAAATTGTTAGCGCATCCCCTTGAGGTGACCGTCCTCTCGCCGCATCATTCTGTAAGACTGCGAAATGTCGCGCATTGAGCGCCGCCTTTGACCTAGGAAATAACAACCACACCAGGGCATTCAATAAGTCGTGCCAGTTTTGAGGTCTCACTTGCACCTCTCCAGTCAAAAAAGTACGCTGTTCGAAACCCGCCTCAAACACCTTTGGCCTCTCTAATTGAGGCACAAAATTAATGTCGGCCCCGTTCGAATTCACAATGGGGGCAGATTGCTGCGCAACGAGTCGATTCAACTCCTGACACGTGGGCCAATTGGATGAATTTAAGTTTGAGAGATGAATTTTGATATCTTCACAAAATTTACTCCCTAATAATCTTTTTCGGCCCTCTAAATAATCCACTGGCTTACGGCGTTAAAATAGGTTTTGATAATGGTAGCTCAGATAGAGCGACAACAATAATTAAGGATTGATACGATCAGTGGACCAAATTGAATGTGTAGTCGTTGGCGCAGGGGTGATTGGCCTGTCGATTGCCCGCGCATTAGCGCTAGAAGGCAGGGAAGTACTCATTATGGAAGCCGAAGATACGTTTGGCATCCATACCAGCTCGAGAAATTCTGAGGTTATTCATGCGGGTATTTATTATCCAAAAGACTCGCTGAAAGCAACTCTCTGCGTCAAGGGGAAAAAACTGCTCTACGAGTACTGTGAGCTTCGTGATATTCCATTTAAACGCGTTGGAAAATTAATTGTCGCCACAAACGAATCAGAAATTGAAACGGTTACACAATATATCTCTAAAGCAGCTGAAAATGGGGTGAACGACCTCACATGGCTCGACCAAAAAGAGGCCTTAGAACTTGAACCAGAAATCCAATGCGCTGGCGCTGTATTCTCTCCCTCGACCGGAATTATCGACTCTCATGCTTACATGCTCAGTCTCTTGGGAGATGCAGAGAATGCGGGGTGCATCGTCGCCTATCACACCTCCATCGAATCCATTGATCCCGACGAGCATGGATTCACTCTAAAGACCGGCGGCTCTAACGCACATAAACTTCATACTAAACTCTTAATTAATGCCGCAGGGTTACGGGCATGCGATGTGGCCAACGCAATCACAGGTTTGGACAAAGCGCTCATTCCAACACCCTACTTTGCCAAGGCTCACTATTACTCACTCTCCGGTCGAAATCCGTTCAAACACCTCATTTACCCGGTAGCACATGAAGCTTTTCTCGGCGTCCATGTCACAGTAGATATGGGTGGGAACGCTCGGTTTGGTCCAGATCTCGATTGGATACAAGACATAGATTACGCATTTGATAATTCTCGAGAAATGCTATTTTATGATGCCATTCGCCGCTACTGGCCCTCAGCAAATCAAAAACAACTCCAACCAGGATACACCGGCATCAGGCCAAAAATATCTGGCCCTGGAGAGCCGGCTGCGGATTTTATGGTTCAATCTGAAAAGGACCACCACATGAGAGGACTCGTTAATCTGTTTGGGATCGAATCGCCAGGATTAACTTCCAGTTTAGCGATAGCTGAATTGGTCAAAGAACTATTAGTCAGGGACGCTTATTAGTAGACGCGTCGAGAACCACTTCAGATCAATATGAATCGGCATCAAAACAAGCCTAGGAAGTCACCTATTTTTTTGCTGAGCATCTAATAGGTCCAGCGCGACGTCAACAATCATATCCTCTTGACCACCGACCATTCGCCTGCGCCCAAGCTCCACCAAAATATCGATCGTTTTTAATCCATACTGTTTCGCAGCTTTCTCGGCATGCAATAAAAAGCTTGAATAAACCCCAGCATAACCAAGAGCTAGCGTTTCACGATCAACCCTGACTGGCCTGTCTTGTAGCGGCCGCACGATATCCTCTGCAGCATCAATTAACTTATAAAGATCACAACCGTGATTCCAACCAAGACGATCCGCCGCCGCGATAAAAACTTCTAATGGAGCATTTCCGGCCCCGGCGCCCATGCCCGCCAAACTCGCGTCTACTCGATCACAACCCTCCTCAACCGCCACGATTGAATTGGCAACTCCAAGACTAAGGTTATGATGCGCGTGCATACCAGTTTGCGTCTCAGGTTTAAGGACATCCTTAATTGCCCTAAAACGATCCCGGACATCATTCATATTCAGGGCTCCTCCTGAATCGACCACATACACACATACAGCGCCATAACTTTCCATAAGCTTGGCTTGCTGAGCGAGACCGGAAGGACTGTTCATATGACTCATCATCAGAAAACCAACCGGCTCCATTCCGATCTCTCGAGCATATTCAAGATGCTGTCGAGAAATATCGGCCTCTGTGCAGTGAGTCGCCACACGAACAACTCTCGCGCCAGCATCAAAGGCAGCCTTTAAATCATGCACGGTACCTATTCCAGGGATCAATAACGTAGCCACTTTAGCGACTGATAGTTCTTCAGCAGCCGCTGCGATCCACTCAACATCTGTGTGACGTCCGAATCCGTAATTAAAAGACGATCCTTGTAAGCCATCACCGTGCGCTACCTCAATTGAATCCACGTTCGCCTCATCTAAGGCCCTAGCAATTTTTTTAACATGCTCAATGCTGTACTGATGACGTATCGCGTGAGAACCATCCCGCAGCGTGACGTCAGAGATATATATTTTTTTATTCATATTTGGATTCCCCCGTTCAAACAACAGATGGTGACAACTGCAATAATCTCTCTGCAAGTTTTTCGCCTGTCGCGAGCGCCGCTGACGTCATGATGTCGAGATTTCCGGCATAAGAAGGTAAATAATGAGCTGCTCCTTCAACTTGAAGAAACACCGTGGTCTTAATGCCGCTGATCTGCCCGACGCCAGAAATGTGGCAAGGGTTATCGGGGCCAAATTCTTCGAATTGAACACGCTGTTTGAGACGATACCCGGGGACATACGCATGAACCTTAGCGACCATGTCCTCGATGGCTTGCTCAATTTTTACAGTATCAACTTTCGAAGACAATACATAAACCGTATCCCGCATTAGCATCGGCGGCTCAGCTGGGTTCAAAACAATAATCGCCTTTCCTTTCCTAGCTCCGCCAATAACCTCAATGCCTTTCGAGGTGGTTTCCGTGAATTCGTCGATATTTGCACGAGTCCCAGGCCCTGCTGAACGACTGGAAATTGATGCAATTATTTCAGCGTAGTGAACCTCAGCCACACTGGATACCGCAGCCACAATCGGGATCGTAGCCTGCCCGCCGCACGTCACCATATTCACGTTCAACTCATCGAGGTGTTCCGTTAGATTAACCACTGGCACGCAATACGGGCCAATTGCCGCTGGCGTCAAATCCACCATCTTTACGCCAGGTTTAACAGTCCGAATAAGTCGATCATTCTCAATGTGTGCGCTGGCCGAAGTCGCATCAAACACCAGATCGATCCCCGACATAATATCGTCACCTATCAACCCCGAAACACCTTCAGAGGTTGTCATAACACCAAGTCGTCTTGCTCGCTCCAAGCCGTCCGACTTCGGATCGATGCCAACCAAAGCTGCCATCTCGATGAACTGACCCTGTCTCATGATCTTCATCATCAAATCCGTACCGATATTGCCGGATCCAATAATCGCTGCTTTGACTTTTTTCATCATATATGCCCCCCGTGATTTCTTTGCTAAACAGCGCCCTAAGCATTAATATTAAAGGTCGCTTATATTGTATTGAGCTCCCTGCAAAGACGTACGTTTTGAGACATTATAATCACCTAAACACGTTCCTGTAATTTCGCCTCAAAGAATTGAAATAGCGCTAGAACATAATATCTTCTATCAATTTAAGACAAGGTTATCATCATGAATCAGTTAGACATGAAGGGAAGGACAGCGATTGTCACTGGAGGCGCCTCAGGCATTGGCGAGGCAACAGTCCGCAGAATGATCTCGTCTGGAGCAACCGTGATCATTTGGGATATGCAGACGGACAAGTTTAAACAATTCGAAAAACTATCACGGTGCATCAAAGTCAATATTGCCGATGAGCCCGACGTGCATCGCGCGCTTGAGGAAACACTCGAGTCTCACCCCAAGATCGACATTCTAGTTAACTCAGCTGGCATTAACGGTGTTAATGAAGTGTTACACAAGTACCCTACTGATATTTGGAAACAAGTGATCGACGTCAATCTAATCGGTGTTTTCCTCACCTGTAAAGCAATCGTGCCCCACATGATCGAAAACTCGTATGGACGAATCGTCAACGTCTCTTCCGTGGCAGGTAAAGAAGGTAACCCAACCGCATCGGCTTACTCTGCATCAAAAGCTGGCGTCATTGCGCTGACGCGGTCGTTGGGCAAAGAACTGGCGACGTCAGGTGTGCTCGTGAATGCCGTGACACCAACGACTGTCGACACACCACTTCTCGAACAAGTGCCACAAAGTCATATTGATTATATGAAATCAAAAATCCCTATGGGGCGGCTTGGAACTGCGGAGGAACTCGCGTCCTTAATTACGTGGCTATGCACTGAAGACTGTTCATTCAGCACAGCTGCCGTATTTGATGCTTCCGGGGGCCGGACAACTTACTAACTATTCTAGAAACTTAAGGAAACACCATGAAAATGAAAGCAGCAGTCATTCGTCAAATGGGAGCACCACAACCCTATGCAGAATCTAGACCTTTAACGATTGAGGAAGTAGAAATTGCCTCTCCCCAGGAACGAGAACTGCTCGTACAAATTAAAGCAGCCAGTCTCTGTCATTCGGATCTATCAAGCATAAACGGTAACAGGCCAAGGCCGACCCCCATGATTCTGGGTCATGAAGCAGCAGGCATTGTCGTCGAGTGCGGGTCGGGAGTCACAGACATTGAGGTTGGAGACCATGTGGCGTTAATCTTCGCCCCCAGTTGTGGCCAGTGCATTTCATGCAAAGAGGGCCGCCCGGGGCAATGTGAACCCGGACAGCAGTCCAACGGCGCCGGCACACTGCTTGGTGGTGGCATTCGCCTCAGTCAGAATGGCGAACCGGTTTACCACCATGTTGGGGTGTCCGCATTTGCCGAATACTGTGTGGTCAATCGAGGGTCTGCCGTAAAAATTGATAAGAGCCTTCCGTTTGATGAAGCTGCATTATTTGGCTGTGCCGTACTCACTGGGGTTGGGGCCGCACTGAATACCGCAGGCGTATTTCCAGGCGCCACCGTAGGCGTTGTTGGCTTAGGCGGCGTCGGCCTCAATGCATTGCTTGGTGCAAAAGTTGCCGGTGCGAGTCAAATCATCGCTATCGATGTGCATGACGACAAACTCGACATCGCAAAGAGACTCGGCGCGACCGCGACCGTAAATGCCAAAGATGACAAAGTTATTGAAAAAGTCAAAGAGTTGACGCAGGGCGGGGTTGATTTCGGGTTCGAAATGGCCGGATCCGTGCAGGCCATGGAATTAGCATATCGCATCACACGCAGAGGTGGCACGACGGTTACCGCGGGACTTCCTCACCCAGAGGCACGTTGGGAGTTGCAGCACGTCAACTTAACTGCGGAAGAGCGCACCGTAAAAGGCAGTTACATGGGGTCATGCGTACCCGCTAGAGATGTGCCTCGCTACATTGACTTATATAAACGTGGGATGTTGCCTGTCGATCAGCTTTTGAGTGACCATATAAAACTAGAAGACATTAATGAAGGGTTCGATAGACTGCAATCAGGACATACCGTTCGACAAATCATAATGATGTAACGCAGATTCACACATTGAGCACAGATAACGCAATTAATACAAAGGTAGACCGCTACGACCATGGCGTTTTAAAGGAATTCGCCTCATCCCTGTTAACAGCCTCAGGAATGGAGTCGTCTAAATCTGCTGTGATCGCGGACGTCCTCTTAGAAGGAGACTTACTCGGTCATGACACGCACGGATTGCAACTACTTGCGCCTTACCTTTCCGACATCAAATCGGGGGCTATGGCGACTCATGGGGAACCACGGGTGATCAGCGATCTTCCAGCCGCAATCGCTTGGGACGGCAAAAGATTGCCAGGAACCTGGCTCACGTCCAAAGCGCTCGATCTAGCGATCAATCGGGCAGAAATCTACGGCACATGCACAGTAACGATTGCCGGAGGACACCATATCGCGTGTCTTGCCGCCTACCTCCTAAAGGCGACTGAGAAAAACATGGTCGCAATTATTATGACTTCCGCCCCTGAGAATAAATCAGTCGCTCCGTATGGCGGTAAAACGGGGACTCTGACTCCCAACCCGATCGCTGCCGGATGGCCGACCGATGATTTACCCGTATTGATCGATGTATCAACCTCGATCACAACGAACGGCATGGTTGGGCGCACAGCGAAGTCAGAAGAAAAGCTATCAGGGCCGTGGCTTATTGACCACAATGGAAAGCCGACCAATGACCCAAGCGTCATGACATCCGAACCTTCGGGCGCCTTATTGCCGATCGGAGGTTTGGAGTATGGACACAAAGGATTTGCGCTCGGATTGCTGGTTGAGGCCTTAACCCAAGGATTGTCAGGCCACGGCCGAGCTGACCTGGTCGATGCATGGACAGGAGAAGTCTTTCTTCAAGTGTTAAATCCTGTTTTATTCGGGGGTATTAGTCAGTTTGTGAGACAAACCAGTTGGATCACGGAGGCCTGCCGAAATTCGACGTCTATTAACCCAGACTCTCCAGTGCGCATCCCAGGCCAACAAGGTATCAAGAAACGTCAGCAGCAGATGCATCACGGAGTCGCACTTCACCCGTCAATCATGCCTGCACTGATCACATGGGCACAAGAAAAAGGGGTGGATATGCCATCCCCGATAAAATAAGTGCTGCCGCGTCACATTCGAATGAACAACTCTCACTGGGAGCAATTTTTATGGAGACACGAACACTGAGGAATAGACTTTCTCAACTACATGCTTCAGCCGTCCATGACGTATTAAGCCAATTTGGATGTGAGAACTTCGTACTGCCACCCACGATCAGACCATTAAATAAGCAACAGAAATTAGCTGGGCCTATCTTCACGATTGAGGGGCGACTTACCACGTCGCATACCCCACACGAGACCTTGATCGAGTGGACGTCTTTGCTCTCAAGCATCCCCCCAAATTATGTCGCGGTGTGTCAACCCAACACCAATGAAGTTGCGCTAATGGGTGAACTGTCAGCCGAAACGCTGCAAAAACGCGGCGTCATCGGCTATCTGGTAGACGGCGGTTGTCGTGATGTATCGATTATCAACAGACTCAATTTTCCTGTGTTCCATTCCTTCAACACACCAAAAGACATTGTTGGCCGTTGGATCCCGACCAAACTCGGTGGCCCGATTGTCATCGGTGATTGCTTAATTCAAAAAGAGGACTACATCCTGGCGGACTTAGATGGCGCGGTAGTCATTCCCAACAAGCATTTAGAGGCAACGATCACTCAGGCGGAACTGATTTTGAATACGGAAAATGCTGTTAGAGAAGCTATAATGGCCGGTGTAGACCCAAAAGAAGCTTACTTAAAATTCGGAAAATTTTAATCGACAAAAATCAGAGAACTACTTGAGCCCCACAATTTTCGAATTAAAACAAGACAATAAAATTTAGCATTAAATAGATAAAAAACACTCTAAAGTGTAAATACTTTAGTAAAAATTTAAAATTTTGGAGGAGTTATGCGGAACTATATTGAATTAATCGTCCGGTTGCGCTGGCTCGTTATCGCGGTCATTCTTGGATTAACGGTTTTTTTCGTAAAAAACCTCGGGAACCTGACCGTTATCATTGACCCAAATACTATTGTTCCTCAATCTCATCCTTTCGTATCAACCACTCTTAAGATCGAAGAAGTATTTGGATCACGATACGTTGCCGCGATAGGCGTAACTGCAAAAGATGGCGATGTATTCCAGCCTGAGATTCTTGCCAAAGTCCAACGAATTACGCAAAGACTGAGCGAGACGCCGCGAGTTGTTCAAACAAACCTGTTATCGGTGGCAGCCAGCAGAGTCAAGGATATCAAAGGTACTGAGGATGGGATGCAGGTCCAACAGATGATGGAGGAAGTGCCGACTACACCTGAGGGTTTGGCAGCCTTGAAAGAGGCATTACTTCGCAATAATTCGTACATGAATTCAGTTGTCTCAGAGGACTTTAAAACCCTAACAATCCTCGCCGAGGTCCGAGATGCATCTCCCGAAGATAAAAAAGAAGGTCGCGTCGGATTTACATATGTCTCGGATCGCATTAGTGAAGCCGTTGACCCAGAGCGAGATGACTCAGTCACCATTGAAGTTACGGGGTACCCCCCTTTTATAGCGTTAATCGAGAAATTTGCTGAAAGAACCCCTTTCTTATTAATGATTGCGATAATCATTATCGGGATTATTCATTTTGAGGCATTTCGAACCCTACAAGGATTAATACTTCCATTAGTGACCCCTATAATCGCAGTGATCTGGGCGCTGGGTTTCATGGGACTCGCGAATGTCCCGCTGGATATATTTAATACGTTAACGCCAACCTTAGTCCTGGCAGTTGGTGCTGGACATGCAGTGCAGCTGCTGAAGAGGTACTACGAAGAATACAATAATGCCCAACCAAATGGAGCTCAATATACGAAAACAAAATTCTTCGATGTGAGTCGTGTTCTCGGGAAGCTATCACCGATCATGCTTGGCGTTCCAGTCTTATGGGGTCTTTACAAAGGCTTTCAAACAGGCGAACTCAGCGACGGTGTGTCGGCAACTCTCCAGGTAGGTTCGGTTTCACTGATACCGGTTTGGCTGTTTTTCCTTTGGGCATCAATACGATTAATTATTTATATTTTCAAACCGAAGAGTATCGTTGCCGATGACGCCAGCATTTCCGCAAATCGCCAAGCTGTGATTGACTCTATCGTGAAAATTGGCCCTGTCATGCTGACGGCAGGCATCGTAGCATCTTGCGGGTTTTTCTCGTTAATGGTTTTTGACATAGTGTCCATCAGGGTTTTTGGTATATTTTCCGGCATTGGAATTCTTAGTGTCTTAGTAGTTGAAATGACATTCATTCCAGCGCTAAGAGCCATTCTTCCACCCCCAAGCCAAGGCGAAACCAACTTAGAGCAGGAGGAAAGAGTCTGGGACAGAATCACTGGTTTTTATGCGAGAACCATTCTCGGGCCGAATAGAAAACATATCTTTAGTATTACAGCGGTTTTAATAGTTGTTTCTATTTATGGGATGTCAAAATTGAGTATCGAAAGCTCTTTAAAAGGCTATTTCTCACCAGACTTAGAGGTGATGCAAAACGATCGTGCGCTTAATGAGCGAATGGCAGGAACCAACACGATTTATCTTATGATTGAAGGCGAGGAACAAGACGCCATTAAAGATCCGGCTGTTCTAAAAGCGATGGATCAATTAGCTCGATTTATCGAAACTGAACCCAATATCGGTAAGGTTATGTCCATAGCTGACTTCATTAAACAAATGAACAAGTCAATGCATGCTGACGATCCTAGTTATTATCGGATACCAGACAACAGAAACACGATAGCTGAATACCTATTGATCTACTCTATGTCGGGCTCACCTGGGGATTTTGATCCGTACGTAGACTACGACTACAAGTTAGCCAATATGGTCATATTTACTCACAGCGACAACACCACCGACATGCTTACTCTATGGAGTAATATTCAGAATTTCGTTGATGAAAAATTTCCATCAACGGTGACTGTGAATGTTGGAGGAAGCGTTGCTCAAAGTGCGGCTCTAGCAGAAGTTATCGTGAAGGATAAACTGCTTAATATTGCTCAAATTGCCGGAGTAGTGTTTTTGTTCGCCTCGATTATTTTTCGAACCCCGGTGGCTGGATTGCTCGTCGTCACGCCATTGCTGCTATCTGTTTTAACTAACATGGGGCTAATGGGCATACTGGGGCTGAGTTTAAATATCCCCACCGCGTTAGTATCCTCGCTAGCTATCGGAATTGGAGCAGACTATGCGATATATATGCTTTTCCGTCTGAGAGAGGAGCTTGCAAAGGGTACAGGAGTCGATGAAGCCTTTCATAAAGTGCTTCGCACTGCTGGGACGGCTTGTTTGTTTGTAGCAGCAGCTGTGACTGGGGGGTATGCCGTACAAGCATTCTCGCGCGGATACTACCCGCACACCTGGACGGCATTTTTAATAGGTACAGCGATGATTGTGAGCGTTACAGCAGCTCTAACAGTAATGCCGTCTCTGATACTCAAATTCAGACCAAAATTCATCTTTGATGGAGTAAAAAAATGAAAATAAATGCAACAACGTTTGCATTCAATGCGACATTTTTAGCGCTTGGTGCCATCTTCTGTCTCACGCCGCTGGCAAGTTTCGCTCAGTCTGCGGCTGAAATCATGGAGAAGAATTTCGTTATAACTAAAGTTACGGACTCAGAATCCGAGAGCACATTCATTCTGAGAAATAAATCAGGTAAAGAGCGCGTGCGTAAGACATTCGGAACGACCAAGCTGCAAAAAAATGGGATTGACAATATGCGAATGACTCGATTTATCGAGCCTACCGACGTTCGGGGCGTGGTATCCCTGTTGATCGAACAATCTGAGAAGGACGATGATATTTGGCTTTATCTACCTAGTATGAAAAAAGTTCGGAGACTTGTTTCCAGTAACAAAAGGGATAGTTTTGTTGGAACTGACTTTTCATATGGGGACGTAATTGGGCATAAGGTTCAAGATTGGGACCATACCATTGCGGGAGAAGAGCTAATTGACGGTTTTGAGTGCTATCTGATTGAGTCAACGCCAAAAAATAAAACAACTGCGAATAATACTGGTTACTCGAAGCGTGTCTCTTGGATTCAAAAAGAAGCTTACGTAACACGTAAGGCAGAAATGTACAACCTATCGGGAGCGCTGTACAAGCAAATGAGCTTTAAAGATTTACAGCTTATCGAGCCAGATAAAAACAGGTGGGCAGCAATGGAGTTAAGAGCAACTAACGTAATTTCAGGCCACTCAACGATTGTCAAAGTGGACAAACTAAAAGTGAATGTAGGCGTCAAAGATTCTTATTTCACAAAACGATATATGGAAAGTGAATGACTAGAGAGTTGTTGGTTTTTAAATCGAAGCGACTTCAAATTTATGGAGTCGCTTTTTTAATAGCTTTTTTATTTCTCAGCAATCAAAAAGCATTATCGCAAGATAATGATCCAGTTATGGCTGATGAGCCATCGTTGATTCCAGAACTGAGTTTTGAAGGCGAGCACGAAAAATCTAGTGCAAATTGGTATTCGCCGATGAATGAGCTGGGAATCACAGGTTCATTACGGGGTGGGTATTGGTCATCAAATCGATTAAATAATAATGAGAATGATCTCATTACGAGTTCGACATGGCTAACACTCGACAAACGCCTAAGACAAGGCCTCACGCTATATGCAGATGGATATATTTATAACCAAGACACTTTGGGGAGTGAAAGCAGTGATCATCGCGTTAAAGAAATCTACGTTCACTTTCGATCTGGAGAATGGGATTACAGGCTTGGACGTCAGATCATCGCTTGGGGCAGAGCCGATAGATTAAATCCCACGGACAACCTTACACCTCGAGATTTCACACTATTATCACCAGAAATTGATGAAGAGCGGATGGGGACAGAGGCTGTAAAAATCAGCAAGGTATTTGGAATGCATTCCAATATCACAGGTGTTTGGCTTGTGAATTTTGAACCCAATCAACTCCCTCCCGCAAACACACCTGGATTACAGTTTGTTCATAACATTCCTGAAGACCATCACCAATATGCAATAAAGTTTGATCAATCTGGAGGTAATATTGATTGGTCTATTTCTTATTTTTCCGGGTTTGACCTGAATGCTGACTTAGCTATTACGGGAACCTCCGGTGCTGATATCTTGGTCCAGCAACAATACAATAAAGTCGATATTATAGGCGCCGATTTTGCGACGATCGTGGGCTCTAATCGGTATGCTATCGAAGCGGCGCACACGGAAACGAAAGATCAATCAGGGCTAGATGATTTTATAAAAAATTCATTCATGCATGTTGTCGTTGGTGTTGAACGAGACTTTGGAAACAATTTAAGCGCTATCGTCCAAGGTGTTTATCGAAGGGTTGATGATTATAAAGATCCCAGAGAAATCGTTAATGAATCTCAAAGGGCGGTAGCTTCATTGGGCGCCCTAGCCAACCATCAACTCGATAAAGAGGAATACGGCATTAGTTTTCGTATAGGGAAAAAATGGCTTAACGATACGCTTGAAGCTGATTTTTCCTCCAGCACGCTGCTCCAACGACATGGTTACGCTGTTCGCCCAAAGGTGACCTATTCCATCAACGATCATTTGAAAGCCACCACTGGTTTAGAATATTTTGATGGAGCTTCTGACACTATTTTTGGGCTTCAAAAGAACAATAAATCCGCATTCGCAGAACTCAGATATTTCTTTTAAATCATTTCATTAACACGGCGCCAAAAAAATCAAATTAAAAACATATAGTTATATGTCAAAATGGTTCATTGTCAATAGTCTGATTCCGCGCCCAATTTCAAACACATCTGCTTGCAGCGGATTGTGGTTTTACACCCCTTATGGACCTCTTGACCACACTGACCAGTGGTATAGAATAAATATATGGGTATTCAATAGCATTCTGAATTCAAAAAAGAAGCGCTGATATCCAACGCGCCTGATTTTATTTATTAATATAAATAATAAAGGCTCTGTATCAATAATTCTTCGGGAGGAGATTTTATGAAACTCAAAACGTCACTCGGACGTTTCGGAGTAGCTTTGGCTGGCGCCACGCTAGCCGTTTCAGCGATTGCTGGAACCGTTACTACCGACCGTCTCATCAACAGCGAAAAAGAACCTGGGAACTGGCTGAACCACCACGGAAACTTGGAGGCTCACCGCTACTCAGGCCTTGCTCACATCAACAAAACAAATGTTAAAGATCTTAAAGTCGCATTCACATTTGCGATGGGTGGAACCCAAGGCGGCGGAAAAGAAGTTATTGCTTTCCCATTTGCCGGCTTAGAAGGCACGCCAATTGCTGAAGACGGATTCTTATACATAACCACTGGTTGGGGTGTGGTCACCAAGCTTGATACAAACGGCGGAAGCCCTCGTATCGTTTGGCAATATGATCCCGCTCCAGATAGGGACTACGCGACTACTGTTGCATGCTGCGGCATTAACAACCGAGGCGTTGCTCTCGCTGATGACTTCGTGATTTCTCCAGTTATTGATGGTCGAATCGTAGCAATTAACAAGATTGATGGCACGCTTGTTTGGGAGGCTCAAGTTGCTGACCCAGGTAATGGTGAAACCATTACCGGCGCACCACTTATTGCCGGGGACAAAGTTATTACTGGTATGGCTGGTGCCGAATTTGGTGTTCGTGGTTACTTAGAAGCTATAGACATTAAAACGGGTGAGCAAGTTTGGAGAACCTACACCGTTCCTGCTCCAGGCGAGCCAGGCTCAGAGACCTGGAAAGATGACTACGGCGCATGGAAAACAGGCGGTGGCACAACATGGGTCACCGGCTCATGGGATCCAGAACTAAATATCATCGTTTGGGGCACCGCAAATCCAGGACCTGACTGGGATTCAGCATACCGCCCAGGAGATAACCTCTGGACTGACAGCACGCTAGCTTTAGACGCAGACACTGGAGAAATCGTTTGGGGCTTCCAACATACACCTAACGATCCTTATGACTTCGACTCAATCAATGAAAACACATTTGTTGATACCAATATCGAAGGCAAATTCCAGCGCGCTACATTGCACGCAAACAGAAACGGTTACGCATATGCACTTGACCGCGTAACAGGTAAATGTCTGTGGGCAACTCAATTTGTTGAGGAAATAAACTGGAGTGGCGGTCTTGATGAGAATTGCCGACCAAACAGCTATGATCCTAGCGTTGATGTGCAAACCTACGTTCCTGGCACCGCAGCAATGCGCGGCACATCTACGGAAGGTCGTGGAACCGTCGAAGGCACATTGAAGCCTGGACACATGGGCGGCAAAAATTGGCCACCAACAGCGTACAGCCCTCAAACTAACTACTATTACATCCCTACTATTGATGGATGTAATAAAGCGTTTACTGAGGTAACTGTTCCTGGACAACACAAGCCACGTCAGTTGTTCCTAGGTGGCGCGCCTTACTCAACATATGAAGATCCAGATTGCGGACGTATCTGGGGAAGCATCACTGCGATTGACGTGCAAACGGGTAAAGTCGTAGCGAAGCATTCAACCAAGTACCCACAATTAGGTGGATTACTTACCACCGCTGGTGGACTAGTATTCTCTGGTTATGCTGAAGGTGCTGTAGTTGCACATGACGCAGTAACCCTAGAAGAGCTTTGGAGATTCGAGACAGGATCAGCAATCAATGCCCCACCAATGACCTATATGGCAGGTGGCAAGCAGTATGTTGCTATTGAAGTTGGCCTCGGTGGCGCTTGGCCTCAGTGGTTTGTTAGCGCAACCCCTGAACTCAAAGCTCAGGTTCCTAGTAACGTCCTCTACGTCTTCGAATTACCACAATAATTGCAGACTTATTATTGAAGATAAGGACAAGTAGTGCGAACTTACGGGGCCTTATGGGTCCCGTAAGTTTTTAAGTCTGAGATTAATCTCAAAGATACTGAAACAGCGAAAAATTAGGCTTTTTAATCATGGTAAAGAAAACATTGCTCAAGCGAACGATGGTAGGAGTAATCGGGTCTATGGTTGCTCTTAGTTTATTGGTCACATTAGATATATCTTTCAACGTTACAAACACTGCTCACGCAGAACGACCTAAGATCAAGAAAAGAGGGCCTGGAGGTCGGCAATTATTTGACCGCTACTGCATTACCTGCCACAAATACATGGGACAAGGAGGGCATAGCGAAGGGGGATGGGGTAAAAATTTAAGAAAAACACCTTTACCACGAGAAATGCTGATGGCTACCATAAAGTATGGCCGTACGCAGCTAGGAATGCCGGCATTCGAGGGCGACTTCAGCGACGATAACCTCTACATAATGACGGACTTTATTCTTGGCGAACTGAGATGTAAAGAACCGCTAGAAGAGAGTTTAGAGTGGAAAATCGGCTGCCAAGAGCATCAATAACTCGATATGGAAACGTAAGGTATATTAGGTTTTACAAACAAAAAAGGCAGCCCTAACGAGCTGCTTTTTTAATTCGCGGCAAAGATTACTGACTTTGCCCCGGTGCTAAACGATTGATGAGTACAGGAAGATAATCCAGATCTCTCTGATCTTGATCTTCTTTTAGCCATGCTAATGCCTGGTCTCCATCAATATGATTCCCCCAGCTGAGCTGCAGATGAACCATTTTGAGTAAACGGGCTCCGTTTTTCTCTTTTTGATCAACAAGCTCCCGCCCCATCTCTAGGGCTTGAGTAAAATCTGCAAGCTGTCCCTCCTTGACTTGTGCATAAGCCCGATCGTACGAATCTCGAGCAACCATATACACGGCAAGCACATCGCCCTGAGCCGCTCTACATTCCATCCAAAATTCATCTTTTGGACATTCTAAAATTTCTTCTGCTATCGCTGTCGTGCTGAAAGCAGCCGTCACACAGAGAAATGTAACCGCTAAAAAAGATGATGCTTTTATAAAATAAATATCTCTCATGATCTGTCCTTAATGTACACCCGGAGCATCTTTAAAATACTTTGCTACGGGAGCAGTATCAAAATAAAAGTCTAGGTTCTTGACCTTACCGCTCATACCAAGTTCAAAAATAGCTACGCCATCGATAGTTATCTTATCTCCTGACGGTTTATGCGTTGCCGACCACGCATACTCCATAGCACCCACCAAATCGTGAACAGTTATTCGCTTTACAGTCCACTTCGCCTTGAAGTTTTCAAACTCCCACTTGTAGTAAGCCTCAATAGCTGAAGCGCCTTCGATAACGACTCCCGGCATGGTGCGGCGAGATTTCGACTCAAAATATTGATTCCATTTGTCAGCATTTCCATTACGCATACCCATGTTATACGCTTGGGGTGCTAGTTTCATAAGGCTTGCCGCTTGCATCGCGACGGACCCTGCCGCATCTGCGGTTCTCAAAGTTAAAACGTTTAACGACACAACCAGTAAGAAACCAATAATCAGGAGCTTTGAAGAAAAACATCTAGAAGACATAACAACTTTCGATCTCTTAAAAGTGAATTGAAGATAACTTCCAAGTTAAATTAATACTTCCATAGTATACACTGCACCGTTATATCTGGCCTCCAACGGCAGAGCAAAAAGGGACACGTATTCGCCTGACGAGTGCACAGGAGAGATTTTGATCATTCTTTTTAATAAACCGTTTGGAGTTCTCTCCCAATTCACAGATGAACATGGCCGAAAAACGCTATCGGATTTTATCCGTATGGCACAAGTGTACCCAGCCGGGCGCTTAGATTTAGACAGCGAAGGCCTCCTCATTCTTACCGACGACGGACGACTGCAACAACGTCTGTCTAATCCGAAATTCGAAAAAAAGAAAATCTATTTAGCTCAAGTTGAAGGCGAGCCAACAGAAGCGGCAATAATCCAGCTCGAACGTGGAGTATTGATTGAGAAACGGATGACGCGCCCCGCAACGGCAAAAAGAATCGCTCAACCGCAGCTATGGGATAGGGACCCACCCATTCGATGCCGACAATCCATCCCGACCTCCTGGATAGAATTAGGCTTAACTGAGGGCCGAAATAGACAGGTGCGGAAGATGACCGCGGCTATCGGTCACCCCACCCTCAGACTCGTACGTCATTCAATTGGGGAGTTTTCCATCGATGGGCTATCTCCTGGAGAATGGCGACTCATTGAGAATCATTCGAGATATTCACTGTAATACATTAGACTATCGCCATTCACACAATCACACGTCTTTACTAATGAGCGCTCCTCAGAGTATTTTTCAATACAAAAAGTATTGGGCCAAACGTTTTGGCACCGCTCCATTCCTTCCCATGTCAAAGGAAGAAATGGAAAAGCTAGGATGGGATCAATGCGACATTATTCTAGTCACAGGAGATGCCTACGTCGATCACCCTAGCTTTGGCATGGCCATTGTTGGCCGGCTTTTAGAAAACCAAGGCTTCAGAGTGGGGATTATCGCGCAGCCAGACTGGTACGACGTCAACGCATTTAAAGTACTCGGTGAGCCAAAATTATTTTTTGGTGTAACTGCTGGAAACATGGACTCCATGGTCAACCGGTACACCTCTGATAAAAAAATAAGAACAGATGATGCATATACACCCAATGCAGCACCAGGAAAAAGACCAGACCGCAGTGTCATTGTGTATAGCCAAAAAGTTAGACAAGCATACAAAAGTGTCCCGATCATTCTAGGGGGCATTGAAGCCAGCCTTAGGCGCATTGCTCATTATGATTACTGGTCAGAAAAAGTGCGGAGATCTGTACTGATGGATGCAAAAGCGGACCTCCTACTTTTTGGGAACGCCGAACGCGCACTCGTTGACGTAGCCCACCAGATTGCTTCTGGCGCAAACATTAAGGACATTACCGACATTCGAGGCACCGTATTTATGGTCGACTCAATTGGGCCCGATTGGATTGAGCAAGACTCAACCACGCTCGATAAACCTGGGCAACTATCACCACCCGTTAACCCGTATCAAATGATTAGTCCCGATAAGACAAAACCAGTCAATGCTAAGTCGGATATCAGCCACTCAAAAAATCATTCTCGAGAAAAAATAGTAGTGCGACTGCCGTCGTATGAAGCCGTATGTGACGATCCAATTATGTATGCGCATACATCGCGTGTATTACACCTTGAGTCCAATCCTGGTAACGCACGAATTCTTGTACAGCGGGTCGGCAATCGTGACCTCTGGATTAACCCACCACCTATTCCTCTCGAGATGGATGAGATGGATCAGCTTTATGAATTACCCTATGCACGGGAACCTCACCCAAGCTATGGAAAACAAAAAATACCCGCCTTTGACATGATTAGATTCTCTGTCACGATCCAGAGAGGCTGTTTTGGAGGGTGCACGTTTTGCTCCATCACCGAACACGAAGGACGTATCATACAAAATAGATCTGAAGATTCTATCGTTCGAGAAGTAGAACACATCCGTGATAACGCACCTGAATTCACAGGTGTCATTTCCGACCTCGGTGGTCCAACAGCGAACATGTATCGATTGGCTTGTAAAAGTAAAGCCATCGAGTCGTCATGCAGAAAACTATCGTGCGTCTATCCGCGTATTTGCCCAAATTTAGATACCGACCATTCTTCCCTCATTAACTTGTACCGAAAAGTCCGATCACTTTCAGGCATCAAAAAAGTATTGATTGGATCTGGGGTTCGTTACGACCTTGCAATCGAATCACCCGACTACGTCAAGGAGCTTGCCCAACATCATGTGGGCGGCTATCTCAAAATAGCTCCCGAGGCTATTGGCGAAGGCCCACTATCCAAAATGATGAAACCTGGGGTCGGGACTTATCATCGATTCAAAGAACTTTTTGATCGGTATTCAAAGCAAGCAGGGAAAGAACAATACTTAATTCCCTATTTCATAGCTGCACATCCAGGGACAACTGACGACGACATGCTAGACCTCGCAGTCTGGCTGAAAGCAAACGGTTTCCGAGCAGACCAGGTGCAATCATTTTTACCCTCGCCAATGGCGCTAGCAACGGCAATGTACCACTCAGAAAAAAATCCTCTTCGAAAAGTGACGAGTGACAGTGAGGATGTAATTGTCCCTAAAGGCCTAAGGAAAAGAAGACTGCATAAAGCCTTTCTGAGATACCATGATCCTGAGAACTGGCCGCTATTACGTGATGCTTTAAAAAAGATGGGGAGAGCAGATTTAATTGGACCTGGAAAAAAACATCTCATTCCACAATATCAACCCAAGGGGACTGGATTTAATCCTGAGGGATCAAGACGGCCTAAAAAATATCAGGCGTTTCGTACAACTCATACCGGCCTGCCCATAAATCCAAAGCCCAATTAATCGTTACTCACCTCGGAATTTTGGATCACGCTTCTCTTGGAAGCTGCTGACTCCCTCTTTAAAGTCCTTTGTGTTGACTAACGCTCTTTGGGCAGAGCCGAGTCCAGCGTGTGCGTGGGACTCCCCATAAATCAGTCCAGATCGAGCATTCTGGATAATAGCCCTAATCGCGATAGGCGCGCAATCACACAAACGTTGCGCCAGAGCTAGCGCGCGTAACCGTTCCTCACCTACATTAACCACCTCTTGAACAAATCCAAGCGACTTCGCGGTATCAGCGTCAAATTCGTCTCCAGTGAGCAGATAACGCATCGCATTCCCCCAGCCTGATCTGGAAACCATACGGGTTGTTGCACCACCGGTGGGCATGATTCCTCGCTTTACTTCAACCTGTGCAAATCGAGCATTGGATGCAGCAACGACGATATCAGCCGCCAACATCAGCTCAATACCTAGCGTGAAACAAATACCTTTAACCGCGTAAATAATCGGCTTTGTGCGATACGGCGCCCGCAACCCAAACGGATCGATTTCCTCTTCTTTAGTCAGGATGTAATCATCCGACAGGTGTGGGACCATTTTTGGAAGATCAAGGCCTGCCGTAAAATGTTCTCCGTTCGCGGTCACAACCGCACATCGAGACGTAGGATCTTGCTCATACACTTGATAAGCGTCAATCAATTCCCGAAACATTTTAGGCGTAAATCCATTCAATTTAAGCGGACGATCAATGATCATTTCAAACACGCCACCTTCACGTCGCGTATGGATACATCCTTCCTCAGAGCTCATTAAACCTCCACACCGTTTCCGTCATTACAATTTTTTAAATACACCCTGATATACGGATATCAATCCTAGACTAAGGTTTTCAACGACATTTTTCCGCATGAGTCCGGCCTGCTTACCCAGCAAAAGATGACCGCCCATAATTGGAGGTTGCGCCGAATCTCCAGTCTTTGCCGCAAGGATTCGGTACTCCTCCATATATTGATTTGTCGCATTTTTCCAAATAGCATCAACAAGTCCAACTCTCAAAATCAAATTTCTAATCGCATCTGGTGACCACAGGAAACTCATATCCACCTTTCCTGCCCAAGGAACTGGTAGCTTTATCGGGCCATCTTGATCTCCTGCGAGCACTTCCTGGAATACATAAGTACCACCGGGCTTTAACACACGGCACACCTCCGATAACATTTGGCGTTTATCCTCAATATTCATGCATGACTGCTGCGTCCAAACGACATCATAGGTATTTGGATCGCGAGGTAAGCTTAAGGCATCCCCTTGAAAGAATTTCGCTTGATTTGAAAGACCTGTCATACGAGTCAGCTCATTCGCGACCACACAAAACTCATGTGTTAAATCGATGCCTTCCACCTGAACGTCGAATTGCTCAACAAGTGTGCGCGCCGGACCACCTAATCCAGAGCCGATATCGAGCACCTTGTCTCCCACACATAATTGGGCCATCTTTGCAAGGTCAATAGTTGCCCTGCGTCCGCCAATATGAAACTCTGAAACAGGAGAGAAATCATCCGAACGAGCTTCATCCAATACAATTCCGGCATCACGTGCCGCGGTAAGAATTCTATCCAAAAGACCTTTTGTGCCGTAATGCTCATTTACCAATGCATCTAAAGTTTGAGCCGCCATCATGCCTCCTAAATATAAGAATCCTTACTATAACTTCAGTATGCCGACACCCCACCATCAACGGCATAAACCCCACCGGTACAACCACTTGACTCCTCTGACGCCAAAAACGTAATCATGTTCACGACCTCTTCGGGTGTTCCGTAACGGCCTAATGGGATCCCCTTCAAAACATCTTTCTTTGCGAGCTCCGCTGACCCAGGAGATCGATTTTCTTCAATAGAACGCATCATTCTCGTCTCAGTGGGCCCAGGTAAAACACAATTGACTCGAATATTACTCGACGCATTTTCTATAGCCGCCGTCCTCATAAGCCCTATTTCAGCGTGTTTACTGGCTACATAGGCAGAGTTTCCAAGGCCACGCGCCTTAAGCCCGGCGATAGAGGAGGTAACAATGATGCTTCCTCCCTTCGAGGTCATGAGTGGAATCGTATATTTGAGTCCCAAAAAAACACCGCGCACGTTTGTCGCCATAACATCATCAAAAACATCAGTTGGATAATCTGGAATAAGCGCCGCGGCACCCTCGATTCCGGCATTGATCAGAGCAATATCTGGCTCGCCAAATCGACGACGACACGCTTCAATCATATCTTGATTCGTCTTTTCTAATGCGACGTCACCAACCATCACATCACTTTTCTCTGGGGTGAGCTCCGTCATTAAATCCCGCAGAGCCTGTTCATTTCGCCCAATCAAAAATACTTTTGCACCCTCAGCAACAAAACGCCGAGCCGCCGCAGCTCCAATGCCATTGCTGGCACCAGTAATGATCGCAATCTTATGACTTAATCGAGACATCTATTCCCCCTCGGTATTTACCCTCAAAACAAACGTTTCGCCTAAATTATTGCTAATAGTTTATATCATCCGAAAAAAAACCCCGCCAAGATGGCGGGGTTTTTTTATCAAAAACTATTTACTGCCAAACCGAGTCAAGACTTCCCATAGACTTCGGATAGGCAACAATCCCCCATGGCATAGCAAAGCCAGTTAACCTTTTCAACACGGACATATCAGATACATCAAGCACCACGATTTCATCGGATCTTCCACATGCCACAAGAATTTTCGAATCGTCAGGAGTAAACGTAAAATGCCAACATCGTTCCCCAGTTTCTCCGCGGCCCACTTCTTCCCAAGAATTAGTATCAAACACTTGTATCGCCCGCCCTTTAGCTAGAGCTACATAAAGCTTGCTTCCGTCACGGTTAAACGATAAGCCATATGGAATCTCTCCCGTTTTGATCGCTTTAATAATTTCAAAATCACTATTCATAACGACCAAGCTATTACCGTACTCAACACTGCCGACATACATACTGCCATCAGGAGATACCTTGATACCTCTGGGTCTATGACCATAATCTCGCGTACTAATTTCTTTAATCAGCTCTCCTGTTTGTAAATCATGAACCGTAATATTCTCATCCGCCTCATTCGTAATAATCAACTTAGTTTGATCTGGAGACACTTCAATACCTTCCGTCTCCATACCTCCTATAATTTCTTTTTCAACGATACCGGAATCGATATTCACTACGGCTATTTTTGCAGGTTCAGCATCCTCTTCTTCTCGATCTGCTTCCAGTTTCTGGGCTTCTTCGGATCCAGGTGTTGGCGGAGGTCCGCCTAAAGAGGCAGGCTCGAACGAAATGTAGGCTAGATTGCCAACGACTCGCACAAACTCAGGATTTTCTCCGATTTCAATATTTTTATTAATCTTGCCGCTTTCTCGATCAATTAAAGTTATGTCACCGCCATCTACGTTAGCGACAACGATTGTTTTTCCATCTGAAGTAATACCGATCCCGCGCGGCCCTTTCCCGTCTGCATTAATTTCAGAAACAACCTCCAAACTCACCAAATCGATAACCGTTATATTTCCTTTTTGGTTTGTTACATATGCCAATGGAGCAGTAGATCCATTTGACGACGGTTCAGAAGATTCATTGGAACATCCAACAATCAAAAAAATAAAACCCACTAATGGCAAGATTGAAACCTTGATACTAATTGACACTGTAATCGCTCCTTAATTATTGGTAATGAGGATCAACAAAAAATTTATAAATCTTTTTTTCTGTTTTTATGACCACTTTAAAGGCATTTTGTTCCCCCTCGCCAATACTGAAAAAAGCGAGCGCCTTAAAGGCTCGAAGAGCAAAAAAACCACCATCGAAAAAGCAAACATGACGCCCGCCATTAAAAAAACATGCATGGGATCTGACAAATAATGTATCAATCCCGCAAACCCACTTTGCTCATGTCCTTCATGCGCATACGACACTAAAGGCAGACCTAAAATATATAGCGCAAATAAATAACTTGTTACTTTCATACTCCTCCCCCACCAACTATTAAGTCAAGTTTTAAAATTAGCCTGTATTGACCACAAAATTATCCAGGTATATAAGCAGAAAACTCTCTCTCAACCACTTTTGCATTCTCAGCGAGGCCTTGACTCACCGCCCGGGCCATCTCGCCAGGATAAACGTCTTCTAGCGCATCTTCAACCGCCTGTAATGCCGCATCCGCGACGTCAAGGGGCTTCTCCTTTGGCCCCTCGAAAGCTTTAGCCATATCTGTGTCCACAGCTCCGGGCATCACACCGATAACTTTAGTTTTTTGCGATGATAATTCGGCTCTAATACCCTGATTCATAGAATACGCTGCGGCCTTGGAGACACTATACGAACCACTCGCTGGAAGATTAACCAAAGACAGGATCGATAAAACATTGACAATGGTTCCACCCCCATTATTTTTTAATACAGGGGCAAATGCTCGGCACATTGACAGAGTACCGAAGTAATTCGTTTCCATTTCTCTCCTTGCATTATCCAGACCGTCAATAGCGATCAGTGCGGTATTACTGTTCGCACCTGCATTGTTGATTAAAAGCGTGACATCCTCCGCTTGCCGAGCGGCACTGGTGACTTGGTCCTGGTCCGTTATATCGAGGGTTAACGGCAGAATTACCCCAGGGTTCGCGCTTACCAAAGAACTTAATGTAGACGCATCTCGGGCCGCAACATAAATCTTCTTCGCCCCTCTAGCAATTAATCTTTCGACAAAAGCCATCCCAATACCTCGATTGGATCCTGTCACCAACGCAACGACGCCGTCCAATTTCATTTTTTCGCTCCCATCACAAAGGGTAAGTCAGAGACATATTGTATTCACTTTTATGGGTTTACGCTTCTAACCGAGCCCTACCAAGAAGGAATGTTTTAGATAATCAACAACATACCCAAAAGACTATAACGCTCGAACATTCTGAGGCAAGATCAAACCACCGTTATTAGGTGTGAACTGAATATTTTTGGTATGCACAACAGTTTGAACATACTGCACTAGAGGAATCACAAGACATTCATCAGCAATGTACTGGTCGACCTCTTTATACCCGAGGATACGCTTACGCTCATCCGATTCGTCCAATAATGGAACGATTAACCTATCAAGTTCTAAACTTTTAAACGTAGAGTCAGGAGATGTGCTCAACATAGCCATGCCCGCAGATGAAAACGGATCACCAATTGAGTTGCTCCAGTTAAAAAAAGCAGCAGGAGCTAATTTATGTTGCGCGCGCAACTTTAAATGCTCTGTCCTGCTGTAGACCTCAATATTCGCCTCAACGCCAACTTCTCGCCACATATCAACGATCATTTCGATCATTTCATAATCTTTGGGCCTATATCCACGCGTGGTTTGAATGCTCAGCTTAACGGGGTTTGTTTTTGAGTAGCCAGCCTTGGACAAATAACTTCTTGCCCGAGCTGGATCGAAATCAATTTCGATGGATGG
>ERZ890510.667-NODE-667-length-25914-cov-5.185158_pt1 | contig 25914 bp, 21 predicted proteins | sample MGYA00521265_ERZ890510 | MGnify/ENA primary metagenome ERZ890510 (study PRJEB32303, sample SAMEA104408624) | aquatic metagenome | biome: Brackish water; feature: Chemocline; material: water | place: Baltic Sea | collected 2014-10-26T21:54:00 | depth 110 m ... | reverse complement strand
GTCGTGGCTGCGTAGATTCATCGCACCATGACCACAACCAACCATCCCACGCGCCGCGGCACATGCCCAGAGGTCATGAGTCCCGCCGGCCACTGGCCGGAACTCAGGGCTGCCGTGGAAGCCGGGGCCGATGCCGTCTACTTCGGCCTCACTCACTTCACGGCACGTGCCAAGGTGGGTTTTTCCATCCACGAGTTGCCGCAGGTCATGGCGACCCTGCACGAACGGGGCGTACGGGGCTACGTCACCTTCAACACGCTCGTGTTTGATCACGAACTCGACTCTGCAGCACATGCGCTGGCAGAGATCGCCGACGCCGGCGCCGATGCCATCATCGTGCAGGATCCTGCTGTGGGCCGACTGGCGCAACGCATCGCCCCGCAACTGGAGCTGCACGGCTCCACACAGATGAGCGTCACCAGCGTCGAGGGCGTGGCTCTGGCGATGGAGTGGGGCATGCAACGCCTCGTGCTGGCCCGCGAACTGTCGCTGGAAGAGATTCGCCGCATTCGCGCCGGCACCGATTGTGAACTCGAGATGTTCGTCCACGGCGCTCTGTGTGTGTCGTACTCGGGGCAGTGTTTTTCTTCCGAGGCGTGGGGCGGACGTAGCGCCAACCGCGGCCAGTGTGCCCAGGCCTGCCGACTCCCCTACGATCTTTTCGTTGATGACAACCCCAAGTCACTGGGAGATGCGCGCTACCTGTTGTCCCCCGGCGATCTGTATGCCCTGCAGCAGATTCCCGAAATCATCGATATCGGTCTGTCATCGCTCAAGATCGAAGGTCGCTACAAGGGGCCGGCCTACGTGGCGCTGACCACACGCGCCTATCGCCAGGCTGTCGATGCTGCCTGGGCCCGGCGCCCCCTGCAGATCGAGGCGGCAGATGAACTGCAGTTGGAGCAAGTCTACTCGCGCGGTCTGCAACCCCACTTTCTGACCGGCACCAATCACCAGACCGTTGTTGACGGCCGGTCCCCGGGGCATCGGGGCGTCCGTGTTGGCACCGTGGCACAGGTTCGGGGCGACAGCGTCGTCGTACGCACCGCAGCAGCGTGTAAGACCGCCCCATTGAAGGCGGGCGACGGGTTGGTCTTTGATGCCGGTCGCCGGCACGATCCCAGGCAACAGGAACAGGGCGGGCGTATCTACGGCATCGAGGCCAGCGGTGACGATCTCCTTCTGCGCTTCGGTCACGGCGCCGTGGATCTGCGCCGCGTCGCCGCCGGTGACTGGGTATGGCGCACGCATGATCCCGACGTGGATCGAGCCGCCCGGCCCTTCACCCAGGCGGAGGCCCCCGTCACACGTTTGCCCGTTTCGGCACGGGTGCGGGCGCACACCGGTCATGCCCTCGAAATCGACTGGTACCTGCCGGCACGCCCGTCGGTGCAGGTTGCCACGGTCTCGGCCGAGGTGTTGCAGCCGGCGCGCCAGCATGCGCCCACCATCGCCTTCCTGCGCCAGCAACTGGGCCGCCTCGGTGGCACGCCGTTCGAGTTGCGCGACGTCGAACTGATGATGGAAGGCGATCCCTTCGTGCCAGCATCGCTGCTGGCACCGTTGCGGCGCGAGGCGCTGCAGCAGTTGTCCCAGCTGCTGCAGCGGGTGCCGCCCCGGGCCGGTGTAGAGCCCACCGCGGCCCTGGACCAGGCTCTGGACCACGCTCTGGACTGGGCTCTGGCCGATGTCGACGTACCGGAGGCGCCGGAAGCAACCACGGTGTCACTGCATCTTCTGGTGCGCTCGGACGCACAACTGGCGGCGGCGGTGGAACTGCGGCCTGCATCCATCACCCTCGATTATCTCGATCTATTCGGCCTGCGCCCGGCCGTCGAACGTGTGCGCGCCGCCGGCATTCCCGTGCGCGTTGCCAGTCCGCGGGTGCTGAAACCGGGGGAAGAGGGGATCGTCCGTTTCCTTGTGGGTCTTGGCTGTCCACTGCTGGTGCGCTCCGGCGGCCTGCTGCAAGCGCTGCGCACGGCCACCCACCCGCCGTTGACGGGTGACTTCAGCCTCAATGCCGCCAACGCGCTGACGACCAGCGCCTTGTTGGGTCTCGGCCTGGAGCGGGTGACGCCGACGCACGATCTCAATGGCGCCCAGATCACGGCGCTGGCTGCGGGGGTGGGCGCCCAACACCTCGAGGTTGTCGCCTACCACCATCTGCCGGTGTTCCACACCGAGCACTGCGTGTTCTGTCGCTTTCTCTCGGATGGAACCAGCATCAAGGACTGCGGCAAGCCCTGTCAGCAGCACCGTGTCGCCCTGCGCGACCCGAGCGGACGCACCCACCCGGTGCTGGCCGATGTGGGCTGCCGCAATACGGTATTCGGCGCCGAAGCCCAGGAAGCCAGTCGGCACCTGCAGGCCTGGCTTGCCGCCGGCATCCAGCATCTGCGCTTTGAGTTCGTGCACGAATCAGCCGACCAGGTGCGCGCCGTCTTCGGCGCCTTCACCGCCGCCGTTGCTGGCAGCCTGTCGGCGCAGGATCTGCGTCGACGCCTGCAGAAGTCGATTCCCCAGGGTACCACCGAAGGCAGCCTGTTTGTCCCGGAGGGCCATCTCGACCTCCCCGTACTGGTGTGAAGGGCTGCCGTGTCAGCCTACTCCTGCTGCTTGGCCTCGGCCTGCGACCCGGTCCATCCGCCGCCTGCGTAGAGAGCACCTACCAGGCGCGAGCCTTCGAGGCGACCTCGGAGGTGCTGCTGTATGTGGAGCACCACCGCGAGGATTTCTGTGCGGGTGTCCCGCGGCGTTCGCAGGTCACGTATGTGGGCCCCGACGGTGACACCCTGGCAACCAAAACACTCGACTTCTCCCGCCACCTGATCCAACCCGCTGTCGTGCTCGATGACCGGCGCACCGGCTACCGCGAAGGCGCCATCGTGCGCGGAGACTCCATCGACCTGTTCCGGCGCCTCGACTCCGGTGCCGAGGAATTTCGCGCCTCGATTCGCCCCGAGCGACTGGCAGCGATCAATGTCGGCGTCGATCAGGCGGTGCGGGCCTACTGGGACCTGCTGGCTGCTGGGGCTCAGGTGGAGTTCGATTTTGCCGTCCCCGACCGGCTGCGCTCTTTTCACTTTCGCCTGCGGCGGCTCGACGAACCGGGGCAGAGGCTGCGACTGCGGATCGAACCGGCGAACTGGTGGTTGCGCTGGGTTGTCTCACGCATCGACCTCACCTATGACGTTACCCAGCGCCGTCTGCTGTTGTATGAAGGCATCACCGACATGCGCGACAAGCGGGGTCGACGGTATCGGGCGCGGATCGAATTTGACTATGCCACCCCATTGCCGCCGCCTTGACGGCGGTCGTGTGTTGTGGATTGGTTTGCGCCTCATGGCATCTCTCTATCTGATCGACGGCAGTTTTGAGTTGTTCCGCTGCTTCTTCGGCGCACCCAGGGCGCAGCGCGCCGATGGCCGTGAAATCGGCGCCGTGCGCACCCTCTTCGGGGCCACGCTGACGCTGCTGCGCGAAGAGGCGCTGACACACGTTGCCGTCGCCTTTGACGACGTCGCTCTGCTGCAGGCACGGGAGCCGCAGGACACGGCGCTCGTGCAGGCGCAGTATGATCTGGCGCGGGACGTCTTTGCCAGCCTCGGCGTCACCGTATGGACCATGTCCGGTTGCTCTGCTGACGACGCGCTGGCAACATCCGCACACCGCTTCGACTCCGATCCCTCCCTGGATCGCATCGTCATCTGTTCCAGCGACAACGACTTTGCCCAGTGTGTGCGGGGGGAGCGGGTTGTGCTCTACAACCGCATCAAAAGAGTCATGCTGAACGAGGCGGCCGTGCTGGCGAAATTCGGCGTCCCGCCGGAGCGCATCCCGGGGTGGCTGGCGCTGGTGGGGGACAAATCCGACGGCATCCCCGGGATTCCCGGATTCGGTCCCAAGGCAGCAGCGGCGGTGCTGCGTCGCTTCGGTCGTATGGAGGACATCCCGTTGGCTCCTGCCGCCTGGCAGGAACTGGATGTTCGTGGCCGGGACAAGCTGGCGGCAACATTCATCGAACGCCGTCAGGAGGCCATCGGCTACCGGGATCAGGGCATCAAACGGCTCGACGCACCGGTGACGGAAAATCTCGAAGACCTGCGCTGGCAGGGCGCCGATGGGCCGCGACTGCAGGCACTGTCAGAAGCGCTGGAAGATGAGCGGATTGCGCGGCGCCAGATCCGCCTGCGCAGTGCGTGACGTCCGGCGGCGGCCGATCAGCGAGCCGGGGGGTGTGACAGATTCATCATCACCGAGCGGAAGTGCGTCATCAGATTCACTTCATGGCTGCAGGATGGGCACTTGAGGTGTTCGCCGCCACGAACGTCGACGAAGCTGCACTGCGTGGAATCGGCCTGTCGTTTCACTTCTTCGACGTTGCCATCGTCCTCTTCGCGCTGATCGATCCGCGCCCAGTCGACCGTCGTGCCCGTGCTCGTGCGGAACAGCTTCTGCTTTGGCACGTAGGCTTTGAAACGACGGCCGCACGTACATGTGTAAAGAAAAGCGATGGCCATGATCGGTCCCTCCCGGACGGGGTATGGAGGGAATGTAGAAATCGGCGGAAGCTTCTGAAACGCAATATTTACAGTGCGTTGCACGATTGTCGCGAGTCTTGTCCAATTACTTGATCGATCAACTCCGGGCCTCGATGTAGGCCTGCAGAAGCGGCGCGCGCCGATGATCAGGGTTGAGGGCCAGCACACGTCGGAAACAGGCTGTCGCCATCTCCACATCTTTGAGTTCACCCGCTGCCAGCAGCCCCAGTTCGAGCCACAACCGTTCATTGGCTGGATCTGCCTGCAGGGATTGTTGCCACTCCGCAGCGGCCTGCTGCGGGTTGCCGAGCCGGCGCCGGGACCAGCCCAGTTTTCGGTGGTAGCTGGCGCTCTGGATCGCGGCGGGAAAGATATCCCGGGACCTGTGCTGCAGTTGCGCAAAGTCCTCGGGCCGTCCCGATTCGAGGGCGGACAGGGCTCCGCGCAGGATGGCGCGGGCCAGCAACTCACGAGCGGATGTGATTGCGGAGCCTTCGACAGGTGCTCCCCGTACGCGCCATAGGTTGATCGAAGGACCGGGCTGGCGCAGCGCCCCGAAGTCCGCCACCGGTACGAAGTAGGCGTCGATCGGATCATAGACGGGCAGACCATGAGCCACGCCGCCAGCAGGCCACCCCACTGGCGTAAAACGGGCAACGTGCTGGGCCACGGACGGCAGTTGCGCGAGGAATGTCGTATCGAGGCGCACCGGCGACAGGGGATGGTCGTTGCTCAGCACATAATCACACTGGAACTCGTCGATGGCGCGCAGATTGCCGGCTTCGTACTGCTGCCAACCCGCCTGCAAGGCATAGCTGTAGACCGGCCGTGCCGGACGGGTGTGCTCCAGCACGGGCAGCAGTTCATCAAAGTCCCTGGCCCCCGCCTGCCGCACATACCGGCGCACTTGCCACCATGTACCTGCGTCGGTGAGCAGCGGCGGATCCGCCGCCCAGGTGCCAAAGTTGCACAGCGTCGTTCCCGTCGGCACATGGGTCTCAATCCATGCCGCCGCCTGCTGACGAGTATCGGGGGTCCGCAGGATGTCGACGACTCGCAGGCTCGCGTAGGTCGCCGGCAACCCCAGTACGACAAGGCAGACGGCCAGTGCCAGCCGGGGCGATGGCGTGCGGCGGACGAGCCACTGCACCGCGCCCGCAGCCAGGATGCACTGCAACATCGCCAGGGGCAGAGCGTAACGGGCGAAGACCAGGGGCGAGGCACCAACAACCACATAGTAGCCGAGGAAAGTCGCCGTCAGCACGCGGGGACCGACTTCCTTGTCTCGAACGGACAGCACCAGACCCACAACCAGGGCTGCCAGACCCGGCCAGCCGAGATTTACGCGCAGGCTGAAAAGCACGTGGTGAATCCAGCCCGGGCCCAGGTCGAGCAAGCCCGTGCGCGCGTGTGTCACGAGCGCACCAAAACCATCGAGGAAGGCTGCGGGCATGCCGAGGATGTAGGGCGAGCCGGCGAGGAAGGTGCTGATCGCAGCGCCTGCAGCGAACCACAGATTGCGGTCTTTCAGCGATCGCCCCGTCAGCAGGTGCACCGCCAGTATCGACGTCGCTGCCAGGGCCCCATGATATTTCGTCGAAGCCGCCAGCCCCACAAGAAAGGCGGCCCACAAGTAGGCGCCGGTGGCGCGGGTTTCGATCAATCGTATCGCGGCGTGAATGGCAGCGATGTACCACATCGTCATCGGCACATCGAGCCCGGCCACCGGGCTTTGGCGTACGGCCAGTAAGGAAACCGACGCCAGCCCCAGTGCCACCCAGGCGGCGGTGTCTCCGTAGATCCTGCGGGCCAGACTCGCAACCAGCGCCAGAGTCAGACAACCAAACAACGCCTGGACCCAGCGTGCCAGCTGCAGGGCACTGTCCGGATGCCAGAAATACTGGATCCCGAGCCATGTATGCAGAGAGACATCGCTGGGTGCCAGAATGACACCGCGCAGGATCTGCAGCAGGGCCAGAACGTAGGTATGGAAGTACGGGTAGTAGAAGACCTCGGGTGTCGGATCCCCGAGGGCCACGAGCAACGGCCAGAAGGTGGCGTTGAACTCATCGGGATGCGGCACGGGTGCGCCTGCCAGCAGCGGCAGCACGCGCAATGCAACCCCGACGAGCAACAGCAGCACCGCCAGCAGCGCCGTCCGCGGCATCCGGCTAGGGCACGAGTTTCAGGGCGTGGCGGTCGGCCATGCTAGTCCGCCAGGAGGGCGGTGTGAATCGCCGCAGCAAGATCGTCGACGTCGTCGGCAGTGGTATCCCACGCCGCCATCATGCGCACCTCCCCGGCGGCCGCGTCCCACATCGCCATGCGCCACTGCGACCGCAGACGCTCGATGGCGGCCGCGGGCAGACGGGCAAATACGGCATTGGATTGCGGTGGGTAGCAGATCTCAACGCCCGGCAGGCCGCGTATGGCATCGTGCAGTCGCTGGGCCATGGCGTTGGCATGCTGTGCCATGTGCCGCCACAGATCGTCGTCGAGCAGAGCCAGAAACTGCGCGCTGAGGAAGCGCATTTTCGACGCCAGTTGCAGTCCCTGTTTGCGCGCATACGGCATGCGCGGTGCCAGACCTTCGGTGAACACGAGCACGACCTCACCGGCCAGCAGGCCGCACTTGGTGCCACCGAAACTGAGCAGGTCGACTCCCGCATCCCGGGTCACGGCGCGCAGCGGCAGGTCGAGGGCGGCCGCCGCATTGGCCAGCCGCGCCCCGTCCATATGCAGCAGCCAGCCACGATCGTGGGCAGCGTCGGCCAACAGGCGCACTTCCTCCGGGGTGTACACCGTACCCAGTTCGCTGGCCTGCGTAATCGACAACACGCGGGGTTGCGACTGGTGGGGTGGACCATGGCCTGCACCGATCTGCTGCAGGCTGGTCGGCTCGATTTTGCCGGCGGCTACCTGGAGGGTAAGTACGCGGCAGCCGGTGAAGCGTTCGACCGCGCCACACTCGTCGTGGTTGATGTGCGATGTCGCCGCACAGACGACGGCCTGGTGTGGCTCGATGACCCCGGCGACACTCAGCACATTGGCGGCGGTGCCGTTGAACACCGGATAGGCCTGGGTGTCAGCGCCGAAGAGTTCAGCAAAGCGGGCCAGCAGTTTCTGCGTCCAGGGGTCGGCACCATAGGAGGGCGCATGGCCGCTGTTGGCCGCAACAATCGCGGCCAGGATCTGCGGGTGGATTCCGGCTTCGTTGTCACTGGCAAAGTGGCGGAGGCGTTCGGTCATATCCCACACATTCGGTGAAGGGGCTGAGCTGGTGCAGGGGTCACAGGGGGCCAAAGCGCTCTGTCAGATGCACCGGTGCACCACTGGCCATCGACTCGTAGCCGGCCTGCATGATTGCCAGGCTGCGCCGCTCTGCGATCCCGGTGGTGGGCCCCTCGATCCCGGCGACGGCGTCGGCGAAGGCGGCCAGCTCCAGAGCGTATTCGCAATGGCGCAGCGGCGGGATCGGCAGGATCGCCGCATCCTGACCGTCAACGAATACGCGGCAGCTTGTCGCATGGGCCTGCAGGCTGCCTTGGTCCCCATGCAGCACGTATCCGGCGAGGGGCTCGGGAATTTTCGTTTCCGCCGTCTGCAGCAATTGCACGGTAACACCGGAAACCAGGGTCAGCGTGGCGCTCACCGTTGCCTCGATGTCAGCCCGCTGAAAGGAAGCCGCCCGATGTTGTTGTGCGTAGACAACGGCAACCTCGCCGAGGACGTAGCGCAACTGCGCGATGGTGTGAATCCCGTGCAGCATCCACGTCCCCATGCCGCCCTTCTCCGGTTGCGCCAGCCAGGCGCGCCGATCGGGGTAGGCGTAGGCAGGGGCGCGGAAGCCGCCGGTGACAGTCGCCGCCGTCAGTTCGCCGATCCAGCGGCGGCTGCGCACGACCTCGCGCAGAAACCCGGCGATGGGCTGATAGGTGGCACTCTCCGCAACATACAGGCAAACACCGGCAGCAGCGGCGGCGGCGATCATACGTGTCGCTTCGGCGACGTTCATCGCCATCGGTTTTTCCACGAGCACATGTTTGCCAGCCTCGGCGGCGGCAATGGCCTGCTCACAGTGGTACGGATGGGGGCTGCAGATCGTTACCGCATCGATGGCGGGGTCCGCCAGGACTTCGGCCAGATCCGCACAGCAGCGCTCGACGCCGAGTTCCTTGCTGCGCGTCGCCAGAAACGCCGCATCAGGATCCATGAGACAAACCACCTGCAGCCGGTTATCGGCCAACTCGCGCACACTCATCACCTGCTTGCTGCCCGCCCAGCCGACACCCACGATGGCGAGGCGCAGTGGCGCAACGGCAGCCGTCACCGGGTCCGCTGCTGAGGCTGAGTTGGGATGCGGGTCTGCTCTTCTTCGATGATTTTGGCGACAGCCGACGCATGCCGGTTCCGCATGCCGTGCGCGTCGGCTGACAGGCGATCGCCGACGAATTCTGCGTACGGGACCGCGGTAGCAATCTGCTCCAGGGCGATGCCTTTGCCGAGTGCTTCCCGGACCCGTTGCCGCACACCGAGCAGGTAGTTGGCTCCCCAGGTCAACCAGTCCGCCACGGCGGCGCCACGGACGACGGGCCCGTGCCCGGGGATCAACACATCGATGTCCATCCCGGCTAGCATGCGCAGGGAGGCTTCCAGCGTGCGACCGTCACCATCCCCCAGAGCCGGCACAATGCCCGTTGCCGCACAGTCACCGGCAATCAGGACCCGGCAATCCTCGACGAGAACACTGATCCCATCGGGGCTGTGCCCGGGCGTGCGCAGCAGTCGCAGGCTGCGGTGGGCACTCAGGTGCACGCGCAGTTCGTCGGAGAACGTCAACGTCGGCCACGGCACTCGTGCCGCCGCCGCCGCGGGGCTCACCTGCCAGCGCTGCGCCCATGCCGGCACCTGCCGACGCATGGCATCGGGGGTCCGGTCGTGGGCGATCACTTCGCCTTTTCCGAGTGCTGCCGCCCCGCAGACGTGGTCGCTATGGCCGTGCGTGAAAATCAGGCGCGACGGCTCGTGGCCACGACGGCGCAGAAAGGCCGCCATCGCCTCGCCATCGGCCGGATCGCCGCCACCGTCGATGGCAGCGGCGCCGGCCCGGGGATCGCCATTGGAAACATCTGGGTCAGCAAAAACGAGGGCGCACGTGCCATCGGCCCAGCTGTGCCGGTAGACGACGACACCGGGGGCGACTTCCTCGAAGGCACATTCACTGTTCACGACACGCTCAGCCTGCCGTGCAACGCTCGACGATATCCATTACCTGCTCTACGGTGTGCGAGCCGAGTTGTTCACGGATCTCGATCACGCGCTCCGCGGAGACTCCGAGGACGCGCAAAACGGCGGCATCGTAGTGGGCGGATTCGTCGGGCAACGTTCCCATGCCAAGATCCTTGCACAGGTTGTCGGCGAGGTTTACCAGAGCCAGCAGCTCACTGGGCAGACTGCCGGGGTGATGGTGCGTACCGACACAGAGGACCAGATTCTCGTTCATGGCAGCCCGCATTAACAACAACTGGCCGAGTTGCTCGTGACTGACGACGTCACCCAGATGCTGCTCCGCCTCGCGGAAACTCATCTGTCCGCCGCTGGTCAGGGCGGCGAGGCGCTCGAAATGTTGCCAGAAAAAGAAGCCGAGAATCAGTTTGCCAATGTCATGCAGCAGAGCCGCCACCCAGTACTCGTGTACCAGCACCGCATCGGCATCAACACGAACAAGCCGTTGGCTGTAGAGCTGATCGGCGATATGGGCAACACCGACGGAGTGCACCCAGAAGCGGCGCAGGTCGAAGCCGCTCTCCTCAGGCTTGACGAGGCCGTTGATGAGTTTGATCTGCAGCGCCAGACTGCCCAGTTTGCGCCGACCCAGACGCACGACGGCGTCGCGCAGACCCCACTCGCCGTGTCGCCCGGATCCGGCGAAGGCCGCTGTACTGACGACCTGCATCAACTTGTGCACGATCGCCGGATCGGAGTGCAACACTTCTTCCAGTTGCGCCGAGGTGGAACTGTCGTCGTTGACGACTTCCAGGATGCGCATGACGACTTCTGGCAGGGTCGGCAGAGTATGCAGATGACTGACGCGCTTCTCGACCCGCTGTTCGAGGATGCGGAAGGACACATGCTGGGCCCGGTCCCAGAGGCCACCGATGCCGTTGTGTTCGAAGATCGGTGCCAGAGCAGCCTTCAGCACGGCGCCGTTGTGTTCGGGAATCGTCTCGAAGGCGATCAGGTGCAGCTGTTCCACCTCGCGGGCCAGCGCCTGGTGGCTGTCGACGAGATGCTGTGGCAGCAGCGCTACGAGGGGAATGGTGCCATTTCGCGTGAGGCGGCTGACGGTTACGGCCGCCAGGGGTCTGTCCCCGAGGATCAGGACGTAGACGACGGCAGCACCACGCTCGGCAACCATGCCCGCTGCCTCTTCGGGCGAGCGGGCGAGCATCATGTTGTATCCGTAGAAGTAGTTGAGGATCAGGCCGAGTTGGCGTACCAGGTCGGGGCGCACCCCGCCCTGCTCAACGATCAGGCCGAATTCTTCATCGGCAGCGGGGACAGGTAGGTTGTGACTCATAAGACAGTAAACCTAAGGAATCCTGCAATATGTTGCCCCTGGAGATTGGGACACCCCGTAGAGGTCAGAGCTGTTGTTAGAAAGCCGTCGCCAACTGTGCGCCCACCAGGTGATCGGCATCATCGGGTGCATGCGGCCGCCAGTTGAACTGGACGACCCCTTTCACATGCAGGTCGTGGGAAAGGTAGTACTCGAGTCCGGTCTCCACGCGGGTGACGTCATAGTCCCAGGCCGTCCGTGTGCCGTTGCCGTCATCGATCTTGCCGTAGTGGATCCTGCCAGCCCGTGTCGCCCAGTTCAACCCCGAACGCACGCCAACGATGGCCTCTGCGTAACCGCCCATGTTCGTCAGTCCGTCGTCGCCGGCGGCCAGATTCGGCACGTCCCAGTGATTGCGCATCACTTCCGTGGTGAACTCGAAGCGGCCCTTGCTGTAGGCTGCGTCGAGACCCAGCAGCAGTTGTTTGAAATCTTCCACGGCGTGGCCCTGCGGAAAGGCCGGTCCGTCCTCGGCGGCGGCCGCCAGATAGGGGCCCCAGGCGCCCGACAGACCCACCTGCAGACCCATCGATGGTTGGATGCCGACACGGCCCACCAGTTGCGCACCGTCGTTGTTCTTCGCCTCCGGATTCGATACGGCCCCCTTGGTCAGGGCCACGGCGTAGGCGAAGCTCTGCGTCGAGCCGAAGAGCTGCACTCCCGTGTTCCAGCAAGCATCGTAGACCGTCGGCAGACCGCGCGTCTCGTAGGCAGCTGTGGCGGAGTTTCGCCACGCCAGTTGCTGGGCGGCGTTGGCAGGAACACTGTTGCCGCGGACGGAGGAGAAATACTGATACAGCAAGGGTGTGCCGATGAGCGGGTTGAACATGGCAAAGGAGCGCGAGGCGAAACGGCCGTAGGGCGTCGCCATCTTGCCCACCTGCAGGTTCAGCGACGGGTGGCCCCCGACCTGTGACATGAGCACGTAGGCACCCTCCATGTCGAAATGCCCGAGACCTTCGTCCCACAGCACCGTCGTCAGCACGGCGACCCCCTCGGTGAGTTCGGCGTCGGCAAACAAGCGGGCGCGCACCAGATTGAATGGCGACAGCCCTTTCAGCGACTGGTTGATGCGGCTGTCCTGTTCACCCTCTGCCTGCGCCACATCCATCTTGTGGGCAATGTCGAGGTTGCCCGACCACTGGATCTGCGCCGCCGCCGGTGCGACCACGACCCAGCCCACACACAGCACCAACCACCCGATGACCGACTTATTCATCCTCATCCTTTCGCAGTTCAAAGGCGATCTCCGCGACATCGATCTGCTCTGACAGTCCCTTGAAACTCATCGCCTGACACTGACAGACGCGCACGGGTGTCGACAACTGCACCAGCAGCTCTGCCGGCACCAGGATCTGCCCGGGGCCGGCAACCTGCACCAGCCGCGCTCCCAGGTTCACCGTGGCGCCAATGGCGGTATAGTCCATGCGGTTCTGTGCGCCCATGTTGCCCAGAATCGCGGGCCCACAGTTGATGCCCACGCCGATGTGGATCGGCGCCGGATCGGAGGCCTGCTCCTGTTCGGAGGCCTGCTCCTGTTCGGAGGCCTGCTCCTGTTCGACGCGGCGCATAATCCGTTGGGCACAGTCCACGGCGTGATCAAGTGCGCTGGCACCGGTGAACAGCGCCATCATCTCGTCGCCGACGAACTTGTCCACCGAGCCCTCACACTCCTGCACGATCTGGGCCTGGAAGCCGAGGTATCGGTTCAACATGGTGATGACCTCTTCCGGCTGGCGTTTCTCGCTGAACGAGGTAAAACCACGAATATCGGTAAACAACACCGCCAGCTCGTGGCGCGACCCTCCCAGTGGCACATCGCCGCCATCGGTCTGCTGAATCATGTCCAGTGTGTGCGAACCGACGTATTTCATCAACTGCAGTCGCTCACGCAGGTTGCCGATCATGGCGTTGAACGTGTTCGTCAGCAGGCCGATCTCATCGTCGGTTGTGGCCTCAAGTTTGACCGACAGATCCCCTGCCGTTACCTGGTTCATACCACCCACCAGGTTGAGAATCGGCTGGGTCACTCGACGGCCGAGGCCGAAGGCGAGAACGATCGTGATCAGCAGACTCAACAACCCGGTCAGGTAGATGCTGTCGCGCAGATCCGCCAGCAGTTGCAGTTCGCGGGACTTGCGCGCCGTCGCTACGTAGAAGGCCGGCTCGCCGAATCCAAGGGGACTGACGAAGGCGAAGACCTCTTCCCCGGCGAAGCTGGTTTCGAAGACATCGCTGGGCTGCAGGCTGCTGACGACGAGATCGATGCGCGACGCGGAGCGGTCGCCGAAACTGCCAATGTCGCTGGCAACGAGTCCCGGCACGGTGGTATCCACCAGTTTCTTGTCGGACACGAAGGTGATGTCGATTTCCGACTCACCCATCAAGCCGCTGGCGCCATCCTCCTGCGTCAGTCTGGCGCCGAGGGTCAGGGTGCCGATAAGTGTGTCGTAGTTGAGCAGCACGGGTACAGAGGCGACCTGATAGAGGCCTTCTTCGGTATGCCAGAGCTCCGGCAAGCCTTCGTTGGGACGCGCTTCGTCACGCAACGCACGGGCGATGCTCGGGCGATGCGTCAGCTCCTCACCAAAGCGGTCCTCGTTGCCGAACCAGGCCAGCAGTTGACCATCCGCATCGGTAACGATGAGCAGATCGGCGCGCGTCATGACTGCTATGTCACGCACCGCCTGGTAGACGGTAGCCGGGTCCAGCAGGCTGACATTGGCCTTGAAGGTGGCGCTTTCGCCGATCAGGTAGGCTGCGTCCAAAAGGTTTTCGTAGCGCAACCGCTGGACACGCTGGAAGGTCCGTTCGGTCTGGCCGAAGTCGAAGCGCACCTTGCGGAGGATGGCGGCACTCAGTGACGCCGTCACTTGCGTCAACACACCCGTCAGGACCACGGTCGTAAGACCGGCGAGCAGGACGAAGAGTTTGCGGCGGATGGAGAAGGTCACGGGCGTGCGGTCAACGACCGAAGGTGAAAGTTTGCATCAGGGCGGTACCTCCGCCGATGACGACGGTGCGCCGGATTTCGTCGTGTTCGGGGTGATAGGCGTGCAACTCGTAGCGCCCATCTGGCAGCCCGTCGAGTCGAAAGTTGCCCGTCGAATCCGGCTGCGTGAACCACTTCGTGTCGAGCACGAGAACGGTGGCGCTCATCTGCGGATGGATGTCGCAGAAGATTTCCACCATGCCTGGTGTGGCAAAAACCTGATCCACAACAACCCCCGTCGCCCGGCGGCCGATATCGAACTTGGGTGCCAGGCTGAAGACGTTGTGGTAAAAACGGTCCTGGTTGACGAATTCCACTCGCGCCCCCGCCGTGACGGGGAGCACACGCGGCACAAACCTGGCCGCTTGCTGGTCCATGCGCACCGCCGGCGGTGCGTTTGCCATGGGCGACTGAAAATCAAGCGGGTGGGCGCTGATGACGACATCGTCGAAGGGCGACCGTGGCACCACCCGGGCCGGCCCGCTGCGGTCCGGTACCAGTCGGTTGCGATATAGGTTGCCGCGGAAGACCCGCTGCTGCGTTGACGCCGTCGGCAGCGACACGACACCGGCGATGGCACTGGTCTGGGCGTTGCCGGTTCCGGCGGGCAGGCAGAGCGCCGTCGTCAGTAGCAGAATGACGTGAAGCCTGGTCAATTTCATGGCACCGGGCCTGGTATCAGAACGTGAATTGAGTGTTCTGGTAGTCGTCAGGCAACGCCGGCAGACCGCCCGTGAAGGGCACACGGGTGCCGCTTTCACAACTGTGATAGAATGCCAACCCCAGGCCGACGTTTTCCAGACCGTTGCGGCCACTGTTCTCCGGTTCGTCGATGTCACCGTGGATCGCCGCCAGCAGGTCCTCCAACTCGACGGTATAGGGGTTGTTCACTTCAGCGGCGACTTCTTCCGGCTCCTCCGCCTCGGGCCGGTACAGCAGCACGGGCTGGCCCCATCGATCAAAACGCAGGCCCCCCTCGGTACCACCGATCCAATAGCCCCTGGAGGGTACACCGACGGCACTGCCAGTCCGCGCCGTCACCAGAGCCCCGGATTCGAAGCGAATGATGCCCTGCACCATTTGCGGAGACAGATAGCCGTCATACGCCTGATTTCCCGAGATGTCAGCACTGACGGCGGCGACCGTGCCGAAGACGGAGCGGGTGCAATCGAGTTCGTGAATGAACCCTTCCAACACGCTGCCACCGGAATTGCGGGGATCCTCGCGCCAGTGACCCGTCCAGCGGGCGTCATCGCCCGCACGCCGGGGTTTGGCCGCGCTGGTGCGGTCAAAGCTTCCTGACACGGGGGTGCCGATGACGCCTTCGGCGACGAGTCGACGCACCGTGCGGAAAGTGCCGAAAAAGCGAATCGTGTGACCGATCGCCAGCTGCACCCCCGCCGTGGCACAGGCGTCCATCATATCCTGACACTCTCTCAGGTTGAGTGCCATCGGCTTCTCACACATGATGTGTTTGCCTGCCGCAGCGGCACGCCGGACCAGATCCGGGTGGCTGGTCGTCGGCGTGCAGATGACGACAATGTCGATGTCACTGCCAAACAGTTCGTCCAGGTCTGTCACGGCCCGGGCCCCCGCCTCGGCGGCGCGCTGCGCCGCCGCCTCGGCATTCAGATCAAAGGCAACTTCGATCCGGCTGTCCGCTTGTTCGGCGACGGCCTTGATCCAGGTGCCAGCAATGTTGCCGCAACCGATGAGTCCGATCTTATGTTCCATATTCGCCCGCCTCAGGAATGACTATATCTTTGGCGCCGATCTGTAACCTACGTCTCCTGACCCTTCCCCGCCACGACGAGGCGTCCCTTGCCTTCCGACCTCGACAAGGCCCTGGCCGAAGCGCTGGCCAATGTCGACGAGATCTTCACGCGCTACGATGAGGCGGCAGCGGAGCTGATTCGCATCGCCCGCCTCGATGGTCACTTCGCCGGCCGCCAGACAGCGGACCTGTTGTGGCCGCCCTGTCGCGACAGCGACGGCGCCGCCATCGGTACCGAGGGGCTCGAGCGGCGCGCCGACCTGATCGCCGAGATTCACGACGGCATCCCGCCTCGACGCAATCACCGCCTCGTCGACGCCCATGACCGGTACTCGACGTTGCGCCCGGCCTATCTGCGGGCGTTGCGGCTGTTTCTGCAGGTGCAGCGGCAGTTCATTGCGGCCGAGGCCGGCGACGAACGACAGTTCAGCGACCTCTACAGCGTCGTCTATCTCGAGGCGCTGGCACGGGAAAACCCCGTGCCCCTGGACGACGGTGAGGCGGCCCTTGTCGAATTCAAGGTGGCCCGCACGCCGCTGGCTCATGCTGCAGCCATCGTCGACAAGATCCGCCCGGGCGCCGACGCCGAGGACCCGCGGTGGTCCGTGGACTACCACTGGGATCTGGATGGCGCCGAGGGCAACGGGTCGCTGCGGCAGCTGCTGACCGAGGTCGCCGAGTCTGTCGTGGATTTCCTGGCCGCCGGTGAGCATCTGGCGATCCGCTACAACACCTTCAGCAACTTCATCTGGTTCGGCATTTCCGTGTGGAAAGCCGTGACCGAGATCGAACTGCTTGCCAGCCGTCTGCGGGGCCGGGCGCGGGACGCCTGGGTCGACAAGCTGGAACAGTACCTGCGCCTGGCCCAGGGCCTGCTGCTCAAGTTCCTGCAGGCGCATCTGGAGGATCCGGCGCAGATCCGTCCTACCGATTACTGGTACGGCCAGCAGTACAGTTACCTGACGCGGGATATGATCGACCTGACACGGGAGCTGGTGCGCAACGGCGAACGCTTGCGGGCACGGTATGGACCCGAGTTGCCCGCCGTCGAAGTGCCGCCCCTGTTGCGAGGTGCTTCCGTGGGCGCCTTCCACGAGTACAGCCACGTCGGGCGCCGGGGTTCGGTCTCACCCTGGGTGCGCCGGGGACGGCTGTTGAAGTGGGTGGGGACGTTCCGCACCACGGCGGCGAAGAAAAAGAGACTACGGCACGCCCGTATGTCCGATGCCGAACGTCGCGCCGCCGCCTGGCAGGTGAACCTCGCCTGGGCGGAGGCCACGTTGCGGACCTTCGACATCGATGTGACCGTCACCATCGATCCAGCTTTTGCTGAGGTTGCTCGGGAGCTGGACCTGCGTCCGGGGGCCGGTCGCAAGGTGGTGTTCTTTCCCACGCACCAGAGCCTGCTCGATCACCCGGTGATGTATCACGTACTGCAATCCCCCGAACTGCTGCAGGCCATGGGCTGGTCGGCCACGGTGCCCTGTTGCCTGCTGTCACGGGCTCGACTGATGCAGGCCACGGCCATTCGCGTTGGCGGGCGCGAGATCTCTCTCATCGGCCTGTCGCCGGCCGAAATCGATCGTGTGCAGGAGGAGGTCGATGGCTATGTCATCCTCGGGCAGGATGACACGGGATCGCCGATCAAGCGTTTTGCCCAGATCCTCAACGATCGCCCCGGGGTTGTCTATGGCGGCGGCACTACATCAGCCTTCGATCTGCAGGTGCTGCCCATGCAGCACGCGCTGTTTGCCCATCTGCCCCAGGACACCGTGTTCATTCCGGTCGCCTTCCGCGGCATCCATTCGTTGTGGCCGAAGTCGCCGCGCAACAATCTCGATGTCAGTCCCGGCTGCGTGGACGTCTTTATTTCCCCGCCGATTCCAGGCGAAACAACGCTGCTGCCACGCAAACGCGCCTTGCGCACACAGCTGGAACCGGCGACGCTCTTTCAGGCAATTCACATCGCCTCGCTCCTGGACCCGACCAACCCACCGACTTCACAGGAAACACGCCCATCATGACGATTCAGTTCTATACCTGGCTCCATCTGGCCGGCATCGGCCTCGTACTTCTGGCCACCGGTGGCCTGGCCCAGGGCCGCGATGCGGGGCGCAAGCTGCTGACCATCGCCCACGGGGTTGGCCTGCTGCTGATCCTCGTTGGTGGGTTCGGCCTGCTCGCCCGCTATGCCATTCACTGGCCGTGGCCCAGCTGGGTCTTCGTCAAGATCATCATCTGGCTGGCCTTCGGCGCCAGTCTCGGACTGCTGAAGCGTCTGCCACATCTGCAGACGCCGATCTGGTGGGCCGCATGGGTGCTGTTCCTCATTGCCGCCTACCTTGGCGTACATCACGGACTCAGCGCCACCGTCTAGTGGACATCAAAACGTCTAGCCGGCGCTGAAGCAGGCGCTCAGGTCCACACCAAAACCGGGCCCTGCACCGGCCAGGCGCGCCCGTCCCCCATCCAGTTCGCGGCCCCCGACCCATTCCATCCAGGGGCGACCACTCTCGGCCAGGGGCACGCCCGCCTCCAGCGACAGGATGGCATGCAGGCCGAACACCTCTGACCCGCGGTGCGGCACAACCCGCACCTGATGGGTCTGCGCCAGAGCGTAGATCTGGCACAGTTGTGTCAGACCACCACACCAGCAGATGTCGGGCTGGTAGATGTGATGACAGCCACGTGCCAGCAGGTCGGCAAAGCCCCGCGCCGTGAACTCGTGCTCACCACCGGCGATGGGAATGGGTGAGCGCTCCGTGAGCCAGGCGTAGCCATCGAGGTCATCCGCCGGCAGCGGCTCCTCCAGCCAACCCAGGTCGTATTCGACCAGCGCCTGCGCCACATCCAGTACGGCTTGTTCATCGGCCCACGCCATGCCGGCATCGGCCATCAAAACGACATCTGCCCCCACACGCCCACGTACGTCGCGCACAACCCGGACCACGTGGTCGGCGTCCCCCGGCAGTGCGAAGCCTCCCAGAGCCAGCTTGATGACGCTGTAGCTCTCGCCAAGAGCCCGGTCGATGCCGACACCGGGATCATCTCCGGCCATGCCGACGGTGGCGTAGGCGACGACATCCGCCGCCGGTGTCGGGGCCAGCAATTGCGCCACAGACACGCCCGCCGCTTTGCCGCGCAGGTCCCACAGGGCCAGATCAACGCCGCTGAGGGCCATGATCGCCAAACCCTTGCGACCATAGGCCAGCATCGCCCGGTACTGCTGCTCCCACAGCTGTTCGATCGGCCCCGCATCCGCCCCGAGCAGCAGCGGCCGCAGTTCCTGTTCGATGACATGCGCTGCGGCGGCGCCGCCACCGCCGATGCCGAAACCGGTGAGACCGGCGTCGGTGTCGACGGCGACAACGATCTGACCCATCGAACCCCGCCAGCCCGTGGGCATACCCGCCGGCCGGGGTTGTGTGACGCGCACGTCTGTGATCTTCATGGGACGCTCCTTTTTCTTTCCGCGACGGGCAATGTCGCTCGTAGGGGGGCGCCGGTCCCCATTGAGTTGGTGTCGACGAAATGGTCGAACGGATCTGCGCCACTACCACCCGCTCAGAGGAAACGCCCCACGGCACGTTTCTTGCATTATTGTATGCAGAGACCTGGAAAGCATCGAGGGGACCCCATGCGTACGACACTGATCATCGCCACCTTGCTTGCCACCGCCGCCGCGGTGCTGGCTGACGATTCGACCGCCGTCGCTGTCGTTGGCTACGTCGACGCCGACGGCGACGGCCGCAATGACCGCTTCCGCGATGCCGATGGCGATGGCCGCAACGACGTCACGCAGCAGGCCTATGCACATCACTTTCCCTTCAACGACGCAGATGGTGATGGCCGCAACGATCACTTCCGCGATGCTGATGGTGATGGTATCAACGACCTCGATGGGCGCACCATCGACGCCGATGAGGACGGTGTCTGTGACAACGTCCTGGATGCGGACGCCGACGGCCGCAACGACATCACCGGTGTCGAGGTGCGCGACGGCCTGGATGGCTGGCGCTTCGGCCGCATCGACGAAGGCGCCGGCATGGAGGTCAACCGGTTCATGGATCGCGACGGCGACGGCATGCACGACCTCTGGGCGGACAACGACCGACGCGGCGCTGTGGATCTGTTCATTGATGAAGACGGCGACGGCATCGCCGACGGCCGCGCCCTGCGCGGTGGCATGGACGCCCTCCATGGTCTGGGCACGTTGCGCGTGCAGGGCCGACGCATGCCGCGAGATGAAATGCCCCGTCGTGGCGATGACGATGACGACGACCACGGTCCCATGCGTGGCCACGGGCGCGGCAAGTGATGGATACGCCACGACGGCCGCGCCTCGCCCATGTCGCCACAGTTGTCCTGGTCCTGTTCGCCGGCAACGTCCGGGCCAACGCGGCCAGTCCCGTGACGTTGCGTGCGTACACAACCACGGCGTGGACCAACAATCTCTTCCAGAGCCAGAGTGAGCGCAGCGAGAAGATCCAGCAACTGGCCTTCGATGCGGACCTCGGTGGCGCCGGTATGGCTGGCTACTACACCGGTCGCGTCGACCTCTATGGCGACTACGAGGATCTCTTCACGCAGACCCATACCGTGGGCCTGACTTCATCCCGCACCGGCGGCAGCCACCAGCGGCTCACGGGCGACCTGCAGGCGACGCTGCGTGCGAGCCGGGCCGCCTACAACTACCGGGAGTACCTGGAAATGCGCGCCACGGTTGCATTTCGGCGCTACTTGCGGCCGACGCTGATGCTCCGCGGCCACACCGGGCTGGCCCTGCGCAACTATCAACACGCCGGCGATTTCAGCTATGTCGAGCCCACGGCCTGGGCGGAGATCAGCCGCTTTCTAGCGTCGGGTACAACCTTCGTTGCCGGTACCGAGGCCGGCGTCAAGGCGTACGTGCGCAACAGCACGGCGGACTCCACATCGGTCTGGTCCCGCTCCAGCGGCTCGGGTTCGCAGATCCTGGCCTCGATGTGGCTGAAGGTGGCCCAGTCTCTGGGCGCTGGCACGGGCCTGCAGCTGCGGTACTCGCTGCGGTCCCTGTGGACGGGCCAGTCGCGCTATCGTCAGGCGGACGACTACGAGCCAGTTGATGAGTTGTTCGATGACGACTATGGTCACGACGGGCCAGCGTTGCGCATGACCCTGAAGCATTTGCGCCGCCGTTTCGAAGCGGTTCTCATCGGCGAGGCGGCCAGACGACACTACGAGGGTCGCCCCGCCCTTGATCTGGATGGGCTGCCCCTGGGCGAAACAAGAAGCGACCGGCGAACCAGCCTGCGCCTGCGCCTGTCCCGCGAGATCCATGCGCCGGCGCCGGCAACCGATGCGGCGCTGAAGTTCGACGCGTCCGTGGGCTCCGTGTCCTCCAACGATCCCTTCTATGACACATCGATGCGCCTGCTGTCGCTGACGCTGGAGGTCGGCTTCTGACACGGGACGCTCGCCGACCCGCTGGTGCGCCCATCCGTAGCCGGCCCCGAACTCTGCGCCTGCGCTACCTGGCCGCCCTCGGCGCCGTGCTGGTGGCGCTGCTGGCAGCGCTGGCCTTCAACGAACTGCGTGCCGCGCGCCGCGTGATCGCTGACGCCATGGAGGTGGGTTCCTCCCTCCTGGTCGAGACCATCGCCCGCGCCGGCGAGAACGCGATCCGTGCCGATGCTCAGGTCAAGGGAGTAACGGCCGATCGGCTCATGGGCCACGCACGTCTGCTGCGTGAACTCGACGGCGTGCAGCCGCTGTCAGACTCGATTCTGGTGCGCCTGGCCCGAGAGACCGGACTGTACAAAATCGAAACATTCACCGCCGCCGGTCTGCGCCAGGCGTCCAGCGATCCTGCTGCTCCGCTGGGAGAATCCGGCGACCCACCGGCGGGCATCACCGAGTTACTGGCAGGTGCCGAGGAGGCGATCATCGGTTCCCGGGAGGCGGGCCTGGCCGCGGGTGAGCGTTATTCCGTTGGTGTGCGCCGTCAGGGCGGGGGCGCCATCGTCGCGACGATCGATGCGGCCCAGATGCTTGCCTTCCGGCGGGATGCCGGCATCGGCCGCTTGATGCAGGACATCGGTGAACGCGATGACATCGCCTACCTGGTGTTGCAGGACCGGCAAGGCGTCGTGCTCGCCTCGCGCGGCGTCGTGGCCATGACACGCCTCGTCGGTGACCCGTTTCTGCAAGCCGCCCTCGAGACCGACGGAGCACGCTCCCGCTGGGTGGAGGGGGAGACGGCGGACCTCTTCGAGACGGTCCTGCCCTTCCGCGTCGATACGGACTACCGTGGTCTGATCCGTATAGGCCTGGTCGCCGATGCCATGACCGTCGCCGAGGCCCGCAGCCGCCGGCGGCTGGCCATCTGGGCCGGACTGTTGGCCGTCGTCGGTGTCGGCCTGGTGGCGCTGATCACCATCCGCCAGAACTACGTGCTGCTCAACGAGGCCCATACGCGGATCCAGACCACTTCCAGTCGCCTTCTCGAGGATATGGCCGATGCCGTCGTCGCCGTCGATGCCGACGGCCGCATCTCTTTGTGGAATCGGGCGGCGGAAGTCCTCTTTGGCGTCGATGCCGTTGCCGCCCTTGGCGCCGGCGCCGGTGAGACGATGGGGCAACTGGGCCACTTTCTGGAGAGCACACTCGCCGATGGCCGTGAACTGCGCGGGGAGGCCTGCCAGAGCCGGACTCGCAGTGGACGTGCTGTGGATCTGTCCGTGTCCTTGTCGCTACTGCCGGGCGGTCCGGACGCACTGCAGACAGCGGTTGCCGTGATTCAGGACCTCAGTGAAAGACGTGCGCTCGAAGCCAACCTGCACCGTCGGGAACGGCTGTCAGCCATGGGCGAACTGGCGGCGGGTGTCGCCCACGAGGTGCGCAACCCGCTCAACGCGATCGCCGTCATCGCCCAGCGACTGCAGCGGGAGTTCACGCCTACCACCGACACCGGGGAATACACTCAACTCATCGGCACCGTCCGTGACGAGGTGGGGCGCGTCAATGACATCGTCCGCCAGTTTCTCGAACTGTCGCGTCCCCCGGCGCTGCAATCTGTAGATACCGATCTGGAGGCCCTGCTTGTCGAAACCGCGCGTCTTGCCCGTCACAGTGGCGGCGAGCGTGGTGTGCCCGTCGAAGTCGATGTCGCCGGCGTCGGTCACGCCTGTATCGATGGCGCCCAACTGCGTCAGGCGGTGCTCAACCTTCTGGTCAATGCGATCGATGCCGTCGCCAGCATGACACACGATCGGGGAGGGTCGCGCGGCGTCCATCTACAGGGGCGGCGTACGGACCATGGTGTCCTCATTGCTGTTAGCGACGATGGCCCTGGCATCGCTCCGGGGGAACGCGAACGCATTTTTGACCTGTACTACACCACCAAATCCACCGGTACCGGACTCGGTTTGGCCCTCGTGCAGCGCATCGTTGCCGAACACGGTGGTCGCGTCGACGTCGACACCGAACTCGGCCGGGGCAGTACTTTCACCATTCATCTGCCTCTTACGCCCGGTACCGATGCATGAACGACGACAACCCACAGCGCCGCGAGACACTGCTCATCATCGATGATGAAGCCCCGCAGCGTGATGCCCTGGCCGGCTACCTGCGCAAGCGCGGCTTTCAGGTCCACGTGGCCGACTCCGGTAGCGCCGGTCTTGCCATACTCGACAAAGAGGTGATCGATCTCATCCTCACCGATTTCCGCATGCCGGGTATGGATGGCATGGCGGTCCTGGAGGCGGCGCGCCAGCGCAACCCCGACATCGAGGTCGTGCTGGTCACCGCCTACGGCAGCGTCACGGGAGCCGTCGATGCCATGCGGGAGGGCGCCTTTCACTATCTCGAGAAGCCCGTCGATCTCGATGCCCTCGACGTCATTGTCGAGCGCGCCCTCGAGCGCCACCACCTGGTGTCTGAGAACCGGCAGATGAAAGCGCGTCTTGCCGAAGGCCAGCAGGGGGGCCGCCTGGAGGGGATCATCGCCGCCGATCCAGTCATGGAACTGGCCCTGAATTCGGCGGCCCGCGCCGCGGCGAGCCATGCAACCGTCCTCATCCTGGGCGAAAGCGGAACCGGCAAGGAACTGGTTGCCAGAGCGGTACACGCCGCCAGTCCGCGTCGCGGCGGGCCCTTTGTGCCCGTCAACTGCGCCGCCCTCAGTGAGAGCCTGATGGAGAGTGAACTCTTCGGCCACGAGAAGGGCGCCTTTACCGGCGCCGCCGCCTTGCACAAGGGACGCTTCGAACAGGCTGAAGGCGGCACTCTGTTCATCGATGAGGTTGGCGAGATTCCACCGTCGGCCCAGATCAAGCTGCTGCGAGTCCTGCAGGAGCGCCTCGTGGAGCGAGTCGGCGGCACCCGGGCAGTGCCCGTCGACGTGCGCGTCGTCGCCGCCACACACCGCGACCTGCGTCAGATGACACGCGACGGGACCTTCCGCGAGGATCTCTACTATCGGCTGAATGTTGTCACCGTGTCGCTGCCGCCGCTGCGCCACCGACGACGCGACATCCCGGTCCTCATCGACAGCTTCCTGGCCCGCTACAGCGCCGAGAACGGAAAACCCCTGGCAGGACTGTCACGGGAGGCCATGGATGCGTTGATGCGCTACGACTATCCCGGCAATGTTCGCGAGTTGCAGAACATCCTTGAGCGAGCCATCGTCATGGCCCGGGAGCCGCAGCTATCAACGCGCGACCTGCCACCAGAGGTGCTCGCCGGTGGCGCCGACGGTGGGATCGAGACCCCCACTGCTGGCGGTGACGTCTCGTCTGACGCCATCCATCTGCCGGATCAGGTCGAGGCGCTGGAGCGGCAGGCCATCCATGACGCTCTGCAAAGAACCGGCGGTATTCAGAGCCGGGCCGCCGAGTTGCTCGGCCTCACAGAGCGCAACCTCCGTTACAAACTGAGGAAGTACGGGCTGAAGTAGCCCCCGAACCGGCGGCTTCGACGTTTTCGTCGAAATCCTCGACCGGTTCGTCGACGCCACCGACTCACGTCGGCATGGCGGCTCACGGCCGTGTCTGGTAAAATCATTACAACTGACTGTAATCGTGGAGTTTACAGGGTTTGCAGAAGGCCCGATGAGGTCCTGGCACGACCCTTGCGATAGGGGGAGTGACGCAAGTCCTGCCGGCCATCAAGCCGGCGCCACTCCCACCGCTGGAGGCACTCCATGACACGTTTCGCTCTCTCTCTCAGCGCCGTCGCCCTGCTCGCCGGTGCCGCGATCGCCCAACCCCCGGAGGCTCTCGAGTCCATGCAGACCCCGGTTTTCAACGACATCGATGGCGATGGTATCCTCAATCATAACGATGCGGACTTTGTCCGCTTCAGCATGGGTGTCGGTCATGGTCCGCGCGAATTCATCGACGCCGACGGTGATGGCATCAACGATCTGGCGCCGGATACGGATGGCGACGGCATCGCCAATCATCTCGACGACGACTTCATGCGGCCCGGTTCTGGCGGCATGGGGCATGGCCCCCGGGGCTTTGTCGATGAGGACGGCGACGGCATCAACGACCTGGGTCCGGATGCAGACGGGGACGGCATCATGAACCACGGCGGCTTCACAAGTGGAGCCCGGGCAGCCATGGGGCGTGGTCGCCAGAGCGGTAGCGGCGGTCCCGGCGTCAATGATCTGGCTCCGGATCATGACGCGGATGGCATCGCCAATCATCTCGATGCGGACTACGAGCGGCCGAGTATCAGCCGCGCCAGCGGTCGGGGGATGCACAGCCGCCGATAGGCAGCACGGAAGACTTGATAAAGAGATTTGGGCGGTCGGAGAGCTACTCCGACCGCCCTTTCTTTGTCCGGACGTCGATTGCGCGACTGCGGTCGGGTTGGTATCTCTGGAACTCCTCCTGCCTGCGAGATCCTATGCCCATGAACAACCCACTTGGCGCCATCGACGTACTGCTCATCGGGGGCCGTGGCAACATCGGCGCCGGTCTGCGGACCTACCTGCCGCGGC
>ERZ890510.666-NODE-666-length-25933-cov-18.037020_pt1 | contig 25933 bp, 21 predicted proteins | sample MGYA00521265_ERZ890510 | MGnify/ENA primary metagenome ERZ890510 (study PRJEB32303, sample SAMEA104408624) | aquatic metagenome | biome: Brackish water; feature: Chemocline; material: water | place: Baltic Sea | collected 2014-10-26T21:54:00 | depth 110 m ... | reverse complement strand
CCCCGGGTATACGCCCGGGGTTTTTGTTTTTTTGGGCGCGTGAGGGTCCAGGGGGTGACCCCTGTTCCCGACCGCAGCAAAGCGGAGCGGAGGGATTTGGGACATTACGAAGGCCATTTATGGTCACGAGATGTTCACTTAACGAGCTATATTCGTCATATCGACCCACTTCGGATCGATTGACTCAATGAGATCGATTTTCTTTTCTCTTCTCTTCGCCAAGGTTTTATTTGCTTCTCTCGGCTGACAGCTTCCATACGGGATACAGCTTCCTTGGCAAACACCAATCGATTTACGTTGTACTTCTTCGCAAATTTCGATCCGTGGCCTTCTGCATGCTGGCTAAGTCGAAGTCCCAAGTTCGAAGTAACGCCTGTGTACAAAGTTCTTTGTCGGCTCGCGAGGATGTAAACGTGATAAGCCATACTCGTATCATCGTTGATCGGCGTTCGAACTATTAATGCTGATGGCAGTTAGTCGCTACGCCTAGGTTCTAGGTCCCTCCGCTCCGATTTGCTACGGTCGGGAAGAGGGTAATTTGCGCGGTTTGTTAGTCGCGACAGTTTCGATTTTTCACGGTAGGCTAGTAATTCGCATTCAGACGATCATCCCCTCGACCCGTATACCCGCCCCGGAGCATCCTGTTGAATCCTGTTTTTGAGAACTGCAAGGCACTTACGTTTGATCTGTTCGGGACGGTGCTTGATTTGGGCGGATCGCTTACTCCGCATCTGAAAATATTCTTGGACGGTCGGGGTTCAGATATCGACCCCGCGGCGATGTGGCAGCAGCTTCGGTACCGACAGAGAATCGAGCAGTATCAGGACACATTGGTTGAACTTGGCCACTCGGGATACCTAGAAACGGTACAGAAGGCGTTCGACTATGTTGCCCGAGCGAACAAGCTCGATCCGACGCCAGCGCAGACCGACACTTTCATGGCGGGTTGGCAGGAGCTTTCGCCGTTTCCAGAGTGCGTTGCTGGTCTTGATCGACTCGGTGAACGGTACAAGTTGATTGCACTTTCAAACGGTAACCCGTGGTTTCTCGACCATCTCGTAAAAAACCGTATTAAGTACGATTTCGACGATGTGATGTCGGTCGAACAGGCGGGCTACTTCAAGCCGAAGCCGGGGGTTTACCGTCGTGCTGCTCGTAATCTCAATATGGAACCTGGCGAGCTAATTATGGTTTCGGCGAATTCGTTCGATGTGATGGGTGCGAGAACCTGCGGTCTGCGCGGTGCGTATGTAAATCGATACGATTTACCGTTCGAGGATACTCACGATATGTACAAGCCCGATTCCACTGTGCTCAATTTCACCGAGCTAGCCGATGCCCTTCTGTCCCGAGGGGACGGCTAAGTGAGGACAGTTAATTCCAGTTTAACTTTTGGTTTGACGCTAGTTTTATTGCTGGCGGTTGCCTGTTCTTCCGCGCCTGATCCTGAGATGGTTGCGACTCCGACTTCGACGATTAGCCCAACCCAAGAGCCAATTCCGACTGCGGTGATCGAACCCGCGGAACTCACGGTTGAAGACTTTCTCGCTGAAATCGAACGTGGTATCGAAGAGCTTCGAGGGATAGATACGCCGCCTGCTGTCGAGCACAACTTTGTCGATCAAGATGGCATGCGAGCGCGCCTTGCCGAGGAGCTTAACGATCCTGAAACACTGGAACAGATCGCTCATGAATCGACCTTGTTCAAGTTGCTCGGGGTAATCCGGCAAGACGCTGATCTTGGCGCGATTTACGACAGTCTATTCGGTAGTCAAGTTCTGGGACTTTACGATCCTGAGAAGGAAGAATTTTTCGTACTTGGTGACGATCAATCGGGAGCTGAATCTCTCGACGTCGAGGCGCAACTAACTTACGCCCATGAGTACGTGCATCGGCTTCAGGATGCAAAGTTCGATCTAGAAGTCATCAAAGAGCTTGCATCCGGCGACGATATGGCACTGGCGATTTCGGCTCTGGTCGAAGGCGATGCTACATCGGTGCAGACCCAGTACATGCTTGCCAACTACGATTTCGCACAACTAAGCGAGTTGCTTGAATCCGCGCTTGCTAGCCAGGCTGAACTCCCGGAGTCGCCTTACTTTTTGCAGCAAACATTGGAGTTTGCGTATACCGAAGGCGCTGCGTTCATTTCGATAATTCTTCAACTTGGCAAGTTCGCCGCGGTCGACGCGGTATTCGTCGATCCGCCGAAGAGTACCGAGCAGATTATTCATCCAGAAAAATATTTCGACAAAGAAGACCCGATAGAGATCGTCATTCCTGACGATGCGATGGGCGGGGGCTGGTCGGTACAGGCCGAAAACGTTTTTGGTGAGTTCTTCTTGCGGACTTGGTTAGAGGTATTGGGTTCAGAAAATGCAACAGCAGCCGCAGCCGGTTGGGGCGGCGACACCTACGTCGTTTACGAAAATGCTTCGAGTGGAGAGACAGGGCTGGCAGTCACCATTGCTTGGGATACAAGCGACGACTCGACGGAATTCTTCAAAGCACTCACTGGTGCAATGGGAACCGACGACGACTATTCGGTCGTGGGCGATGGCATTCCTGGAGTTCTTGAGTCATGGAAGACTCCAGGTGGTTACATGGTGATTAGTCGCTGGGCATCAGATGACGTAACGGATCGAATAGCGATCGGAATTGGATCGTCAGTGGGGGTGGCACAAAAACTTCAAAGCGCCGGTGCTCACGAGTTCATGACCACGGTCGAAATCACTATCCCTGACTAACTCAGTCGACTAAACCTTCCGAACTACTCTTCAACTGCGGTAAACTAGCCGACGGCGCTGTATTCTTGATTCCAATTTCAGAGTTTCGCCTACACTTGGCATCTTGCGAGTAAGGCGACGCACAGCCAGCTGACGTTGCGCCCGGCGGTTGGCAAATAAAGAACGGTAAACGGTAAATATGTCTGCACCTATCACCCTGCCACAGTGGGGAATGGGAATGAACGACGGCGAAGTCATCAAATGGCTAAAGGCTGTCGGCGACCCGGTCGCTAAAGGCGATCAACTCGTCGAGATCGAATCTTCAAAAGTAAACGCTGAAGTCGAAGCAACTGTCGATGGCACGCTCGGCAGAATCGATGTTGAAGAAGGTCGTATTGTCGACATCGGAACCGTTCTCGGGCATGTTCTCGAAGCAGGTGATTCGGAAGCTGATCTACCAGATGTAGTTGCAGCTCGCGGACCTGCTGGCGCTCCCGTTCCAGTGGCCGTAAAACCTGCCGCCGCCGCTTCTGGCGCCGCTGGCGTCGCTCCAAAGGGCGGCAAGCAGATCGTTACGCCTAGGGCGCGTCGGCTCGCCAAAGATATGAACGTTGATCTATCAGGAATTCTCGGAACCGGACCTAGCGGACGTGTTACCGAGGATGATGTGAAAGCTGCTGCTTCAGCACCTGCAGGAGGCACGCCTGCCGCCGCTGCTCCTTTGCCAGAATCTGTCGTTCCAGTAAAAGAAACGATCAAACTGTCGGGCCTTCGAGGAACAATCGCACGCCGTATGACCGAAAGTGCAGCTATTCCAGCGGTGACTCTATCGACCACAGCAGACGTTACCGACGCTATCGCATTCCAACGTGAACTCGTTGGCGAATGGCGTCAGCACAAGCTGCGTCCTCAGTACCAGGATCTTGTAATTGCTGCTGTCGCACGTGCCCTCAAGGAATCTCCAATCGCCAACTCTCATCTTGTCGGTGACGAAGTGCGAGTCCTCGACGAAGTGAACGTCGGAATCGCAATGGCGATCCCCGAAGGGCTGTTGGTTCCGGTTATCAAGAACGCCGATCAGAAATCTTTGTTGGAAATCGCACAGGAAGTTCGTGAACTCGCTAAGAAGGCAAAATCAAACAGCCTTTCGATCGACGAAATGACGAACAGCACGTTCTCGATCACCAATTTGAGCTCGTACAACATCGATACATTTGATCCACTACTGAATCAGCCTGAAATCGGAATTCTGGGAGTCGGAACGGTTGAAGAGCGACCTGTGGTTGTCGATGGCGAAGTGGCTATCCGATCGATTGCCAACTTGAATCTTGCGTTCGACCACCGAGCGTGGGACGGCGCACCGGCTGCCGAGTTCGTGCGATCAATCGCTAAACTGCTCAGCGATCCAAGCTGGATGAAGGCGTAAGCGTCGGCATATGTCATTAGTGACTAGTTTGGGACTTTTTAATTGAGCACGGTCGGAATAATCGCAAATCCTGCGGCGGGTAAAGACATTCGCCGTTTAGTAGCCCACGGTCGCGTGGTTTCGAATCAAGAGAAGGCAAACATTCTTCGCAGGGTGTTCGCCGGTGTTGTTTCGACTGGCGCTGATCGACTTCTGATCATGCCAGATCATTCGGGCTTGGCACGTCCGGCTGCTCACGATGTCGAAGGTCAGATCAAAATCGACTATGTCGAAATGCCGGTCGCCGATCATCAGGGTGCTTCGACGAATGCTGCCCGAGCGATGGCGGAACAAGGCGCAGATAGCATTGTGACTCTCGGCGGTGATGGCACCAACCGTGTCGTTGCCAAGGGTGCTGGAACCGTGCCGCTGATTCCTATTTCAACGGGAACGAACAACGTGTTCCCTGCGAATACCGAAGGCACTCTCGCCGGAATCGCCGCAGGATCGATGGCGACAGGTGTGTTGACCATTGAAGAAGCTTGCCGACGTTCGAAGCGAATCGATATTTATGTGAACGGTGAGCGTCGAGACGATGCGTTAGTCGATGCCGCGGTGTCGAACCAGATGTTCGTTGGCGCAAGAGCCGTTTGGGACACCAAGACTCTGCAGTCGATGTTTCTGACTCGGGCTGAACCGGCGAGCATTGGGCTTTCGTCGATTGGATCGAGGATTATGCCTATTTCGATCGACGAAGAGTACGGGCTTTACCTCAGGCTTACCGGTGAGCCGGGCGAAAATGCCACGACCGTTCGAGCGCCGATTGCTCCTGGCACGATCACTGACGTCGAAATCATGGAATGGCACAAGTTCTATCCGGGCGACAAGATCGCAATCGATACTCAACCCGGAACCATTGCTCTCGATGGCGAACGAGAAGTCGAGCTGCTCCCGAATCAGGATGTATACGCGACGTTGGCGACTGACGGCCCCTGGGTGGTCGATGTGCCTCTGGCAATGATGTTGCTGGCTACGCGGTAGCTTCGAGATCAAGGCGTTGATCGGTGCCACCGGCAAAGTAGCGGCTCCTGCGCACTTGAACTGACTTACTACGCCCATTGGCAGATCAAGATTACGCTCTAGCCGACTGTCATCCTGAATTTATTTCAGGATCTTTCTCCTGATTGCAATGAGTACGGGGTCGTTACGTCAGTATCGTTTGCTAGCTGGTTGAGTCGCTGCAAAGGGGTTAGAGAGATACTGAAATGAATTCAGCATGACATTGTGCTGAGTTGGTGAGTGGTCGCAGTTGGACGCTGATTCTGAATCTGGTCCAGAATGACAGTGTGCGTGTTGAATAATCGTGGAGAGTTAAAAACGAAATGACCGGACCTATTTCAGGCTCGAATTCGGAAAAGTACACGCATGGGCATCATGAATCGGTAGTTGCGGCTCATGCGGTGAGACGTGCGAGCGAGACGGCGGCGTTTGTGTTGCCACAGCTGAAATCTCCGATGCGATTGCTGGATTTTGGGTGTGGGCCGGGAACGATCACGAACGATCTTGCTGAACACCTGCTTCCCGATGGATCGGTCGTAGGAATTGATAGCTCAGAAGTCGTGATCGAGCAGGCTCGCAGTTCTGCTGCTGAGAAGAAGCTAGCAAACGTCGAGTTCGAAGTGAACTCCATTTACGAAACTGGTTACGAGCCAGCAAGTTTCGATGCTGCGTACGCACATCAGGTTTTGCAGCATTTATCGGAGCCAGTAGCCGCGTTGTCCGAAGTGAAGCGGGTGCTCAAGCCCGGCGGAATTTGTGCTGTTCGCGAGGTCGACTGGGGTGCTTCAGCTATTTGGCCAAACGACGAAAGACTTTCGAAGTTCTTCGATGTTTACAACAAGGTTGCCGAACGTAACGGTGGCGATGCGTTTGCGGGTCGTCGTTTGAAGCAGTGGTTCACTGAAGCAGGGTTTGGCGATCTAGTCGTGACAACTTCAACTTGGACGTTCGCTGAAGAAAGCGGGCTGAAGTGGTGGGGCGAGCAGTGGGCAGAACGGATTCTTCGATCGGATCTCGCAAAACGTGCTGTCGAGTACGAAATCGCCACCGAGAGCGACCTTCAAGAGATTTCGCAGGGTTGGCTCGATTGGGTTCAGGCAGAAGGTGCGTTTTTCGCCTTCATGCAGGTCGAAGTGGTTGGAACGAAGGCATAATGCACGGCGTCTCGCTATGACACGAGACCATCCCCGCTTTTATAGATCGGACGTAGCTCGGGTTGATTCTAGTTTTCAGGCGATTCCGCTCTAATCTGGCACAATCCCTCGCGCTCGCAATCTCTGTTCTGCTGACAACGACGATCATCGCGGGCGCTCCGATGTACCTCAACACCATCGAGTCGCTTGGGCTCAGATCGGTTCTGGATACCCTCTCGCCAGCGAATAGGAATCTGTTGATTTCTGTCAGCAATTTCCCTTTGACCCAAAGTTCAATATCAGCGGGATCAGAAAGAGTCGAAACTACACTTGGCGCGCTAGGCGATCTGCCGTTAAGCGTTGCGCAGGAATCGCACACACGTGCCCACTATTGGGCATTCGAGCCTGACGCCATCATCCCGGGTCGCTCTTCGGACAGTGCGATTCTCAATCGATTCGAAGGATTTCCTGATCACGTTGAGTTCGTTGACGGTCGTGCTCCCGATCCCGCTGTCGGATCCGAATCAGGGATTCTCGCTGCCGAGGCTGCTATTCCGTTCGCCCGCGCTGAAGTGCTTGGGGTGAACGTTGGTGACGACATTTGGCTTGCATCATCGCCGGTCGACCCGCCATATCTGAAACTTGAAGTCGTAGGCAGATTTACGCCAGATGATCTCCAAGAAGAGTTCTGGTTTGACCTAGGCTTTGAAGCGGTTGAGCCGCCGAGTCCATCGTTAGTTGCAAGGCCCCCTCTTCCTCTTTTTGTAACCGGAAATGGATTGCTTGATCTCGTCACTGGCGGCCCTGCCTCGATCGGATCGAGTCGTTGGTTGGTTCAGTTGGACATTGACGAAACCAACGATCAAGGACCCGCGGCGGTCGAACAACAGATCGACGCTGCGGCCCGTCGACTTCGCTCGGAATTTCCAGAGGCGAAGCTAATATCAGCGTTAGAGAACCGATTCAAAGCACTTCGTGAAGAGATCGTATTCGCTCGGATACCAGTGCTGATGATGGGCGGAGTCGTACTGGCGGTTGCCGTATTCCTATCGATCACCTCTGCGAGTTCGTTAGTGGTGAGAACACGTGTCGATACTGGCAGATTGCGCGCCCGAGGATTCAGTAGGCGTCGCATTGCCATAGGGCGTTTTTATGAATCGGCACCGTTCGTGCTTGTCCCTGTATTGATCGCACCGTTTATTGGGTTCGCCGTTATTTCCTCGTTTGATCTGCTGCCTGAATACGAACTGGCGACCCTTGGCGGAGGCGTACCTGTTCGATTGCCATGGCAGGCGTTTGCCGTGTCGCTCGCCGGTGGGCTCATGTTGCTCGCGTACATGCAGCTGATCGCATTCTCGGCTAACGCACGTGAGATTGATTCCGAGCGTTTGACGTTGGAGCGTGTTGAAAGCCGGCCGTTTTTCCAGCGTCACTATCTCGACTTAATATTCCTGATATTCGGGAGCGTTGTCCTGTGGGATTTGACCACGGAGGAATCAGTCGTTGCTGAGCGAACCGGGCAGATTGGTGACGTCGGCCAGTTGTTGGTGTTCGCTCCGGCGATCTTCTTGGGAGTGGTGATCGTTTTTTCACTACGGATCATGCCCGAAGTTGCACGGCTTGCCTCAGCAGTTATTAGTAAGCGTGGCCCAGCATGGCTTCATATTTTGGTTGCCATGTTCGCGAGATTGCCGAACACGTACGCGTGGCCGATAGCTATTGTCGGGATGGCGACAGGGTCGATAGTCCTGTCGGCAACCGTTTCTGCTTCGCTAGAGCGAAGTGCCGTCGACCAGACGGGCTACGAGGCGGGTGCGGATCTACGAGCACTTCCGGTTGATTTCAATAGCGGCCCTAGAACTGAAGTTCTGGATCAGGTTCGCGATATCGAAGGCGTTACGGGCGCATCTATCGGACTGCGAACGATTGGGGGGCTTCGTGATGGAGGACGTGGTGCTCCGTTCGAGTTTATTGCCATCGAGCCGGAAGAATTCTCCAAGATCGGTATTTTCCGAGACGACTATGCTGACAAGCCGATAGAGCGGCTATTGGCTGAGATGATTGCTCCGAGTGGATCGGGTTCGGCGTTCTTTTCGACGCCGCTTATGGACGATCCTGATCAAGTCGGGATGAGAATGAAGGCGAGTTCGTCTGAAGAGTTCGTTCGTGCCAGCTTGAGATTAGTGGATGCCGTCGGTCGGTCTTGGTCAGTGGATTTGGGACCCGTAACTGCCACCGATTGGGAATTGCGAATCGGTGACGTTCCAGAATCTGCGGTGCGGCCTGTCGAAATAGTCGGCATCGTATTTTTCGAGCAGGCGAACGACGAACTTGGAATTCCGATGACGGTTCTAATCGACGATTTGGTAGCTGTAAAAACGAGAAATTCTGATGCAACGACGGATCCCGAGACCACAACGGTAGTCGATTTCGACAGCATCGATGATTGGTATCCGCTTGCTTCGATCAAAGGCATCGACACGGTAATTAGTTCGGTTGGACACGACCGCATCGGAATAGGTGATCGTGCGATTCAAATTGAACTCGGCGTGGGAACGAACCGGGGTGTTCGAGGGGTAGTCAGATCGGCGATAGGATTGGTTCCGGTGTTGTTCAGTGCTGAAGCGTTAGAAAAGAACGGTCTGTCGGTTGGCGATCGCACTGTGATCCATGTATTTGAGCAGTCGGTTCCGGCACGAATTGTCGGCGAAGTAGATTTCTTTCCGACGATGGATCCAACTCAATCGGGCTTCGTTATTGCCGACTCGGCTTCGCTCTGGACTTATCTATCGATGAGCAGTTTCAATTCGGCTGGATTCTTGCGCGAGATGTTTATCGGGCTCGATGACCCTGACGATCAAGAAGTGATTTCAAATATTTCTGATGCGATTGGCGGCATTCACGCGTTGGTCGACCGTGGCGAACTCGAGGGCAGTTCGTTGGTTACACCGTTGGCAATCGCCGGTTGGCGTGGAGCCGCGGTAGTCACATCGGTGTTGGCAGTGGTTCTTGGTGTGATCGGGTTCTTGACGTTCGCTCCAGCTAGACCATCAGGCGATCACCACAAATTGGCCGTACTAGGTGCGCTTGGAATCAGGAGATGGGTGCTACTGGCAATTGCCGTTGTCGAGTCGACGACCGTTTTGGTCATTGGCATTGGGGTCGGTCTTGTGGCGGGAATTTTTATGGCGAGATTGGCAGTAGATACAACGACTCAAACGACTTCTATTGGAGTGGCCGTGCCACCAGTTCATTTTTCAACAGAGTGGACGTTTGTTGGGGTGCTGATAGGTGGACTAGTGCTTGCCGTGCTCGCAGTCGCCGCACGCGATTACGTCGCTCTCAGGCGGCTAAATCTAGCCTCGGCTACGAGGGGATAGCGAGCGTGACGAGGCGCTCTAGCTCGTGATTTCGAAGATTTCGGTGTTGTGGGTTTCGGCTAGGAGCGGGTAGATCTGATCGAAGATCGTCGTGATTCCGGGCGTTTGGCGAACTGCGCTTCGTGATGTTTCGTAGTCGGCGATCGAATCCCAGAGCTGCTCGGTTTGCAGCATTCCGTGCGACCCGTGCCAGCCTTTGTACACGGTCGGCTTCTTGTAGCCAGCAGCTTCCATTGCGGCACTTGCTTCATGCACTAGAGCGGCTAGTTTGCCGCCGGTGCCGGGCTTTGGAAGGTAGGTTCGTCGAACTGCAATCATCAGTAATTCTTTCTATTTTCAAATGTCGAAATCGAACGACTAAAAGGCGACAACAGGCTTAGATCTTGAAACTGCGCCAGTCTCGCTCAAATCGATCCTTGCTCTTCATGCCAGATACGGTCGGTTCGCTAAGGATCGTAGCCGGCCCGCCCTCGGCCAAGAACTCGCCGCCAACAGTCGCTGATCGACCGCCTGAGTACGACATGAAGCAGTATCCAACACCGTCGTACGGTTCCGGTTCACTGGTTTCGTTTATTCGGCTAGCGATAACCTGGCCGACCTTCGTACCTTGTCCAGCGGCGAACACGCCAGCTTTCGGAATGGCGAAATCACCCGATGGCACAACGTTCACGTCACCAATTGCAAATACGTTCGAAGTGGATGTTTCCAAATTCGCCTTGTTCACGGGGACCCAAGGCTTGCCGCCAGAAACGCCGCTTGCTGTAACGATTTCGGGCATTTTGTGAACTGGAACAGTTGCGATGATATCGGCGGTAGTCGATGAGCCATCGGAGAACGACGCTTCCCTGCCGTTTGGTGAAACTTCGGTCACGCCAGCTCCTGTAACAAGTTCGATTCCGCGTTGGTCTAGCGCGCTACGAACCCTCATCGACGCTTCTTTACCAGCGACTCCGAGAGGTCCTGGCTCGGGAATGTAAACGGAAATTTCGAGGTCTTTTCGGATGCCTTTGTTTCGAGCCCACCAGTTGAGAATCATGGCAGTTTCGAATGGTGCAGGCGGACATTTGTATGGTGGCTTTGCAGCGGCAAGTACGATCTTGCCTCGCTTCAATCGGCTGAGGCGACGTCGTAATTGACGGGCGTAGTCGAAATCGTAGAAAGAGTAGGCGTCTCTCGCACCGGGAACGGCGTCCCAGTCGTAGGCGGCGCCGAGTGCGATAACCAAATAATCGTAATCGAGCGTGCTAGCCGATGTTTCGACCTTCTGGCCAGTCGTGTCGATAGCGTCGATGTTCGCTTCGACGAACTTGATGCCACGGTTGGCGAGTCGGCCCAGCGACCTGCCGGTTTTGTCGGTATCTCGTTCACCCACTATCAATAGCGGGTTCATTCCGCAGAGATGCGGCACCCTATTTCGATCGACGATAGTTACTTCATGTGAAGCATCCAGAGATAAGCGTGCGCTGATCGCAGCTTGCACTCCTCCGAAACCACCACCCAGAACGAGAACTTTCCTACCGACCATACTTTTCTGCCCCCGACATTCCTACACAGTCAGATTCAAAAACGACTGCGGCGACACCTTATAGGTTTTTAGGAGAGATAGTGAGGGAAAGTTGCTACTAGGGGATGCTATTTGCGACTCGTGTGAGTCGATCTTTGGCGTCACGTACTGTTTCGGCTATCGTGGAATTCTGAGTTTCACGTCGAATCACTTCGGGATCCATGAACCCAACCTGAGTTACGCCGTCGAGTTCCTGAATCACAACGTTGCAAGGCAAAAGCAGCCCGACCCACGGTTCGACGTTTAGAACAACATTGGCAAGATTCGGGTTGCATGCGCCGAGAATTGTGTACTTCGGTCGGTCGATATCCAACTTTTTCTTTAGCGTCGCTTGAACATCGATCTCGGTGAGAATCCCGAATCCCTCTTCAGCTAGTGCCGCCGTGACTGCTTCGACCGCCTCGTCGAATCCGAGACCTGTTGTGCGCAGTATTCCGTAGTTGATAGATGCCTGTGTCATTGAAATGTTCCAATAAGTTGTTTGCCAAGAAGTTACCGTTGCCGATCCCGACGTAAATCAAGATAGATTGCCGTGTATGTGAATGATCTAAATTATTGTGAAGACGACGTGTAAGATTCCGCTGAATACAGCATTCGAATATCTCAGCGATGCACGCACTAACTCGTAAGTAGACATCGCCACCCGAAAGAACAACCCGAAAATGCGCCAGACGAAACCGCCTTACTCCGTAGATTGGGACGAATCGTGCGACACGATGGTCGCTCTGAGCGGGTCGACCAAGGGCGGCAACACTGTTTTTGCTAAAAACAGCGATAGGCCTCACGACGAACCCCAGCCGCTGATTCAGGTTGATGCTGCCGATCACTCGGGCGGATTTTCTGAGACTCAATTCGTCGATGTGCCGCAAGTTGCACACACGTACCGGCACGTCGGATCGAAGCCGTACTGGTGTGCTGGGTATGAGCACGGATATAACGAGCATCAGGTCGTAATTGGTAACGAGGCTCTTCCTTCACTGCTACCCGAATCGAATGAGCCGAAATTAGTAGGCATGGAAGTGCTGAGGCTCGGACTCGAACGGTCGAAATCGGCAGCAGAAGCGGTTGATGTCATCACCGGTCTCGTATCTGAGTTTGGTCAGGGCAAATTTTCGAACTCTGCCGGAGTACGCACCTACGACAATATTTTTCTGATTTCCGATCCCGTTTCGGCTTATGTGGTTGAGTGCGTCGGTCATGATTGGGCGGTGAAGCAGGTCGAAAATGTTACTTCGATATCTAACATTGCTCAGATTGGCGCAGGTGCTGACCGAGTATCGCCGGGCGCAAAATCTCAGGCGACCAAATTGGGTCTATTCGAGATGGGGTTTGGTGAAAAATTCGCCTTTGGCAGCGCGTTCGCCGATCCCGCAAATTCTTCGAGCGGACTCGCCAGGCAGTGTCGATCTGACGCGATGTTGGGTCGCGGTGCTGGCCAACTAGATGTACGTTCGATGATAGAAGTGTTGACCGATCATTCTGACGGCGAGAACCCAGATGAAGCTCGTGTTGTCGATGTAGCAGGCGATTTGTCGATCTGCTTGCACCGCAATACTGCTGATTCAACGGGTGCTTCGACTGCGAGCCTCGTTGCAGATCTCTGTGCCACCGACGAGCGATTGCCGATTTACTGGACCGGGCTTTATTCGCCGTGCATGACTGTTTTCCTACCTAACTTCATCGAAGGCGACCTGCCAGAAGTGCTCGGAATCGGTGGCGAACTCGAGAGTGTTGATAGTCCGTGGTGGGATTTCTATCGACTTACTCAGCACGGGGTGAACGCTGGACCTGAGGTTCGTGCCGAGATTAGGTCGGAACTGGCGAATCTTCAGAACGAACTGTTCGATTCGGCTTACGATGTTGCTAAGAACGGACGCGAACTGATCGCTGATGGTTCAGGCGATGCCGCAGCTGAGATGTTGACGAAATACATGGCTGGAAACGCCGATCGGGTGATTTCGAAAGTAAAATCGATGATTCCTACTACTGCATCAGTCAGCTAATTATTCGTAAATCTGAGCCATATTCGTTGAAGAACAGCCAAGATAATAAAGAACTCGATCTTCAGCAGATTCTGAAAGCCGCGGATAGCGCCGCCGCTGCCGCGAGCGAAGTTCTGCTCGCAAGATTTCGACCAAACTCTTCCGAAGCGCTCGATACGTTCTACAAATCGCCAAACGCCCTCGTAACCGACGCCGATTTGGCAGCTGACAAGGCGATTACTGAAGCGCTCAAAGCCGCAAACGCCCCCGGGCGAATTCTTTCTGAAGAGAGCGAAACTAAGCTATCGAACGACGATTCGCTTACGTGGCTCGTTGATCCTCTGTGCGGAACGGTTCCGTTCAGCACTGGTATGGATCACTGGGGCGTGAATATCGCTTTGCGACAACATGGCAACTTGATCGCTGCATCGCTTCCACTTCCGTCGCTCGGCGAACGACTTTCTGCGACCAAAGGCAACGGAGTGATCAGAAATGGCGAGCCGTTTACCGCTTCTTCGCCAAGGCAAATATTGTCTGAATCGACAGTCGGCTTAGAAGTAGATGGACCTGAAGAGTGGCGAACGAGATTGGCGGGTGATCTCGATTGGATACCGTCGGTCAGTCAGATAAATACGTTTGCTTCTGCCGCTTACCCAATTGCACTTGTGTGTCTTGGTCGACTTCCCGCGGCTGTGTTCTATGGAATCGAGCCGATGCACTTTGCTGCTGGAGCGATGATCGCCAGCGAGCTCGGAGTGTTGGTGACAGACGAACTCGGATCGCCAATCGACTGGTCGAAAGACGATGAACTTTCGGTAGTAGTTTTCGGCTGGCCTGTGATTCACGAACAGCTGCTCGCGGCGATGGCTAAGTAGCTTGCGAATAGCGGTTCAAACGCGCTTGGCGTAAATCTTCAGATCAGATGCGTTGAACCCGGCCGATTCGAGAAATTTCGAATCGCGTTCATCTTCAGCGAGCAGTACCGAGTAAATCTGCTTGATGTCTTCTGAGCGCGCTTGTCGTTCAAGTGCCTGGACGAGCATTTTGCCGATCCCGGCTCTGCGTAAAGTCGGTTCAACTGCCATTGCAACGATTCTCGCTCCGGGGGGCAGACCGTAAGCGGTCGTTTGCCTTTCGGCAAGCAGGAATCCAACGAGACCGGACTCGGTTTCGGCAACGTAGCAGCCCCAAGGCGGGTACTGAAGCCAGTCGAGCTCGATGATCGAAAGTAGTCGCTTTACGTATAGATCCCAAGTGAAAGATCTATCGGCACCCTGAATGCTCGAATCAAGCGCACGTACTGCGTCGGAGTCGTTCTGGCGTATCTGGCGGACGTTTACATCTGGTGTCTCAGGGAAGTCTGGCAAGTGACCCTCCGATCAGTCGATTCGATCCGTTGGTGGGCGCAGTATAGCGGTGTGTCGGAAAACAGCGTTAGCACTATGGCTTTGCCCAATCGATTGCCGTTTGACTGGCACGCAAATTGAACGTAGCTTGGGCAGGCGATTTTCCGCAAGCTTGTCGATTCGCGATTGGCTTTTATGTATATCTAGATCGAGAAAAAGTATGCCGTTCAACGTAAACCACATTCACCTGAAGTCCAGCGACCCCAAGAAAACTGCCGATTGGTTCGTCGAGGCGTTCAACGTGGAAATCATGTCTGACAACGTTCGACCCGTTGGCGACCGTTTCATCGTGACCAAGACCGAGGGTGGCTTGGCGATCAACATTTCGTCGGAGCGAACAGACGAAAAGCTCGGCCCTGCCGATGCGAATCCTCACTACGGTCTTGAGCACTTTGGTTTCGACACTGACGATATGGATGCCGATATTGCCCGATTGGTTGAACTCGGGGCTGAACTCAAAGAGGGTCCGATTAACAACGGCGGCGGCGTGAGTATTGCGTTCGTAGCAGCTCCCGGCGAAATCCGAATCGAACTCATTCACCGAGCGTAGTACTGCATTTTCTGCGAGGTCGGTCGATGGTGGCCGATTCGCGGAAATGGCTCTGCTGATCGTTTGGGCTAGTGTTGATGAGATGTTCACAAGCCATCTGAGTCTGATTCTGAATCTCACTAGAGGATAGCGCTGTGGCTAAACAAAAAGAGACCGATGTAGATAAATGGGCGAGATTAAAGAAACTCAGACTTGAGAAGACAAAATCTTCTGCTTCTGTGAAACAAGACGCTCGCTTTGGTAGAGAAGATGATCTCGCCAGGAAAGAAGCTGATCGCGCTAAGAAACAGCGAACAGATCTGAGAACACTAGAAGCTCTTCATTCGGATATTTGTGAAAGAACTCATCCGCTCATCGGCCATGCTGCGTGGGGCAACATAGTGATTCGGCTTGGATTCAAATTTGAATCCAGTAAGGAATCGTCTAAGTGCACAAACTGCCATTCAGACATCCCGCCCGGCGATTCCTCTTGGGTAATGAACAAACGGATTCGCCAATCTAGCGGTAAGAGATCGAAGCAGAAATTCAAAGTTCACTATTGCCAAAAATGTGGCTTACCGCTGCTTCTGCCCGAACCGGGCACACCTAAACAAAAGAAATCTAATCTTCCGAAAGATGGAGCTCTTGGCCCACACAAAAATGTGAATCCGTTTTCTGGTCAAAGAAGGAATCGGTAATAACAAACGGCTGCGTGCTCGTCGTCCTGAACTTGATTCAGGATCTCGGCAGCGCTCGGGAAGTTTGATTGTTGGCGCGTTGCGTACGTAGTTATTTCTGGCTATTCATAATCGCTTCAGATGTAGCAAGATTAAGCGCATGAAAATTGTCGACATTGTGAATCGAACCGTTCCGCCACAGCCTTGGGTTGAAGGCGAGAAAATTCCATGGAACGAACCCGGTTTCAGCGAACGAATGCTGAAAGAACACCTTTCTCAAGATCACAACGCGGCGAGTCGGCGATTCGACATCGTTCATCGGCAGGTTGACTATCTTGAGCGCATGGCTGGTGGCTTGAATGGCGATCTAAAGGTGCTCGATCTCGCATGTGGTCCCGGTCTTCACTCACTGGACTTCGCTAGACGTGGACACAGCACGTACGGCATCGACTTTTCACCGGCGTCGATTGCATGGGCTAAGTCGTCAGCGACAGAAGAGTCGCTAAGTAGCGAATTCGTTCATGGCGATGTGCGTAATACGGCATTTGGCACTGAGTTCGATCTAGCGATGCTGCTTTTTGGCGAGATCGACGTGTTCTCTGCTGAAGATGTAAGCCTTATCGTTCGTAAGGTACGTGCCGCTCTCAATACCGGAGGGGCCCTGATGTTGGAGCCACACGAGCCCGGCAATGTTCGTGCAAACTTCGAGACTACCCCTTCATGGAGTTCACATACATTAGGTCTCTTCAGCGAACGACCCCATATGCTTCTTGAAGAGGGCTTCTGGCATGACGATGTGCAGATGGCGGTTAAACGTTGGTACGTTTTGGATGTCGAGACTGGCGAAGTGACCCCGTATTCCCAAACGGTAGTTCAACACACGAAAGACGATCTGGTGCAGATGGTCGAGGCTGAAGGGTTTACAGTGTCGGAGGCTCCGGGTGGTTGGTCGGCAGGCAACGAAGATGGTCCGCCGGAGTTTTACCCACTCATAGCGATCGCAAAGTAATCACAGGAACCCGCCGAAATGACCATAAAACTAGCCGTGGCTGGCGGAAACCGAGGAGCGAGATTCGATCAGGTTTTGGGTGGTCTCGAAGATCAAATCGAACTGGTTGCAATCTGTGATCCCTCAGACGAAGTACGATCACGCTGGACGGACGGTCGGCCTGACTTAAAGGCGTATTCGCAGTTTGAAGACATGGTCGAAGATCCGGGCATCGATGCTGTATTTATCGCAACTCCGATGCTGCTTCACGCAGGTCAGGCACTAACCGCCCTAAACGCCGGCAAGCACGTTCTGTCTGAGGTGATAGCCGCTGCAACTCTCGACGAATGCCATGCGCTAGTTGAAACGGTCGAGAAGACCGGAATGACGTACATGATGGCCGAAAACTATTGCTATCGACGTGAAGCGATGATGATCAAGAACATGGCAGATCAGAACGCTTTTGGCGATCTGACGTACGCGGAAGGTGCATATATTCACGATTGCCGCGATCTCATGTTCAACGACGATTTAACTCGTACTTGGCGGGGCGGTGGAACCGGCATTACGCAATCAACTCGCGGGAACGGATACCCAACTCACTCGCTGGGGCCCGTCGCTCAGTGGCTCGGAATTAATCGGGGAGATCGGTTAGTTCGCACGACGACATTTGTCACTAAATCGGCCGCTCGGCAAGAGTGGGCGAGGTCTGTGCTGCCAGAAGGACACGCTGATGCGCAGGATGCTGCTTGGGCTGACTTCACCGATTCAGCAACGACACTGATCGAAACGGAGCAAGGACGAGTTATCTGCCTTCGCAAAGACTCTGCCAGCCCGAGACCTCACAACATGGCTCTCCACACCTTGCAGGGCACAAAAGGGGCGTACATGTCGGGTCGGTTCGATGGCGAGCAGCCGCTCGTGTGGATCGATGGCGTATCGACTGGTATTAGTCCTGCGAACTTTGGGTACAAAGACATGGCACGACCGTCGGGCCAATCGAACGAAACTCATCCCGAGTGGCAGCCGCTGTGGGATTTGAGCGACAAGTACGAGCACCCGTACTGGAAAGAGCTCGGCGAAGAAGCGATTCAGGCAGGTCACGGAGGCGGCGACTACTTCGTGATGTACGACTTTGCACGAGCTGTGGCCGGCGAAATCGACCCACCTATCGACGTTTACGACGCGGTTACTTGGAGCAGTATTTTTCCGATATCAATCGAGAACGTAAAACGAAACGGCGAACCGCTCGATATTCCCGATTTTCGAAATCGGTAGGTTTTATAGCGGCGTGTCGAGCACTGCGACGGCGAGACTGAAGGGTGCTGGCTTGGGTGTTCATGTTTTTAAACAAACAGGCGGATACCAAGCGGTATCCGCCCTAGGGCATGGGGCATGAGGCTGTCCGTATGCCTTTGAAATCTGTGAAACGTTTACTGATGATTTAGTTAGGCTTCGGCGTTAGCACGTTCTGACCAAACCTGACGAAGTCGTAGGAGCAAATCGTGCAGACGGTCACGCAATCCTGAAACACGGTCGGTTAGGCGTTCTTCCGTGCGAGCAAGAACGTTTTCGGCTCGTTCGGTTGCCTTCTCGACTCTTTCTTGAGCTTTTTCTTCAGCTTTCGTAACTCGCTCGTCAGTTCGTTCCTGCGAGTTCTCAAGTCGATCTTCGAGTTCGTCGCCAGCCTTAGCAAGCGAAGCGTCGGCACGTTCTCGAAGCTCTTCGTATCGATCGGTTCCAACTGCGCGTTCAAGCTTTTCGGCGAGTTTCTCTTTGAGTCGGTCGTACCAGTTGCGAGCCTGTTCCGACTGCTTATCGTTTCGCTTGTCGGCAAGTTCTCTGGTCTTTTCTACAAACTCGCGTGCGCGGTCGGTTTGCTTGTCGAGATGACCATCTACTCGGTCTCGTGTCGATTCGAGTTTTTCTCGTGCGTGCTCTTGCGCCTTTTCGAATCGCTTTCGTGCCTCGGTAGCCTTTTTGCGAAGTCGTTCGTGAAGGCGTCGTAGCTCATCATCATCGAGCTCGCTATCTGCCGAAGGTGTTACGGCGTTCGATGGTTCTGAAACCTCGCTTCTGCCGTTCTCGTTGAACGCTATGACTGTGAACGTGTACTCGGTGCCATTTTCTAGTCCCGGCACTCGAATGAGGAATTGACCTTGGTCTGCTTCAATCGTAATTTCACCGGGGCTTGAAACCACTACATAGCCATCGGTACGAACACTATTTTCGGCGGGCAGCCATGAGACCGCAGCTACCTGATCGCCAGATCGTGCTGTTACGTCAGTAGGAGTGCCGGGAACTGGATTCGGGTCAGGGCCGGGTGTAGTAGTTCCCGAATCTGCACTTGCCCATTGAGCCGATCCGAAGATCGAAATAGTAAGTGCGGCGAATGTCGCCAAAAGTGTTGCAATGAATCGGTTTGAAACCGAAATTGGAATTGCAGATGCAGCGCTGGCGCTACCGGTGCCAGATCGCAAAGTAAGTCGCGAGAAGTTCATAGTCAAAAATATCTCCTCCGCCTCGGTCTCCTCAATACCGTTGCGGTGGTTGCCTACAAACTATGATCTTCAAACGCCGATTACATGAGTATTACTCGCGTACGGGACGATAGTCCTAGGCGAGGTGTTGGTTACGTGTGCCGAAAAAACGCGGTGCCGCTTACGGAATTGCGTGCCCTGCCATCACGCCAGTGACCGCCTCGTTTTCGACAACTAGCTTGCCGTTCACGATTACGTGTGGAACGCCCTCGGGGTGAACTTTGGGATCTTCGAACGATGAGCGGTCGGTAATTTTCTGTTCGTCGAAAATCACGAGATCAGCGAATTTGCCTTCTGCAATTACTCCGCGGTCGGTTAGCCCAAATCGCTCGGCAGGATTTTGCGTCATTCGCTGAACGACCTGTTCGAGCGGGTAGCTGTGCCGACGGCGCAGGCGTCCGACCATTCGAACGAAGCAGCCATATGCACGTGGGTGCGGCATTCCGCCGACCGGAATTGAGTCGGAACCAACCATGTAATCGGGTCGGGACATCAGCTGCATCACGTCTTCTTCGACCTGACGCCATTGTCGAACGTTTCCGGGAGGTGCGACGCGCATTCCGCACGCCAGCGACGTTTCGACCATCATTAGGCACATCATCTCTTCGATGCTCACGCCCCACTCTTCGGCGACGTCTTCGAATAGCCAGCCTTCGAATTTCTGATCGCCACCTTGCCCGATGTGCGTCCAAACGTTTCCTCGGGTCGAGGTGTAAGTGATCTCACCCATTCTCGAAATTAGTTCAGCTCGTTTGTCCTCGTCCGTGAGAATAGCGAGCATGTTTTCTGGTCCACCTTCGTGGAAATATCCAGGAAAGAACGCCTGAGGGAACGATGAGCCGACCGGGTACGGATACGTTTCGAGCGTGATATCGACACCTTCCGATTTCGCCTTGTCGATTGGCGCCATTAGCGTTTCGATTTGACCGGCTGAAGGGACGGAAGTTCGGTAGTGCTCGAAGTGGAGTTTCGTTCCTGTGCGACGTGCAACTTCTATGGCTTCCGCAACGCCTCCATCACCGAATGCACGGTCTTTATTGTGGTTTCGAAGGTGAATCGACATCGGTCTGCCGAACTCTCCAGTCACCTCCATCAAAGCACAAAGCTCTTCAGTGTCCGACCAGCTGTTCGGATAGTAGGAAAGACCCGTGGCGAATCCGACCGCGCCTTGTTCTAGTGATTCTCGCAGTAGGTTTTTTGCACGATCAAGTTTGTCGCCAGTCAGCGGAACATCGGTCATGCCTGCGGCTTCGAGCCTTATAGGCCCGTGACCGGCGAAAGTCGCAACGTTGCAAGAAGTCTTCTGGTGATAATTCTTTCGTGACGCCTCGATTGACGACATGTCGAGATTTTTTGGCGCAAACCCCAGAATTCCTGAGAGGTAGTGGCGGTACATCTCGTAGTTTTTAGCCGAGAGCGGAGCGAGGGTGAGTCCATCGGGAGAGATGATCTCGGTCGTCACTCCCTGCCTGATACCGCTGGCGTGCTGGCCATCGTTGAGCAACTCAGCATCGGCGTGTGAGTGGACATCGATGAAACCGGGCGAAATGTGAAGCCCAGTGGCATCGATTGTCTTGGTCGATTCGCTCGCCGAATTAGGAATACCGCCAACAGTCGTGATTCGATCGCCGGTAATACCAATATCGGCTTTTATCGGAGCCGCTCCCGTTCCGTCGACCACTGTGCCGCCGCGAATAACTACATCGAATGCCAAGTTTTTTCTCCTGTGCGATAGGCAGTTGATCTGCCGAACGGTGGCAGGTTACGCCGTTAGCAAGTAATGGTCGAGCGTAATGTTGGAGATTCGCTCGTAGAATCTGGCACATAAGTAGCTACAAATCTGGAACAATGACCTCGTTCGGTTCACACACACTTTCAGACGCACTACAGAGGCGAAATTAATGGGCAGATTTGACGGTCGGGGCGCAATTGTTACTGGTGGGGCGCTCGGTATTGGCGGTGGGTGTGCTCGACGAATAGCAGCCGATGGCGGCAGTGTGTTGATCGTCGATGTGAACGAATCTGCCGGTGCGAACACCGTCAAAGAGATTCGTGCAGCCGGAGGCAAAGCCGAGTTCATGGCTGGCGACGTATCTAAGCAATCGACTGCCGAAGAAATGGTCGAAACCGCTGTTTCGTCGTTCGGTCGACTCGACCTGCTTGTTCAAAACGCCTATGCCGGAGCCGACAACGCTGGTAGTGCAGTTGAAGTAGAGCCTGAGAACTGGCACAACGGCATGGATCTACTTGTTGGTGCTCTGTATCTCGGAGCCAAGTACGCAGTTCCCGCGATGGAAGAATCGGGCGCCGACCCGAACTTCGAACAGTCCTCGTGGAGTGGAGCTGGTCGACGACATGGTGACCCGCCAGCGCAAAACGTAGGTCGAATAGTGAACATGGCGTCAGTTCACGGACTTCATCAGGCTCCTCGGTCGCTGATCTACAACGCTGGTAAAGCGGCTGTAATCGGGCTTACCAAGCAGATGGCGATCGATTTTGGGCCGCTTGGAATTACTGTGAACGCAATTGCTCCGGGCCACATCGTGACCGAACGAGGCGATGAGCACTGGAACGAGGTCGGAAACGACGCTGGGTTCCGGTTGTTCGAACTGCACTATCCGGTTCGCCGAACCGGCGTGCCAGAAGATATTGCGAACGCAGTCGGCTTCTTGTGCTCAAACGAGGCATCGTTCATCACGGGCCACGTTCTGGCAGTCGATGGCGGAATGACGATTCAGCTTCAGGAAAATTTAGTGATGGATTCGAAGGACTACATCGTCGCCAATCCCGATCTAAAGACGCATTTCGACTCGAAGCGCGGCGAGTCACGATTCTAAGGTGCTGGGTTTTTACGATTCGATTGGTTACGTCAAAGACGAAGTGACATCACTAGGAAAACGCCTCTTATGAAAGTAGTAGAACTCTACCGACACCCCGTGAAGTCGTTTACTCCCGAGCGGCTTGATCGTATCGAGGTGAACGGCGGCAAAGTTCAGGGCGACCGAGTGTTGGGTTTCCGGTTCGCCGATCAGGGTGCACCCGATGACTGGGCGTGGCGACGTAAGATCAACTTCGTCGCTCTTTCAAACACACCTGCGATGGCTCTTCTTGATCTCAGCTACGACGACGCCACTCGAACGCTCACACTGAACTACGAGGGCGAAATGTTCGCTGAAGGATCAATCGAATCCCAAGAGGATCGTCTTGACCTAAGCGAGGCTCTCGGAGAGTACGTCACCTCACTCGATATCAACCCACTGGTCGGTCACCCTGAGCGAGTTCCGTTAAACCTAATCGGAGACGGGCGACAGGGCTTATTCCATGATTCGGAAATTGGTGGAGTAACGATATTCAGCCGGGAGTCGCTGTCAGCCCTTGAAGCAAGCATGGGAATTGCGGTAGATGGCAGAAGATTTCGATCGAACGTAGTTATCGAAGGCGCAGAAGCTTGGGAAGAAATTTTATGGTCAGGGCAAATAACCATTGGCGACCACGTATACATGGCAGAGAAAACCATTCCTCGGTGTCTGGCAACCCATGCAAATCCCGTCGATGGTGAGCAAGATCAGGACATCATGAAAAGCCTGATAACGGCGAACGGATTCGAAATTCCGACTTTCGCAATTAGACTGCTACCGGTTGAAGACCACACGGAAATCCATATTGGCGATGCGGTTGAAGTTGGGTAGTCTGAACTGATATGAGTTCTAGTGTTCGAGACATACTAATCACGGCATGGTCGATTATTTTCGTAATCACCGTCGGTGTCATCGCGTTCCACCCATCGTTCAAAGGCGAGGGGCTTTCGGCGATCCTACGAATCGATGGATTAGCGTTAATTGCGACCGTAGCTGGTGTCGCACTCGCACGATTCACCGATTTATTGGGTCGTTCAAGCCAAAAGATGAAAACATCTGCATTGGTGATTTTCGTCGTTTGCATGCTTCCGTTGATACCGGTTGGCCTCGCTACGTTTTCGATGCCGTGGGCCGCATTAATCATTGGCACGCTCGTCTACGTTCGCTGGAAATGGGCACTCGCTAGCCCGGCAAAATAGCCCCGTATCCGCCGTTCGCTCTTAACCATTGGTAAAATTCGCCACTCGTGGCGTGTTTCGCACACACGAGTGCGAGCTAAATTGGTTTGATCGCCAGCTAATACACCGCGATCACGAGTAAGTCCGGAAGCGAATTTTGACTACAACGGGTAAGAGTCGATCAGGTTCAGAAGGCGGAGAATCGGGTAACGATTACGACCGCTACACGCCTGCCAATATTGAGAAAAAATGGCAAGCAAAGTGGGAGGCCGATGGAATATACAACGCCGCCGACCACGTAGAAGGCAAAGAAAACTACTTTGCGTTAACGATGTTTCCGTACCCATCGGGCGAGCTTCACATGGGCCACTGGTACGCCTACGCCCCTGCCGATACATATGCTCGTTTCAAACGAATGCAGGGCTACAACGTAATGCAGCCGCAGGGCTTCGACTCGTTTGGACTTCCAGCCGAAAATGCAGCGATAGAACACGGCGAAGATCCCCGAGCATGGACTTACAAGAACATCGAGAACTCGCGCCGACAGTTCCGAGAAATGGGCGCTGGGTACGACTGGACACGCGAGCTCGCTACTTCCGATCCCGATTACTACAAGTGGAATCAGTATTGGTTCTTGAAGTTCTACGAGAACGGACTCGCCTATCGGAAGCACGGTCAGGCGAACTGGTGTCCGAAAGACCAAACAACGCTTGCAAATGAACAAGTAAAAGATGGCGCATGCGAACGTTGCGGTACGCCCGTAGTCAAGCGCGCATTGCCGCAGTGGTACTTCGCTATTACGAAATATGCAGATGAACTTCTCGATATGGACCAGATCGAATGGCCAGAGAAGATCAAAACTATGCAGCGGAACTGGATCGGTCGCTCAACTGGAACAACAATCGGTTTCGATGTAAGCGAATTCGCCGTCGGCGAAAAGATCGAGACTTTCACAACCCGTATCGACACCGTTTACGGCGTGACGTTCGTCGTGCTTGCGCCTGAACACCCGCTTGTCGAAAAGCTGACGCAGCCTTCGCACAAGGCAGCGGTTGACGAATACGTGGCGCAGGCAGGTCGACAAACCGAGATAGATCGAACGTCGACCGAACGTGAGAAAACGGGCGTTGAGACAGGTTCATATTGCATTAATCCACTGAACGGCGAGCGCGTTCCTGTTTTGGTGGGTGATTACGTACTGGCAACCTACGGAACCGGAGCCGTGATGGGCGTTCCCGCTCACGACTCACGTGATTTCGTTTTTGCTAAAAAGTACGGTCTCGAAATCCGAGTAGTTGTTGCCCCACCGAACTGGGATGGCGGCGATTTGGAAGAAGCGTGGATTCCTGTTGGAACACAGGTTAATTCAGGCGAGTTCGATGGACTGTCGAGCACCGATGGCAAGGAAGCTATCGCCGACAAGATCGAATCTGAAAAAATCGGCACTCGGACTATTACGTATCACCTTCGTGATTGGCTGATTTCGCGTCAGCGATACTGGGGCACGCCCATCCCGATCATCTACTGCGATGATTGCGGAACTGTGCCGGTTCCAGAGCAAGATTTGCCCGTAATACTGCCTGAAAACGTGACATTTGAAGCCGATGGCAAATCGCCCCTCGCGAAGCACCCCGACTTCATGCACGTTCCGTGTCCTGACTGCGGCAAGGACGCCAAACGCGAAACCGATACTCTCGACACGTTCGTGTGTTCATCTTGGTACCAACTGCGATTTGCGAGCAAGAATCCGCTGGAAGAACCTATCGATTCCGAGAAGGTGAAGCAGTGGATGCCGGTAAACCAGTACATGGGCGGGGCCGAGCACGCGGTGATGCACCTGCTCTACTCACGTTTCTTCAATAAGGCATTGCGTGATCTTGGATACCTCGACTTCGACGAGCCGTATACCAAGCTGATGAACCAGGGAATGCTCATCAAAGATCACAAGAAGATTTCAAAACGATCAAACCCGTTAACTCCCGACCCGGTGGTCGAAAGACACGGTGCCGACACGCTTCGTTGCTACCTGATGTTTTTGGGACCTTGGGATCAAGGCGGCGACTGGTCGGACTCCGGAATCAACGGCATTCGTCGTTGGTTGGGTCGAGTTTGGGACGTTGCTCTGCGCGATGAATCGGGTCTGAACGGATCAGGCGGTGAGAAAGATTTGGAACGAGCGTCGCATGCGACGACCAAGCGTGTTCTCGCCGATATGGAGACGTTCAAGTTCAACACTTCGATTTCGGCTCTGATGGAGTTCACGACTGAGATTTCTCGTCGGTACGACGCTGGCGACGTTGCGGCTGCTACGTGGCGACTTGCTGTGGATCGGTTGCTGTTGCACGTCGCACCATTGGCTCCGCATATCGCAGAAGAACTTTGGGAGCGAACGGGTCATACCGGTTCGATTCACCTTGAGCTGAATCCTAAATTCGATGAATCACTTATTACCAGCGACACGATTACGCTTGCCGTGCAAGTTCAAGGCAAGCTGCGTGACCAGATCGA
>ERZ890510.664-NODE-664-length-25981-cov-5.587865_pt1 | contig 25981 bp, 18 predicted proteins | sample MGYA00521265_ERZ890510 | MGnify/ENA primary metagenome ERZ890510 (study PRJEB32303, sample SAMEA104408624) | aquatic metagenome | biome: Brackish water; feature: Chemocline; material: water | place: Baltic Sea | collected 2014-10-26T21:54:00 | depth 110 m ... | reverse complement strand
ATGCGCCGAACCCGTGCCTGGTAGGCAAGAGCCTGTTTACGTGTGCGTACGCCGGCCAGCAGCTGGCGGCGTTGTTCGCGCAGGTCGCGCGCGCGACCGACGATGTCATCGAGCACCATGTGCCCGTATCCATTGCGGCTCATCCTCCCGCGCCTCCTGATCTGGTGTCGGGTGCAAGTCCCGGAACAAATCGACTCATGCCATGGGCATAGCCAAAGCCAAAGTGTCAGCAGCCGCAAAGACCCGCATGACCATGTCTTGACTCAATTGACATATCGATGGGGACTGGCGTTCATATCAGCCACCTTCCCCTGCCACGGAGAGCCCCCCATGACTGAGACTGCAAGACTGACCCTGGGCGACAGGACGATCGACCTGCCCGTCATCGTCGGCAGTGAGAACGAGCGCGCCATCGACATCAGCCAACTGCGCAAAGAGACCGGCTACATCACCCTGGATGAAGGGTATGGTAACACCGGCGCCTGCATGAGTGCCATCACCTACATCGACGGTGACAAGGGTATTCTGCGTTATCGCGGCATACCGATCGAGGACCTGGCAGAGCACAGTTCCTTCGTCGAGGTTGCCTACCTGCTGATCTGGGGCAAGTTGCCGAACCGGCCGGAACTGGAAAGCTTCAAGCAACTGATGGCGAAGCACTCGTTTCTGCGCGAGCAGCTGCGCCACCATTTCGAGGCCTTTCCGCCGGGGTCGCCACCCATGGCGGTACTGTCAGCGGTGCTCAACTCGATGGCCTGCTTCTACCCGGAGCTGTTGGAGTCTGAGGATGTCGACATCTTCCAGGAGGGTGCCGCGCGCATTCTGTCGAAGGTCCGTACGATCGCTGCGTACTCGTACAAACATGACATGGGCCACTACCTGGTCTATCCGCACCCGGAAAAGAGCTTCTGCGAGAACTTTCTGCACATGATGTTCTCCGAACCCTACAAGGACTATGAACCCGATCCGGCGCTGGTTCGGGCTCTCGACGTGCTGCTGCTGCTGCACGCCGACCACGAACAGAACTGCTCGACGTCGACGGTGCGCATGGTCGGCAGTTCCGGCGCCAACCTGTTCGCATCGGTTTCAGCGGGTGTGTCGGCGCTCTGGGGGCCTTTGCACGGCGGTGCCAATGTTGCAGTGGTGCAAATGCTCGAAACCATTCTCAACCAGGGCATGTCGGTCAAGGATTATGTCGAGCAGGTGAAGAACAAGAAGGAAGGCATTCGGCTCATGGGCTTCGGCCACCGGGTCTACAAGAACTTTGATCCACGCGCCAAGATCATCAAGACACAGGCAGAGGCCGTGTTGAAGAAGATCCATCGAGACGATCCATTGCTGGCTATCGCCGAAGAACTCGAGGGCGTCGCGTTGGACGATGACTACTTCAAGGAACGCAGCCTCTATCCCAACGTGGACTTCTACTCCGGCGTCATCCTGCGGGCCCTCGGCATCCCCACTGCCATGTTTACGGTGATGTTTGCCATTGGCCGCATGCCGGGCTGGATCGCCCAGTGGTACGAAGATCGTTTCATCACCAAGGGGCGTATTCAGCGTCCACGCCAGGTCTATACGGGGCCGACGGAACTTTGTTACGTTCCGCTCGAGGCCCGGGACTGAAGCTGCGAACGCCGGTGCCAGCCCGGTAGCCAGCACCGCCTCATAGGGCTGTCACAGTAGCGCCATCCTCTCATCCTGTCGCGCTGATCGCCGACGCGGCTCTGCTGTGCCAGAGCGTCGGCGATCCCTGCCACGGCCTCGGCGCCGACCTCGCCACACGCCCCTTCCGGGCGTATGTGACGAGAAGGGATGGCCATCTCCGCTATCTGCACATCCATCAGAACGACGTCAAAGTCCTCAGCCGCGCAGCAGGGCTGAGGTGGTGGAGAACTCCCATCCGACAAGATGCCTGTCAGGCTGTGAGGAGGCTTATCTTTGGTCCGACGCCTCTGGCCAGGACCGGCGGATGCAGCGTCTCATTTGACCATCGCGCAGGCTCCGGTATCTTGACCATTGAGTTCACAATCGGCAGAGAATGGGGGACATCATGGCTGTTCGCATCGATGCCAAGAACACGAAACTGTCTGACCCGACCAAGGAACACATCGAAAACGTGTGCGCGAAGTTCAGTCAGTTCTACGACCGTATTGTCGATACCGAGGTCATCGTTGATACGCAGGCCAAACACAAACCGGCCAACACGGTGGAAATCATCGTCAAGGTCCCAGGCCAGCGCATCGTCGGCAAGGGAGAGACCGACGACCCCAATCTATTCAAGGCGATCGACGAGGCTGCGGGCCACGTAGAGCGTCAGTTGCAGAAGTATCACGACAAACAATCAGAGCACCGATAGGAAATTGGCCGACCCGATGATTGCTGGCGTTCCCACCGAACTGTACCCGGGGGAGCGCCGCGTAGCGCTTGTCCCCGATGTTGCGCGCACCTTGAAGGACAAAGGTGTGCAGGTCGTTGTGCAGGCGGGCGCGGGCGCCCTCGCGGGCTATCCCGACACCGCTTTTGTCGCAGCGGGTGCCGAGATCGAAGCGGATCGTGCGCAGGTGTTTGCCCGGTCCGACGTGATCCTGCAGGTCCGTACTCATGGGGCTGACGCCGCCGGTGCCGCAGATCTGCCGCTGTTGCGTGGCGACCAGGCGGTGATCGGTTTCGCCGACGCTCTCGATGCTGGACCCGGTCTGCAGGCTTTGGCGGATGCCGGCGTCTGCCTGTTCGCCATGGAGATGATGCCACGGATTACCCGGGCGCAGAGCATGGACGCCCTGTCCTCAATGGCGACCATCGCCGGCTACAAGGCGGTGCTGATGGCGGCGTCGGAACTGCCGCGCATCTTTCCGTTGATGATGACGGCTGCTGGCACACTGGCACCGGCGAAGGTGCTCGTCATTGGTGCCGGCGTTGCCGGACTGCAGGCGATCGCCTCGTCCCGTCGACTGGGTGCGCGCGTTTCGGCCTACGATGTGCGTCCCGCCGTCAAGGAACAGGTAAAGTCGCTGGGCGCCGATTTTGTCGAACTCGATCTCGACACGGGTGATGCCGAAGACGCCGGTGGCTACGCACGGGTCCAGGATGAGGCGTTCTACACCAGGCAACGCGAGGAACTTGGCAAGGTTGTCGCCGATTCCGACGTCGTCATCACCACGGCGGCCATCCCCGGCCAGAAGTCACCGCTGCTGATCACCGCCACCGCGGTGCGCGCCATGCGAGCCGGTGCCATCATTATCGATCTGGCCGCCGAGCGGGGTGGTAACTGCGAACTGACACGCGCCGAAGAGGTTGTGCACGAGGGTGGCGCGACGATTCTGGGACCGACCAACCTGCCAGCTACCGTGCCGGGTCACGCCAGTCAGATGTACGCCCACAATATCAGCACGTTCCTGCTGCACTTGCGTGACAAGGACAGCGGCGTGCTGCAGATCAACATGGATGACGAAATCACATCGGGTACTCTGGTAACCCGTGGTGGTGCCATTGTGCACCCACGACTGCTAGCAACGAAAGGCTGACATGGAAACCCTGGTCGCCGCGCTGACCGTATTTGTGCTGGCGGTGTTCGTCGGATTTGAGATCATCAACAAGATCCCGCCAACGCTGCATACGCCACTCATGTCGGGTTCCAACGCCATTTCAGGGGTCACCCTGATCGGCGCACTCCTGTCGGCGGGCGCGCAGCATACCGAATTGACAACGTGGCTGGGTTTCACCGCAGTCGTCTTCGCCACGGTCAACGTCGTTGGCGGCTTTATGGTGACCAACCGCATGCTCAGCATGTTCCGACGGAAATAGGCGCCCAGTGAGCCCGACTTTCATCAACTTCGCGTACCTCGTTGCTGCGACGCTGTTCATCTGGGGCCTGAAGGGCCTGACCCATCCGCGGACCGCGGTGCAGGGCAATCGTTACGGCGCGTTGGCCATGTTTATCGCCGTGGCAGCGACACTGCTGGATCAGCAGATCCTGTCCTTTGAATGGATCCTGCTCGGTGTTGTCATCGGCGGCCTGATCGGTGCCGCGCTAGCGGCGAAGATCGCCATGACGGACATGCCCCAGCTGGTGGCCCTGTTCAATGGCTTCGGCGGTGGTGCCTCGGTACTGGTTGCCGGTGCCGCCCTGCTGGAGGCGGGCATGCCGACGACGGCCGCCGCGACAAACACCTTCACCGTCGCCACCGCTGCTTCGGGGATCATCGGTGCAGTAACCTTCTCCGGCAGCATCATTGCCTTTGCCAAGCTGCAGGAACTGATGTCGGGCAATCCGATCATGTTCCCGGGGCAGAAAATTCTCAATGCCCTTGTGGCGTTGGCCAGCGTAGCTCTGGGTGGCTGGATCGTAGTCGATCCTGCAGCGGTTGAGCCCTACTGGGTCATGACGGCAGCAGCGTTCCTGCTTGGCATTCTCATCGTCATCCCCATCGGTGGCGCAGATATGCCGGTGATCATTGCCTTTCTGAATGCGGCATCGGGGTTGGCAGCAGCAGCGACCGGCTTTGTGCTGGGCAACAACATTCTCATCGTCGCCGGTTCCCTTGTGGGTGCCTCGGGGCTCATCCTGACGCAGATCATGTGCAAGGCCATGAACCGCTCCCTGGGCAACGTGTTCTTCGGTGGCGTGGGGGGCACAGTCGTTGTGGGTGCGGGCAACGAGATCTACGAAGGCAAGATCAAGTCCACATCGGCGGAAGAGGTGGCCATGTTGTTCGATGTGGCCAAGCGTGTCGTGATCGTTCCTGGGTATGGCATGGCTGTAGCCCAGGCGCAGCATGCCGTACGTGACATGGCCAACATTCTTGAGAGCCGAGGCATCGAGGTCGAATACGCCATTCATCCGGTGGCAGGGCGCATGCCGGGCCACATGAACGTGTTGCTTGCCGAAGCGGAAGTCCCGTACGAGAAGCTGAAGGAAATGGTTCACATCAACCCGACTTTCGATCAGACCGATGTGGCCCTTGTCATCGGCGCCAACGACGTTGTCAATCCACTGGCACGCGAAGATAACTCGGGACCGATCTCGGGTATGCCCATTCTCGACGTGGACAAAGCGCGCACCGTTGTTGTGATCAAGCGCAGTCTGAGCCCAGGATTCGCCGGCATCGCCAATCCACTGTTCTCCGCCGACAATACGCTGATGTACTTTGCCAGCGCCAAGGAGGCGATTCTCGATCTGGTGGCGGCGCTGAAAGAGGGCTGAGAACACCGCCCCGCCGTCGTTCCGATCGGTCCCGAGTCCGAGCCTAGTCCCGAGTCTGGTCCCGAGTCTGGACCGCTGATCCGCGCCCGTCTTGACATGCGCTGGAGCCGGCGCTATCTAGTGGTGTTTTTCATAACCGGCACGCGATACCCTAGCCCTAGGCCTGCTCGTGAACGCCAATCGTCTCTGCTCGTGGGGACTGCTGTTTGTTGCCCTGGTGCTGGCAACACCCGGCGCCGGGGAACTGCTGCTGGTCCCCACGCCCACCAAAAAACTCAATCAGGCCCGCAAGATTCTTGATGCCGCGGACGTGCACGTCATGCTGGCGCTCGGCTACCAATTGGCGCCGGAGCTGATCAGCAGTGCCCAGTTGTCGCAGCGTCGCGGCCTCGACGGGGTTCGCGTCTACGTTGCCGGCCAGGACAAAGTCGAACTGGGTGTTACCGCAACACTGAGCGGTACCTTCGAGATCATCGTCTACCGCGTCGGGGAGGGAGGTCTGACGGCAATTGAGGCCGGGCTGCGAGCGCTGGTAGGCCAGGCACAGAGGGCGGCTTCCGTCCCCGCCGAACCGGATCTTGGCTACGAGATGCTGCGCCTGGGCCACATGGAGGCGGATCGGGCGGTAGCCTTGCTCAAGGCATTGGGGTACCACTCGGTCGAGTTCAGTACCAAGGGTTCCGGGGGCGAGCAGATTTTTGATGTTGTCAGTGGCCGCACGCCCAAACTGCCATGGGTGGTCAAGGTTGCCAACGCGTCAAAGACCAGCCTCATGGAGTTGGACCCGAGCTCCAAGTCCTCGACGTCCCGCACCAGTTCGTCCTCATCCAAGGGTATGATTGAAGGGTCTTTGCAACTGGGGGGCTCACACCTGCATTCGGCCACATCGGGGTCGCCGGAGGAACGGCTCCTCATCGTTTACGACCGCGATGACCCCGAAGCCCTCGAGACCCTGGTCAACCTGCTGCAGACGCACATCGATGTGCCCGCCCAGCAGATCGTCATCGAGGCCCTGGTGATCGAGGTGAATTCCTCCCACCTCAATGATCTTGGCTTTGAGTGGCGCTCCTCAACCGGGGGCACCAGTGCCAGCTTTGAACGCTCGGAGGGAACGGGCACGCGGCAGGGCTCCTTTATCTTTTCGCCGGATGCGTTCACTGATTTCAACGCCTTTCGTGGGTCCATCGAGGCTCTCGAAGAGACGGGGGACGCCGAGATCCTGTCGAGCCCGTCCGTACTTGTGCTCAACGACCGCCAGGCGCGGATCCAGGTGGGCCGCCAGATTCCGGTGTCGCGCACCACGGCAACGAACAACGCGACCGTCAAGGGGGTGGAGTATTTCCCCATCGGCATCGTGTTGAACCTGCGGCCACGGATCAACCGTGAGAACTCGGAGGTGACGATGCAGATCGAGACCATCATCTCCTCGATCTCGCCGGAGTCGGCAGCCAAGCTGGAGGCCAGCTCCGGCGATATCACCTTTTCGCCCATCGTCGACAACCGCCAGGTCGAGACCTACGTGCGCGTTGCCGACGGCACTCCCTTCATCATCGGCGGGTTGCTGTCGACGGACGATCAGGAAGCCCGCATCAGTCTCCCCTTGCTGTCGAGCATTCCCGTCATCGGGCGCTTGTTCACCCGCGAACGTGTCGAACATGAGCGTCGTGAGGTCATCGTTGTCTTGACGCCGCACATTGTGCCGCAGGATGCGCGCAGCTTTTCCCAGTTGATCCCCAAGGACTCGGACATTTTTGATCGCTTCGACTACACCCTGTTCCGCAATGCGTACCGCGTGCGCGATGATGAGGTGTGGGATTTGAAGTTCATTCAGGACAGCCCGATTCTGCGCAACATCGTGACGCAGATTCGTGACTACGCCCAGGAGGATGTGACGATCCGGCGTCAGGCGCCCTTTGTCAGCTTCCTGGCAGGAAAGATCCCTGGAGAAGATGTCCTCGTGCGGCGCATGTTGCGGGACATTGTTGCAAAGCTGGAATTCGGCGACCAGGTTGATGTGGCGAAGGTGTTCTTCTTCGAAACGACGACCGACGACAATCTGATGGACCGCCCTCTTGGTGATGCCCTTGCCGATGTCCTGGCGACCCCTGGGCGGGGTCTGGTGTTGACCTACGAGGCCAGTGATGAGCCGACGGATGGGGCCTACTTCACCTACCCCTTTGCCACGGTTCACGACACACTCGTTCCAGAGGACGAGCGGGAACGGATCCTGTTTCTCCGGAGCCTCAACCCGGTCGGTGCAGACGATCAAGCCCTGCGCTGGTCGATTCTGCTCAGCGACAAGCAGGACGTGGCACATCTGCGCAATGTGCTCATTCTCAAGCGCCTGCTGGAACTCAACGACAAACTGCCACAGACCCTGCAGGCCTTTCAACCAGGTCTGCAGATTCTGTTTCCGAGTCGGGAAGATATGGTCAATCGGTATCACCTGATCGACAGTGACGTGGCGCAGCTGTTCTATGAAACGTCGGCCAGTCAGTACTACCCGGCCTTTGAACGGGTGTTCAATCGGCGCGTGCGTGAGGTGGAAAATATTCTCGGCCCCGGAGGCGTGCGATGAGGCGCACATGCTGGTTGTTGGCAGCGGCCCTGCTGGTGCTGGTTGCCTGTGGGCAAGAACCGGACCGAATCGTGTCTGCAGAGACAGAGGATGGTCGTTGGGAACTGACCCTCGAAGCGCGCAAGAACGTGTTGCGGTCGGGGGAGAATCTGGTAGTACGGGTAACGTTGAAGAGTCTGGCCGGTCAGCCGGCATCGACCTTCCGTGACACCATCGATTTCGTCAGTAATGCCGGCACGGTAAGCCCGAACCGTCTCGTGTTCACCTTTGTTGGAACACAGGATACGACCTATGCCGGCACCGGCAACACAACGGCATACAGCGACTGGGTTACCTATTCCCTGTCGACTTCTTCCAGCCAGGCCAATGAGAATCGACAGGGAGAGATCAGTGCTCTGTTTCGGGACCTTGAGGCGGTGCTGAAGATTCGGATCGTGCAACAGTGAACCACTTCGTGGTTTCTGAGTGTTTGGCTGTAGCAGATTTTTTCTACCCCCGGTAGTTTATCTACCCCAGATAGATCGCCTCATCCGGCCAGCTGGCGTCCAGATTGGCGCCCGGCATGTTGACTTTCGGCAAGTAGTTGTGTTCGCGGCGGATCAGGCCGAGGATGCGCATGGTGCGTACTTCCTGAATGCAGTCGCCGCCGTGGTTGTTCTGAATGGACGGCAGGATCTTTCCCTGCAGACTGTCGGCGACGTCACTGTCCGACGCCCCCTCGATGATCATCACCAGCGCGATGTGGCCGTCGGTTTCGGCCAGGTAGCTGTCACGGATCAACTCTGAAAAAACGTTGGCCACGTTTGGTTCGTTGCGGATTTCCTCTTCAATCTGCGCCCGTGTTACCCCCAGTCGAAACTTGATGTTGACCATGTGTTGTGTGGTCAACGCCGTGCCATCTCTGCCGCGTTCCCGATCGATGGCGGCGTAGTAGCGTACGCGCCCTTCGTTCTCCATGCGGGTGCGCTTGCGGCGCACGGTACGCACGGGTACACCGGTTGTGGTGGCGATGCGATTGTCGGAAGTCCGTGGATTGCGAATCAGGGCTCGAAGGATGGCCCGTTCCTGGCTGTCAAAGTGGTCCATGGCCGTAATTGTACCTTTCAATCAAGAGAATGTCATAATATAGGCCAAGTATAGCGGCCCGAGTAGCCCTTTGTTGTCCATGATATCGGACTCTATAGCAAGAATTGGGATTGACACTGTGTGGTCTCCCGGTATATTATGCAGTTCACTTCTGAAAACCCGATAGTTTGGCCCCCGCCATCGCTTGCACCCGCAAGTGGCACGCATGGCACACGCGGGGGTCTCCCCTGATGGTTCATCCTCCCGGATTCGACGCGGCTCTCCCTCCGTTTTGACCTACTTGACCGGCCAGGACGACCATCTGTATCCGGAGGTTGTACAGGCATGAAGTACCCCGCGGCATTTCCCCCCAAGCAGGGGATGTATGACCCGGCCCACGAGCACGATGCCTGCGGCATCGGCTTCGTCGCCCACATCAAGGGTCAGCGCTCACACGACATCGTACAACAGGCCCTTGATGTCCTGGTCTGCCTGGACCATCGCGGAGCTCGGGGCGCCGAGGAAAACACGGGTGATGGCGCCGGCATCCTCATCCAGATCCCGGATCGTTTTCTGCGTCAGCAGATGGCGGCAGCAGGTGTGGAGCTGCCTGCAGCGGGGTTGTATGGTGTGGGTGCCGCATTTCTGCCTAGAATCCACGAGTCGCACCGGAGTTTCTGCGAGCTCGCCTTTGAAGCGATCGTTCAGGACGAGGGTCTGCGTGTGCTGGGCTGGCGGGATGTGCCCACGGACAACGGCGCCATCGGTATGTGGGCGCGGTCCCACGAGCCCTTCATGCGTCAGATCTTTGTTGGCCGTGGGGAGGATGGCGGCGACGATGTCACCGACGCAGGCATCATGGCCTTCGAGCGCAAGCTCTATGTGATTGGCAAGCGCGCCGCCCACGAGATCCGCCACAGTGACGAAGAAGAAGGGGATGCTTTCTATCTGGCGAGCCTGTCCTGTCGCACGTTGGTCTACAAGGGCATGCTCACACCCGACCAGGTGCAGAGCTACTTTCCCGATCTGAGCGATGAGCGGCTGGATGCATCCATTGCACTGGTGCACTCCCGCTTTTCGACCAACACCTTCCCCAGTTGGGAACGCGCCCACCCGTACCGCTACCTGATTCACAACGGTGAAATCAACACATTGCGGGGCAACGTCAACTGGATGAAGACGCGTGAGCCCATGATCCATTCGGGCGTTTTCGACGAGGATCTCGTCAGCCTGTTTCCGATCATCGAGGAGGATGGCTCGGACTCGGCCATGTTCGACAACTGCCTCGAATTCCTCCATCTCGGTGGACGCTCGTTGCCACACGCATTGATGATGATGATTCCCGAACCGTGGGAGCGTCATGAGAGCATGTCCGACGAGAAACGGGCGTTCTACGAGTTCCATGCCTGCATGATGGAGCCATGGGATGGTCCGGCGTCGGTGGGTTTCACCGATGGCACGGTGGTGGGTGCCACCCTCGACCGCAATGGTCTGCGGCCTTCGCGCTACTACATCACCAAGGACGACCGCGTCATCATGGGCTCCGAGGTCGGCGTATTGCCCGTGGACGCCGACAACGTGTTGCACAAGGGGCGTCTGCAGCCGGGGCGCATGTTCCTGGTCGATACCAGGGCGGGGCGCATCATCGCCGACGACGAACTCAAGCATTCGGTCGCCAACGAGCATCCCTATCGCCAGTGGCTCGACGACAACCTTGTCGACCTGCACGACGTAGCCGACGTGCCCCACGAGTCGATTGTCCGTGACCACGACATAATTCTGCAACATCAACAGGCCTTCGGCTTCACCTTCGAGGACCTGCGGGTGCAATTGGGGCCCATGGCCCGCGACGGCTTGTGGCCAATTGGTTCCATGGGCAACGACGCGCCGCTGGCGGTGCTCTCGGATCGACCGCATCTGCTGTATAACTACTTCAAACAGCTCTTCGCCCAGGTCACCAATCCGCCCATCGACCCGATCCGTGAAGAACTGGTGACGGCAACGGAGACGACCCTGGGGGCCGAGCGCAATCTGCTGGTGCCGGAGCCGGCCAGTTGCCGACAGATCCGCCTGGAAAATCCGGTGCTGACCGATGCTGAACTGGCCAAGTTGAAAAAACTCGACCTGCCCGGATTTCAGGTGCGGGTGCTGCCCATGCTGTTCGCCGCCGCCGGCGGTGAGGTCGGCCTGCGCAGTGCCCTCGATGAGTTGTTCCGGACCGCCGAGGCGGCCATCGACGATGGTGCCAACATCCTGATCCTGTCGGACCATGGGGTGGATGAACAGATGGCGGCGATCCCGGCGCTGCTGGCGTCGGCGGGGCTGCACCATTTCCTCATCCGCAAGGGCAAGAGGGCCCGCACCGGTCTGGTTCTTGAGACGGGTGAGCCCCGCGAGGTGCATCACTTCTGCCTGCTGCTGGGCTACGGCGTGAATGCCATCAATCCGTACATGGTCTACGAGTCGCTCGCAGATATGATCGACGAGAAGATGCTCGTCGATATCGATCTCGAAACGGCAATGGCCAACTACAACAAGGCGGTGCTCAAGGGAGTCGTGAAGGTGATGTCGAAGATGGGCATTTCCACCTTCAAGTCATACCGGGGCGCCCAGATCTTTGAGGCGATCGGCATCAAGACGTCTGTCATCGACGAGTTCTTTACCTGGACAGACTCACGCATCGAAGGCATCGGCCTCGACGTCATCGCCGAAGAGGCGCGTCGCCGGCACGATGCAGCATTCCCTGCCTATGGCACCAATGGCGTCGCCCTGGCCACGGGCGGCGAGTATCAGTGGCGGACCGACGGTGAGCATCACCTGTTCAATCCGAAGACTGTGCATCTGCTGCAGAAGGCAGCACGGACGAACGACTTCGCCACATATAAGCAGTTTGCCGAACTGATCGATGATCAGACCGAAAATGACCGGATGGCGACACTGCGTGGTCTGCTCGAATTCGTCGATCCCGAAGGTGGCGGCGTGCCCCTCGAAGAGGTCGAATCGGTTGAGGCGATCACCCGACGTTTCAAGACGGGCGCCATGTCGTACGGGTCGATCAGCAAAGAGGCGCACGAGGCTCTGGCGGTTGCCATGAATCGCATCGGTGGTCGGTCCAACACCGGCGAAGGGGGCGAAGACCCCCAACGCTACACCCTCGAAGCCAACGGTGATTCGAAGAACTCCGCCATCAAGCAGGTCGCTTCCGGACGCTTCGGTGTGACCAGCAACTACCTGGTCCATGCCAAGGAACTGCAGATCAAGATGGCCCAGGGCGCCAAACCCGGCGAAGGCGGCGAGTTGCCCGGCGGCAAGGTTTATCCCTGGATCGCCAAGGTGCGCCAGTCGACGCCCGGTGTAGGATTGATTTCCCCGCCGCCGCATCACGACATCTATTCGATCGAGGACCTGTCGGAACTGGTCCACGATCTGAAGAATGCCAACAAGGACGCCCGCATCAACGTCAAGCTTGTGTCCGAAGTGGGCGTTGGCACCGTCGCTGCCGGCGTCGCCAAGGGCAAGGCCGACGTTGTCCTCATCAGCGGCCACGACGGGGGCACGGGTGCCTCGCCGCAAACAAGCATCAAGCACGCAGGTCTGCCGTGGGAGCTGGGGCTGGCCGACGCCCATCAGACGCTGGTCCTCAATCATCTGCGTGATCGTATCGTCATCGAAACCGACGGTCAGCTGAAGACCGGTCGGGACGTGGCCATCGCCTGTCTGCTCGGCGCCGAAGAGTTCGGTTTCGCCACTACGGCGCTGGTGTCGATGGGCTGCATCATGATGCGTGTCTGCCACCTCGATACCTGTCCCGTTGGTGTGGCTACACAGAACCCGGAGCTGCGCAAGAGGTTTGCAGGTACGGCTGACAACGTCGTCAACTTCATGCACTTCATCGCCGAGGATCTGCGACTCGTCATGGCCCGTCTCGGCTTTCGCACGATCGACGAGATGGTCGGTCGTACCGATCGTCTGCGGCAGCGCCACACCGACCACTGGAAAGCCAGGGATCTGGACCTGTCACCGTTGCTGCATCGACCGGATGTTGGTGCCGACGTGGGGCTGTATTGCACACAGACACAGGATCACGGCATCGCCGAGTCCCTCGACATGACGACGTTGCTCGAAGTCTGCCGTCCCGCCATCGACCGGGGTGAACCGGTGCGCGGCGAGTTTCCCATTCTCAACACGAATCGCGTCACCGGCACAATTACCGGTAGTGAGATCACCAAACGGTATGGTCCGGACGGATTGCCCGAGGACACGGTGCACCTCAAATTCACCGGCTCCGCCGGACAGAGCTTCGGCGCTTTCATCCCGCCGGGCATGACGCTGGAGCTTGAGGGGGATGCCAATGACCACTTCGGCAAGGGGTTGTCCGGCGGCAAGCTGATTCTCTACAAGCCGGCAGGTTCCACCTTCAGGTCGCGCGACGAGATCATCGTTGGCAATGTCGCCTTCTACGGCGCTACGTCGGGCGAAGCCTACATCCGCGGCAAGGCGGGTGAACGCTTCTGTGTGCGCAACTCCGGGGCGACAGCCGTCGTCGAGAGCGTCGGTGATCACGGCTGCGAGTACATGACCGGAGGCCGTGTCGTTGTTCTCGGGCCCACGGGGCGCAACTTCGCCGCCGGCATGTCGGGAGGTATTGCCTACGTCCTCGATGACTTCGGCGACTTTGCCGGTCAGTGCAACACCGAGATGGTCGATCTCATGCCGTTGAACGAGGATGATCTGGTCGAGGTGCGCCGCCTCATAGAACGCTACGAACGCTACACGAAGTCACCCCTGGGTCGCGAGATCCTCGACCACTGGCCAGAACGCGCCAAGCTCTTTGTGAAGGTATTCCCTCGCGATTACCGGCGGATGCTGGCCTCTATAGAGCGGGCCCGTCAGTCCGGTCTTTCCGGAGATGATGCAGTGATGGATGCCTTCATTGAGAACAGAGACGACGTCGCCAGAGTGGCGGGGCACTGATATGGGAAAGCCCACTGGATTCCTCGAGACCAAACGAGAACTGCCTGCTGACCGTGATCCCGTCGAGCGCCTGCAGGACTTTGATGAGATCCACCTGCATCTGAGCGACGCGACGCTACGTGATCAGGGGGGCCGATGTATGGATTGCGGCGTGCCGTTCTGTCATACGGGCACGACCCTGCCGGTGAACTCGCCATTCGCTTCGGGTTGCCCCATCAACAATCTGATCCCCGAGTGGAACGACCTCGTCTACCGCGGCTTGTGGCGGGAGGCGCTGGACCGCCTGCACAAGACGAACAACTTCCCCGAATTCACCGGCCGCGTCTGCCCGGCACCGTGTGAGGGTTCGTGTGTTCTGGGGATCAACGATCCCGCCGTGACGATCAAGAACATCGAAGTATCGATCATCGACAAAGCCTGGGAAGAGGGCTGGGTTGTAGCGCAACCACCACAACGACGAACCGGCAAGACGGTCGCCGTTGTCGGTTCGGGGCCGGCCGGTATGTGTGCTGCGATGCAATTGAATCGAGCCGGGCACCAGGTTACGGTGTATGAGCGGTCCGATCGCATTGGTGGACTCTTGATGTATGGCATCCCCAACATGAAACTCGACAAGCGCTACATACAACGCCGCGTTGATCAGATGGAGGCGGAGGGCATCAGTTTTGTCACCAATACCGAAATCGGCAAGGACATTCCCGCCCAGACTCTGATCGACAATCATGATGCCGTGGTATTGTGTATCGGTGCTTTGAAGCCACGTGACCTGCCCAAACCCGGTCGTGAACTCAAGGGCATCCACCAGGCGTTGGACTTTCTCCATGCCAACACCAAGTCGCTGCTCGACTCGAATCTGGCGGACGGGAACTACATCTCTGCCAAGGACAAGAATGTGATCGTCCTCGGTGGCGGTGACACGGGCACGGACTGTGTCGGGACGTCTCTGCGGCATGGCTGCAAGAGTCTGTTCCAGTTCGACATCATTCCCGAGCCGCCGATGGAACGGAGCCCCGACAATCCGTGGCCCGAATGGCCCAAGGTGTACAAGCTTGACTATGGCCAGGAAGAGGCCAAAGCTCTGCACGGCGAGGACCCACGCAAGTATCTGCTGAGCACGGTCAACTTCCTCGACGATGGCAACGGCAACGTACGTGGCCTGGTGACGCAGGAAGTGGAGTGGGTGAAATCCGAGGGTGGCCCGCCCTTCCGCGAAGTGCCTGGCACCGAAAAGGAGTGGCCCGCAGAGCTGGTCCTGTTGTCCATGGGCTGGCTGGGCCCGCAGGACACGATTCCGGAAGCGCTGGGTCTGGAACGGGACCAACGCTCGAATGTGAAAGCGGAAGCCGGCAAGTATATGACCAGCATCCCGGGCGTGTTCGCCGCCGGCGATGTGCGCCGTGGCATGAGTCTGGTGGTGTGGGCCTTCAAGGAAGGTCGCGAGGCGGCGCGGGAATGTGATCGCTATCTCATGGGGGCCACGTCCCTGCCCTGAACCATGACTGGATGCTCACGAAGCTCTAGGTAAACCAACGATACGCCCTTGTGAACCAGATGTTCACGAGGGCGTTTTCACAAGCAGGCGGAAAATGGCCAAACTGACCGATGAAGTCTCCAGTTTCAGTGACTCCCAACATTACCTGTTGCTGGACCCTGATCTGAAGAGCCACGCTGAACCGTTGTTGACCCACTGGTGCGATGAAGTGGGTGTCGTGGTCTCGCAAGAGAGTATGACACGGGCGCTGCGTAGCGTGGCCCGACTCGATGTGCCCCTGCCACATCGGCAAAGGTTCCCGGAGTTGTTGCGCGCCTTCCTGGAGTTCCTGCCATCCACCGGGCGGTTTCCCCGCGGCAACGAGTGGGCGGAGCGCCTGGAGGAGATGGAGGCGGGTTACGAGGCAAGCTTTCGTGATGATGGGTCGGTTCGTGGTGCGACGGTACGCAAGGCCGGCAGCGACACAGGCCGCAACGATCCGTGTCCCTGCGGCAGCGGCAAGAAATACAAGAAGTGCTGCATGTCACTGCTGGGGAGCTGAGTCATGACCAATTTGCCAAAGCGTCGGCTCGGCCGTTCGGCGATGACCCCTGCTGCCATCGGTCTTGGCGGTGCCTGGTGGCAGCAGGCAGGCAGACAGGGCACGATTGCCGGCATCCGCACCGCCCTCGATCTGGGCATGGATTTTCTCGATACCTATCCAGGACAGAACGAGGAGATCTGGGGAGAGGTCATCGCCGCCGCCGGTTGTCGTCAGCGGATCTATCTGCAGGCGAAAGTCAGCAGCCATGTGCGCAACGAACGCACCTCAGATCATTCGGCGAAAAAAACCAGAGCCAGCGTCGAGGCGAGCCTGCGGGATCTGCGCACCGACTATCTCGATTGTGTACTGATCCACGGATACGACCAACCCGAGCAACTGGAAGCCGGGGACTTTCTTGATCCGCTGGCGCCGGGCAACGCCCTCGATGAACTGCTGAAAATGAAGGCGGAGGGCCTCGTGCGGCACATCGGTCTGGGGGCGCGCTCAGCCCAGGTGCACCAGCGCGCCATCGCCACAGGTCACATTGAGTTGATCCTCACCTACCTCGAATACAACCTGCTGACGCAGGCGGCGGCGACGGAACTGTTCCCTCTGTGTCGGGCGCAGGATGTGGGGGTGATCCTGGCCAGTCCGCTGGCCATGGGGCTGCTCACAGGCGCACAGCCTGACGCGGAGGATGAGCAGCGCAAGGTGCGCGACCTGGTCGAGCCGAGGGCGCAACGGATGTGGCAGTGGTGTCAGTCAAGGGGTGTCGACATCCGCCATCTGGCGGTACAGTTCTGCCTGGCGGCGCCCGTGGCGGGATTCGTACTGCCTGGTCAGGCGAGTGCAGATGAGGTGCGCACGTCGTACGAGGCTGGTGTGGCGGTTGTCGGGGAGGATGTGTGGCGGGCGTTCGGGGCTGAGTTTGGCATCGATGTGACCGAGTTGATCTGAAGAGCTTCAAGATCACGCAGTTTACCAAATATCTCTCGGATATTGACAAGGTTCAGTGATCTAGGTTAACATCGTAAACAATGAATCGAAGAGATATTCTTTCCCATGCCTGCGAGTTGTACCTGCAGGGCGGCATCGAAGCGGTGTCCATGCGTCGCCTGGCGCGGGAGCTCGGGGTAACGGCCCCGGCCTTGTACAGGCACTATGCCAGTCGCGAGGAAATGCTGCTGGATGTTGTCAGTGAGTCCTACCGCCTGTGCGCCGAACATCTGTCGAAGGCGCTCTCGGGGCGGACGCCCGCCGAACGTTTTGACCTGGCCGGCGAGGGGTATCTCAATTTTGCCCTCGGTCATCCCAAGTTCTATGAAATGATGCATGCGCCGGCCCACACACTGGGCGTGGAAGCATTTCCAGCGGATCTGATGGCGCGAATGGATGGTGTGGGACAGTTCTTCAACGATCGCGTGCGCGAGTGCATCGAGTCCCAACTGCTGCGGCCTCTTGGGGCCCAGGAAATTTCACTGACTCTGTGGGCGCATGCCCACGGGCTGATCTCCATCTACCTGCGGGGCTGCTTGCACATGGACGAAGAGGCATTCAGGCTGGTGTTCCATGAGTCCAACCGGCGCATCATGCACGGCATGGTGACGCCGATGTACGAGTCGACGCGAGAGCATCTGCTGCCGGCCCCGGAGGTTGTCGCATGAGAACACTTCGTCCTGTCAGCCGAGGTCTGGTGATTGTCTGTCTGTGCGCCCTGACTGCAGTCGCCCAGACGATGCCAGCCGTCATACCAGCCGCCACGCCGGCCAATGAGCTGTTGCTGAGTGTCGATGATGTCGTGCGTCTGGCCTTGGAGCGCAGCCGTGATCTGCATGCTGCCGCAGAAGATCTCGCCGAAGCCCGTGCCCAGGCGTCAGAGACGTGGGGTCAGGTCTGGCCACAGGTCAGCGCCTCGGCCAGCTACGTGCGCAATATTTCTCCCGCCGTCTCCTTTGTGCCGGCGCGGGTCTTCGATGCCACCGCCGCCGCGGATGAGTTCATCTCGTTGCAGTTCGGTGCCGACAACAGTTGGCAGAGCGCCATCCGCGTCGAGCAGGCCCTGTTCGACCCGGCCCTGCTGGTCAGCACCAACGCTGCTGAGCGTTTTGAGCGCTTGCAGGTAGAGGTGCTGCGTGGCCGCACTCAGGAGGTTGCTACGCGGGTGCGACTGCTCTGTTACGAACTGTTGCTGCGCGCGCAGGAGGTCCGCCTCACCGAGCGCTCGTTGGAGCGGGTGCGCCAGGCGCTGGCCGAGACCGAAGCACGTTCCCGCGCCGGCATGGCCACAGCATACGATGCCCTGCGTCTGCAGGTGGAGCTGGCCAACCTGCAGCCTGCACAACTGCGTGCCCGCAACGCCGTCGCCGCGGCGCAGCGACAACTGGCGGTGGAACTCGACCTTGAAGCGCCCCGTCGTCTGCGCCTGACCCAGACAGGGGCGTTGACGGATACGCTGCACTTTCCCGCCCTGACGGCGGTTGCCGATTCCACGGAGATCTTCGTGGGTCTGGCCCTGGTGCAGCGCTCCGACATGCGACAATTGGAACAGCTTGTAACGCTGCGCCAGACCCAGGTGCGCCTCGAGCAGGTCGACTACCTGCCCACTGTGTCCCTCTTTGGCAGCTGGGACGTACAGGCGCAGCAGAATGGCAGCCCCGATTTCTTTGGTACCGAGTTGTCCCGCGCGACCAGCAAGTTGGCCGGTGTCAGCCTCAGGCTGCCGCTGTTTACCGGGTTGCAGCGCAATGCACGCGTGCATCAACGCCAGGCCGTGCACCGTCAGGCCAGGACACAGTTACAGCTTGGGCGTGATCAGGCGGCGGCGCAGGTCCGTGATCTGCTCGCGTCGCTGCTGGAGTCCGGCGCCCGCGAGCACGCGCAACGACGAGCCGTGGCCCAGGCGGGGCGAGGGTATGAAATTGCTATGGCCCGCTATCAGAAGGGTGTCGGCAGTCGGTTGGAAATGACCGACGCCGAGATGGCTCTGCGCCAGAGCGAATTCAACCATGCCCACGCCGCACATGATGTGCTGACGACGCGGGCCCGTCTCGACTTTGCTGTGGGCCGAGTCACCCCGGTAGACAACCCTCCGACCCTGGAGGGTCCGCAATGAGCGCGCCGTCCATGAAGGATCTCATCATGTTCTCAGGTTTTCACATGGCCCGCCCCGTCGCCGCTGCGATGGTCCTCTCCCTGGCTCTGCTGATGGCGTGTGGCGAGCAACCCGCCGCTCCGGACGCTCCCCTGCTGCAGGACACGCGTCGTGTCATCAACGTCGAGACCGTGACCCTCCAGACGCAGGAGTTTCAGGATGCCATTCGCCTGACGGGCACGATTGCCGCAGATCGGATGGTAACTGTCGCCGCCGAGGAAGCTGGCACGGTCGCCGAGGTGCTGGTCGACAAGGGTGCCACCGTCGCCGCCGGGCAGGTGCTGCTGCGTCTCGACGATGGTCTGCTGCAGGCCCAGCGCGACGAGGCCCACGCCCACGCCAGGCTGGCGGCTGAATTGTGGGAACGGGTGCGGCGGCTCTACGAAGAGGATGACATCGGCACCGAAAGTGGTTTCCTGGAGGCGCGCTACACCGCCGAGGGAGCCGCGGCGCGCCTGGCGCTCATCGACGAGCGGCTCCAGCGCACGGTGATTCGAGCGCCCTTCGCCGGCGTGCTCGATTCGCGTCTGGTGGAAGTGGGTTCCGTCGTCGCTCCCGGCCAGGCGATCGGCAGCATCGTCGATCTCGAACCGCTGAAAGTGGTCACCGGCGTACCGGAGCGTTACGCCGGTGACGTCAGCATCGGCGCCGCCGCCGGTGTCGGTCTCAGTGATCTTGGCTACGAGGGCACGGCGCAAGTGTCATATGTGGGAGCTCAGGTGCACCCGGCGAACCGCACGTTCCTGGTGGAACTATCGCTGGCGGCTCCGGTCGTTGGTGCCAAGCCGCAGATGGTGGCCGAAGTCGTGCTGCAACGGCGACTGCTTGCCGATGTGGTTGTCGTACCGCGGCAGGCGCTGGTACGCACCGAGGCCGGTTATGCGGCCTACGTTGTCACGGGCTCGGCCAACAGCGCCACGGCCGATGCCCGGGTCGTGACCATGGGACCTTCGGCCCGTGACATGGTGGTGATCACCGACGGGTTGTCCTCAGGAGATCAGTTGATCGTCGTCGGCCAGCAGCAAGTGGCCAACGGTGACCGCGTGCGGATCGTGACCAAATGATGATGGGGCAGGATGACATGCCGACCCCTGGTGCCGGGCGCGCCGGCGGTGATTCATACAAGGAACTGGCAATTACTTCGTGGGCCGTGAACCACGGCACATCGGTGCTGATCATGTTTTTCATCATCACCGTTGCCGGTGTGATGGCCTACCAGACAATTCCGAAGGAATCCTTCCCCGAGATCGAAATCCCGATGATCGCGGTCAATACGATCTACCCGGGCGTGTCACCCAAGGACATGGAGTCGCTCGTCACCCGAGTGCTGGAGCAGGAGCTCAACACCGTACCAGACCTCAAGGAGCTGACATCGACCTCGGTGGAGGGGTACTCGAGCATCGTCGCCGAATTCACCACGGCTGTCAATATGGACGAGGCGCTGCAACGGGTACGGGAAAAGGTTGATCTGGCCAAGCCCGATCTGCCGGAGGATGCCGAAGAGCCGAACATTTACGAGTTCGACTTTCAGGAAGTGCCGATCATGCAGGTCAACCTGTCCGGCGCCTATGGGCTGGTGCGCCTGAAGGAGATCGGGGAAGAGCTCGAGGACCTGCTGGAGCAGATCCCCACCGTGTCGCGTGTCGATCTACGGGGGGGAAGAGAACGCGAAGTGAAGGTCGACGTCTCCCTGTCACGACTGCAGTTCTATGGTGTGTCCCTCGAAGATGTGGTCGACGCCATCCGAGATGAGAACGTCAACATTCCCGGCGGTTCCATCGACGTAGGTGAGATGAAATTTCTTGTGCGCATTGACGGTGAACTGGATGATCCACTGGAGATCCGTGATATCGTTGTCGATACGCGCGACGGCCGCCCCATCCACGTGCGCGATCTTGCTACTGTCGATTTCGGCTTTGCCGATGTCGAAAGTTATGCGCGGCTCGATGGCAGTGTTGTGGTCACCCTGGATGTCGTCAAGCGCTCCGGCGAGAACATTATCGAAACAGCGGACGCCGTGCGCGCCGCCGTGGCGGCCATGCAGCCGCTGTTCCCACCGACCACGGTGGTCAAGATCACCACCGACATGTCACAGGACATTCGCATGATGGTGAGCAGTCTGGAGAACAACATCATCTCCGGCCTGCTGCTCATCGTTGCGGTGCTGCTGTTCTTCCTCGGCGTGCGCAACTCCGCCTTGGTCGGCATCGCCATCCCCACGTCCATGCTGCTAGCGTTTCTGGTGCTTAGCCTCCTCGGCGTGACCATGAACATGGTCGTGCTGTTCTCGTTGATCCTGGCCCTTGGCATGCTGGTGGACAACGCCATCGTGGTCGTGGAAAACACCTATCGCTACGTCGAGGAGGGGTGGGATCGTGCGGCGGCGGCGCGCAAGGCGACGGGCGAGGTTGCCGTGCCCGTCATTGCCGCAACGCTGACGACCCTTGCAGCCTTCGGCCCCCTGTTGTTCTGGCCGGGCATCACCGGTGAATTCATGAGTTACCTGCCGCTGACGTTGATCGTCACGCTGTCGAGTTCGCTGTTTGTTGCCCTCATCATCGTCCCCGTTCTGTGCGCCCGCTACCTGCGACTCGAGGGCGAGGTGTCCAAGCCCATGCCACGGGCGGGCCGCTGGCTGCTGCTGGTTGCCGGTCTCTTGCTGGTGATTCCCATGGCGCTGTCCAACGGCTTCACCACGGCGCTGATGGCGGCGACCGCGCTGATCTGCTGGCTCGCCCATCATTTCTTTCTGGGCCCGCTGGCGCGCCGCTTCCAGACCGGAGGTCTGCCGTGGCTCATGGACGGCTACGAAGTCGCACTGCGATGGGCCCTGGGGCATCGCCTGTTGTCGGTCCTTGGCACGGTTGCCGGCTTCGTCGTCATCGTTGTCCTCTTCGGCAAGTACAACAGTGGCGTCGAGTTCTTTCCTGAGGACATCCCGCCCAAGCAGGTCTGGATCGATGTCGAGACACCTGTGGGCACACGGGTGGAATTCACCAACGACATCATCCGCGTCCTCGAGGCGGAAGTCGTCAATGTTCCGGGCTATGGTGATGCGGAGTCGGGGGTGGCCACAGTGGGGGGTGGTGGCAATACGCTGATGGGCAGCTCCCAGGGGCCCAACTCCGGGCGCCTCATGGTCAGCTTTGTCGACTACCAGGATCGCGAGCAGAATACCAACGAAACCATGGCCCTCATGCAGGAGCGGCTGGGGCTTGGTGTGGCGGGCGCCGAGATCAGTGTCAACAAGCCGCAGGAGGGGCCACCCTCAGGGCCGCCGGTGAACGTCGAGATCGTCGGTAAGGATCCGGAGACTCTGAAAGAGCTGTCCGATCGCGTTGTCTACATCCTGCGCAACTCGGCGGTGAGTACCAGGCTGACAGGTTTGGTGAGTGATCTGGATGAGGCGCGCCCGGAGCTGTCCGTACATGTCGATCGCGAAAGGGCGGCGCTGTACGGACTGTCCACCTCCAAGGTGGCGGGCATGGTCCGTACTGCCGTGCAGGGCACGGAGGCGACGCAGTACCGCACGGGCAACGATGAGTACGATGTGACCGTGCGACTGGCCGAACCATGGCGCAACAACCTGGAGTCCTTGCGGGATCTGACAGTGACCAATGAACCCGGAGACCAGGTGCCGCTGGTGTCCGTCGCCAGTTGGGACGTTGGTGAGGGCCTCGGCTCGATTCGCCGCAAGGATATGGATCGTGTCGCCACGGTCAGCTCGCAGGTCAAGGAAGGGTATCAGAAAAACTCGGTTCTTGTGGAAGTGCAGGAGACGCTGGCGACCTTCATCGCCAAGGAGCTGCCACCGGGATACACCGTGCGGTATACGGGTGAGTCGGAGGATCAGGCGGAGGCCGAGGCGTTTCTGTCGAATGCCTTTCTGGTGGCACTGGGGCTGATCGCCTTCATCCTTGTGACGCAATTCAACTCGGTCGTCAAGCCGGGCATCATCCTGACGTCGGTAATCATGTCCATCGCCGGTGTCTTGCTGGGACTGATGGTGTTCCAGATGCCCTTTGGCGTGATCATGACGGGCGTCGGCATCATTTCGCTGGCCGGGATCGTGGTGAACAACGCCATCATTCTCATCGACTACATCGATACCCTGCGTCAGCGTGATGGGCTGGATCTGCTGGAGGCGCTCGTGCGCGGGGGCCGCACACGCCTGCGACCGGTGCTGCTGACTGCCATCACCACGGCCCTGGGCCTGGTGCCCCTGGCGATCGGGCTCAACTTCGATTTTCTCGGCCTCTACACCGCCCTTGAACCGGACTTGTTCTGGGGCGGCGAGCAGGCGGCGTGGTGGGCGCCGATGGCGATCGCCGTGATTGCGGGGATACTGTTCGCCACGTTCCTGACGTTGGTCCTGGTGCCGGTGCTGTACTCGTTGAGCGAGGACACCATGGCATGGTTGCGGCGGCAGTTTGTTGGTGAGGTCGAGGGCGTGGAGCGGGGATAACCCAACAACACTGGACATCACTGCGTCCACAGTGCATTGTGTTAGACGCATCCTTCGCCGCGCGTAACAGGAGTAGATGATGGGCCTGCCCGGTGGTCTGGTATCGGATTTGGTTGTTGTGGGGAACTCTTCGGACGACCCCTTCGCCATTGACGTGGCTTTCGCGATGGGGCAATCCGAGGATATTGCGGACCTCATCAGCATGAAAATGTTCGCCAACTCCGAATTCTGTCCCCGCTTCATATCCGATGAACAGGACTTCGTCGACATCGGCAGCAAGCTCCACGGCAAGCGGGTCGTCATCGTCAGCACGAGCAATCTGGTGATGAGTCGGCAGAGTCTGGCCATGCGCAATCTGTTCATCGCCCGCGCCGCCAAGGAGAATGGCGCCGCCGCCGTTGTCCTTGTTGAGCCGGATCTCTACTACAGTGCGCAGGACCGCGGCGCCCGACCCGAACTGGGACCTCAGGGCGTCGAACGCAGCGTCCGCGATCTGAAGAAATTTGACGGACAACCCTTCACCGCCAAGCTCTACGCGCAGCTGCTGAAGCTCGCCGGTGTCGATCGTGTGGTGACGGTACACAATCATTCGGACGCAGTGCAGACCATCTTCTCAGACGTCTTCGGAGGCGGCTTCCACAACCTGATCCCCTACGAGATCTACATCCACTATCTGCTCAATTCGAACATTGTCAGCTATGGTGAAGACGGAGAGGGGTTGGCATTGTGTGCGCCCGACAGGGGGGCACAGGACTTCGTTAAGGAGCTCTACGCCAAACTGCATCTGCCCAAAGCCAAGTTTATTCTGCTCAACAAGGAGCGCACCGGGGAGCGGGAACTGGAGATCTCCCTGGATGCCCAGAGCGAGTCCACCTTTGAGCAGCTCGACGGTCATGATATCGTGCTATTCGACGACATGGTGCGTACAGGTTCCACAGTGGTGAAGTCGTGTCAGTTTCTGAAAAAAATCAGTCCGGGCAAGACCGTGTTTGCCGTGACCCACTTTTATGCCAGCGAAGAGGGCCGCGAGAAGATGGCCAATACGTCGATCGACGAGATCCTGGCGCTCAACACCATGCCCACCATTCTCAATCGTGACGTCCAGGGCCGCCTGCGCAAGAAGATGGTGGTGCTCAAGATTGAGAAATGGCTGGCGCGCAATCTGTGTGAGATCCTGCAGGTTGCCACGCCGGAGTTGCCGGGTCTTTATCAGATCGACATGTCATCAAAGAACCGGCGTTTCAAGCGCAAGATCTGGTTCAGCGAAGAACTCCAGGAACTGCGCTGACGCCGGCGAGCCGACGCAAGAAAGATCAGGTCAGCCGCAACAGGTCCAGTGCGTCGCGCTCGATGCAGGCTTGGATCTGTGTTTCCTGCAGGCGCGGCAGCGCGGTGCCATCGAGCATCCTGTTCAGCCCGAGCAGTCCCTCGATCGAAGCGTCGATCGAAGTAAAGGGATAGTCGGTGCCAAAGAGCACCTTGGGCCAGATGCCGTACTCCTGCACCAGCATCAAACTCTGATACAACTGAAACGGCCGGTAATGCAGGGCGGACAAATCTGTGTAGACGTGGGGGTGTTTGCGTGCCACGACCACGGCTTCGCCTTCGTACGGATGACCGATGTGCGCCATGATGATGCGTACGTCCGGGAAGCGGGTGGCGACGGGATCCAGATGCCGGGGTAGTGTGCAGTCGATGGGTGCCTGGGCAACGAAGGTGGTGCCCGTGTGCAGCAACACCGGCAGGGCGTGATCCGTGGCGTACTGCCAGAGGGGATCGAGGCGCTCCTCGTGGGGATAGAAGCCGGCATACATGGATAACAACTTGATGCCTTTCATGCCCAGTTGCTGATGACCCCGCTCCATCTCGGCCTGCCAGCCCGGCTCTGTCGGATCGACGGAGAGGAAGCCGATGAGGCGCTGTGGATCCTGTGCCACGTAGGTGGCAACGTAGTCATCATCCACCCACAGTCCTGAGAGTCTGGCCTTGCCGCCAAAGACGACGACACGATCGGCGCGCTTGCCACCGGTGGCATTGTAGGCATCGAGCGTCACCGTCAGGTCGAGGTCGCCGCCGCCTTTGGCGCGTCGGCCCTGCGCGCGGAAATCATCGGTGAAATGATCAGGGTACTGCCAGGCATGGGTATGGACGTCGATGATCATGGGATGCTCTCGTAGGGCGAGGGGTCTGGCAGGGGATCCAGCAACAGGCTGGGTGGAGGCAGCAGCCAACTGGCCCGCAAGGAGGGCATGACAGTGACCAGGTTGGCACTCTGATTGCCGACGTAGCTGTCGCCGCTGCCGCCAGCACGACCGATGAGCAGGCGATCGGTTGTGTCCGTCTCGTCGGTCAATTCGACAGTGCCCGTCGAACCAAGGCCGTAGCCCTTGTCCCCGGGGTCCACCAGCTGGGCAAAGCGCACGCTGCGCAACCAACTCAGCCACATGTAGACGCTGTTGTTGTCGCAGGTGTCGATGCGGGCATCCTGTTGCAGGACCCAGCGGTAGCGGTCGCGCTCGTCCGCTGGTATAGG
>ERZ890510.663-NODE-663-length-25985-cov-7.375627_pt1 | contig 25985 bp, 25 predicted proteins | sample MGYA00521265_ERZ890510 | MGnify/ENA primary metagenome ERZ890510 (study PRJEB32303, sample SAMEA104408624) | aquatic metagenome | biome: Brackish water; feature: Chemocline; material: water | place: Baltic Sea | collected 2014-10-26T21:54:00 | depth 110 m ... | reverse complement strand
CACCAAGGATTTTGATCGCCTGGAAGAGGGGGATATCCTTGTGACCAAGAATACCTCGGCGGGATTTAATGTGGTGCTGCCCATTATTGGCGCCCTGGTTACCGATCGAGGCGGAATACTCAGTCATGCGGCCATTGTCAGTCGTGAATACGGAATTCCAGGCGTTGTTGCAACCAAGATCGCCACGCAAATTATCAAAGATGGCGCGAGGATCAGGGTAAACGGCGATACGGGGGAAGTAGAAATTTTATAATGGATAGCGCAGCCGACAGACCAGTCAAGGCGGTTCCACTTGCCGCTGCCAGCGAAGACAAGTTCTACGGTGGAAAATGTGTGAGCCTGGGAGTGGCATTGCGCGCCGGTCTGCCAGCGCCTGATGGCTATGCCTTGCCAGTGGCTTTAGTAAGCGCGATTGTCGGCGGAGATGAATCTGCGGCGGCCGAGGTTAAAGCCCTGTTTGAGAAGCTTGCTCCCGCCATGGCGGTTCGCTCCAGTGCCGTTGGAGAAGATTCCGATGATGCCAGTTTCGCGGGTCTGCACCTGAGTGTGTTGAACGTAATGGATGCCGATTCGATGATGGCCGCCATTTGTGCTGTGCATGCTTCCGCGCACACCGCCGAAGCATTGGCTTACCGTCAGAAGATGGGCGTGGCTGGTGAGCCGGCTATTGCGGTGGTCTTGCAACAACAGATCTTGAGCGAAGTAGCGGGAGTGATGTTTACCCAAAACCCCTTGAATGGAGCTTCCGAGCGTTATATTGAAGCGAGCTGGGGTTTGGGTGAGGCCATCGTAGCCGGGCTGGTAGTGCCCGATAGTTTTCGCCTGGCCAATGACGGCGGCATTATTCAGCAGAGTGCCGGTGAAAAAGATATCAAATTAGTCGCCACCGCCGACGGGCTGACTGCCGAAGTGGAAGTCGAGGCGGATAAGATTGAAAGTCTTTGTTTGAATACGCAGCAGTTGCAGCAATTGCATGACCTGGCGGCTAAATGTGAAGCTGTGTATGGAGAAAAAATAGATATCGAGTGGGCATTTCACGGAGGAAGTTTATATTTACTGCAATGCAGGTCTATTACTCGCTAATCGAGGTTGTGCTGCCTAATGAAAGATTTATTCAAGCTAAAAAATAGCAAACAGCTGAAGCAAAAATCAGATCAGCGTCCCGTGTCCAGCAACAAGGATGTGCAGCAATTCCTCTCAAAAGTTGCGGCGATGCCGAAGTCGGCCGGGGATGCGCGGCTGATTTTTTCTCTCGATGCGACGGCCAGTCGACAAGCCACCTGGGACGCGGCGAGTCAGTTGCAAACTGAAATGTTTCTCAGCACTCAGGCCTTAGGCGGGCTAAATGTGCAGCTTTGTTATTTTCGTGGCTTTGCCGAGTTTTTTAGCAGCGCCTGGACCAGCAATGCCGACGATGTGCTGGCTATGATGTCTTCCATCTATTGTCAGGCCGGCGCTACCCAACTACAACGTTTACTGCAGCATGCTATCGATGAAAATGGCAGAAAAAAAATCAAGTGCGTAATTTATATCGGCGATGCGATGGAGGAGAATATCGATATTCTCGCGCAACTCGCGGGTAAGCTTGGATTGTTAAATATTCCACTGTTTATGTTTCAGGAGCGCGGCGACCCGATAGCAAGACAGGCGTTTATGGAATTGAGCCGATTGTCAGGTGGAGCCTATTCCCAATTTGACAGCGCCAGCGCCGAGCAATTGAAAGAGCTATTAAAAGCGGTGGCAATCTATGCCGCAGGCGGTTTAAAAGCACTGCGGGATTTCAGTAAAAAATCCAGTCGATCAGTAAAATTGCTGGAACAACAATTAAAATCATAGCTCGTCAAACAGAACTCATCAAACAGAGCTTCACGTTGATTTGGCTACATAAGCTTTAAACAAACAGGTAAACAAGCCGCATGATATTTCGCTTACTGGCACTGATCCTATTGCCCCTAATGGCTTATTACTTTGCCCGCTCGACGAGCCAGCGTTTTTCTTTAAACCCTCGACAGAAGCAACTGTTGTTCTTCCTCATTGTTGCGCTGTTGCTTATCGGTGTATTAATTGCGCTGGGCAGGCTGCCGGTACAATTTATTCTGGCGCCAATCGGTGTTGGAATCACCTTTCTTTTAAGAATGTTGCCCACCTTGCTGCGCTTGTTGCCGATGTGGCAAATGTTTAAGGGCCGGACCGCCTCAGGCAGAGCGAAAGCCACGAATCAGGTTTCAACTATTCGAACCGAATTTCTGGCGATGGAATTGCAGCATAATGACGGTGCTATGGACGGCGTGGTGTTGAAAGGGAGCTATGGGCAAAGGCGCCTGTCGACACTTGCCTTGAATGAACTGATGGCGCTGTATGCAGAATGTCGCGCCGATGCCGATTCGAGCCAGGTGCTGGAGGCCTATATCGATCACGCCTTTCCTGATTGGAGAGAGCAGACAGACAATGCCCGGCAGCAAGGCGATGAAATTCAAATCGCCGATGAATCGGTGATGACTCGCGCGCTTGCTCTGGAGATTTTGGGTTTAGACGAATCGGCGAGTGCAGAACAGATTAGCAAAGCGCATCGCACCTTGATGCAAAAAATGCACCCGGACCGAGGCGGCACCGACTATCTGGCAAAGAAGATTAATATCGCCAAAGACTTTTTGATGAAAGAAGGCAAAGGCTAGTTTTAACCGGCTTGCTTCTTGTCGAGAAATGCTTGCACGATGGCTTGCGCTTCAGGTGTCTGTAATAATCTTGAGAATTCCTGCAATTCCAATTCAATGGTATCGGGTACGATATCTTTCAGGCCGCGCTTCATGAGTTGTTTGCTGGTTTGCACCGCCTCGGGCGGCAGGCTGGCCAGTTCCTGTGCTTTGTCGCTCGCATACTGCAGATATTGATCCTGGGGTAAAACTTCGTTAACGATGCCGTACTCGCAAGCCTTTCTTGCGCTGAAGCGATCGCCTAACAATATCAACTCGGCGGCGCGAAGGTAGCCGATCTGTTTTGGCAACAGATAGCTAGAGCCAGCCTCGGGGCACAGCCCTAATCGGGTGAAGGGCAGTTGCAGATAGCAATTGTCGGAGGCGTAAACTAAATCGCAGTGAAATAGCAGCGTGGTGCCAATGCCGATTGCCAGACCGCTTACTGCGGCGACGATTGGTTTGCGCGCATCATGCAGCGCATGCATAAAATAAACCGAAGGCCTGTCGGCAGTTGTGCTGCCGTCTCCGACAAAGCCATTTACATCGTTACCGCTGGTGAAGCAGTCATCGACACCACGGATTAGCGTGGCGTTAATGGCCGCTGATTCATCCGCTAATTTCAGGCCATCTGCCAGCGCTCGATACATGCCAGGAAGCAGCGCATTCTTTTTCTCTGGCCGATTAATCTGCATGACAAGCACCTTGCCCTCTACACGGTATAAAACGTTTGGATGCGGGGACTCGATCATGGCTGTTTCCGTAAGCTTGATGAATATCAAGGGCTTATATTAGTGGATATGGCAGCTAAAGTAGAGTAATAATGAGCCTCAATTTTGCCCAGACTCCAATTTACTGTTGTTAATTTTATAGTTCTAAATTCCTATGACTGCCTATTCAAGATTCGCTGAAATTATAAAGTCAGCCACCCTGATTGAACAAAAAGAACAGAAGGCCGTTGTCTTGTCGTTCTTGCTGATATTTGTGTTAATGGCGGCGTACTACATGTTGCGCCCCGTGCGCGATGCGATGGCGAGCGACTGGAGTAACACAGAAATAAGCATATTGTGGAATATTCAATTTGTCCTTAGTCTAAGTTTTGTTGCTCTGTATGGAATTGCTGTTGCAGTTTTCAAATTTAGATATCTGGTACCCGCGGTTTATGGCTTTTTTGCGCTAAGTTTTGTCAGCTTTCATTTCGCTTCTTCTTTGGTCGTGGATCCGCTATTGCTGGATAAAGGTTTCTATCTTTGGGTCAGTCTCTTCAGTTTGTTTCATGTGTCTGTGTTCTGGAGTTTGATGGCGGACTTATTTGACAAGGAGCAGTCAAAAAGATTGTTCGCCTTCATCTATATGGGTGCGAGTGCTGGCGCCATAGTCGGGCCTGCCGTTGCGGCCGTTGCGGCAGAATCGATGGGGTCTGAATCATTAATGCTGTCAGCCGCCTGTCTGATGCTTATTCCACTTCCGATTGTTTTTTATCTACAGTATTTGAAATCGGCGGAATTGCACAATGATCTGCTGGCAGTCGATCTTTCCGAGGCAAGAATAGGCGGCAATCCTCTTGCGGGTTTCAAGCAATTTATTAGCAGCCCCTATCTGCTGGGAATCGCTGCATTTATTCTGCTGTACACAGCGATTAGTTCGTTCGCTTATTTTGAACAAACAAATCTATTGCGTGGCTATGATCGAGATCAGCGAACAGAAATACTGGCGCTGTTGGCACTGGTGGTAAACCTGTTAACTTTTTTGCTGGGTTTCTTTGCCACCTCCAGGCTGACAACGCGCCTGGGTATGCCACTCACGCTGGCGCTGGTTCCTGCCTTCATGTGTGTGGCCTTGTTGGTTCTTGCATTCGCACCGATGCTGACTGTGTTGATCGCGCTGCAGCTTGCAAGACAAGCTGGCAATTACGGGATCACCCGACCCGCGCGGGAGATGTTATTTACCTCTGTTTCTCGTGAGAGTCGATTCAAGGCGAAGCCGGTAATCGATGTAGCAATTTATCGTGGCGGAGATGCTCTTTGGGGCTCCGCATTCGCCTTGCTCACCGATGGCCTGGGCCTGGGTATGGCGGTCATGGCAGCAATTGGTGCTGGCATCGCCGCATTGTGGGCTGCTACGGGGGCGACGCTGGGCTCTGCTTTCGATCGCCGCACTGACTCTGAGCCCGCCACTGAACCCACCACTAAATCAGCAGCAAGTGCCAGCGCCGCCGAAGCATCGCTAAACTAGTTCGCTTTCCATTGCTGGCTTTCAGCGCACTTGCAGAATTTATCTAATCGATAAAACGCGATCAATTCGCCCGCTATAAAGTGATAGACTAGCTCTGTTTACAATGCCGTTTACTGAACTCGCAGGACATGAAGCGGGTGCTTGTTGCAGTGACCGTTGCCAGCAGGGATGCTGGCGTCGAGCCCCCATGGATGGGTTCACGGCGTGTCACAGCAACAAGCACCCGCTTCATGTCTGTACCGAGTAAGCTCACTAAGCGCTTTCAATTGAAGGCCCTGGAGCGTAAATATTTAAAGCTCAGTGATCAGCCTTGTTGTGTTTAATAAATTCCTTTGAGGTTCGCCGGACATGACTTTAATCCGCAACGAAGATGTTATCCAAAGTGTTGCCGACGCCTTGCAATACATTTCCTATTACCACCCGCTTGATTTTATCAAAGCCGTGCACGAGGCTTATCTGAAAGAACAATCAGAAGCTGCTAAAGATGCGATGGCGCAAATTCTTATCAATTCGCGTATGTGCGCCGAAGGCAAGCGGCCAATCTGTCAGGACACGGGTATTGTCACCGTTTTTCTAAAGATAGGGATGGACGTGCAGTGGCAGGGGGATATGACGCCGGCTGACATGGTCAACGAGGGTGTGCGCCGTGCCTACCTTAATCCGGATAATGTGCTGAGGGCATCGATTTTGAATGACCCGGCTGGAGCCAGGACAAATACCAAAGATAATACTCCGGCGGTGATTCACACAGAGATTGTGCCCGGCAACAAAATTGAAGTGAAGTTGGCAGCGAAAGGCGGCGGATCGGAAAATAAAGCCAAACTGGTGATGCTGAATCCCAGTGACAGCATAGTGGATTGGGTTGAACGAACCTTACCGACAATGGGGGCCGGCTGGTGTCCTCCGGGAATACTGGGGATAGGCATTGGCGGAACCGCCGAGAAGGCCGCCTTGCTTGCCAAAGAGTCCTTGATGGATCCTATCGATATTCATCAATTGCGTGCGCGCGGACCGGCAAACAGAGTAGAGGAACTGCGGCTGGAAATTATGCATCGAGCCAATGCCCTCGGAATTGGTGCCCAGGGCCTGGGCGGACTCACCACGGTGATGGATGTGAAAATAATGGACTATCCAACCCATGCCGCGTCGTTGCCGGTGGCGATGATCCCCAATTGTGCCGCCACCCGCCATGCGCATTTTACCCTCGATGGCAGTGGCGCCGTTGCGCTTACCCCGCCGAGTCTGGATGAATGGCCAGAGATAAGCTGGGATGTAGGCCCCAGAGCCCGAAGAGTAAACTTGAACACGGTGACAGCGGATGAGATTGCCAGCTGGCAACCGGGAGAGATTCTGCTGCTCTCTGGAACCCTGTTAACCGGCAGAGATGCCGCCCATAAACGCTTGTTAACGATGCTGGAGAAGGGCGAAGGCCTGCCGGCCGGCGTCGATTTTAAAAATAAATTTATCTATTACGTAGGCCCGGTCGATCCGGTGCGGGATGAGGTGATAGGGCCGGCGGGTCCTACTACTGCCACGCGCATGGATAAGTTCACCGAGGACTTGCTGGCGCAGACAGGCCTGATTGGAATGATTGGCAAGGCGGAGCGTGGCCAGCTCGGTATCGACGCGATTAAGAAACACAAGGCGGTTTATCTGATGGCGGTTGGCGGGGCGGCCTATCTGGTGTCGAAGGCGATACGCAAGGCGAAGATTGTGGCCTTTGAAGATCTCGGCATGGAAGCAATTCATGAATTTGAAGTCGAGGAAATGCCGGTAACCGTTGCTGTCGATGTTAATGGCGTTTCTGTCCACCAGACCGGGCCGGCCATCTGGAAGCAGCGGATGGCGGAAGAGCACTCCATCGAAGTCACTTAAACAGTTACTTAAACAGTTACTTAAACAGTGACCTGAGAAGGGTTTGAGTGCCTAATCGTCGCACATATCCTGGTAACGGTTATCGACTTCCAGGGATATTTGCGGAGCAATGCCCGCGACGGCAATGTGATCCTTGTTGATCTGTATTGAGTCGCCACCCAACACATTGTGATCGAAGCGATAGATGGTGCGATTCTCACCTTCGATGGCGGAAGTATCATAAGCCGCGGCCGCTTCCTGCACCGTTTCGTTGCGTGCCTTATACTGGCTGAGGGCTTGCGCGCCGTGTCGTTTTGACAGCATTTTCTCAACGATGTGCGGGCCGAGTACCGAGGCGCTGGCGTTATTTCCGCCGAACCCCTTCGAATTGATAATCACCGCATCCATGCCACGATTGCCGACTTCCTTGTGCCGTAACAGGAAGTCTAACTTTTGCTGATGCACGTCATCGGCGATTTCATCGACGGTCAGAATGCCTGGGATTACGCCGTCTGACCAAACCCCGAGACTGGCGGCGAGTTGATCGCCGGCGGAGGAAGCCAGTGAATGACCCACATAAGATTTGATCGCGGCGATGGGCCAGTCGCGAATAGAAAATGCTTCGGCAACATGGTTAAGGATGTGGGATTCCGTTTGCCGGTTCTGTAATGTGCCGGTGCCATGAGATTGAACGAAGCTGCGCTGTTGCAAGCCCTGTTCACCGATAATGTTTCGGGTGGCGGCGGCCGCCTTGGCCATCGAGATATAATTGCCGAGGCCTGGGCTGGCAATTGATTTCTTGAATCCATCGGCGTTGATAAATACTTCATTGATGCCGGCGTAGATATTGGCTCCCATCTCCATTGCCAATTCATCATCAAACAGCACAATACACTGAGCCGACTCGGCCAGCGTAAATCCTGCGTTATAGCCGAATGGTCTGCAGGCGCGTCGGTAATCAGGGATCTGCCCGGACTTGAGATTGTCGAGTTCGATTAAGGAAGCGTCGTCGGCGAGGGCTCCCATGGTGGCAAAGCCATCAAATACTTCCGGCACCAAGGGCGCCTCGCTGGTTCCTACAATCACTACCCGGTGAGTGCCGGATTGTATATCGCGAATGCCTTGTCTCAAGTTATAAAGAAATGTGGCGCAGGCGGCGACACTGGTGCCCGTTGTCCCCAAATTGCCCAGCAGATAGGCATTGATAAAATCCGCCGGCATTTCCGCGTAGCCCAGAGGCAATTGTTTCGAGGTCACTTTTTTGCCCAGTAATCTAGCCTGCAACATGCCGCCATAGCCGTTGTAGTCTAATTGACTCATGCCGCTACCGGCATACACGCTGATCTGGTCCGGGGCTACCTTCTGCTTGACGGTTTCCCAGTCGATGCCGAGTGAATTGATGGCATCGGAAGCCGCATAAACAGTCAGCTGCAGGCCGCGAGGATGATTTCGCGCCGGATACAGAGCCGCTGGATCAAATCCGCTGGGTAACTGACCGGCACTGTTAACTGCCGCCTGGCGAGTGCACTTGAACATCACCTCGAAACTGTCCGTGACAGTGACGCTTACCTTGGCTTTTTTGTCGGAACTGTATTCAGTGACAGACCATCCAGGAGGCAGAGGAGAGGGCAAATCTTTCCGCCGAAGTTCAAACTGCAGAGCGTGGTCTGCGGCAGGCGTCAGCTTTGCCCGTTTGTGGAAAAGTAATTCGGCGGGGTTGAATAAGTTTTGTTCCAGCTGGCGAATTAGTGAACTCTGTTCCAGAGAATCTGAAATTTGACGGATATGGCTATCGAGATTAACCGAGTCACCATCCGCGTTCTTCCATTCACCATTGTGTTTGCTTAACTGTCCGGTGAGTGCGGCAAGACTGGCGTAGGTTTGCTGAGCCAGATGGGCAGGGAGGGTATCGAGCACCATTCGCCGGTAGGCATGATGACCAGAACTGCGTCCTGCTGCGTTAATGCCACCAAATCCTGTTACTACCGGTAGTCTTGCCATAATGTGCTTGTCTTCTCTCTCGCTGTGAAACTGATGGGCTTGAAGTGGATAGGACTATAGCCAAAAAGCACGTAATGAGGGAAGGCATAATAGACAGTAAATATGGCATATTAGCCATAACGCAGGATTTTCTCCTTGTCGCCAGTCCTGGGCGCGGTTAAATTCTGGCTGGCCTGGGCGCTTGCATAATTGCCTGAGCCCACATAGGATTGCCCGATATTCAACAATAATAGTGATACGCAGGAGGTTCCATGAAGTTCAGGCAATCGGTAACGGCAATTATGTTAATTTCAGCAATGAGTTTTGCAGCCTCGGTGCTGGCGCAAGCGGATAGATTTGCCAACGTTAGCATTGAGACCGTTCCAGTCAGGGGCAAGATCTCCATGCTAATGGGTTCCGGTGGCAATATCGGCGTGTCGGCCGGCGAAGATGGCGTGTTGATTATCGATGATCAATATGCCCCCTTGGCAGCCAAGATAAAGGCGGCGTTAGCCGAGTTGGGTTCTGATACTCCCAAATTTCTGTTGAATACACATTTTCACGGTGACCACACGGGCGGCAATGCAGATTTTGGTGGAGCCAGTATTATCGTGGCACACGAGAATGTTCGCGGGCGTCTGCTTGGTGAAAATTCTCCAGCCTCTGCCCTCCCGGTAATCACTTTCGATGACGATGTGACCGTCCATTTTAATGGCGAGGACATTACCCTGATCTATATGCCGAATGGACATACTGATACGGACAGTGTGGTGATGTTTTCCGAATCCAATGTAATACATATGGGGGATCACTTCTTTAATGGTGGCTTTCCTTTTATCGATCTGGGCAACGGTGGTACCGTACAGGGATACATCCACAACCTGGAGAAGGCTTTATCCTGGATTGGAGAAGATACGGCGGTAATTCCTGGCCATGGTCCGCTAGGCACGAAAGCGGAATTGCTGAGTTTTTACAATGTTGTTAAAGACACCTCTATTGCGATTAGAGTGATGAAGTCACAGCAGAAAAGTAAAGAAGAGATTGTTGCCGCGGGCCTGGGCGCTGAGTATGCATCCTGGGGAACGGGCTTCATCAATGAACAAAGTTGGATTGAGACGGTGTTCGACAGTTACCCAAGGTAGTGACCCAAGCAAGATAGTGTGGCCCGGCAATAGTCAGAAAAGTATTCTGTCAGGCAAACCAATAGTCACAGTCAGAATGACTGAGGAATCGGAGTAATAGCGCGCTGATGCAAATCAGCGGGCTCAGGCAACGCTTGAATAAATCAGACGAATTTCATCTCCAGCTGCGGCCATTGCACGCGGCCCTCGGCATCTCTGAAGATTATGCCAGCCAGTGTAAGCTGCCTCTGTGCCCGGAGCCCGACAGTTTGGTGGACACTGAACTGGATTTCTATCAGCGTCCGCAAAAACTCACCCAGGCCGCATTCGATGCCTGGACAGCCATGAAAACCGCGGCAACTGAGCAGGGCTTTTCACTGTTCCTGATCTCGGCATTTCGTGGTCTGCAATACCAGCACGACCTTATCGCCCGAAAACTACAGAATGGACAGACTATCGAACAGATACTTGTCGTCAATGCCGCTCCTGGATTCAGTCAGCACCATACGGGATGCGCGGTAGATGTTGGTACTTTGGGATGCGATGCCCTTACCATCGAGTTCGAAAATACCGGGGTATTTCAATGGCTTAAAGAGAATGCGGGGAGCTTTGATTTTTACATGAGCTACCCCCGCAATAATGCTTACGGGATCGATTATGAGCCCTGGCATTGGTGCTTTCAGCGACCGAGCCAGTAGCTTTAGACAAACGCTTTTGAAAGAGGTAATCTACAACTTGTACTAGAAAGGAGAGGGGATGTTAGAAAATAATCATCCGGTACTCGTTAGACAGGGGGTCCTGAATACGTGCCTGTTTAGTGTCCCGACTCAAATTCAATTTTCTTCCCGTTGTTATGCGTTCAGCGAAACAGCCGCCAGCTGTTTAAATCACTTTAGTTTAAAATCATGGGTTCATATTGTCCGCAATAGGGTTCTTGCTGTCTGCGTCGGTGGCGCAAGAAATTTACTCTGCAATTGGGATTGAGAGAAGAATTAGAAGTTATTAATTGATCAAGAACAAATCATTATTGTTTAGAGGAGGTAAGAATAGACGAAGGCTGAATATGTAATTCATAAATTGAAGAAATCAGGAGGTAGTACTTTATGACTAATGCATTCCAAGTTGTATTTCACAATATTGACCAAACAGATGCCATTAACGAGGCAGTGCGGAAACGAATCGACAAGCTGGAGCGTTTTTGTGATCAGATTATCACCGGTCGCGTTGTGCTGGATTCGCCGCACAACAATCATCACAAAGGCAAGGTATATTCAGTCGGAGTGGAAATTCATACTCCCAATCTGGAAGTCCGTGTCAATCAAGATCAACACGATAACCACGCCCACGAAGATCTGTATGTCGCAATCAGAGACGCATTCAATGTTGCCGAAAGGCAACTTCGCTCGGTTGATAAAAATCATCGAGCCGCACCGCTACCACTGGAAGCGGAAATGGGCGAGTTGGAGGAAGACACTCTGCTAGAGACAATGGATGCGAGCGATGACGAGGCTGCAGCGTAGCGGATGAGTGATATGAGGATGGAAGAGGCTGACGAGGTCGATAGGCAAGGGCAACTGGAAATTGAAGCGGCGACTTTTAGGCGCTTGTTAGTGCATTTGGATGAGCATAAGCAGGTGCAGAATATCGATCTGATGAATCTGGCCAGCTTTTGTCGTAACTGTCTGTCGAAATGGTATACCGCTGAAGCCAAGACGCGGGGCCTGGAGATGGACTACGAGAATGCCAGAGAGATTGTCTATGGTATGCCTTATTCAGAATGGAAATCCAAATATCAATCGGAGGCTACCGCTGAACAGCTACAAAAATTCAAGCAGCATTCTGACTAGGTATTAGCTGTTGCTGGATTTTTTTTCCCATTTCTGCCTTGCCGTCAGCTGACGGCGGCGAGAGCAGAAGGATCTGCAGGCAGCAGGTGATTCGCTCATTGAATTAACTGCTGCGTGTTTTCCGCCAGAAATAATTTATTCCGAACCAGGCCGCGATATTCATTTGGCGTGACTTTGTTCAGCTTTTTGAATAGGCCGGTGAAGTAACTGGCATCCTGATAACCAACCATATCGGCAACTTCGGAAATCGCCAGATTACTTTGTTTTAACAATTCCTTGGCATGATCGATGCGCAATGCCTGTAGATATTGCAGGGGCGTGGTGTTGGTCGCCAGCTTAAATCGACGATTCAGTGAGCGCACACTGAGTTGAAAGCGGGAAGCGAGTTCGGCAATCTGTATCTGTCTTTGAAAATTGTCATACAGCCACTCCTGTACCTTGATGATATCCTCGTCATGATGGCTTCTGTTCTGATCCTTGCTCAACAATAACGACTCATAGGAGCGCTTCAACTCATGCGTAAACTGACGTGAGATTTCGTTGGCTATAGATTCTCCGTAGAGCTGTTGCACAAAATGCAACATGATGTCTCGAACCGCGTTGACACTTCCTGTACAAAATAGATTGTCGGCGCTGGTGATGAAACGTTTGCGTTGTAATTTGACCCGCGGATACTGGCGTTGGAATTCGTCGAAGAAACGCCAATGGGTGGTAGCTACTTTTCCATCCAGCAGGCCTGCCTCTGCAAGCAAGAAACTTCCCGTGACGGTCGAGCAGATAATGCTACCGTTCTGATGTTGTGTCTTCAGCCATTGCTGCATGGCGGTTAATTGCTTGACCGATGCGCGGGGGTTTCCCCAAACTCCCGGCACAAAAATCAAGTCGCTGTGAGTGATATCCGACAATTCTTTCTCGCACTGAATGTTCAGGCCACCGCTGAGGCGAATAGACTTGTCAGAAATCCCTGATACCAATTCAATTTTGACCAGCTTTTCTCTTTGTCTTCGGGCTCTGGCAACATCATTCGCGGCGCTCAGCATTTCGAGGGGAATGGTAATAGTAGAGCCAAGGGCTCTGGGGACGGCAATAATCGTTACCTGCTTCATCTTGAGGAAGCGGGATTAATAATCGATAGCCAGCACATAGAATTGCCTTAAGCCCTCGGGTGAATTGATTTCTATTTCACTGCCGACCTGTTTGCCCAGCAGGGCGCGCCCCAGAGGCGCATCGATACTAATATAGCCAAGTTGTGGGTCCAATTCATCGGGACCAACCAGCCGGTAACGAAACGATGACGCTTTGTCATCTTCGAGCGTGACATAAGCACCAAAATAGATTTTGCTTCTGTCGGCAGGAGGCGCTGAAACCACCGTCATTTCTTCAAGCCGTTTGCCCAGAAATCTGACTCGGCTATCAATTTCGCGTAGTCTTTTTTTGCCATAGATATATTCAGCATTTTCTGAGCGATCGCCTAGAGCCGCCGCTTCGGAAACAGATTGAGTCACTATCGGTCTCTCTACCTTCCACAGCCGATGCAATTCAGCCTTCAGGGTTTTCTCACCTTCTGCGGTGATGTATTTTGAACCGGGTTTCTGTGGCGGGCGGTATCTGCTCATGGGGTTTTATCAGGATAAGGTAACATTGTTTAAGCTTCCCGTTCGAGGCCAAGTATTAATTGATTTTCGTCTTTCGAAGTTTCATCCTCGGTTTGCTTTGGCATCAATCTTACGCCCATGCCCAGCAGTCTCACCGGCCTGTCGCCGCGCGCAAAGCCCTGTTGGCAAAGATTTTTAAAGTTTTCCGGGGCAGTTGTTGCAGAAAGCATTTCCACTGTCGTGTGAACAAAATCATGGAATTTAATTTTGATGAATTGTTTGTGGATTTGATAGTCATCATCCAGTTTTTCCAGCCTCTTCGCCAGCCTTAAATTGAGATCGGGTAATTCGTCAAGACAATGGGCTAAGCAGAGCAAGTCTACTGCGTAAGTGTTCTCCACGCTTACCGATTTCCTAATCCGCTGCGTTTGTACCGGGCGATTATCAATGCCCAGACTCAAGTCATGCAGACGATCACCAAAGCTGCCAAAGTAGTCGCGTAATTTTTCGACGCTCAGTTGTCTGAGATCGTTGCAGTTCTCTATACCCAGCCGTTTCATCTTGCTGGCGGTGACTTTACCGACCCCGTGGAGTTTTTTTACTGGTAGTTTGGCTACAAATTCTTCAACTTGCTCGGGGGTGATGACAAATTGGCCGTCAGGCTTATTCCAGTCACTGGCAATCTTTGCCAGAAATTTGTTGGGAGCAATGCCCGCTGAGATAGTTATCCCCACTTTGTCATGCACTTCGCTACGAATGGCTTCGGCAATTCGGGTGGCGCTACCCTGATATTGATTTGAGAGGCTGACGTCGAGAAAGGCCTCGTCCAGTGATAAGGGTTCGATAATGTCCGTGTAATTTTGAAATACGGCATGAATCAGATTTGATGCCTGACGATATTTTTCCATATCGGGACGAATGATGATCAGATCTGGGCAGCGTTTGCGCGCCGTAGCGGAGGCCATGGCAGAATGGATGCCGAATTTCCTGGCGGCGTAATTGCAAGTGGCGACCACTCCGCGGCGATCTGGCGATCCCCCAACGGCAATAGGCTTGTCTGCCAGATCAGGATTGTCGCGCATTTCTATGGAGGCATAGAAACAATCGCAGTCGCAATGAATTATTTTGCGTGGCAGGCTCATTCCACTTTAAGTCTTGGCAAATACGAATTTGCACATCAGAGTTGGCTCTACTGCCAAAACTACAACAGGTCTCGCCACAAGTAAATGTGTTGAGACCTGATCCTGGTTTGTGCTGTGATTAAGTGTTGTTTTTTTCAAATTCTTGCATGAAATCTACAAGAGCCTGGCAGCCTTCTCTCGGCATGGCATTATAAATGGAAGCTCTGATGCCTCCCACATTGCGATGCCCTTTTAGAGCATATAGACCGTGGGCAAGTGCCTGGGAAAGAAACTCATCCAGCAGATCGGGATTGGTCAGATTAAACGTCACGTTCATTGCTGAGCGATGGTCTATGTGAGCCGTTCCCTGATAGAAAGGGGAGTTGTCTATTGCCGCATACAGCAGCGCCGCCTTGCTCTCATTCTGTGCCTCGATCGCATCCAGTCCGCCCTGATCGCGCAGCCATTCCAATACCAGCTTCATCATATAGATCGCGAAGGTATTATTGGTATTCGCCAGAGAATGTTGATCCGCATAGGTTTTGTAATTCAACAAGCTAGGTGTTTCTGGAAGTGCATGACCGAGCAGGTCGTCGCGAATAATCACGCAAGCCAGACCGGCTGGCCCCAGGTTTTTTTGTAAGCCTGCGAATATGATGCCGAACTTGGAAATATCTATTTTTCGAGATAGCAGTTCAGAGGTCATATCAGCCACCAGAGGAATCTCGCCGGTATCCGGGAATTGCTGCCAGCGAGTGCCGTAAATAGTGTTGTTGCTGGTGATGTGTACATAGGAAGTATCTGCATCCAATGCCGCCGCATCAAAAGCCGGAATACAGTTGTAGTTAGTTGCTTCGCTGCTGGCGAGGGTGGTGATATTGCCGTAGCGGGCGGCTTCCTTGGCGGCGAGCTTGGCAAAATTTCCTGATTCAACATAGGCTGCTTTTCTCGCGGGCAGCCGATTGATTAGATTCAATGGTACGGCAGAGAACTGCATCTGCGCACCGCCGTGTACATACAAAATTTTGTAGTTCTCGGGAATGCTTGCCAGCTCGGTTAAGAGTGCGTCGGCTTCATTGATAATTGCATCAAACTCTTTAGAGCGATGGCTGATTTCAATTACCGAAGCCCCCATGTTGTTGTAATCGAGGAATTCTTGTTGTGCCTTTTCCATTACAGCTGTAGGCAACATGGCAGGCCCGGCGCCAAAATTAAAAATTCGTGTCATTGTTTCATTCCTGTATTATTTGCATTTCTGCTACTTGCAGTTGCAGTAGTTAAATTCTCAGCCTGTTAATTCACAGCCCCGTAATTCGCCGCGTATAAACTCACAACAGCGTGACTTTGATGACATTTTCGATGCCCGCAATAGCGGACAGTGCATCCCCGGATGGGGTCGCTTCCAGATCGATCAGGGTGTACGCAATATCTCCTCTACTCTTGTTGAGCATATCGATTACATTGATATTTTGGTCCGCCAGTACCGAAAGGATTTGACCAAGCATTTTCGGAACATTCTTATTACAAATCGCCAGGCGAGTACCTTCGCTGCTATTGCTGGAGCGATCTAAAAACAGATTGGGAAAGTTAACGGAATTTTTAATATTTCCGTTAGCAAGAAAATCCATTAATTGGTCGGCCGCCATAATGGCGCAATTCTCTTCTGCTTCATCGGTGCTGGCGCCGATGTGAGGCATGGAAATCACATCGTCTCGACCCATGTGCTCGGGGCGGGGGAAATCGCTGACATATTTTTTCAGCTTGCCGGATTCCAGGGCGGCTAATAAGGCCTGTGAATCTACAATTTCATCGCGGGCAAAGTTGAGTAAACAGGTCCCTTCTCCCATTGCCGCAAACAATTCTTTATTGATCAGACCGCGAGTCGAATCGAGAACCGGCAAATGCAGTGAGATAAAATCGGCACTGGCTACCAGGGACGTAATATTCTCTTTACGCTCAACCTGGCTGGGAAGGCGCCATGCCGCTTCCACTGACAGGGCGGGGTCATATCCCAGTACTTTCATGCCAAGACTAATTGCCATTTCCGCAACCATCGAGCCTATTGCGCCAAGACCAATGACTCCCAACGTTTTGCCGGCTATTTCACTGCCCTTGAATTTTTTCTTCTCCGTTTCCATTAATTTTGACAGCTCGGCAAAATCAGAAATTTCGGTCTGCGTGCTGGCGAAGTTAATGCCTGGGATAATGCCTCGGGAGGCCAATAACATTCCACATAATACCAGCTCTTTTACCGCGTTGGCATTCGCGCCCGGGGTATTAAATACCACAACACCCTGTTCGGTGCAGGCTCCAACGGGTACATTATTGGTGCCAGCCCCCGCTCGCGCCACGGCTTTCAGACTCTGATTAATAACGCCGGCGTCCAGTTTGTGGCTGCGCAGCAGTATGGCATCAGCATCCGCCACTTCGGCTCCGATTTGGTACTGCGGCTTAGGGAATCTCTCCAGGCCTCGTTCCGAGATTTGATCGAAGGTTTGAATTTTATGCATGTGAGTTCCTGAGAGTAGTTGATACAAGTGTTAGTTTTTCGTAACCGTTATTTCTTTGCAACTATAGCCAGACGCGAATATCCGTGGTTTTCGCTAACAGAGTGGAATCATCTATGGTTTCATCTGTGGTGGTACGGCAGACCGAACCGGCATTTACTGCGGAAAAGCGGGAAAATTAAAGCCGGCAATTATGTCGCGAATTGAGTTGGAATTCCAGCTGCAATTCCAATTTTTAGGGCTATCTATTGTGCTTTCCCTGGCTCTGGCGGTTTGGTCTGACAGGGCTACGGGTTATGATTGTCCTTTGCCAGCGGAATTCAGCATATGAGTGAATTTGAAGCGGGGTTAGCGACCCCGGTAGGCGATACTTCAGTGCCGGTCAAGCGAATCCTGGGTCGCAACCCGGGCCCAATGACGGGCCCCGGAACCAATAGTTACTTGATTGGTCGCGATAGGCTGTGTTTGCTTGATCCAGGGCCGCGAGATGATATTCAGCTCGAGAGCTTTATGCAGGCCATTGGCGATGCCTGCCTGGAATATATCCTCATTACCCATACCCACCCGGATCATTCCCCTGCGGCGCTTAAACTGCAGCAGCTAACCGGGGCCAAATTGGTGGGTCTGCCGGCTCCGCCGGTGGCTGGTCATGACCAGACCTTTGCCCCCGAGCGGCAATGGCAGGACGGAGAAATTATCGACTGCGATGAATATAGCGTGCAACTACTGCACACCCCTGGTCATGTCTCGAATCATATTTGCTACCTACTTATCGAAGAGCGAATGCTGTTCACCGGAGATCATGTGCTGCAAGGCACGACATCGGTAATACTGCCGCCGGATGGAGATATGGGAGCCTACTTGAATTCATTGCAACGCTTGCAGGGGCTTGGACTGCGAGCGCTGGCTCCTGGACACGGTGATATTATGCACGAGCCTGAAGTCGAGATTGCAGGGCTAATAGCCCATCGTCTAAAGCGAGAGCAGAAGGTGATTGCGGGGCTAGTCACGCTTGGCCGCTGTAATCTGGAGCAACTGGTATCGATAGTTTATGACGATGTCGCGGCGCATCTTATTCCCTGGGCGAAAAAAACCTTACTCGCTCATTTGATCAAGCTGGAGCGAGACGATGTGCTGACTGTCGTTGATGATTTCTGGCAATTGAAGTGAAAGCGACCTTGAGCGAGTACAGGCTGTAAATGACAGAGGTGCATACAGAGGTGAGTACAGAGGTAAATAATGCAGAGATTCAAAGCTGGAACCTGTACATGATTCGATGTGGCGACGGCAGCTTGTACACAGGAATTACTACCGATGTGCCGCGTCGATTGCGTGAGCATGAAAACAATGATAATAAAAATAAGGGAGCAAAAGCATTACGCGGCAAGCAGCCCCTGACGTTGGCCTATCAGATTAGCGCCGGCAATAGATCGGATGCACTAAAACTGGAGTACAAGATCAAGCAGTTGGGCAAGGCGGAAAAAGAGCAAATCATCAAGCGGAATTTCGAGTTAGATGAAATACGAAAGTGGCTAATGAAAGCTTGAAGAAGGCTATGAAAAAACTTGAAGAACAATTGCATGCTGAGGTGGCAGAGCGAGGCATCGGAAAAATTCCAGTTGGTATTAGTAGTTGTTTGCTGGGAGAGCGGGTTCGCTATGATGGCGGGCACAAGGCCAATTCCTACGTAGCGGAAACTTTGAGCAACTATTTTGAATTTCGCACGTTTTGCCCGGAACTCGATATCGGCTTGGGAGTGCCTCGAAGACCTATCCGCCTGATACGCAAGGACAGCGGCAAAATTCACTGTATCTCCGTTGACGATTCGGGCCAAGACTATACCGAGGCGCTGACTCAATGTGCTGACGCACAACAACATTGGCATGAGAAACTCTGTGCTTATATTCTGAAAAGCGATTCGCCAAGTTGTGGTATGCAGGGAGTAAAAATTTGCGTCGACACCATGTCAATCCCGGAAGGAGTTGGTGTGTATGCGGCGAAGATGATGGAAAACTTTCCCTGGCTTCCCGTGGAAGAAGAAGGGCGCCTGGGGGATGCAATATTGAGAGATAATTTTATTCAGCGAGTGATTGTTATGCGGCGCTGGCATCAGTTAAATGAGCGGGCTTTTAATGTGGCTGGATTGCTGGAATTTCATGTCCGACACAAGCCGCTTGTCATGAGTCATGATCAGAGCCGTTATAGCGAGCTGGAGCAGCTGGTAGCGGCAACAACTGAAGGGAGTTTGCAGGAGAATTCGGCTAACTATTTAGTACAGTTAATGCAGGCTCTGAAGAACTGAGTTTACAAAATGCGGCTTAGTTTCGATGGTTTTTTGCTAATTGGAAGGAGCGTGCAGTGGGCCGGATGCCGGTGAGTTGAGCAAGCTATTTTGACAATTGACTTGTTGTGTAGTTAGCCTGTTCGGCTAAGAGGGGTGCAATTTTGAAATTCAGGAATCCGTAAATAACCGCAACAATCGGGCAGATCAAATTAAAGAAGCAGTAGGGAAGATAGGCAAAGGTGGCTACGCCCAGCGTGCCACTCATATACGCCCCACAGGTGTTCCATGGTATAAGCGGTGAAGTCAACGTACCGGCGTCTTCAAGCGTGCGAGAGAGATTTTTCGCATCCAGTTTTCGGTTTTGATATTCCAGTTTGTACATTCTTCCTGGTAAAACTATTGATATATATTGGTCAGAAGTAATGATGTTTGCGCCTATGCAGGTAAGGACAGTGGTTGCGATAAGGCTTCCGGTACTATGCACGAAAGACAAGGCATAGTTCACCAGGCATTGCAGCAAGCCGGTATGATCCATTACGGCGCCGAATACCATGGCGCATAAAATTAACCAGACGGTGTTCAGCATTGAGCTCATGCCACCACGGGTCATTAAATCATCCAGAGTTACATTCCCGCTCTGTAGAACATAGCCGTCAAACAAAGTTTGCCATATGCCTTTGAATAGCCCTAATGCCACATTGGGTGTGTCTCCCGCCAGATTCAGTACGGCTGGCCGTTGAAATAGCAACGCAAGAACGGCGCCGATGAGGGCGCCGGTAAGAATACTTGGAATCGGAGGAAGCTTCTTTTGAGCCATCACTAACAAGGCGACAACAGGTAATAACATGAGAGGATTGATGGTGAAATTGTCATCGATTAGCTGCATGGTTATCGCGAGATCACTCGCGCGGCTATTGGTATCTATGTTCAAACCAATCAAGGCATACAGCAAGAGTGCAATAAATATGCTTGGCAGTGTGGTCCATACCATATGACCAATATGAGAAAATAAGTCGGTGCCCGCGACCGCTGGCGCAAGATTAGTAGTTTCTGACAGCGGTGACATCTTGTCGCCAAAATAGGCGCCGGAAATTATTGCGCCGGCAGTAATTTCCAATGACAGCCCCAGGCCGGCGGCGGCTCCAATCAAGGCGATCCCCACCGTGCCGGCAACAGTCCAGGAACTACCTATGCTCAACGCGATAAGGCCGCAAATAAGACAGCTTGCCGCGTAGAAAATCGCCGGGTCGAGAATTTTCAGACTATAGTAAATCATTGTTGGCACGGTACCGGACAGAATCCAGCTACCGATTAACAGGCCTACACTAAACAAGATGAAAATCGGTTTCAGTGCAACAGTGACGCCCGAGATTATATTTTCCTCGATTTGCTGCCAGGTTTGTCCGTTTCTCCAGCCAATTATCGAGGCGACGATGGCGCCGACACAGAGGGCAATCTGATTAGCGCCAGAACTGGCATCTTCGCCAAACAGGTAAACTGAAAAGGAAAGCAGGCAGATCAACACGAATACGGGAATCAGGGCCTGTAATACTGAAGGTGTTGTTGGCAAAACAGAGGGTTCAGTGCCCGAATGCCGTGATGGTTGCATACATAATCGCCTGTGATTCAGCTTGCAGCATAAAGGCTAGAGCCGCTCTGTGTCTATGACTCGCCCCTGCAGGATAACCGCTGCTTCTACTGCTGTCTGGGGAATGCCTCGTTTCCAGCCGATTTGGGTTATAATCGACCTTTTTCTCCCATGGAATCGTTTTTTGGCGAGCAGGTGTTTAGGGCTCGCAGCTCAGCAAGTGGGTTGATTCCTGCAATTGAAGATTTAGATTTGGCCAAAGCGGTGTAGGCAGTGACGGAAAAATGATAGATATCGAAACTTATATGCTCGACTTGGGGCGTCAGGCGAGGGCGGCCTCTCATGAGATTGCCCGGGCAACAACGGCGCAGAAAAACGGCGCTTTGCTGGCTATTGCCGATGCCATCGATGCTGCCCGGGAAGTGCTGCTGGCTGCCAATCTAGAGGATCTGCAAGCGGCTAAGGCGAAGAATCTGCAGCCAGCGCTAATCGATCGCCTGGAACTGAGCCAGGATCGAATCGACGGCATGATCGAAGGTCTGCGGCAGGTTGCCGCGCTGGATGATCCGGTGGGTGCAATATCTGACTTGAAATACCGACCCAGTGGTATTCAGGTTGGCAAGATGCGAGTTCCGCTAGGCGTCATCGGTATTATTTATGAGTCCCGCCCCAACGTAACCTGTGAAGCGGCCAGTCTGTGCCTTAAGTCAGGCAATGCGACTATCCTCAGGGGAGGCTCGGAAGCGATTCACTCGAATCAGGCGATTGCCGCCTGTGTTACCGAGGGTCTGGAAAAGGCCGGCTTGAACAAACATGTAGTACAGGTTCTGGATAGACCGGATCGCGACGCGGTCGGCAAGCTTATTACCATGTCTGAATATGTCGATGTGATCATTCCTCGTGGCGGCAAGGGGCTGATTGAAAGAATTAGCGCAGACGCCAAAGTGCCGGTGATTAAACATCTCGACGGCAATTGCCATCTGTATATTGATGATAAGGCCGACGTGGATAAGTCAATTGCGGTCGCCGTAAACGCCAAGACTCAGCGCTACGGTACCTGCTGCACGCTCGAATCCCTGCTGGTTGCCGAAGCGATTGCCGACAAAGTGTTGCCTGGCTTGTTGCAGAAACTTCTCGATTGCGGCGTTGAACTCAGGGGTTGCGAGAAAACCAGAAGTTTCTCCGATGCGGTTATTCCGGCTACCGAGGCAGATTGGGAAACGGAATACCTGGCACCGATATTATCGATTAAAATTGTTGCCGGCCTGGATGAAGCGATAGCGCACATCAACCAATACAGCTCACAGCATACCGAGTCCATTATGACCGAAGACCTTCACGCGGCTCAGCGCTTTCTGCGGGAAGTAGACTCGAGCTCGGTTATGGTGAATACATCGACCCGATTCGCTGATGGCTTCGAATACGGTTTAGGTGCGGAAATTGGCATTTCAACGGATAAATTACATGCACGTGGACCGGTAGGGCTGGAAGGCTTAACTTCACAGAAATTCATCGTTCTGGGAGACGGTCACATCCGAGTATGAGTTCACGATTAGCGGTGTTAGGAGGGATGTTTGACCCGGTTCATAACGGGCATATCGAAGCGGCTCATTATGCCTTGCGCAAGTTAGCCATAAATCGCTTAAAGATGATCCCCTGTCATATTCCTAACCCCAAGCACAAACCGTCTGCTAACACCGGTGCGAATCATCGCCTGGCAATGCTCAACCTGGCGGTAGCTGATGAGGAGCAAATTGAAGTTGATCCAATAGAAATAAATCGCGCTGGCGTGTCCTATACCATCGACACCCTCATAGCGCTTAAGCCACTGGCAGATTCAGTGGTATTCGTGCTCGGCGTTGATTCGTTTAATAGCTTGCCCCAGTGGCATCGCTGGGCCGAGCTACTGGACTTGTGTCATTTTCTGGTGCTGGCGAGGCCGGGTTCGGCGATTTCCCAGAGCACGGGAGAACTACTCGCTATTGAACAAAGATTGGTGCAGACCGCTCAGCAGATGTTTAGCGCTGAAAGTGGAAAAATTATTTACGCAGAAGATTTCAAACTCGACATTTCTTCGACTTCCCTAAGGGCGAAGCTGGCAGCAAGTGCAGATGTTGCGGGGCAATTGAACGCGCAGGTTTTTAGCTACATAAAACAAAACCATCTCTATGGTTTGAGATGATCTCAGCTTGGATTAAATTAAAAGAAGGTGTCGATTGAACAGTAAAAGATTATCAAAATTGGTGGTTACAGCCCTGGAGGATATGAAGGGTCAGTCAATTCGTTGTATCAATGTAGAGAAATTAACCTCAATAACGGATTACATGGTAATAGCAACGGGCACTTCAAGCACCCATGTTAAAGCCCTCGGCGATGCGGTGAACAAGGCCGTTAAGGATGCCGGTGAGCCTGTGGTCGGGATGGAAGGAAGACTGCAGTCCGAATGGGTGTTGGTAGACCTGGGTGATGTCGTGGTACACCTCATGGCGGCACCCATGCGGGAGCTGTACAATCTTGAGGAGCTATGGAATTTTAAGACCCTGTCAGAGAAGGAAGCCGAGGCGGGAAATCCTGATTCGTGAAAGTGAGCTTGTTTTGCGTGGGTACCAAGATGCCAGCCTGGGTGCAGCAGGGAGTTGCCGAATACGAGAAGAGAATTGTGGTTGATTTGGGCTTCTCGATTGTGGAAGTAGCGCTGGCCCATCGCAGTAAAACCGCAAACATTGAACAGTGTATTAAAAAAGAAGGCGATGCATTGCTGGCCGCGGTACCTGAAGATGATTATCTGGTGGCTTTGGATGTGGCGGGCAAGCCTTTCGATACAGAAACCCTGGCGCAAAGAATTAGTGATTTTCGACAAGTTGGACAAAACCTCAGTTTATTGGTCGGGGGCCCCGATGGGCTCAGCAGGGAATGTCTGCAGCGGGCGGCACAGAGTTGGTCTCTGTCGGCGCTGACGCTACCGCATCCCCTGGTAAGAATCCTGTTAACGGAGCAGCTTTACCGGGCATCCAGTATTTTGAAGGGCCATCCCTACCATCGAAGTTAAATCGCCCCGGCGTGTCTGGGCGCGGGCGCCCTAAATTCGCCGGCTTTGCCGCTAAAATGTCGATTCAGACCCTGCGAATGTGCTTCAATGAGGATTAAACCTGGGTCACAGGATTAACAGAAAAACCCGATTAAACTATTTAACCGGAAAATTGTCCAAACTCTGTGGAGAATCGGCTTCAGCGTACTTTCCGCTTGCCGATTACCCTACTGGCACTTAAGGATGTTGGAATAGTATGGCTGGGAAATGGCAACTTAAAGATCATGAGGCAGAACAGCGGTTATTTAGCCGCCGTCTCGCGGTGGCAGGCGTCTTGGTAATCCTGCTTTTCTCCGCGTTGATCTTCAAGCTGGTTAATTTGCAGATTTCCCAATTCGACTATTTCTCTGCTCGCTCTGATGGCAATCGCCTGCATTCACAATATGTGTCTCCGGCACGGGGATTGATTTTTGATCGCAATGGTGAGCTGCTGGCTGACAATCAGCCAATCTTTAACTTGAACGTGGTGCGAGAACAAGTTGAAGATATGGATACAACCCTGAAATTTCTCAGCACGCTTATCAGCTTAACTGATGAAGATATCGAGCAATTTGACACTCGGTTGCGGCGTAACCGAGTGCCGTTCTCTTCGGTGCCATTGCGCTATGTATTAACCGAGGAAGAAAGATCAAGAATTGCCGTTAATAGCCATAAATTGTCAGGCATCATTATCGAACCAGAATTTGTTCGACATTATCCCCTTGCCGAGTTAACGGCCCATTCTGTTGGTTATGTCTCCGAAATAAATCGTGAGGAACTGGACTCACTTAGCGAGGCTGAACGCGAAAATTACGGGGGCACTAACCACATTGGAAAGACCGGAATTGAGAGAACTTACGAAGACCTGCTGCATGGAAATGTGGGCTATGAAATAGCCGAGAAGAATAACCGTGGCCAGGTTATGCGGACACTTAATCGCACGGATCCAATTGCCGGCAAAAATATAACCTTGCATTTAGATAGCCAGTTACAGATTGCGGCGGAGAGAGCTCTGGGCGATTTTCGCGGGGCAATCGTTGCGATAGAGCCATCGACCGGTGGTATTTTGGCGATGGTAAGTAAGCCGGGATTCGATCCTAATCTTTTCGTTACCGGTATTAGCAGTAAAGACTATAGCGTGTTGGTGACTGATGAAATAAATACACCACTATTTGATAGAACGACAAATCCCTACCCCCCAGGCTCGACCGTAAAACCCTTTCTGGGATTAGGTGGCTTGCAAACAGGATTAGTAGATTACGATTTCACCATTGAAGATCCTGGCTATTTCCGGCTACCGGGAGTCAGCTATCGATGGGGTGACTATACCTTGCGTACGGCAGCCCGTGGTGGACACGGACATACAGACCTGCAGAAAGCCATCTTTCAGTCCTGCGATACCTTTTTTTACGATCTGGGTAATCGCATGGGTATCGATACCATGCATGAGTTTATGTCGCTGTTTGGCTTTGGACAAAATTTCGCGCTGGATATAGCTTATGCAAGAACAGGTGTGCTTCCTTCACGGGACTGGAAAAGAGCCAGCCGAGGCGAGCCCTGGTATCCGGGGGACACGATTAATTCATCAATAGGGCAGGGTTTTATGTGGGCGACGCCACTGCAGCTTGCCACCGCAGTGGCTATTATCGCGAACGAGGGTAAGGCGGTGCAGCCCAGAATGTTGAAGGAAGTGGAGGGAGAGCCGTTTCAGCCCATCATCGAAAACCCTGTCCCCGATATTGTATTGAATGACCCCGACTATTGGCGTTATATGGAAGAGTCGATGACTATGGTTGTACATCGACCATTCAACGATGAACAGTTCAGGGATTATGGTACCGCGTATGAGGCAATTGCCCAGGTGGATCGTGACATGCCATACAAGATGGCAGGTAAGTCCGGCTCAGCTCAAGTCGTCGGAATTAGTCAGGAGATATTACAGAATACAGATATTGTTCTTTCTGATTTGAATAAAGACCACGGCTTATTCATTTCATTTGCGCCGGCAGAAAATCCACACATCGAGCCACAAATAGCGGTCGCGGTTTTCGTTGAAAATGGCGAACACGGCAGCAGCGTTGCTGGACCAATCG
>ERZ890510.662-NODE-662-length-26009-cov-4.841951_pt1 | contig 26009 bp, 24 predicted proteins | sample MGYA00521265_ERZ890510 | MGnify/ENA primary metagenome ERZ890510 (study PRJEB32303, sample SAMEA104408624) | aquatic metagenome | biome: Brackish water; feature: Chemocline; material: water | place: Baltic Sea | collected 2014-10-26T21:54:00 | depth 110 m ... | reverse complement strand
GAGACCGTGGCCGAGGGCTTCCACGCCACGCCCGACTGGGACGCCGCGATCGCAGCGGGCGAATGGGAGCAGGTCTGGTTTCCCATGGAACCCGGTGACGCGCTGATCATTCATCCCAGCACAATCCACAGTGCCCCACCGGCCAAGGATGGCGCGCAAACCCGCATCGGGTTCAGCACCCGTTGGGCCGGCGACGACATCCGATGGTGGCCCCACCCCTACGCCATGGATTTCCTGGGCGTCGATTACGCCGACGTTGAAGAGGGCACCGCGCCCGACGGCGCATTCTTCCCACTGGTGTGGCAGGCGAACGCGCGCGCGTGACCTGACGCGGGCGTCCCCCTGACGGCGTGATGGGCTGGTTGGGGAACGCGGCCTAATTAGTCCTGCCAAACCACGCCCGGAATAGCGCGGAGTTTTTCTTCGGCGCCGGAGCGGGCGTGGTAGGAGGTGCCGGCGGCGCGGCCCCCTTCGCTCTTTTTGCCGGACGCTTCGGCGCGGGCGACGATTTCTTCGGCACGCGCCTTGGGGATGATCACCACCCCGTCCTCGTCGCCCAGCACCAGGTCGCCGGGATAGACGATGACACCGCCGCACAGGATGGGGCTGTTGAGCCAGCCCGGGCGTTCGGCGCCGCGGTTACGCGCCACGGTGCCGCGGCAAAAGATTGGTAGGCCTTCTTCCTCGCGCAGCATTTGACCGGTGAGCACGACGCCGTCGAGCACCACGCCGGCGCAGCCGTTTTCCACCGCGCCCGCCGCCATGCTGGCGCCGAAGTTGGAACAATCGGTGCGCCCGCCCGCGTCAATTACCAGCACGTCACCGGGCTTGACGTGTTTGGTGGCGACCCGGCTCATCAACGAATCGTCGGTGTATTCGGGCCGCACGGTGAAAGCCGGCCCGGCGATTTTCCAATCGTTGCGCAGCGGCTTGATCTTGCTATCAACGCACTGGCGCGGGCCGACCTCGATGCCGGCCATGCAGACGTAAATATTCTTGGCGCGTTCGACGAGCGCGGGATCAGGACGGTCGAAGTCGGTGATGATGGTGTACATGCGTTTGCTCCCTCTAACCCTCACACTAGCTTTCCCGCGCGGACGGGGGGAGTGCGAAAATAGCCCAGCAACGCGCGGTGCTGGCACCCGGAGAGCCCTAGAGCTTCAAGCCAAACCGTGGGCCGAGCCAAACCATGGCGGCATAGAGCGCCATGGTCAGCAGGCAGCCCACCGCGAGCGACGGCCAAAAGGCGATACCGCGTTTCAGGAGCGCTGGGATCACAAGGAACATCGGCAACGATGGCAGGACGAACCAGAACGTCGCCGTCGCGTGAATAGCCATGCGTTCGGGGTCGCCGGTGTCGCGCCACAACCACATCATGCCGAGTACCGACACCAGCGGTAGCGAGGCAATCAAACCGCCCAGCCCGGGCATGCGGCGCGCGACCTCCGAGACGGCCAACACGATGACGCCGGAGAGGAGTGCTTTGACGATGAGAAAGCTCATGGCGCGGCCCGCGTTGTGACGGTGCACTTAGTCTAACAAAAAAAGCCCTCCCCTTGCGGGGAGGGCTTGGGTCGTTTCGTGCGCGGTGTCGCTTATTTGAACGACATCTCGTGGTACATGATCGTTTGGTTCACGTTGCGGAAGCCCTGCACGTTGGGATGGTAGGCGTGCAAGTTGTTGTAGGCGATGAGGTAGAGGTTCGACGCCTCTTCGTATTGCAACGCAATCAGGTCTTGCAGAATCTTCTTGCGCTTGTCGGGGTCGAACTCGTTGTTGGCGGCATCAAACATCCCCTGCTGGGTGTCATCGCACAGGTAGGGCTTGCCGCCTTTAGCGCAGGACTGGTTGAGGATCGCGCTGGTCGCATCCATCACCGGTGCCGCGTTCCACAGATTGTGCCACATGGGTGAGGGCCACGCGACGGGGAAGAACTTCTTGATCCAGTCGCCGAAGGGCACGACCTCGACCTTGACGCGCACGCCAACCTTGGCGAGATCGGCTGCCGTCTGCTGGAAGATTTCCGCGTCGGCCGGAAACGCGCCGGGGACGACGTTGACGACGAGTTCCTGATCGAACGGGAAGTTCGCCGCCTCCAACAGCGCGCGCGCCTTGGCAGGATCGAAAGGATACGGCTTGACCGCGTCGTTGTAGCCAAAGGCGGTCGGCGAAACGCCGGTGCCGGTAGCCTGACCGCCGACCCCGCCGAGCAACCCATCGGCCATCGCCTGTTTGTCGACGGCATAGTTGAAGGCTTGGCGAACGCGTTTGTCGAGGAACGGCCAAATATTGACGCCCTCAGCCGCGTTCATTTGCGTGATGCCCCAGGTGAGTACCTGCGAGCCCGCCGTGATGTCCATCATGAGCCCGGAGGACTCGAGCGTCGCCATGTCGTCAGGCGTGGCGCCCAACGCGATGTCGAGCTCACCCGAACGCAGCGCGGCGATACGGGGTTCACGTTGCGGCAGGTCGAAGACCTCGAGGTGTTTGATCTTGGCTGGTCGCCACGTATCGGTGACTGCCTCAAAGACCGCCTTGGCATCGTTTTGCCAACTGACCAATTTGTACGAGCCGGTGCCGGCGGGCTTTTTGGCAAAGCCGTCAACGCCGAGGTCGGCCCACGCCTTGGGGGCGACGATCATCATCACCGACATTTCGGCCGACACGATGGGATTGGGTTTGGTGGTTTTGATCTCGACGGTGAGCGCATCGATCGCGGTGATCGAGGCAATGAACTTGGTGCGGCTGGAGGCCGAAGCGCCTTTGGCCTTGCCCTCGTCAGTCTGCAGCCAGGCCCACGAATTGATGACGGCCTGGGCGTCAAACGCTTCGCCGTTGTGGAACTTAATGTTGGGGCGCAGCTTGAAACGCCAGGTCGTCGGATCGACGTTTTCCCAACTGACGGCAAGCGCCGGCTTGGGGCTGCCGTCGGTCTCAACGAACGTCAACATGTCGAACATCGGCGTCCACGAGAACACGCTCGGCGTGCCGATGCCGAAGTAGGGGTTACCTTCCGAGGGGGCCAAATCCCAGGCCCCGACGCGCAGGGTTTTGTCCTGCATCTGGGCTTGCGCGGGTAGTGCCGCCGCCGCCGCGCCAAGGGCGAGAGCGGTGGCGCCCACGACCAGTTTCTTGAGCATCATAATTTTTCTCCTCCCAAGTGGCGCGATAAGCGCCTTGTCGGCGCGACGGTATCGCCCCGCTACGCGCCGGTCAAAGCGGCCGCGCGGCGGCTGTTCGGATTTGCCACAAATGCTGGAGAATTGCTTGGGAAGCGCGGGGTCGCGCAGTTCCGCCGCCACCTCTTACAGGCGGCAATCCGTGGTAATATATTGGCCCTCATGCTGATTGGAACGGACTCGCCGATGCGTTGTCTTCTTGCCCTTGTCGCCGCCATATCGCTGCTCACAGCATTGGCCGTCGTTGCAGTCGGTTCTGCGCAAGCGCAATCCAAGACGACGATCTTGAAATACGACAAACAGGGACGGGTTATCGGCTCTGAAAGCTCCCGCGGATCGGGCGACCAGCAGCGCGGCGCGGGCAGTGACCGGAGCCGCAACACCGCAGCACCGCGCGGCGGACAACCCGGCGCGGCAGGCGGTCCGAATGCCGCCAATCCCGATGACCGCTTTGAACCTGGCGAAGTGATTGTCGCCAATGCGCCGGCCGATTTCGCGCGCGACGCGCAGGCGCTGGGCTTTCGCATTTTGGATGCAACACGATTGGGTAACCTGGGCCTGGAAATAATTCGTCTGCGTGTTCCGGCCAACACCTCGGTGCCCGATGCGCGACAGACGTTGATCCGCGAATTTCCCGGCATCATTGCCGACGCCAATCATCTTTACGAACCGTCGGCGACACCGCCTGCAAGTTTGCGCAGCGGCAGCCTTGCGCGCTGGACCGCCGGTTGGGAGCAGGCCAAACCAAGCTGCGGCCGCGGCGTGAAACTGGGCATGATCGACGGTGCGCTCGATACCGACCACGTCGCGCTGAAGGGCAGCAACGTGACCTACAGATCATTCAACAAAGAAGGACGCGCGCCCGCCGCGCATAGCCATGGCACGGCGGTCGCGGCGCTGCTGGTCGGACAGCCCGGCAACAAAGGTCGGGGCGGCCTATTGCCCGGCGCCCAACTGTTTGCGGGCAACATGTTCGAAGAAAAAGACGGCCAGCCCTCAGGCAATGCCGTCGGCATGGTTAAGGCGCTGGACTGGATCATCGGCGAGCAGGTGCATGCGATCAATTTGTCGATCGCTGGGGCGTCCAACAAAGTGTTGGAACTCGCGTTCAAAAAGGCAGCGTTGAGCAAGGTGGTGATGGTCGCCGCCGCCGGCAACTGGGGCAGCGCCGACCGACCAGCCTATCCGGCAGCCTTCGATGAAGTTGTTGCGGTGACCGCCGTGGGCGAGGACCGGTTGGTCTATTCCGAAGCCAACAGCGGCGCCTATATCGACTTTGCCGCACCGGGCGTGAAGATCTGGACAGCGGTGCCGGGCGGCGGCAAGTACCAATCCGGCACGTCGTTTGCGACGCCGTTTATTGCGGTGCTGGCGGCGCTGGAAGCCGTACAGAGTAAGGCCGATTCAACCACCATTCGCGTCACCCTGGCCAAGCAATCGGCCGACCTCGGGACGCCGGGGAAAGACAACGTATTCGGCTTTGGCCTGGTGGTCGCCAAGCCGAGTTGTTAGCGCAGCATGCCGCTACTTGCGGCCGCCGAACAGCCAGATATCGCCGCCCAGACTGCCTGAGGTTCCTTTGAAGCCTGCCGGCACATAGGTGTCGATGTAATTGGCGGGGGCGAACCCGGCGCCGACCACCAGTTTTTTCGGATCGAGGTCGTGCATTTTGCCGATGAACGGTTCGGCGTTGAAGTGGGTGTCCCAGTCGTGCACGGCGGCATCGAAGTCCGGGATGCGATCCCACGGCGGGCCTTCGAAATGCAAGCACAGCCCGCCTGGCGCGAGAATCCGGTAGTGATCGCGAAAAACGTTTGCAATCGCTTTGGTCGATGTTTCGTGCAGCATCGCCATGCCGATAATCAGATCGAAATGATTGTCGGGAAAGTCGGTGGCCTCGGCGTTCTGCTGCGAAAAATGCACCGTGCGCCCCAGCGACTCGGCGCGGGCATGACCGTATCGCAGCATCGGCGCGCCAAGGTCAATGGCGTGCATCTCGGCTTTTGGGTAGGCAGCGCAGAACGGCAGCGTCGAGTGGCCGATCGAACAGCCGGCGTCGAGAATGCGGCGCGGCTTGAAGTCGGGATAGGCTTTCTTGAGGTAGGCAACGGTGGCACGACCGAAGCTGTCGTTATACGGTCCGCCCATGCCCATGCCGCGGACGAACACGCCGCGGTCGTAAATCGCGCCGGCGAAAATGTCTTCGGCGCTGCGGTCGCCTGTGTAGTTGCCCGGCATACCGTGAATGTCCACGGCCGTAAGATACCGCGGTAGGGCTAGATCAGGGTCGAGTCGGAGCGTGCCGCGGGCATGGTGTGGGTGCGCGCGGCCTTGTAGATCGTCGTACTGCCGGGTGACGGTTTCGTGGACCGCGTCCCACTTCATTTCCTGCTGGGTCACCCGCAACGCGCTGGTGGTGCGGCCCAATTCGTCCCCGAGCATGGCTTTGCGGATTTCATGGCGATCCTTGGGCGCGCGGCCATGTTCTTTCTTGAAGGCGGGCAGAACGCGCGTTTCGTAGACCTGCCGGTTATCGACGCGCGCTTGGCGCACGACCTCGCGGCGTAGATCGACCAAGAATTGTTCGCGCGCGGCCTCGTCGTGGTGGGCGGCGGCGAGGACGGCGTGGGGTCCGGGTCCGGTCATGGCGAGCCTCCTGTGCGGGCGTTAGCTTAGCACGGTCGTGCTATTTCCAGGTGACGCCGTCCATGCCGCGCAGTTTTTCGACAAAGCCGCGCTCGGCATAAGATTTCTTGCGGCTGGCCGGCGGGTAGGCATCATTGCGGCCCTGGCCGGCAGTATCGAGGATCGACGCGACCAGCGCGCGCGGCAGCGCGACGACGCCGTCCTCGTCGGCCAGAATCAGGTCACCCGGGTTGACGATGATGCCACCGCAAACGATCGGCACGTTGACGGAGCCGGCGCCGTGCGCCGACGAATGGTTGGTGACCGAGCCACGGCAGAACACCGGGATGCCCTCGTGATCGATCAGCAATTCGGTGGTGAGGACAACACCATCGACGACGACACCGGCGCAGCCCGATTCTTTGGCGGCCCAGGCCATCGTCGCGCCCCAAGCGGCCTTGTCGGTGCGCCCGGTGGCTTCGACAACAATGATGTCGCCGGGCTGGATGAGTTGGGTGGCGACCTGGGACGCCAACGTATCGACCGGATCCTCGGCGGCGACCGTGACCGCCGGCCCCGCGATTCGCCAGTCACGGCGCAACGGGCGAATGCCGGCATCCATCACATGGCGACGCCCCGCGACGCTGCCGGCAATACACGCGTAGGTATCGCGTGCGCGCGCAATGAGCGCTGGATCGGGACGATCAATTTCGCTGACGACGGTATGCGTGGCCATGTGGTGCCTCCCCTGACAACCGAGCTATCGCGGCGGTTTGAGCCCGCCTGCCTTGACCACAGTGTGCCGAGGTTAGTTGGTGCCGTCGATGCGAATTGAGGCGAGGCCGTATTCGCCGCCGCGGTTGATCAGGGAGAACCCGTCGAAGGGGTCGCGAAAGCCGCGGTCGAGGGTTTCCATCACCGGGTTGCCGTCGAGCCGCACGGTCATGAAGCCATCGGCATTGCGGGTCCATTCGAGCGCGTGGATGGTGTTGACGGTAAACGTGACCGCGGACGCGCTTTCTTGAACAACCGAGGCACCGCTGCTGGCACGGCGGATCAACAAGGCTTTCTTGCCGGGCTCGAACAACAGGCTATAGCCAGCGCTGCGCGCTGCGCCTTGGTAAACGAGAAGTTCCAGCGAGGTGCCTGCGGTGCGCTGATAAATCTCGGCGGTGATCGAAAAGGGGTTGGAGATTTTAGCAGGCAGGTAGATTTGTGCGGCACTCGCGGGCTGCGGCGCCGGTTGCGGGCTCGCCGCCCTATCGTCGGTGAGCCGGCGGGTCAGGAGGTTGGCGATGACCCCGACGACGACGTCTTCAGTGGAGGGCGTGTTGCCCGACCCGCTGTTGGGGCGCGCCGCCACCGCAGCTGTCACCCGGCTTTCCAGCCCGCTTTGGCTGACGAAAAACTCGCCGGTGCCAACCAGCCAGGCCGGGTTGACGGCAAATTCACCGTCGCGAAAGTCGTCCTCGACCAAACGTTGTCGCCACGGGTTGTCGTAGCGCGCCGCAAGCGATCGCAAGTCGCGCAGGAAAACCGGGTCAGCCGCCCGGGCGCGGTCGGCGTCATCGGTGAGGCGGCGAAGTTCGTCGATCAACGTCTGGATCTGGCCGCTGCCACCCGGGTCGATCGGGCTGTAGCGCGACTGGGCTTGCGCCGTTGCCGCGCCAAGCCCAACAAGAATGAGCGCTACACCGATTGTCAGGTGTCTCATTGGCCGAACCTAGTTGCCGCGGCCGCGCAGGAGCCCGCGCACGGTGCCAACCGGATCGCGCTTGGCGCCGTCACCGCCGCCGGTGATGCTCTTGATGGTTTCCTGCACCGCTTCTTTGGCCTTCGCCGGATCTTTCAAGGTTTCCTTTAGCGCGGCGGCGAGGTCGGGCTTGAAGGAGAGATCCGACCACGGGCCGCTAACGATGACCGGCACCGTCAAGCCAGCCGCCTGGGACTGGCCGCCCTGCCCTTCGCCGCTCGCGACCAGCTTTGGCGTGATGGTGTAATTGACGGTGCGCGGCGGCATTTCCACCGTGCCGGCACCGCTAACCCGTAACAGCGGCTACAGCATTTGCAGGTCATCGTTCTTGAGGATGCCGTTGGTGATGGTGAATGTGCCGGTGATTTCGGTGAAGTCGGTCTTTTGTTGTTCGCGGGCCGAGGCATCCAAAAACGCCGACCCGACGTTGCGCAGCATGGCGCCGAGGTTGATGCCTTTGATGGCGCCATCGGTGAATGCCAACGCCCCATTGCCGTTGAGGTTGCCGACGATCTCGCGTTGCGAGCGGCCGCTGCCACGGACCGACATGCTGCTCCGCGCGGTGCCGCTGATGCGGTCTAGTCCTGCCGCATCGGTCAGCAGTGGTTCGGCCTGCATCCCCGACAAATCGACGTCGAGAACGACGGCGGGCACGCTGCCTGACCCATTGGCGACAATCTTGGCTTTGCCCTGCCCCTCGTAGAGTGCGAGTTCGGTGAGGTCGGCGGTCATCAGGCCGCCCTCGACGGTGAGCCGCAGCGCGCTTTGGCCGATGCGAATGCTTTGCACCAGGATCGATTCGACCCGCAAGGTGAAGTCGGCATTGACCGATTTCAGCGCCGACAAATCGATGGGATCGTCACTCCAATCGCCCGACCCTTGGGCTTGGCCGCCACCACCGCCACCATCCGCCGCGGCAGACTTTTCGCCGCCGCCCAAATACGGGTTGGTGTCGAGTGCCGCGACGTCGAGGTTGCCGGTGATACGCGGCACCGCGCCACCGGTGTTCACTTCGATGTTGCCTGTGGCCCGGATCGCATCGATGGCAATTTCTGCGCCGGTAAACGCAACGACGGGTTGGGCCACTTTCACCGTACCGGCCACGCTGAACGGGCCCAGCGTGTCGCCCGGCATGTCGATGGGCGACCCGGCCCACGCCGCAAGATTGCGGACGGACGGCGTTTTCAGATCGGTCTTGCCTTCGAGGCGCATCGGCGTGCCACCGGTCGCCTCGCCGTCGAACGACAGCGCGAGGTGCTTGGTGTCCACGCTGACTTTAAGCCCGGTTTTTTGATTGTCGAGCAACGCGCGCGGTCGCGCGATGTCGAGCACGAGCGTCATGGCTTCGCCGTTCCAGGTGAGGCCGCCGTCGGCGTTGAAGGGGCGATCGAGGTCAGGCAAGGAGAGCCGCAGATTCACGTCGTCGAGGCGCTGCTCGGTGCCAGCCTGCTTGTCGGCGTAGACGACGGTGCCGTCGACAATCGCGACATCGCCGAGGCGTAATTCGTTGAGGAAGCCGGCGCCACCGCCACTACTGTCCCCATCGCCATCGCCGCTCTGAGCAGCGTTCGCGGATTTTGTCGTGTCAAATTCCCAATTAGGTTTGCCTTGCGAGTCTACTTCAAGCTGGATGATGGGGCGGTCGAGGACGAATTCGTCCACCACGAGTTCGCCGCCGAGCAACGGGAACAAGCCGACCTTGAGACGCAACGCGCCGAGCTCGATCATGTTGGTTGCGCTTGCGCCGGGCGCGTTCGCAATGGTGACTTGTTCGAGGGTGAGTTCGACCGAAGGGATGATCGACACGCCGACATCGCCTTTGATCGAGACCTCACGGCCTGTAGCAGCCTCTATCCGGCTTTCGATCTGCGCGCGCAACGTGTCTTTGGGCACGAGCGACGGGAGAACCAAGACGACGACCACGGTAACCGCCACCAACGCGACAAGACCAATCAATACCTTCTTCACGGACAACCTCTTAAGCGGGAAGCGGGGCTCGATAACATTACCTCGCGGGCGGTTCCGGCGGATGCCGGATGCCGTCCCATGGCCCCATGGACCAAGTATAGTAGAGTGCGGCCCGGTTTTGGGGCTATGGACGAAACAAAATGAACGGCGGAAACGCGCAGATTCCTACGCTTGAAGCGGTTGCTGAGCGGGCCCGCGCCTTGCTGCCCATGCTGCGCGGCCAGGCCGCGGCGACCGAAGCCAACCGGACCGTGCTGCCGGCAACGGTGGACGCGCTCCATGCCGCGGGCCTGACCCGCATCTGCCAGCCCGCGCGGTTTGGCGGCTACGAGCTGGGCTGGGACGCGCCTGTCGTGTTGGGCCGGATCTTGGCGAGCGCCTGCCCCTCAACCGCGTGGCTGGTCAGTATTGTGGGGCCGCATGCGGCCTATGTCGGCCGTTTTCCGCTCGAGGCGCAGGAAGAGGTTTGGCGCGACGGTAAAGGTGCCGTCTTGGCCGGCGCGACGGTGGCGCGCGGCGGCAAGATTCGGCGCGACGGCGACGGGCTACGGCTTGACGGCCAATTCGCGTTTGCCAGCGGGGTTGATCATGCGCCGTGGGGCTTTGTCATCGGTACCGTCGAGGACGACGGCGACGCTGTGACGTGCCTGTTGCCACGGCGCGACTTTGAGATTGCCGATACGTGGCATGTCGCCGGTCTGCGCGGCACCGGCACAAAGGACATGGTCTTCAAAGAGGCCTACGTGCCACCGCATCTATTCATCAAAACGCGCGACCTCGTCGCGCCTGAGCCGCCCGGCGCGCAGCATAGCGACGCGGCGCTCTACCGGGTTGAGTACGTCCCCTATGTCGCAACGACGTTGATGGGCCCGCTCCTGGGCGCCGCCGAGGGCGCGCTTCGGGCATACACCGAATCGACAAAGACGCGTGTCGGCGCGTTGTTTGGCGACCGGCCAGCAGCCTCGTTGTCGGTGCAATTGCGGCTGGCCGAGAGCGCCGCCGAATTTCGCGCCGCCGAACTGATGGTCGAGGCGCAAATGTCGTATTTGCGAGACCGGGCATCCGCGCACGAGCCGGTGCCGCAGGACCAGCAGATCGCCTTCGCGCGCGACCGCGCCTACGTCACCCGTTTGTGCGTCACGCTGGTGCACCGGCTGGTGCAACAAATGGGTGCCTCGGGTCTTTACGATTCGAATCCGGTGCAGCGCATGTTTCGCGATCTCTCGGCGATGTCGCAACAATTCGGTGTCGGGTGGGATCGCAACATGGCGCCGGCCGGCCGGTTGATGTTGGATATCGAGAACGAGACCCAACATTTCTGGAAGACCTAGGCGGCGATCAAACCGGCAAAGCGGCGCACCGCGAGATGATCGCCCTTGCGCGCCCGCAAAACATCGAGCTCGGCGGCGGCTTCTTCGTGCCGGCCCGAAGCGATCAGCGCGTGGAGCCAAAGGTCGGCAAAAACCCCGCGCTCAACCGCGCTACCGCCCAGTTCGATGAACCGGTGGTGTGCCGAATCCAGTGCTGCAGCCGCGCCCGGAGCATCGCCTGAATTGAACAGCACGATGGCCCGAGCGGTGGGTAGGACGACATCGTCCCATGTCGGTTTGACGCTGGGATGAAGGCCCTCGGCGTGCCGCGCCATACTGCTCACGAAGGTCGGTGCGCCGACCGGGGTGCGAGACAGCACATAGACATGATGGAGGTCGCCGAGCGCGTCGAGGTGCTGGTGCGCCGCGATGTCGATATGAGACGCGATACGGGCGAACCGGTCCCCGACATCGAACCCGACGAGTTCGGCGCGGGCCAGCAAGTTGGCGCCGTAGAGTTGCGCCGGTCCTTTGTCGAGATAGCGTGGGGCAATCTCGACGTCGAAGAGCTTCAGCGCCTGCGCGCCATCGCCAATGCCGAGGTAATGCAGCCCAAGATGCATCCACATATGGGGATTGAACGATTCGTTGAGGTCGTCCCAGGTTTCGGTGAACCGTTCGAGCCATTCGACACCTTCCGCGTCACGGCCCTGCGCTTCCATCACATGGGCCACGGTGTGCTGACCAAGAATGAGTGTCGGATCGAGGTCCACTGCGGCGCGTGCCGATGATTCAGCTTCGGCGAAAAGCCCGGCCTCTTCCTCCATGAACGATAGGAGCGCGTAGGCTTGGCCGCGATCGTCGATTTGATCGATGACGCGGCGCACGAGCGCGAGCGCGCCGTCGGCATCTTTGCGTGCGTAGAATTTAAGTGTGCAGCACAGCCGCACGGCATACATGTCGCGTGGCCAGCGGGCGGCAATCTGCTCGAAGCCGGCAATCGCAGTGTCAATGTCGCCATCCGCCCACGCGACCGCGGCATCGAGGAATAGTGCTTCACGGTCGTTTGCGCCTGGGGCAGCACGCGCCCTGCCGAGATAACGGGCAGCGCTCACTTTGTCGCCAGCGTGGATGCTGAGGATGGCCGCGATCGTGTTGGGGAGCGCCGCCGGGTCCTGGCCCGCCGCGGCCAGAAGCGCGGCGCGTTCGGTTTGATCCAGGCGTTGGTTTGCCTGACGCGCCAAGAGCTGGTCGATGGCGGCGATAGTTTCGGGCCGATCTGTCGAAACCGCTAAACCCTGCGCATCGTGCCGCATTTTCAGTCCTCCGTTCGCTGACCGCAGACTAAACATGGCTGGCGGTTAAGGGCGAAATAGGTCCGGACAATAGGTATGATGAATTGCCTATGAACCAGCGTAGCCGCCCTTTGTACCAAGAGATCGCCGACGAACTCTTGACCGAAATCCGGTCGGGCAAGGTACCGGTGGGTGCCATGATGCCGACCGAAATGGAATTGCGCGAGCGTTTCGGGGTAAGCCGCCACACCATTCGCGAAGCGATGCGGCAATTGGGGGACATGGGCCTGCTGACCCGCCAGGCCGGCCTCGGCACCATCGTCAAAGCGACCGAGGCGCGCGGCACCTATACGCAGTCCATCGGCACCTTGGATGAACTGCTGCGTTATCCTCCGGAGACCACCCTTCAGGTGTCGTCGAGCGAAGCGGTGAAGGCCGACTCGGTTCTTGCCGCGACGCTAGGGTGCAAGAAGGGCGAGGACTGGATTCGGATTAGCGGCCTGCGCTCCCTCGACAATGGAAAGAGATCGATCTGCTGGACCGACGTTTATGTCATTCCGGAATACGCGCGCCTCGCCGACGAAATCGGTAAGGAACCAATTCCGGTTTATCGCCTGGTCGAAAAGCTGTTCGGGGAAAATGTCACCGAGGTCAAACTGGATTTGTTTGCGAACGGCGTGCCGGAAGCGGTGGCCGACGCGCTCAAAGTTGCGCCCGGAACGCCGGCCCTTGTCGTGGTGCGCCGCTACACCGGACACAAGAAGCGTGTGTTCGAGGTGTCGGTCAGCATTCATCCGCAGGACCGCTTTACCTATTCGGCAGAATTGCGGCGTGAATGGTAGACCCTGGCCGCTGCGTGGAAATGTCCGTACAATAACACGACGCCGCTGGCACCATCTTCAGGAGCCCCACCATGACTTCTGCCGCAGAGACATTCGAGGAACCCACCGCAGGCGGCGACGCACCCTCATTCTTGTCGAGCAGGTTGGCGCGATTTGCCTTGGATCTTGACCTGGGCGCGGTCCCGCGCGCCGTCGTTGAGCGCGCCAAGCTAAACATTTTGGATTGCTTCGGCGTCGGATTGGCGGCCTCAACGTTCGATTTCGGTGGGGTGACGCTGGCCGGCGTACACGCGCTGGCGGGCGACGGCGACTCGCCGGTGATTGCGAGCGGCACTCGTCTGCCGCTGCGCGACGCGGTGTTAGTGAACGGCACGCTGATCCACGGCCTCGACTATGACGACACCCACGCCGACAGCGTGGTTCATTGTTCTGCGTCGGCGTTGCCGGTGGCGTTTGCCGTCGGCCTTAAACACGGGGCCAGCGGTGCGGCGATGATGGCGGCCTATTTGGCCGGGGTCGAAGCCGATGCGCGGATCGGCATGGGGGCCAACGGCGGATTCCACAAACAGGGATATCACGCGACCGGGGTGGTGGGCGCGTTTGGCGCGACCCTTGCGGCGGGCCGCCTGATGGGATTGACCGAAGAACAATTGGTCATGGCGCAAGGCATCACGCTGAGCACGACGTCAGGCGCGTTGGAATTTCTCGAAGACGGCGCCTGGACCAAGCGCATGCATCCGGCTTGGGCCGGGGTTGGCGCCATTACCGCCGCCGCATTGGCCCAAGGGGGCTTCGTCGGGCCGCGCCGCGCCTACGAAGGGCGCTTTGGTCTGTACAACGTGTTTGCGGCGCACGACGTGACGACTGAGCCGGAGAAAGCAGTGGCGGGTCTCAACACCGATTGGGAGTTGATGAACGTCGCCTTCAAGCCCTACCCCGCCTGCCATTTCAACCATGCCTTCGCCGACGCAGCGCTGGCGCTGCGGGCCAAATACGAGCTTAAGCCCGACGATATCGCGGAACTGGTGGCGTTGATCCACGAGAAGCAAGTACCGGTGGTGTGCGAGCCCGAAGCCAACAAGAAGAAACCCGCCAACTCCTACGATGCAAAGTTTTCGGTGCACTACACCATGGCGGCGTCGATCGTGCGCGGGCGCTTCACGCTGGACGAACTGGAGGACGACGCGCTGAACGATCCGACGATTCTCAATCTATGCAGCAAGGCGCGTTACGAGACCGACCCGACATCGTTGTTCCCGCGCTATTACGGCGGCGAAGTCGTGGTGCGTACCAAGGACGGGCGCGAATTGCGCCACCGCGAGACGCACAATCGCGGGTCGGACAAGAACCCGCTCAGCACCAGCGATATTCTCGGCAAGTTCCGCAGCAACGCGAGCCGGGTGTTCGATTCGGCGCGCACCGAGCAGGTCATCGAAGCGGTGATAAGGCTGGATACGGCGCCGGACCTAATGGGGTTGGCGGCCGCACTCACGAGATAGATGTGGGCGGGCTTGCGCCCTGCCCGCTTGGCTAGCCGCGTGCCGAAATCGCCGCGGCCAACGCCAGGATTCGCTCGGCCTTTTCGATGATCGGGTAATCGATGAAATAACCATCGACCTGGATTGAGGCCGAGCCTTCGGCCTCGGCCTTCTTGAACGCCTCGATGTGCTTTTTCGCTTCGACGATTTGCGCATCGGTCGGTGTGAAGACGGTATTGCAAATGTCGATCTGACTGGGGTGGATGCACAGCTTGCCTTGGAAGCCGAGGCCCATTGCGGTGCGTGCGGCTTTCTCGAAATGTTCGATATCGCGCAGGTCGATGAACACGGTGTCGATCGGCGGCTCCAACCGGGCGGCGCGCGAGGCGACGGCGAAGCGCGAGCGCGGATAATTGAGTTCGCTTTCGTCCGGGGTCCACAGGTAGCCCATGTCACGGGTGAAATCGCCGGCGCCGAACGACAGGCGTTTGACCCGGGTACCAGAGCGCGCGATGTCGTCGATGCGATCAAGACCAAGGCCGGTTTCGACGATAGGCAGCAAGTCGATCTTGCCCTCTTCGAGGCCGCGCTCGCGTTCAAGAGCACGCATCATCCAGTCCACGGCTTCGAGCTGGGCCGCCGATTCGACCTTAGGCAGCATGATGCCGTCGAGCCAATCGCCCATCACCGCGTGGATGTCGCCAAAGCAATACTCGGTGTCGAAGGCGTTGACCCGGACGTAGCCAAGATTGGGGCGCGGCAGCTTGAGCGCCTCCACCACCGTTGCCCGGGTCGCGATCTTTTCGCTGATCGCGACGGCGTCCTCGAGATCGAGGATCACCACGTCGGTACCGGTATGGAAAACTTTTTCGACTTTGCGCGGATGGTTGCCTGGCGCGAACAGGAGCGTGCGGAGCGGCCCCTTGATCATGAACGCACCCGCGTCGGCGGTTGCGCCGCTTCTTCGGGTGTTTCGCACCCCGTGACGCAACAGCGGCCGGGTTGTTTGTCGCGGCTGGGCGTACCCGCATCGTCAGCGAGCGCACCACGGTCGAGGAGGCGTGCGACCAAATCCACTTTGTCTTGCAGCGGATAGCTGCGGAAAATTTCCAGGCCCATTGCTTCGGGCGAGCCGCCGCCGTGCAACGAGATTAGTGAATACCACCCGGCTTGTCCCGATGCGGTGAGGTCTTCGATCATACGCGCGACGTCCATTCGTTTGTCATAGGGAATATCGTCGCGGCCCCGCAATACGTCAGATAACAGGCCAGCGGTTTCAGGATTGTGGTCCTCTTCCGGTCCCGGCAACGCGACAATCAAGCCGCCCGACACTTCGTGCGCGACGCGGTGCATTTCATATATTTGCGTGGACATCAGGAGTTTGCCGATGTTGGCGTAGATCCGCTCGGGCTCGACCAGTCCGGACGGATCAACCTGACCGTAGGTCGATGACGCAACGCCGCACGCGAAGAATCCTTCGACGATTTTGATGAGATCGACCATCCGCGCACGCAGATGCGGCACGTTCGCGACATCGAGACCGTTGGCCTCGGTCATCAGCATGCCGGCGCCGATCAAGAGGTCGCCGAAACCGGCCCGCGCGCCGATGCAGGAATGCCGGTGGTGGGCGGCGTAAGAGGTCGTGAGGAACTGACTGTGCTGCCACTCGCCCGCCATGAAGACGCGGTCCCAGGGTACGAACACATCCTCAAAGACGACGACGCCGGTGGACTGGCCGTATTTGTTGCTGAACTTCGCCGCCGCCTCGCCGGGTCGGCCGGCTGGTCGCGCAATGATCGTGATGCCCTCGGCATCGACCGGCACCGCGCAGCACACCGCGAAGTCTTTATCGTCTTCGGTCATATTGCGGCACGGCATGACGAGAAATTCATGGACGTAGGGCGCGGCGGTGACGATTGCCTTGGTGCCCTCGATGACGATCCCGTCGGGGCGGCGCGCTTTGATATGAAGGTAGGTGTTGGGATTGGCCTGCTCGTGCGGGCGTTTGGAGCGATCGCCCTTGGCATCGGTCATGGCGACGCCGAGCGTCAGGTCTTCGTCCTGGACGCGGTCGAGATAGGCGAGAAAGCGGTCGTGCAGGCCGCTGTCGCTGTCTTGATCGATCTGCCAGGTCGCTTGATAGATCGCGTTGAGCGCGTCTTGCGTAAGGTAGCGCTGGGCGCAACCGGATTCTTGGCAGACCAAGCGCACGGCTTCGAGTTTGTGCAGCAAGTCGGTGGTGCTGCGGTTCATGTGGAGGAAGCGGTTGACCGTTTTACCAGTGCGGGTGTCGGTCGGTGCCATGAGGAAGCGGCTGCGCTCGGCCTGCGCGAAATCGTAGGTCACGCCGATGGCGTTGATGCCGGGCATGAAGCGCGCCTCGTCTGCCACCGAGTCCACGCGGTCACCGTTGACGAAAACCTTGGGCCGATAGCGGCGCAGCGAATCGCGGTAGGACTCGGCTGTCATCAACATGGTCGTCGCCTTTCGGGTTCTAGACCGGCGGGTTTTAGAACGGCACCGCCAACTCGGCGGGCGGCAAAATCGTGGTGCGCTTCATCAGACGCTGGTCGCCAACGTCGAACGGCTCGCGCCGATGCATTGTGGAGGCATTGTCCCACATCACGCCATCGCCCGCGCGCCACTTGTGGGTGTAGACGAATTCTGGCCGAACCGTCCAGGCGAACAACTCGTCGAGCAACGCGCGGCTTTCGTCCTCCGGCAAGCCAACGATCCGGATCGTCATACCGGGGCAGATATAGAGCGCCTTACGGCCGGTTATCGGGTGGGTGCGGACGATCGGATGCTCGATATCGGGGGTCTGTTTGCGCTGTTTGCCGCTGGTCGGCACGCTGTAGGCGCTGTTGAAGGCCTCGTAGGACTGCACGGCCTTGCGTCCTTCAATGATCTCCTTGGTCGCGTGCGGCAGCTTTTCGTAGGCCAGCGACATGTCGGCAAACGACGTCGCGCCGCCCTCTTTGGGCAGCGTGTGCGCCACGAGGAACGAGCCAACGGCGGGGCCCGGCAGATAAATCTGGTCGTAATGCCAGCCCACTTCGCCGTCAGACAGAATGCCGATGGTGCGGCCCGTCTCGTCCTTCATGTTCGAGACGTAGAGAATCTCAGGATGTTCGCGCGAGAGATATTCGGTGCGAACGTGAATCTCGAGATCGCCGAACCGTTGGCTGAAGGCGACCTGTGCGCCCTCGTCCATTTTGAGGCCGCGAAGGATCAGTATTTGATATTGATTCCAGGCTTGCTTGAGCTCGACCACGGTGGCGTCGTCAATCTGTCGCAAATCGGGCAGTTCGACCTCGCCGACGAAAGATCCCTTGATGGGTTTGACCAACAACGCCACGCCACTCTCCCTCGACCGACCAAATGTACGGACATTATAGAGACAGCATGCGCGGGGTCAATGTGAGGGCGCTAACGGGCCGTGATCGATGAGAGGAGTTTGACCGAGAGCAGTTGAGCCTCAAGCCGTTGCCCGGGATCCAGGCACGTCGCGATCTCGTCCCGTTGTGCCTCCGCGTCCCGGTGATGTGCCGCCGCGACGTTCAGCCATGCATAGGCTCGCATACGGTCGGGCGCGACACCCTCGCCACGTCGGTACATATTGGCCAGGGCGATTTGTGCCTGCGGGTCGGCTGCCTGTGCGGCCGATAGGGTCGATCGGAACTTTTCGATAGACGCTGGATCGGCGCTAGCCACTACCACCGCATTGCCGCAGGCATGGGCAACCGACCCCAGCGGGATCGGCACTAGGAGAACACTGAGCACGCTGACGCCGACGGCGTATCCCAGGCCACGACGGCAAGCCGCGAAATATTGAATAAGCCAAACAACCAAACGTTTACCAAACAGGCGGCTCACTCGACCAACTCCTCCTCCTGAAGCAGCGCCAGTACCTTGGCGTCCGCTTGGCGAATTTCGTCCCGGGAAAGACATGCCGAGACACTGTTGTGGAATTTGGACACCTCGGCGCCGCGATCGAACGCAATCGAGGACCAAGCTTGCGCAAGCACTAGGTTACGCTCGACGCTGAGCCCATCGCGGTACATCTGAGCCACCTCAATCATGGCTGCCGGGTTACCGGCACGGGCCGCCGATACGACGGCCTCGAACTGTTGTGCCATCGCGCCAGCGACAGTGCCGTGCGACGCGCTGCACGACCGAGCGTCTTGCGCCATGAGCTGCGAGCCAATGAGCGAAACACCAAACGCGATTACGCCTAGAAAGACGGATCGCCGAATCATGCGCCGCCGTCTTTTTCTTCTCGTTATGGCCCTCTCCGTCAGCCGATTGTCACTCTTCAACTTCCGCAAACTTACGCCGAAAGGCACCGCCACGCAACTTTAACGGGTTTAGTATTTAGTAAAAACAATCTATAATTTTGTTGTAATTTTGGTCGAAATTCAGGAAAGGACGGGAGATGGCGCGAATCGGGTTTATCGGGCTAGGTGCCCTAGGCAGCGCCATGGCGCGGCGCGTGTTGGCCTTAGGCCACGAAGCCGTTGGATTTAACCGCTCAGCGACCAAGGTGGCGGCGATGGCCGATTCCGGCCTCGTGCCCGCCGCCAGCGCAAAGGCCGCCTGTGACGCCGACATCGTCTTTAGCGTTTTGTTGAACGACGACGCGGCCCGCGCGGTGCTCGTCGATGGACAACCTTTTTCCGGGCGCACCGGCGTTACCCATGTTTCGGTCAGCACGATAGGCGTTCCGTTGGTTCGGCAAATCGGCGCGGCCCATGCCGCCGCCGGCCAGGGCTTTGTCTCGGCGCCGCTGTTCGGCCGGCCCGACGATGTACTGGCGGGATCGGCGGTGCTCGCGGTCGCCGGAGAAACGGCGGCGATCGCCTCTTGCCGCGACGTTCTAGAGAGTTTTGGCCGGGTCGACGTGATCGGGAGCGACCCTGGCGCGGCCAATGCGGTGAAGATGGCCGGCAATTTCCTGATGGCGTCGGCGGTGCAAAGTTTGCGCGAGGCGCTCGCCCTTGCCGAAGCGGCCGGCGCCAACCGCCAACAGTTTGTCGACATCGTCACGACGGCTCTATTCCCCACGTCGTTCTATCAACGATTCGGCGCCCTTATTGCAACGCAGGGGAGCAACGCGCCGGCCATCAATCCATTCGCCAATAGCGCACGCCTCGTAGACAAGACAAGCCATGACCTGGGGGTCACCGCACCGCTTGCCAGCGCCCTCGCCGCAGCTTTGGCCAACACCCTCGAATGAAGCTGTTCATCCTGGTCGCAGCAGCGTTGCTATTTGCAACCATCGCTGTTGCGGCGCCACTGCCACACCCCGACTGCGGCGCGGGGACTAACGGCGAAACCGGAGAAGGGGTCCCCGCGGTCGGCATTTGGTTTGGCGGCGACCTCGCAACCTGGCAACCGCCGCCTTGCACAGGATGGGCGGCACGGCCCTTCACCGTCCTGGTCGAGACCGCAGGCGAGACCAATCTTTCCGGATCCACGGCGGACATTCTCGACCGATTGGGGCGCATCAGCGACCTGACGACGATCCAATATTGGTCGACCACGCGCGGCCGGTGGCGTCGCTTGATCCCGGATGCGGCGGCGCTGTCATCGGACGATCCCGACGACCGCCGTGCGGCCGACTTTACAGCGCAGGAGCTGACCACCGCCGAGCACTTTTTCTGGCAGAAGGAAAATACGCCGCTGGGCGCCGTGACCTACCGTCTTTCAATCCGCCAAGCAGACGACACCACGGTCATCGTCGATATGGCGAATGCGCGGGCGGCACGGGCAACGATTTTCAGCCGTTTGCCGCCCGGGCATCACGAGTTTCTTTACGTCTTCCGGCGTGGCAATGACGGCAGATGGCGCATTTATGCATTGATGCGAACCGGCAACGGGCCAAATCCGATCGCCGCCACAGGACGTAAATCCTATGGCAATCGTGCCGTCGCGCTATTTCGCTATCTGGCAGGCGACGCCACCGACGGTGCGCCGCCGTTGTTCCCTTAAACGCAAACGGCCGAGGTTTCCCCCGGCCGCTTGGTCGTTTTGTCGAAGGTTAGACTAGAACGAGATGACCACGCGGCGGTTAAACACTGACGCGATCCCGTCCTGGGTCGGTTGGGCCGGTTGGGCCTCGCCGACCGACGACGTTGTAATCGCCCCGGCGGAAACGCCTTGCGACACCAGGGCACGCATGACGGCCGCCGCGCGACGATCCGAGAGCCGGATGTTGGAGCGGATGTCGCCGGCCCGGTCGGCGTGACCAATGACGGTAATCCGTGTCCCAGCGCCCCTTGCCTTGGCTTGACCAGCGGCACGCCGGACGGTCGCCGCGTTGGCGGGCGTTAGCCGGTCGCTATTGGTTTCGAAGTAGACCGTGAACGACGCCGGCTTGACCGCCGCGGGCGCGGGTGCAGGCATCGCAGCCGGAGCAGCCTGCGCCATTTGAACGGGCGCGCGTTTGCGCGCCATGTACTCTTCGGCGGAAATCAGCGAGCCGTAAAACTCGCCACGGCATGCCGCGATATCGGCAGGCTGGTTATTTTCTTCTTGTTCTTGCATCCAGCAGTCGAATGCAACTTGTGAACGCGCCATGAGCGCAGGAATGAAGTTGATGGCGCCCTGCCCCGCCAACGCGGTCAGCCGGCTGCGCGCGCCGCTGAGTTCTGCGCGCGATGATGCAGGAAGATTACGGGCGTTGAGGCCCTCGGGACCGACGTTGTTGCCGCCGCCAGCGGTAATCGCCCGTGACGCAAACCGGTCAGAGTCGACGTAGTCGGCCTCCGCAAATTCTGCGCGCGATTTTTCCATGTAACCCTGATACAGCGACACTTGGTACAGAGATCCCTGCGGTACGACCTTTTCGGCCTTGCCCAATTGCTGGCCGGAGCAAGCTGCTAAAAACAGCGGCACCGACATGAGTGTTAGAAAACGGACCGATCTGGCCATGAAAATCCTCCAAAAAAATGCGAAACGTCGCCTTGCCCAGGATCGCCCAGGTCGTTGCTGGGACCCTACTCTCTGGACACTGTTTGGGTCCACCCGTGCGATGGCTTGAAATCCCCCTTTATTAAGCCAGGATTTGGCCGTTCGCAGCAGATTCAGTCCAATAGACCCGGTAAACCTATTCTGCTAGCGTCCGCGCCATGAAAGCGTACCCGCCAAAGTCCAAGACGTTCCTCTGGCGAAGCCGGTAACCCGGCGCGCAGCTGGCCTGCGCTTTCTTTCCATCCGATACCAAGACTAGGCGCCGCGGGTTCTTACCCGCCGAGGAACGTAAATGACCCATGATTTCACGACGCAATCGGGGGTCCTTGTCTCGAGGACCACCACCGAACTTCCCTTTGGCGAGGGCATCCAGACCCTTGTTGACCGTTTGGACAGCGAACGGGGCGCCCTGTATTCGTCGGGGTTCGAGTACCCTGACCGGTATTCGCGGTGGGAAATGGGATTCGCCTCGCCACCGCTCGAATTCGTCGGGCACGACCGAACGCTTACGGTGCGTGCCGTGAATGCCCGCGGGCAAGTATTGCTCGAACTCGTTGCGCCGGCCTTGGCAGGCGATGGCACGACCACTGAACAGCGCGATGCGCGCACCGTGGTCCTCACCATTGCTGAAAGCGGGGGCAATTTCGCCGAGGAAGAACGCAGCTTGCAGCCGACGCTATTCTCGCCGCTGCGCCGGCTGATCGCCGACTTCGCCGGTATCGAGGACACCTCGCTCGGCCTTTACGGCGCGTTTGGCTACGACCTTTTGTTTCAGTTCGAACCGATCGTCCAGCGCCTCGCGCGCGAGGCCGGAGATTCGAACCTTCACCTATTCTTGCCGGATCAATTCTTCATGGTCGACCGGCGCAAGGAAACGGCGTTCCGCTATGACTACGAATTTTCGCGCGGCGGCCTCACGACGGTTGGGCTGGCGCGCGACATACCGGCCGCGGCGGTGCCAAGCCGCGCGGACGAGCCGCCCCCTGCGGTCGTGACCGATCATAGCGACGCGGACTATGCCGTCATGGTCGACCGCGCCCGCGAAGAGATTCGGGTCGGCAATGTTTTTGAAGTGGTGTTGTCGCGCAAGTTTTCGGCGCCGTATGCCGGCAAGCCCTCGGACCTGTTCCGCAAGATGCAGACCGTCAATCCAAGCCCTTATGAGTTTCTAATTCAGATGGGCGATGAACAGCTGGTCGGCGCGTCGCCCGAAATGTTTGTCCGCGTCGAGGGACGCCGCGTCGAGTCTTCGCCGATCTCGGGCACCGTGCGGCGCGGCAACAATCCGATGGAGGACGCCGACAATATCCGGGCGCTCTACAATTCGGAGAAGGACGAGGTGGAACTGACGATGTGCACCGACGTCGACCGCAACGACAAGGCCCGTATTTGCGAACCCGGATCAGTGCGTCTGTTGGGGCGGCGCATGATCGAACGTTACGCGGGGTTGTTCCACACGGTCGATCACGTTGAGGGAACGCTGCGCGCCGGGTTCACCGGGATCGACGCGTTCTTGTCGCACATGTGGGCGGTGACACTCACCGGCGCGCCGAAGAAACGCGCGGTGCAGTTGGTCGAGAACATGGAAAGCAGCGCGCGGCGCTGGTATGGCGGCGCGATCGGCGGGCTGTTGATGAACGGCAGCGTCAATACCGGCATCACGATCCGCACCGTGCATCTGAAGAACGGCCAGGCGGAGTACCGCGCCGGCGCGACGCTGGTGTTCGATTCGGACGGCGCAGAAGAGGCCGCCGAGACCAAGACGAAGGCGACATCGTTTTTTCGAGTCCTGGCTGGCGACGTACCAACTGCGGCAGGACCGACGGCGGTGCCGACAAAGACCGGCCCGTTCGCCGGGCTGTCGGTGGTGATGGTCGATAACGAAGATTCGTTTGTCCACACGCTGGCCGACTACATCCGCCAGACCGGCGCGACCGTGCGCACGCTGCGTGCCGGCACCGCGGTCGAGCGGTTGTTGGCGGGTGGGCCCGATCTCGTCGTGCATTCGCCCGGCCCCGGGACACCGGCGGAGTACGGTGTGCCCGACCTGGTGCGGGCGCTGGCCGAACGCGGCGTGCCGCAATTCGGTGTATGCCTGGGCCTGCAAGGGATCGTCGAGGCTTTTGGCGGCGGGCTGCATGTGATGGACGTGCCGCGCCACGGCAAACGCTGGGACGTGACCCATGACGGCGGGCCGTTGTTCGCAGGATTGCCAAATCCTTGCACCGTCGGGGCCTATCACTCACTCGCGGCGGTCAATGCGTCGTTCCCCAGCGTGCTGCGGAAGACAGCGTGGACCGAGGACGGCGTGGTGATGGCGGTGCAGCACGAAACCCTGCCAATCGCGGCGGTGCAGTTCCATCCGGAGTCGATCCTGTCGATGCGTGAGGACGCAGGGCACCGACTGATCGGCAACGCGCTGGCATTGTTGACAGGAAAGTAACGCGCGACGGGTTAGTCGAAGACGGCGGCGATCTGGTCGATGCCTATGCCCCGCAGGGGAAGGGCGCGCGCGGCCATCGTGCTGCCTTTGACACCAAACGGCCTTCCCCGCTTGTCGGCGCCGGTGTTGCCCCCTACGGTTCAGGTTTTAGGAAGCGGGGCCGATGTCGAACGGGGGGTTTGCGCCACAGAACCGGGCCGCCTTTGCGGCCGGTACAGAGATTTTCGTCGAGGGGCAGGATGCCGATGCGGCGTTTCTCGTGCTCGAGGGGCAAGTCGAGGTGCGCAAGCGCACCGACGACGGTCATAAGGTGATGGCGACGCTCGGCAACGGCGACGTGTTGGGCGAAATGGCGTTGTTCGGGGGCGAGTTGCGCTCGGCCGACGCGGTGGCGGTCACTGACACCAAAGTGTTCCGCGTGAGCCGCGACGAGTTCCAAAACCGGCTGTCGGGAATCGATCCCGTGCTGCGCCGAATGGTCACGATCTTGGTCGCGCGCCTGCGTGACGCCACCGAAGAACTATCGCGCCTGCGTGACAGCGACTGATCGATCAACGCCCGTCCGCACGACAACGAACCTCACGACGCCAACCTTAAGGAGCTTGGCATGGGCACGACCCGCGACCTGACGGACTTTGTCGTCCGAACGACATATCAAGACCTACCGCAAGAGACGATCGATGCGACCAAGTTGGCCGTGCTCAACATCATCGGCTGCATGCTGGCGGGCTATCAAACCCGCATCGGCAAGCTGCACACCGAGATGGCCAAGGACATGGGCGGCGGGCGGGAGCAATCGACGATCATCGGCGACGGGACCAAGGTGTCGGCGCCGTTGGCGGCCTATGCGAACGGCAATTTCGGCTTCGCGCTGGATTACGAGGATACGGTTCTTTATATCGCCCATCCGGGGTACATCACGGCATCATCAGGACTGGCGGTCGGCGAATTCCTGGGGTCGTCGGGGAAAGACTTGATCCTTAGCATCGCGCTCGGCTTCGAGGTCGTCGCCCGGATCGGCGCGGCGATGCAGCCGACGCCGGAGCGCGGCAAACTGGTGTGGGGCGAGCAGTACCATCCGTTCGCCTCAGCCGTTACCGCGGGCAAGTTATACGGGCTCGACTCCGACGCACTTGATGTGGCGTTCGGCATTGCCGGGACCTACGCCACGGTGCCCTCGGCGTACAAGTATTTCGGCGTCGTCGCCGAGACGCGGCCCATGCGCGAGGTGAAACTCGGGTGGGGCTGGATGAGCATGGCCGGCACCGTCGCCGCGCAGTCGGCCCATCGCGGGTTCCGCGGTGGCCACGGGGTGCTGGACGGCGAACAAGGCTTTTACGTGATGGCGGGATCGGACCGTTGCGACTTCGCCCAAATGGTCAAGGACCTGGGAAAAAGCTGGGCGATCACCAAGACGGAATACAAGATTCACCCGTCGATCGCATGGAACCATCCGCTCTACGACGCGACGCGCGGGCTCGTGAAGGAGCATGCGATCACGCCGGACCAGGTCGAGAAGATAAAAATTTCGGGCATGAACATGAACTTGATCGGCGACACCAACCCGCAAGGGGCCGTGGACGCACAATTCTCGCTGCCCTACACGGTGGTCACGACGATTATGCAGGAACCCTTGCTGCCGGCGGTGTACAGCGACGAGAAGCTTGCCGACCCGGTGGTGCGCGGGCTGTTGTCGAAGGTCGAGATGCATCACGACACCGCCGCCGACGCTGACTTTTTCACCGACCAGAAAATGCGCTTCGGGATCGAGATCGCGCTGAAGGGCGGCAAAACCGTGACGCGCGACGTCGAGTGGCCGCGCGATCAGCCGCCGATGGGCCGCGTCGAGATCGAAAAGAAGTTCCGCGAACTGGCGGGCACCCTCCTCAACGACAAGCGGACCGAGGAAGTGCTGCAGGCGATCGACGGGCTGGAGAACTTCGACAACGTGGCGGACTTCGTGCGGCTGTTGGTTTAGTACGCGTTGAGTAACGTCCCGTAACCGGCCAGACGATCGTCGAAACCGGAGTCGCGGAGGGCGTACCACACGAGCACCGCGTTGAGGTGGAGGACCGGTTTGCCGATCCATTCCTCGGCCTCGGCGATCATGTGAGCCAACGCGATCTCGCTGCCGGTGGCGAGGA
>ERZ890510.660-NODE-660-length-26094-cov-5.108261_pt1 | contig 26094 bp, 20 predicted proteins | sample MGYA00521265_ERZ890510 | MGnify/ENA primary metagenome ERZ890510 (study PRJEB32303, sample SAMEA104408624) | aquatic metagenome | biome: Brackish water; feature: Chemocline; material: water | place: Baltic Sea | collected 2014-10-26T21:54:00 | depth 110 m ... | reverse complement strand
CGTCAGCAGCCAAAGGCCGGAATCCGATTCCATATGGTGAATAACACAGGATAACGTTCCTCTCAGGGAGCAACAAGAATGTATGACTTGGCGCGCAGTGAGAATCCGGGCCACCAGGTGTATCAGGAGCGCGACCTTCCGTGATGTCTCCACGGATGCGTCGACGTCGACGCAGTGACTATAAGTTTGAGGTCGAGTTCGATGTGCGCGACGCAGAATGTGACCTGCAGGGCGTCGTCAACAATGCCGTCTACCAGCACTACTTCGAACACGCCCGGCATCGGTATCTGCTGGCCAACGGCTTCGATTTCATGCAACTCCACCAGCAGGGCTGCGATCTGGTCGTCACCCGTGCCGAGATCGACTATCTGGGGGCGCTGCGCCCAGGCGACCGTTTTGTCGTGGGCTCCACGGCGTCCCGGCAGAGCCCGCTGCGATTCCTCTTTGAGCAGGAAATCTTCCGCCTGCCGGACGACGAGCGGGTGACGCGGGCACGGTTCGTGGGCACGGGCGTGATCGACGGAAGGCCGGGATTGCCGCTGCAGTTGCGGGTGCTGCTGGGGGACGTGGCCGGCGGCGAATCAACGTCACAGTAGCGCCTCCCACATGTGTGACGCCGTCACGGACGAGATTCAGCTGCACCCCGCAAGCCACAACGAAGTGCTTGACCGACAGCCACGGACACCGATTATCAGTGCTTCAGCAAACACAACAACAACCTGGGGAACAGCAATGGCCAAGGTGTTGATCATCGGTGCTGGCGGCGTCGGCGGTGTCGTCACACACAAGTGTGCGCAGGTTCCGGAGGTGTTCTCCGAAATCGTGCTTGCCAGTCGCACCGAGAGCAAGTGCAAGGCGATAGCGGCACAGATCGATCGCCGGATCGAGACGGCACAGGTCGATGCCGACAACGTCCCCGAACTGGTCGCGCTGATTCGACGGGTGCAGCCCGACATGGTCATCCACGTGGCCCTGCCATATCAGGATCTGACGATCATGGACGCCTGCCTCGAGGCGGGCGTGCACTATCTCGACACGGCCAACTACGAGCCTGTCGATACGGCAAAATTCGAATACGGCTGGCAGTGGGCCTACCAGGATCGCTTCAAGGAAGCCGGGCTGATGGCGCTGCTGGGATCGGGTTTCGATCCGGGTGCCACAAGTGTGTTCACCGCCTACGCTGCCAAGCACTACTTCGACGAAATCCACGAACTCGACATTGTCGATGTCAACGGTGGCGATCACGGCTACGCTTTCGCTACCAACTTCAACCCGGAGATCAACATTCGCGAGGTGACCGCCGAGTGTCGACACTGGCAGGATGGCCAGTTCATCACGACCCCAGCCATGTCACTGCACCAGTCCTTCACCTGTCCCGAAGGTGTTGGCAGCTTCAACATCTACCGCATGTATCACGAGGAGCTGGAGTCGCTCACGCGGCATTACCCGACGCTGCGCCGGGCTCAGTTCTGGATGAGTTTCGGCGACAGTTACCTCAAGCACCTCGAGGTCCTGGGCAACGTCGGTATGACAGGGATCGAACCGGTGGAGTTTCAGGGACAGCAGATCGTGCCGCTGCAGTTTCTCAAACAGCTGCTCCCCGACCCGTCCACCCTCGGGCCCCGCACCAAGGGCCGCACCTGTATCGGCTGCATCGTGCGCGGCAGCAAGGATGGGCGCCAGCGGACCGTCTACGTCTACAACATCTGCGACCACGAAACTTGTTACGCAGAGGTGCAGTCGCAGGCGATCTCCTACACCACGGGTGTGCCCGCCATGATCGGTGCCAAGATGATGATGCAGGGCCAGTGGATGGCACCCGGCGTGTGGAATCTGGAGCAACTCGATCCGGATCCCTTCATGGCCGATATGAACACCCATGGCTTGCCATTTTCGGTCATCGACGAGCCCGACTACGAGTTCCGCAGCTAGGCCCGGTGAACAGCGCCAGCTTCGCGGCTTTCGATCCGCACCGCGTTCCCTCTCCGTGTTTCGTCATCGACACGGCGGCATTGCAGGGCAACCTGGAGATCCTGCAGCATGTGCAGCAGGAATCCGGAGCGCGGGTGCTGCTCGCCCTCAAAGCCTTTGCCATGTTTCACTTTGCCCCCTTGATCCGGCAATATCTGAGCGGTACGTGCGCCAGTGGGCCACACGAGGCGCGGTTGGGTTTCGACTACTTCGGCCCCGAGGTCCACACCTTCGCTGCGGCCTACAGTGAGAGCGACATGCGTGACGTGCTGACCGTGTCGCGCCACATTGTGCTCAACTCCTTTGCCCAATGGCAGCGCTTCCGGCCGCTGCTTCTGGCCGAGCAGGAGAGGCGCCCCGAACTCTCCATCGGGTTGCGCATCAACCCTGAGCATTCGGAAGGCGCCGTGCCGCACTATGATCCATGCGCGCCATGCTCCAGACTGGGGATTGTCCGGACCGCATTTGCCGGGCAGGATCTTTCCGGCATCGAGGGTCTGCACTTTCATACGTTGTGTGAGCAGGGCCTGCCCCCCCTCGCCCGCACGCTGGACGTGATCGAGGCGAACTTCGGTCCATGGTTGCCACAGATGAAATGGGTCAACTTTGGCGGCGGCCAGCACATCACCAAGGCAGATTACGATGTCGCAGGGCTGATCACCCGGGTGCGGGAATTCAGCGCCCGTTATGATGTCCAGGTCTACCTGGAACCGGGGGAAGCCGTCGCGATTCATACGGGCGTACTCGTCGCCGAGGTCCTGGACCTGACAGACAACCAGATGGGCCTGGCAATCCTCGATGCATCGGCCACCTGCCACATGCCCGATACCCTTGAGATGCCATATCGCGCCGGAATCTTTGGCGCCGGGCTGCCCGGAGAGAGCCCTCTGCCACACACCTACCGACTTGGTGGACCCAGTTGCCTGGCAGGGGATGTCATGGGCGACTATGCCTTTGCGCAACCGCTGCAAGTCGGACAACGACTGATGTTTGACGATATGGCACACTACACGATGGTCAAGACAACCACGTTCAACGGGATCCGCCTGCCGGCACTGGCCGTATGGGATTCACGCACAGACGCTGTGCAGGTCATCCGTGAATTCGGCTTCGATGATTTCCGCAATCGCCTGTCCTGAGATGCAGCCATGACGAAAAGCGCGGACACAGTCAACGACCCGGATGGCTTCGACCAATGGGCCGCACCGGGATACCCGGTGTTTCTCGGTTCGGAATTCAGTCACCCTGAACCCGCTGCGGCGTTGTTCCACGTGTTGCCCGTGCCCTACGAAGCGACGGTCTCTTATGGCGCTGGCACCGGCGGCGGACCGGCAGCCATCCTGGCCGCATCATGGCAGTTGGAAGCCTGGGACGTCAGCAGCAGGCCCACGGATCTGGGCATCCACACCTTGCCGCCCGTCGACGTCTCCGGCGATGCGGACTCCGTCCTCGCCGGCATCAGCGCCGCCACCGCGGCGATTGTATCGGCAGGCCACATGCCGGTCATGCTGGGCGGCGAGCACTCGGTGACGGATGCCGCCGTGCAGGGGTTGCTGGCGGCGGGCATCGAGGATCTCGGCGTTGTGCAGATCGATGCGCACGCCGATCTGCGTGATACCTACGAAGGCAATCGCCGATCCCATGCGACGGTGATGAAACGCGTCGTCGATCGCGGCATACCGCTGTATCAGCTGGGCATCCGGGCCTGCTGCGAAGAAGAACTGGCCGCGCGGCGGACACATGGCGTGTACCACAAGGACGCCGAGCAGTTGGTACCCCAGGGCATCACGACGATCGAATTGCCACAGGACTTTCCCGCGCACGTCTACTTTACGGTCGATGTCGACGGCATGGATCCGTCCGTTTTCCCGGCGACGGGCACCCCCGTACCCGGCGGCCTCGGCTGGTACCAGACGTTGTCATTGTTTGAGTCCGTCGCACGTCAGCGCCGGATCATCGGTTTCGACGTGGTCGAGTTCGCCCCGATCGAAGGCTTTCACGCCTATGATTTCGCTGCGGCGCTGCTGGTATATCGCCTGATGGGTATCGTGCAGCGAACGCGGGCGTCGCTCGACGGTCAGTCCGCGGCGGCCGCCGTCTCGAGGTAGGTGTAGCCGTCTAGTTCCAGTCGATAGAACGACAGGATTTCCTCCGCCTCGCCATCGCTGATGGCATGGCTGGCTACCGCCCGCTGGCAGGATGCCTTGAGGCGTGACCAGAGCTCATCCACGTCGTACTGCAGGTACGACAGCACCTCCGCCGCCGTGTCCCCCGCCACCGTCTCATCGATCTGCCAGGCGCCATCCTCACTGAGACTCAGATGCACGACGTGCGTGTCGCCGAAGAGGTTGTGCAGGCCGCCGAGCGTCTCCTGGTAAGCGCCGGTGAGAAAAATCCCCAGGTAGTATGGCTCCCCGGGCTTCAGGGGATGCACGGGCAGGGTCCGCTCGATGTCACGCAGATCGACGAAGCGGTCGATCTTGCCATCTGAGTCGCACGTCATGTCTGCCAGCACGGCGCGCCGCACCGGGCGCTCATCCAGTCGGTGGATCGGTGCGATGGGAAACAGTTGGTCGATCGCCCAGCTGTCGGGCAGCGACTGAAACACCGAGAAGTTGCAGAAATAGATGTCTGCCAGAACGGTCTCCAGCTCTTCGAGGTCTTCCGGCACCGACGGCATGCGGCGGGACAGATCGCGAATCCGGGCACAGGCTTTCCAGAACAAGCGCTCCGCCAGGCCGCGCTCACGCAACGACAGGTAGCCGAGACTGAACAGGTTCAGGGCCTGCTCATAGGCCTGCAGCACGTCGTGGTAACACTCAACGGCCCGCAGAGACGACAGGTCTCTATGCGCCATGAGCAGATCGAGAACCGGCTGCGGCAGGTCCGGCGTTGCGGCGATCTTCTCCAGACCTTCCGGCAGTTCGAAGCCATCAAGGCGCGAGTTGCCCACGACATTAACGATCAGCAGGCTCTGGTAGGCCGCCAGAGCCCGCCCCGATTCTGTGACGATCGTCGGATGCTCGATGCCCTTCTCGGTGCATACGGAAGCCACTCGATAGACCACTTCGCTGGCGTATTCCTCGAGGGTATAGTTCATCGACGAAGGGGAACTCGTCTGCGACCCATCGTAGTCCACGCCGAGCCCGCCGCCGACGTCGAGGTACTGCAGACCGGTTGCCCCCATGTGCACGAGTTCGGCGTACACGTGGGCCAATTCGCCAATGGCGTCTTTGACCCGGCGTATGTTGTGCAGTTGGCTGCCGGGGTGGCAGTGCACCAGTTCCAGGCAATCCTGCAGGCCCAGTTTGTGGAGTCGATCGAACAGGGTGATCACCTCACCGATAAACAGGCCGAACTTGGACTTGGCGCCGGATGAATCCTGCCACCGCCCGGCGCCCGGGCTCGTGAGTTTGATGCGCACGCCAATGCGCGGCCGCACATTCTGTTGGCCCGCATGTCGAAGAATGAGATCGAGTTCGTCGAGCTTCTCCACAACGAGGACGATCTGCCGCCCCAGTTTGGTCGCAAAGATCACGCTCTTGACGTAGTCGTCATCCTTGAAGCCGTTGCAGATGATCAGCCTGGGACTGGGGTCGGCCATGGCCAGCACCGCCAGCAGTTCCGGTTTCGACCCCACCTCCAGACCAAAGCCAAAGTCGGCCCCGTACCGGTACACTTCATCAACGACGGAACGTTGCTGATTGACCTTGATGGGGTAGACGGCCAGATAACGACCCTTGTAGTGGTTCTCAGCCATGGCCCTGTCGAAGGAATCCCGCAGATCGCGCAGCCTGTGTGTCAGCAGGTTGGTGAAACGCAGCACGACGGGCGTCGACAGGCCACGCGACTGCAGATCCTCAACGACCTCCAACAGGTCGATCTCCCGTCCCACTCGCTTGTCCGGGCGCACGACGATGTGGCCCGCGTCGCTGACGGCGAAATAATCCTTGCCCCAGGAAGGGATCTGATAGAGTTCTGCCGCGTCCATCGTGGTCCAGGCGCGGTCGAGTATGGAGCGGGGAGAAGTTGTCGCCAATTCGTAGTCCCTCGGAGTCAAAGGCCTTCAAAATAGGATGTGATGAAAAACGACCTTATCCTGTGTCTGGCAAGGGGTGCAAGTAGGGACCAGACCATTGACCAGACCATTGACCAGATCACTGAACCGCCAGGAGACAGCGTGAGAGAACAGATACAGCAATACCAGCATCTGGGCTACTGTGTTGTGCCGGGACTCATTCCCGCCGAGCTCATCACCGCCGCCCGTCAGCGGCTTGACGAGATCATCGACACAAGGCCGGCGTGGAGTCCGGGCCGTTTCCAGGATCTGGACCCTGCCCGCTGCCCCGGTGATGCGCCCATAGCCGGCGGCATCCAGCGGCCGAGTCTGGAGGAGGATGTCTTTTCGTCTGTCGCCCAACATACGAATCTGGCGCAGGCCATGGCGGCACTGCTCGACGGCGCCGCCGAACTCTTCACCGATCAGCTGGGCGTCAAATATGGCTGGAATGAGACCGAGCAGGGCGGACGCAGCTACTTCCACCAGGACTCCTGGTACTGGAAGATCGCGCCGGAACTGGGCTGCAACTGCTGGATTCCACTGCATGAAGTCGGCGTCGATGCCATCGCCCTGGCCGTCATGCCCGGCAGCCAGCAAGGCTGGCAACTGACAACACACGAGTCCTACTTCGACGATCCCGCCATGGGTCGCCTGACCGATGGCACATTTACACCCTTCCAGCGGCACCGCATTCCTGACACGCTCGTCGACTGCTCTCAGGAGCACCTGATTGACATGCTGCCTGGTGACGGTCTGTTCTTCAGCAACTACACCTGGCACCGCAGTGAACCAAACCGCACGGGACAGACCAAGGCGTTTTATGCCATCGCCTGGCAGCGCTCCGCCGGGTAAAGCCCGCCGGGCCGTGGACCGCCGTCAGGACATCATGCCCGCATCCGTCACATAGGTGCGACCGGGCGGTTCATCCTCGGGCAGCCCCACATGGTCCCAGAAATCCGTGTGCTCGAAGGGCGACCTGCGGATGTCCGGCACGTACACGGCGGCACCACCGGACTGGGCCGACTGATTGGCCAGAATACCCGGCAAGGTGTAGTCCGCCATACGGTAGACATCGATAGGGACGCGCTTGCCGGCGAGCAGGGCGCGGGCGAAGGTGATCGCCGTCCAGATGTCGGTGCCGCCGTGGCCTGATGCCATCGCCGGCACGTCATCTCGCGACGTGCCAATATCGACGCGCTCCCAGCCGTCACTCTCCGGGCGCGTTTTCCCCAGGCGTCGACAGAAACCCTCGTGGGAATACCACTCGGCGCTGCCCTCGGTGCCGAAAATCCGGTAGTTGTGCGCCCCGGGCCGGCGTGTGTTCAGCGTCACCAGGATGCGGATCAGGCGCCCCTTTGCGGTCCGGAACAGCGCGTACTGTCCATCGGAGCGCAGGGGGGTCTCCGCATTGCACCAGGGCGCCTCGACGCAGTTTACCGAAACCACGCGGTCATCGAGAACCTCCAGCAACGGCCCCAGATCATGTGTCAGGTACTGGATCGGCGGCTGATCGGCGCGCCATACGGGCCGGACGCCGGACAGGCCCTGCTCCCGAACCTGTTGAGGTGTGAACTGGTCACCATTGTCATTGACCATCGTCGTCGGCAGGTAGTGCAGATACTCGCCATCTGCCATGGAGATGGCACCGAAGCGACCCTCGACAACCCAGCGCCGCCAATATCGCAGAAAGCCGAGGAAGCTGGAGTTTTCCGCCAGCATGTACTGCTTGCCCGTCGCCTCCACTGTGGCGGCGATGTCCAGGATCTCCTGTTGGGTGTAGGCACCTGGAACTTCGCTGAGTACGTGGCACCCCGCCTCCAGCGCCTGAATCGTATGCTGCTTCTGCTGGCGGCCGTTGCTGGCGATCACCACCGCATCCGGCTTCATCTCGAGCAGCTCTTCGAACTCGCGCACGAGTGTCACGGATCGATCCATGCCCGCCGCCGTTTCGGCGGCACGATCCCGCCATTGCTGGATACGATCCGCCGCACCCACGACGTGCGCCTCCTGTGTCAGCAGAAAATTGCGGAAGTGACTGTGACCCCGACGAAGTCCGAGGATACCGACTTTCAGTTTGTCCATGTTGTCTCCCTCATGGCCGTGCAATATAGGTCGGTCCCGGGTCTCGTTGCTTGACCCCGACGGCCGGCGCACCGATCTATTCAGCCATGGGTGCACAGATCACCATCGCTCCAGGCAGCATCAATGTCGACCTGATCCTGCGCACGGACGTGCGCAAAGGTCCAAAGACCTTCCGCGGCCGCTACGCCGAGAGTCAGGGCGGCAAGGGCTCCAACCAGGCGATTGCCGCGTGCCGTGCCGGCAACGGCCGCCCGGTTTATCTCGTCGGCGCTGTGGGTCTGGATCGCTGGGGAGAGCAGGCCCTTGCCGCCTTGCGTGCTGCCGGCGTCGACACACGCTTCGTGCGCTGCGACCCGACGGCACCCACGGGGATCGTCATGGAGTATCTCTATGGGGATGGCGAGGTGACGATCGGTCTCGAACCGGGTGCCAACGATTGTGTCACCGTGGCGGATGTGGAACGCGCACGACCGATCATTGAAAGCTCGGCGCTGCTGCTGGGGCAGCTGGAAACGCCGCTCGACGCCGTCGAACACACCTTCCGACTGGCCCGGAGCACCGGGACGGCGACGTGCCTTGATCCGTCGGTTGTACCTGTTGCAGACGAGCAACGGCGACGTCTGTTCGACAACATTCTGCCCATGGTTGACCTACTGGCACCAAATCGCTCCGAGTCTGCCGAACTCACCGGCGTGCGGGTCACAGATGACGGGACCGCCCTGGAGGCGGCGCGCAGGCTGCTGGACCACGTACCGATCGTCGTGCTGACACGGGGTGCCGATGGCGCCCTGCTGGTGCGTGGCGCACAGGTGCACTTTGTGCGGGGACTCGATGTTGACGCCATGGATGGAGGCGCAGCGGGAGACACCTTCCGTGGCGCTCTGGCCCTGGCCCTGGCCGAAGCCCTCGAGACCCACACCCGACCCCTCGTTGATCTGCCCTTCGCAGCCCTCGTCGATGCTGTGCTTTTCGCCAACGCCGCCGCCGCCATCTGCGTCACCCGCCCGGGTGCCTGTCCATCGATCCCGCAGCGCGACGAGATCACCGCTCTGCTGGCCTCGGCAACGGCACGACAGGACCTGCGATGATCACACAACGACTGCGCCAGCACCTGCAGTCTGGCCTCATCGAGCACATCCGCCGGCATCCGTCCTGGTACCCCATCTCGCCGAACCTGCTGACCTTTGGCGCTCTTCTGCTGGCCGTGCCGGCCTGCTGGTCCATCAGCGAACAACGCTACCTGCTTGCGGTGCTGTTCATCCTGCTGTCAGGTGCTGTGGATCTCGTCGATGGTTGTGTCGCTCGGGGTCTCGACAAAACATCAAAATTCGGCTCCTACTGGGACGCTATGATCGACCGCTACGTCGACTGCCTGTTGTATCTGGGATTTGTCCTCGACGGCCACGAGCTGGCTGGCTTTCTGGCGACGACGGGAACCGTCCTGACGAGTTACGCCAAACCGCGCACAGCGATGGTCGTGGCGATCTACGCTCAGGACTGGCCCACCATCGGCGAGCGGGCTGAGCGTTTTGTGTTGTTGCTGGCGGGACTGTTGCTGGCCACCTGGGTACCCACGATCAGCGGCTGGTCGACGATCAGCCTCATGCTGTGGGTGACGGCGCTGATGACACACATCGGCGCCGTACAACGAGTGCTCATGACACGACGGCTGGTGCAGCAGCAAGAGGCGGATCGCCGATGAAGCCCATCAGCCTTGCTGGAGTCACGTGCGCCCTGCTGATGCGTCTGGGTTGCGACAGCGACCGGGCGAAGGTGCGGGCCAGTCTGCGGCGGTACATGCGGCGGTACATGCGGCGGTACATGCGGTCTAGGTCGTCGGCCCCCACCTGTTGCTGCGTTTCAGTTGCTCATCGAAACTGAGCAGCGGCGCCTCCAGGACACGGGCGAGCCCCAGATAGGTCGCATCCTACGTTGTTAAACCGGTTGCCACGGCCATTTCAACGACGGCAACGTGGCCAACTTCGACCCATTCGATATCCATCGACAGACCAATTTCGAGTGATGCCAGCAGCTGTGCCTGCAGATCGATATGGCGCTTGGCTTTCTTCCGGCAGAGGCTGGCCAACTCGCTCGCCAGCAGCGCTGACTCAAACAGACTGGCGACGCTGGATCGGCCGTTGGTGGAGGCGTGAATTGTCCCATCAAGCCAGTTGCGACAAGAGCGTCGTCGCCGGCACCAACGCCGCGTCACGAAGGGTGAAGCAGTCCTGCTCCAGATAACCCAGGTCGAAACTCACCTGGAATGCATGGCTTGTAGCCAACAGGCCATGGAAGTAGCGCAGGGCGGCGCTGATCTGGCGCCCGGAAGAACCGACCTGCACCAGGAACCAGGGCTGGCCGTCGCGGATGACGACAAAATCAACGGCACGTTTTGTCTTGTCGCGCAGGTAGCACAGTTGGAACGTCCCCAGGCCGACATCCGTCCACCAGTGCACCGCTTTGAGCAGGTGGGAAGCGACAAGATTCTGTCGGCGCTCCGGCGCAGCGCTGATCTGACTCCAGTCATAGAGGTAGAGTTTTGGCTGCTGGCGCAGGGACTTCGGCACGCCGTTGAGCCAGGGCCGCACCGTGAAGCAGAAAAACTGCCTCTCCAGCAGGTCGATCCAGCGACGTACCGTATCGACAGATGTACCGATCTGTTGGGCCAGTGAACTATAGTTGAGCGGCTGACCCGCCAGACCCGCCAGCAGTTCTCTCAGAACCTCAGCCTGGTCGACCTGCTGTATCTGCATCCGCTCGCGCAGGTCCTGGCGAAACAACTGATTGTGTTGTTGCCGCCAGCGATTGGAGAACCGGGTCGAGGCCCGCAGGAACGGCTCGGGGAAGCCGCCGAATCGCAGCAACTGGGCAAATCCATCCGCTGGCGGGCGTAGCGGCCGCGCCGGCCCACGGACATCGATCTGCGTGCCGATCAGCTCCGCCACAGACAGTGGATGCATGCGGTAGAGGGATTGATGGGGCGATACCTGTTCAGTGGTTCCAGTGACGGCGATATGCACCGGGACAGCGCAGCCCCGCAGAAACTCCTCCACCAGCCTCTGCCAGCGGCGGTGACTCTGCATGCCGTCGAAGATCACCCTGGCCGAATCCTGCCCGGGCCTGCCAAGGCCCAGGTCTGCTGCCAGGGCCCCGGCGGCGGCCAACAGCCGCCGGCGATCCTCCAGTCGCTCCCAGGAGAAATACACATGATCACCGGCAGCCAGCCGGACACTCGCCGTCTTGCCCACCTGCCGCGGACCGACGACGATGGCGATCTGCTGACTCTGCCACAGATGGCGGGACAGCAGTTTTTCGTAGCGGCGCTGCATGCGGGAAGGGTATTCTTTGAGTCCCGTTCTGGCAAGGCGAAATCACACATCTATCGTAAATTGGTCTGGACCAATTTACGATAGATAGGTATTCAGCCTCTCTTTTTCAGAGTAATCATATGGTATACGACTGCTCTTCTATTAGGATTGCGCCGGAAGTTGAAACGAATGACAGTATAGAATGACCTCAATTGTGACCACGAAAGAGGCCCCATTGTCGGTGTCTGGTGATCAAAATTTTCGGGGCGAACCAATGGCGCTGTAGGTGTTGTACTGGGCCTGGGTCATGGTCCGGGCGAGAAACTCCTCCGTCGCCGGCGCCCGAAAGCGTCCGGGTGAAAATGCTGTGATATCGATACTTGGGACACCCGTGGTGATCCACTCAGCCAACAGTTGGCCCGCTCCGGGCGAGTAGGCGAAACCACCGGAGTGGAATGCGGTGGCGACAAACGTGCCGTCTTCCAGTTGCCCGAGAATCGGTTCGCCGTCGGCGGAGAAACACAGCGCCCCGACCCGTTCATCGGCCCACGGCCCAACGGCGACACCGGGCAACAGAGCCAGAACCTCTTGTGCCGCCAGACGTGTCTCATCGTCGATACGCAACCGATCCATGTGGAAGGTCGGATCGTTGCTGGGGACTTCCACAACGTCGGGTGTTTCCACCCCAACAAGGACCGCACCGTTGGTGGCAGGTCGCAAGTAGCCGCCGTAGGGATGTGCGTTGATCGCCGGCAGCACCGGGCCCGGATCGATGGGCGGTGTCAGAAAGCGCTGATGGCGAAATGCCTTCACAGGCAGCGTATGGCCGTGCAACTGCAACAGGGCCCGGCTCCACATGTGGGTGGTACAGACCACGACATCCGCCTCCAGTGGCCCGTTGTCGGTATCCACCCCGATGGTCCGGCCTCCACGTTGGCGCAGTCCGGTAACGTTGCAGTCTTCCTGCAGCGTCACATGCAGGGCTCGGCAACCGTCAGCCAGGGCTGGCAGCAGATGATCCGGCTCGCTGTAGCCACCGTCGGCATCCAGCAGGCCCATCAGCCCCGGACGCGGATGGACCGCAGGCCACCGGCGGGTGATCTCCGACGCCGACAGCTCTTCGTGATGCACATGATGCTCGTCGTACAGCCGGTACTGCTGCCGGCGTTCGGCGATGTGGTCCTCGTGGAACAGATTGAGGCAACCCACATCCGCAAAGCGATACCCGGGCAACTGCTGACTGAACTGGCGGAATCCGGCAACGCTGAGGCCGCGCACGGCGATACCCGTTGGCGACCAAAGTTGCCGGGTGATGATCCCCGCAGCCCGCCCGGATGCCCCGGCACCCACCCGGTTGCGCTCGACAACGGTGATGTCCGCCTGGCGCCGCTGTGCGAGGTAGTAGGCCGTGCACAGGCCGACAGCGCCGGCACCAAGGATGAGGATTCTCGTGGAGGTCATGGCTAAAGCCTTTCCGCGTCAGATCCACAGGACAAAGTATATGCGGCGATCCGCCGGAGACCGCACCGGGTCTTGTTGCCTATCTTCTCCCTCCGATTTCACTTTTCACCAGGAGACAGCAGCGATTGGCCGAATGGTGGAAACGCCTCCCAGCAGAGGCTGAGCCGTTCTCGTTGCACAACGCGGCGACGTTCCGCGCCGTCGACAGCATCAGCAAACGTTTTGGTTCGCACCAGGCGCTGCAGAACGTCGGCTTTGACGTCGCCGCGGGCGAGTTCGTCACCTTCCTCGGCCCCTCGGGCTGCGGCAAGACGACCCTGCTGCGTATCATCGCTGGACTGGAACTGGCCGACACCGGGGCCCTGTCGCTGGGCGGCCACGACATCACCACGCTGCCCGCCCACCGCCGACCGGTCAATACCGTGTTCCAGAGCCTGGCACTGTTCCCGCATTACAGCGTCTTCGACAACGTCGCCTTCGGCCTGCGGGCCCGCGGTGTCGCACCGGCCGAAGTCGATCGCCGTGTGGGCGAGACACTGGAGCTTGTACGGCTGCCGGACCTGGCCCACCGACGCACGACGGAACTGTCCGGTGGCCAGCAACAGCGTGTCGCCCTGGCACGGGCCCTCGTCAACGAGCCTTTGTTGTTGTTGCTCGACGAACCCCTGTCGGCGCTCGACGCACAGTTGCGCGCCGACATGCAGATGGAACTGCGGGCGCTGCAACGCCGGCTGGGAACCACGTTCATCCTTGTGACGCACGATCAGCATGAGGCGATGGCTGTGTCGGATCGTATTTTCGTCATGAACGAGGCCCGGATCGAACAGTCGGGCACGCCGGATGAGGTCTACGAGCGCCCCAGGACCCGTTTTGTCGCCGCTTTCCTCGGCAGTGCCAATCTGATCGACGCCCGGCGCAATGGCTCATCGTCACATGTGGAGACGGCCCTCGGGCCCCTGCAGCTGCGGCAGATGCCACCGTGGGCCCAGGGCACCCTGTCGATCCGCCCGGAGCGCATCCGTCTCTGTGACAGCCCACCTCAGGTGAATGGTATCGAGGCGACGGTGCTGGATGTCGTTTTTCGGGGCGACCACTGCGAGGCACGGCTGTCACCCGGGGACCTGCGGCTGCGAACGGCACCCTCGGCGGCGTTGCGCCCCGGCGAGAGGGCCTGGCTGCAGCTTCCCCCGGAGCACATCGAAGCCCTGCATGACTGAGCAACTCGTACGCCACGGGAACATCACCACGCGGACCCGACTGCGACGATCCGCCCTGCTTGCCCTGGGTCCGGGCCTGGGATGGATGTCGCTGTTTCTCATCCTGCCTGGTTGTTTCGTCGCCATTCTCGCCTTCGCCGATCGCGACCCGTACGGGCGGATCCTGTGGACCTTCACCCTGCGAAACTTCGAGCGCCTTGCCGGTTTCGGCATCTTTGGCTGGTCTGGCGACATGCTCTACATCTTCGGCTACAGCCTGTGGGTCGCGTTTGTGGTGACCGTCATCTCCTTGCTGCTGGCCTATCCACTGGCCTTCGGCATTGCCCGTCTGTCACCACGGGGACGCTGGCTGGCGCTGGCGCTGCTGATCATTCCCATGTCGATCAACCTTGTGGTGCGCACATACGCCTGGGAGCTGCTGCTGGCACCCCAGTTGCCTCTGGCAACCGTCGCCACATGGCTCGGTATCGTTGATGCTGGCGAAGCGCTGTACCCGGGGTCGGTGGCGGTGTATCTCGGCATGATCTCTTATGGATTGCCCTATGCGGTCCTGCCCATCTACACGAATGTCGAGCGCCTCGACCCGGCATTGGCGGAGGCGGCGCGGGACCTGTACGCATCGCGCCGCCAGGTCTTTCTGCGCGTGCTGCTGCCGCAGACGATGCCCGGACTCAGCGTTGCCGTGCTGCTCACATTTGTTCCGGCGGTCGGCATGTTCGTCATCAGCAGCCGTCTTGGTGGCGGCAATTTCATGCTCGTGGGCAATCTCATCCAGCAGCAGTTTGGTGTGAGCCGCGACTTTCCCTTTGGTGCCGCCATCAGCCTTGTCCTGATCCTGCTGACACTGGCAGGGCTGGTCGTCCTGCGCCGACACGGGGGGCGCGTCGAACTGGTATGAGAGGCCAGCACCCCGTCGCACTTGCACTGATCGCAACGGCTGCAGGGCTGTTGTACCTGCCCCTGCTTGCCGTCGCCGTGTATTCGGTCAATGACGCCCGCATCGGCCTCGTCTGGCGTGGCTTCACCCTCAAATGGTACACCCGCCTGTTCGACAACGCCGCCGTGCTCGACGCGGCGCAGAACACCCTGTTACTGGCAGTCGTCTCCACCGCCATCGCCACGGTCCTGGGGACACTGCTGGCGATCGGTCTGCTGCGCTATCCCTGGTCGCCACGCATACGACGACTGCTGGATGCGGCCGTGGATCTGCCGGTAATCACGCCCGACATCGTCTTTGCCGCCGCCCTCGTCGTCGCCTTTGCCGTACTGCGCGGGCTGTGGCCCGCTTTCGGCCTCGGCATGACAGCCATGATCATCGGTCACGTGACCTTCCAGACCGCCTTCGTCGCCCTCGTCGTGCGCAGCCGGCTCGTGCTCATCGGGCCCACCGTCGCCGAAGCGGCGCGGGACCTGTATGCGACACCTGGTTTTCTGCTGCGCCACATCACGCTGCCGTTGCTGGCCCCCGGCATTGCCGCCGGCGCGGTACTGGCCTTCACGCTATCGCTGGACGACTTCGTTATCAGTTTCTTCACGGCCGGCCCCACATCCAACACACTACCGATCTACGTATACTCGTCGCTCCGACGGGGACTCAGCCCACAACTGCACGCCCTGTCGACCTTGATCATGTTTGTCACGGTCCTCCTCGTCCTCGGACTGCAACGTCTGTCCGGCACCTCGCAAGGAGAAGCGTCGTGAAATCTGCGCTGTGCGCCGGGCTTTTCGTTCTTCTCGGGGTCGTCGCGCCAGGGATGGGAGCCGAGCTCAACCTCTACATCTGGTCCGAATACATCGACCCCGACATCCTCCGTGACTTCGAGTCGCAGTCGGGGCTGCACGTCAATCTGTCCCTCTACGAGTCCTCGGAGGAGATGCTCGCCAAGATCCAGTATGCCGGCGGTGCGTCGCAGTACGACGTCGTGGTGGTGTCGAATATGATGATTCCTCTCATGGCACAGCTCGAGCTGTTGCAACCCCTCGACTCGACACAGTTGCCGAATCTCGCCAACCTCGACAGTGCCTTCATCAGCCCCTCGTATGATCCAGGCAATCGCTACAGTGCCGCCTACCAGTGGGGCACGGTGGGCCTGATGTACAATCGTGGTCGCTTGCCGCAACTGGACCCGTCGTGGGGCGTGCTTTTCGAGCCGACCCGCCAGGTTGGGTCCTTTATCCTCATCGACGAAATGCGCGACCAGTTGGGTGCGGCCCTGATCTATCTGGGGCATTCGGCCAACTCCGTCGATGCGGAGCAGGTGAAGGCCGCCGGGCAACTGGTGCTGGCCGCCAAGAAGAGTCGCCACGCGCGCGGATTTGAGGCGGGTGTGGGCGGCAAGAATCGTGTCGCCGCCGGTACGGTCGACATGGCCGTGGTGTGGAATGGTGACGCCCTGCGTGCCATCGACGAGGCGGCCGAACTGGACCTCGCCTACGTGCTGCCGCGGGAGGGATCGATGCTGTGGGCCGATGTGATGGCCATCCCCGGCAAAGCGCCCAATGTGGATGGGGCGCACCAGTTCATCAATTTCATTCTCGACGCCGATGTGGGCGCCCGACTGTCCAACTACAACCAGTATGCCACGCCCAACCGGGCGGCCCTGCCGGGGATCGACGCGACGGACCGAGGCAACCCCGTGCTCTACCCCCCGGCGACGGTGATGCGCCAGTTGCAGTACCAGCAGGACGTGGGCGAGCACGCGCGACTGTACGATGAGGTGTGGACGGCAGTGAAGGCGCGCTAGGGGTTGCGATCAAGGTCGCTCTGCCGGGCCTGCGCATCCCGGGGGATGTGCGAGGCCACGGGGCGTGAGACGAACACCCTGGGTTCAGATCCAGAAAACAAGGTTGTCCGTCATACCCGTACACGCGTCGATCACCAGCCAGGTGCCGGCCGCCACGTACTGTCCGGCGATGAGACCCAGAAAGAAGGGCCGGGTGCGCTGGTAGACACCCGGGCCTCCGTACTTGATGACGAGCAGCTTGAGCAGCCACGCCAGAAAAATGCTGAACCACAACTGGTCCATAAGCCAGACCATCGAGATCGGATACCCCACCGGGTGCAGGGGCCACCACGGCAGGCGGTGACGGGCGATCATCAACAGGGCCATGAGGCCGCCACCCAGCAGCGAGTTCACCCAACCCTCGAGGCTCGGTGCGGTGGGCGTTTTCAACTTCTCCGCGATGTAGCTGAAGGGCGCCCGCGCACCATCACCAAAGAACCAGCTGTTGAGGTTGATGCCGCCGTACTCGTAGGCCAGGTAGAGAATCATGCAGATCGAACTGACCAGGCTGAGCAGGATGGCCAGTAACAGCACCCAGAAGAGCGGACGCACGTTGCGGCCCATGTGTTCGCTCAATTTCAGACTGTGCGCACAGGATGCCATGACGAAGGTGCGGATGTCGGCAGACCAGACGTGGGCATAGGCCAGACCCACCAGTCCTGACGAACCGAGCACCTCCGAGCCGGTCGCCGACACCAGTGCCGTGGCGGCGATCAGCGGGCTGACAGCGGCGGCGACACCGCTCTCGGCAACGACGCGGGTGAGGCCGACGAAAATCAGCAGCGCCAGTGTCAACATCGCGATCGCCGCCCACAGGTCCAGCCCCGACATCGTCAACCACCCTGCCAGCGTCACATAGCCCCCCGCCAGGCAGAACACGGCCGCCCGGTACGACATGATCTCATGGGAGTCATCAACCCGCCGATCACCATGCACGGCTTTACGCCACACCTGACGCAGGTGGCCTCGCGCCAGCCACAGGCCGAACAGCACGAGTACGAGCAACGCTCCCTGCCCCTGGTGTGCCAGGATCGGTTTGGGCGCCGCACCATAGATCCCCAGCTTCTGCTCACTGGCGATCCCGAGCAACGCCATACCGCCTTGCATCAGAGCCGCCACAAGATTGAAGAACCACAGGCTGAAAGCGATGTCGAGGTTGATAAGGAAGGAAAACCCCACCATCGGAAAACTGAGTCGGATGATGAGGTTGATGAGGTTGCCAAACAGGGGGATCGTCGTCAGTTGCTGCACAGCGGGAATGAAGTTGTAGTACGCGTGCAGGGCGCTGATGCTGGTGACAATCGCCGGCAGGGCGAAGCCGGCCCACATCGTCGGATTGCGCAGGAAGGGTCGTGCCCCGTGGCGGCCGCTCTGCACCATCTCCAGCGGCACCTGCACGATGGGGAAGATGAGCCGCTCGTACTCCACCCACTGGCGTCGCAGAATCACCATGGAGGAGATCATCACCAGGTAGAGGCTGGAGACCAGAATCGCCCAGTAGAACAGCGGTGCCACCCAGACGCGCCAGGGCAGGGGTGCGCCCGCCGGCAAACCTTCGTAGAACCAGCGGATCGCCGTGACGCTCTGCGGCACGATCCACTCGGGCACGTGCGGCCGGATCAGTTGGGCCCATTCGTTCTCGGGTGTGGCGTAGTACTGCAGGCTGGTGATCATCGTCACCAGGTATTCCGACAGACCCATGGTGGGGATCGCCGACGCCGTGATCAGCATGGCGTAGACGACGAGCAGTTCGCCACGACGCAGAGCCAGGCGATGGTGTATCCTGCGGGCGATGAAGTTCAGCGGCCCCACCAGCAGGAACAGCAGAAAAATGGCCCCCGGTGTGCTGAAGTCGAGGGCCATGTACGAGCCGCGGATCACCATGTTGCCGTACGGTGCCCCGCAGGCCAGCAGCACGGACAGCACGCTGCCGGTGAGAATCGCCCGGAAGGTGAAAACCCGTTCGCAGGGGGATGCTAGCAAGACCTCACCCGCCGACCGGTGGTCCTGGGCACCATCGCCCGGACAGCGCCGGATGGAATCGGCCTCGATCAACCGGCCGAGGCTGCCCGTTCGAGGTCGGCGAGGGTGCCTGCGATACAGCGGGTGATGCGCGCCAGGCGGGGGCCACCACCGACGCGGCCCTGGAGACGGCGCACCCGTGGCAGAAGTCTGCTCAGTTGTCGCCCATAGGCCCTCCGTCCCGCCGGTGTCATGCCGTTGCGCAGGTAGATCGGCGGCCCCGCCGTGTGGCCGATCAGGGGACACAGGTGGATCTCTCCCTGCTGCTGCCCTTGACCGTGGGTGAAGAAGGCCTCCTCCGCATCTTCGAAGATCGCCGTCAGTTCGGCTGCCGCGCGGCTGTCGCGAGGTTCGTACAGGCTCTGCAGGACCTCGCCCAGGATCTCGTCGTCGGTCCTGGATGGGTCGCTGAGCTTACGCCCGCCGAAGGCGATGTTGACCTCGACGCCGGGATTGCTGGATGGTCCCATGTAGTACTCGACGGCGCGACCGCCGTCCGCATACAGTTGGGCCAGATGCTGACCGGTGCGCTGTGTATAGGGCAGGAACCAGCGGCCGCGATTCCAGCGCTGGGGCGGATAGACCCAGACGCCGCCAGAGGTACCATAGGCGCAGGGCAGCCCGGCAATAAAGGCGCGCCGACGCGCCGGATCGACATGGAAACTCCGGTGGCCGGCGTCGACGAGGAAGTCGAGGTGGCGACCCATCTCATACAGGTGTTGCCAATCGCCCTCGGGCACGGTCCGGCCAGTGTGCAGATACCCGCACATGTTGACCATCAAGGTCTTGCTCGGATCACAGGAACGGATGTAGGCCGCCGTCTCCGCGTTGACCCGGCTGTAGTAGTCGGCGTTGCTCCGGGGCGCGCAATCAGGGCAGGCGCAGCGCCCCTGGTCGGAGGCCTCCAGGTGGAAGCCATCGAAGTCATACCCCTCGAGCACATAGTCGACGACCCGCCGCATCCAGGTGCGCGAGGCATCGCGGGCGGCACACATGGCGTGGGGGTTGGTGCCGCGCACGGCCGCGTCCTTTTCGATGATCCGGTCGAAACCCCAACTATAGACGCCCAGGCCATAGAAAATCCTGACACCGGCTTCGTGAGCGGCGTCCAGGATCCGCCGGACTCGCCGACGTCGCGCCGCCGGCACGGTAGTCTCGAGCCGGGGCATCCAGTCGCGGGCCGTGAGCAATCCGAAGATGGTGAGACTGTCGAAACCCGAGGCGGCCTGCAGGCGAATCGAGGCGACGAGATCCGCCTCGGCGCGATCATCGAGGGTGACGTCCGGCCACTGCCGCGCGGGCCGGGCGCGGTTGCACATGTCGTTGAGCCACACGCCCTGCGCTGTCCGGTATGTATACATGACACTCCTCCTGTGCCTATCGGGTCGCCGTGTTAGTGGATCAGCTTGCGGACGGCTGTCTCGGACGCGCCGGACCAGCCGCTGAAGATGTCGACAATGCGGCCCTGGGCATCGAGGACGAAAGACACGGGAATGGAAACCTGGTCCCCCGCAAAGAGCTGCTCGAAGCCGCTGCTGTGGATGACCCGATTGGGATAGGTGATGCCGGCGCGGTCGAGAAACCGTGGGACCCTGGCGACGGCGGCACCAGTGTCGAGGCTGATCCCGAGAATCTCGACGCCGGCTGCCTGCAGTTCGGGGTACAGCTTCTGCAATTCTGGCATCTCCTGGCGGCAGGGCACACACCACGTCGCCCACAGATTGACCAGGTAGCGATGGCCCGGCTGGCGCCAGCGCGCAAAGTCCGTCGTCTCCCCGGTGTTCGGGTCGATCAACAGCACCGCCGGAAACAGCTCGCCCCGCTGCGGCCGCAGGAAATTGATAGCATCTGCCCCCGGCGCCGCCGGCTCAGGCAGTGAGAAGCGCTGCTCCTCGATGACGGTCAACTGCTGCTGCCCTTCGATGACCTGCAGGGAGGATCCCGTCCGTGCGATGCCGGCACCGGCATTCGGCTCAGCAAAGCGTTGTACCGTGCCCGAGGGCCAGCGCACTTCGATCCAGGGCACGGAGTCATCCTGGCCCAGACCGAAGAGCAGTCGCGGATCACTCTGCGACACAAAGCCACTGCCGCCAGCCTTGATTTTCGCCTGCACACCCTGGGACGTACCCATGCGCACGACGGCGCCGAAGGCATCACGACCACTGAAGCCCGGGCTGTCGCTGCCCTGCAGAGCAATGCGCAGGAACCCGTTGTCACCACCGACGTTGTTGCGGAACAGGTGATGGACCTGGCCCTGGAGGGCGGTGAGAAAAATGTCCGTGTCGCCGTCATTGTCGAAATCACCGTAGGCGGCACCACGACCATCGGTGACCGAATCGAGGCCGGAGAGTCCCGAAATGTCGAGGAAGCTTGTGCCCTGCTGGTTGAGGTAGAGCTTGTCGCGCTCAAAACCGCTGAAGGAAAAGCCCTGCTCAAAGAGCTTGCCCATGTGGTCGGTCTGGTACTGCTGAGATCCCGTCTGTTCAACTTCGACTGACGACGCCAACACGTGGCGCCAGAAGAGGCTTCACGTGTCCTTCAGAGACTTGCCGGAGACAAATCCGTTGGGCGCATGAATGTCCTGCCAGCCGTCGTTGTCGAAGTCGATGAAGCCCCCGCCCCAGGCCCAGCCGGCGGTGAAGGGTCCAACAGTACTGCTGACTTCTTCGTACGTGCCGTCGCCGCAATTGCGGAACAGGCTGCTGCCCGCCGCCAGTTTGCCCAGCACCCGGGTCTCGCCGGCCATACCCGCCCCGTCGGGGAACAGGCGCGTAAGGATGCGCTTGCCGGCGGTGGAGGACATGTTGGTTACATGGATATCGATCCGGCCGTCGTTGTCGAAGTCACCCAGGGATACCCCCATGCCATTGCCTGGGTCGAGCATGCCGAGGGCTCCGGCGGCATCGGTAAAGTGATCGCCCTGATTGAGATAGACGGCGTTCTCGCCGAAGTCGTTGGCAACGTAGAGGTCCTGCCGGTCATCCCCGTTGAAGTCACCGAAGTGGGCTGCATAGGACCAGCGGCTGTCGGCAACCCCCCAGGGCTGCGCCAGTTGTTGAAAACGACCATCCCCCTGATTGATGAACAGCAGGTTCGCCGTGCCATTGGTTGCGTGGGACCAGGAGTCCGGCATGACGACACCATATCTGTTGTATGAGGCCACATAGATGTCCGGCAGACCATCACCGTTCACATCGGCACTGACAGCGCTGTAGCCTTGCGCGAATTGATCGACACCGGATGGCAGGGAGACATCGTGAAAACTCAGCGTGCCATCCGGTAGCAGACGATTCTCGAACAACATCTGGTTCCCCGTGGACGCGAGGAACAGATCGATGTCGCCGTCGTTGTCGACATCGACGAACAGGGGCGCCGTGGCGTTGGGCGTGATCCGCACGCCAGCCTCGGCGGCGTAGTCGACGAAAGTGCCGTCCCCCTGATTGAGATACAGGTAGTTGGCGCCCTGGCCCGTGGCAAAGGCGTCGAGTAGTCCATCCCCGTTGACGTCGGCAGCGGCAACGCCGTGGGCGATGAAACTCGGGTTGCCCGGGGTGCCGAAGGGCGGTGCCGCCTGGTAGACACCGGCCGGCAGTGACACCTCACTGAACAGATCGATCCTGGCAGCACGAACGACCACGGTGGTCAATTCGAAGTGGTCGATGCGCCACTGCTCATCGATACGCACTGCCTGCAGGTGCGCCTTCGCCTCGACCCAGGCACGGTGGCCGGCGATGTTGCGACCGACGATGGATATGGCGATAACCGCCTCGGTGCGAGGCTTGGCCAACTCCTCGAAGTCAGCGGATTTCACCTTGATACGGATGTCCTCGATGCTCGCCAGGTTGTCGACGAACGTTTGCCAGCTGTCGAGGTAGGCCTGACGGTCGACGAGCCGATCAGACAACGGCGTATGGAGAACATCAATCCACTGGGTCTGCGCTGCGCGGTCACCAGCCAACGGGGGCCAGGGCGACGCCGACAGATCGGTATCGAAGTGTTTGGCAATGGCGACCCTGTCGCGATCCCGCAGCGACAGGGACAGGTCGTGGAGTTGATTGGCCAGTGCTTCGGACAGATCCTCGGCGCGTTCGACCTGGGCCTGATCGATGACGGCGGTCTGCGACTCGGCGGGAAGGCTCGATTGGGCCAGCGCGAGGGCAAAGATCAGTACGAATGGAAATCGGCTTCGATTCATTTCGGCCAAATTACGGCTTCTCGTGAAGGACAGCCAGAACGCCCTCCGTCCGCCCTCGAGGATATCGAGTCGGCGGCAGGCTCGTTTAGGTCATGGCAGCGTCGCCCACGCCGGTGGTGTCGCCGAAATGCCCAGCAGTGGGATCGCAAAGAGCACCATGACCAGCGACAGGACAACGACAGAGATGAAGTTCATGCGCAGGCCGGCTCGGGACATCTGCGGAATCGTCACCATGCCACTGCCGAAGATCACCGCATTCGGACCCGTGCCGGAGGGCAGCATGAAGGCGCAGGAGCAGGCAAAGGTCGCCGGGATCATCAACAGGTACGGATGGGTGTTGCCCGCTGCGGCCATCGTCGCCAGCACCGGCAGAAAGATGCTGGCCGTCGCCGTGTTGGAGTTGATCTCGGTGATGAAGGTCATGAACAGCACCACGAGCAGCACGATCACCGGCAGCGGCAGTGCGCCGATGGGGGCCAGAACCTCACCCAGCCAGGTCGCCAGCCCTGTCGTGGCGAAACCCTTGGCGATGGCGTAACCGCCACCAACGATCATCGCCACACCCCACGGTACGGTCTGCGCCTGTTCCCAGTTGAGCAGGCGCGTACCCAAACCTGTTGACGAGCCTGACGGCAGAATAAAGAGTGCCAGCGCTGCCAGCATGGCGACGGTCGTATCGTGGACGAGATGATCGATTCCCAGAGATGTCGCCCAGACGTCGCGAAAGATCCAACCCAGCCCCGTGCAGATGAACACGATGAGCACCCGCTTTTCCCCTGGCTGCATAGGTCCGAGGGCGGCCAGTTCACTATCGATCACCTCGTCGCTGCCAGTAAAACTGCCGGTGACGCCGAAGGAACGTGTCAGAAAGAACCAGGTGATGGGCAGCATGACCAACACAAAGGGAACACCGATCTCCATCCAGTCGATGAAGGTGATCGCCGGCGCCTCTGGATAGAGGGTCTGCACCATGCCGACGAAGACCATGTTGGGTGGCGTGCCCACCAGGGACCCCGTGCCGCCGATGCTGGCGCTGTAGGCGATGGCCAGCATCAGCACCAGGCCGAAACGACCGCCTTTGCCATCGTCGCGGGCAGCAACGGCCATGCCGATGGGCAGCATCAGCAGCGTCACCGCCACGTTGGCGATCCACATGGACAGCAGCGCCGTGGCGATCATGAAGGACAGCACGATGCGGCGCCGGCTCGTACCTATGCGATCAATCAACGTCAGCGCGATGCGCCGGTGCAGTTGATGCACTTCAAAGGCGCGGGCAATGAAGAATCCCGCCAGGAACATGAGCACGTAGTTGTGCCCGTAGTTGGCGGCCGTCGCCTTGGCGTCGAGGATGCCCAGCAACGGAAACAGCGCCACCGGCACAAAGGCCGTCGCCGCAATCGGCAGGGCCTCCGTCATCCACCAGACCGCCATCAGCACGGTCACCGCCGCGGCGCGTTGCGCCATCGGCCCCATGCCCTCTGGTGCCGGCAGCAACAGGATCAGGCCGAAGGCCAGTGCCCCACCAAGCAAGCCGCCCGTCTGTCGTGTCATCAATCCAGCCTTCCCGGCACGGCGATACCCCAGATGGCATCCTGAGGACACAGGATCAGAATGGACCGAGTCCTCACGGCGTCACCTTCTGGGTAAAAGCCAGCATCGGCCGGTGACCGCTGATATCCTGGGGCACAACGAAGGGCGGAAATGTTGTCGGGGCGCCAACAACGACGGCCTTGCCCACCAGCGCCCGGGCGAGGCGGATCTCGATACGATCCGGTTTTGGGATCCCCCAACCTGCCACCGGTACATCGCCCTGTGTGTCGCGCACGGCAAAGGGAAACTGCGCGGGGATCATGCTTTCGAAGTGCAGGCGCTCGTCCACGTGGTCGAAGTGCAGTTCGATCTTCTGCGCCGATTTTCGCACGGCGGCGACACAGTCCGGATGGCGGAACTTCACATCCCGGCCATAGACCCCACCCAGGGCCACCGACGCTGCGCGCTGGCCGATGGCGACATTGCCGAGAGAGTTGGTGTGGATTCCGTCCGACAGACCCAGGTCCAACGTCGATAGCAGAAAGACATTTCGCATGCTGTGCGCCAGTTGGCGCTGCAGTTGGCGCATGTTCTCCCAGCCAGCGTCGCTCTGCGCATTGGGCTCACCCACCCAGCGGTTCAATTGCGTGGTGATCACGGGCAGCTGTGCACCCAGGGATTTGCGCAGGTCCGCGACAAAGCGTTTGAAGTTGCGCCCGTAGACCTTGAGCGGCTCTGCCGAGGCGTCCGATTCGCCCTGATACCAGACCACGCCGCGCACGGCGCCACCAGCATCGTGCACATACCGCAGCATGTTGTCGAACAACACACCGTCGACAGCACGTGTCCACGCCGACATCGGCGACCCACCCAGCGACGCCGGGATCAGTCCCACGGGGATACCCAGTTCAGCGTGCAGCGTCTTGCCGAAAACGAGCCACGGACTGTGCGACGGGTTTGAGCCGAGGCGATTGGGCAGATAACGCGTACCAGTTGAGTCCCCCAGTGGATGGGTTGCCAGCGCCCATTGCCCACGGGCATGAAACATGTGCACACCCAACTCGGGTGCATCCGGTGCCGGTGACTTGCCGTGACCCTCACTGTTGCTCTGCCCCGTGATCAGCCAGACGTCGCCGACGCCGATGTGATGCAAAATGTCGCCACGCTGACCCCATTCTACCGGGCCATCATCCAACTGCAGTGCCGTCTCGATCCGGTACAGGCCCCCGGCGGGCACATCGGCCAACTGTACCTGCCAGCGGCCTGTGCGTGTCGTTGTGGCGCGTACCCAGTTCAGCGACCGCCGCACGGGCTCGCCGTCGCTTTCGCGCACGAGTCGCACCGCCACGATCGCTTTCTTGTGGGGTTGCGGTGTCAACCACCGGCCGGCAAGGTGGATGGTCGCTGTGTCATCCGTGCCACGTTGATGGATCTGCCAGTCCTGGGACCCCACCTCGATGAGGAC
>ERZ890510.656-NODE-656-length-26163-cov-7.068561_pt1 | contig 26163 bp, 18 predicted proteins | sample MGYA00521265_ERZ890510 | MGnify/ENA primary metagenome ERZ890510 (study PRJEB32303, sample SAMEA104408624) | aquatic metagenome | biome: Brackish water; feature: Chemocline; material: water | place: Baltic Sea | collected 2014-10-26T21:54:00 | depth 110 m ... | reverse complement strand
AGTTAAATCCGCCGCCGCCCATATCGACGAGCTTGCCGCCCAAGGGTTTCGCGTTACATCCGGCTTGGCCGACATTCCAACCGCCGTGATGGGCGAGGCCGGGTCAGGCGGGCCGGTGATTGCGTTTTTGGGCGAATACGACGCGCTGGCGGGTCTCAGCCAGCAGGCGGATATGTTTGAATATGCGCCGGTCACTGCGGGCGCGAACGGGCATGGTTGCGGGCACAATCTGCTGGGATCAGCCGCAATGCTGGCAGCAACCGCGTTGAAAAACTGGCTGGCCGAAACCGGGCAGGCGGGGCGGGTGCGCTATTACGGTTGCCCCGCCGAAGAAGGCGGTGCTGCGAAAACCTTCATGGTGCGCGACGGGGTGTTTGACGACGTGGATATCGCCATCAGTTGGCATCCTGACAGTATCGCCGACGTGATGCGTGGCAGTTCGCTGGCCAATTGCCGGATTGATTTCATCTTTGAAGGCCGCGCCGCACATGCCGCCGCCTCGCCGGAACTGGGGCGCAGCGCGCTTGATGCCGCCGAGTTAATGAGTGTGGGCATCAATTATCTGCGCGAACACATGCCCGATCAGGCGCGCATCCACTCCGCCTATATTGACGCGGGTGGCATCTCGCCCAACGTGGTGCAGGCGCGGTGTCAGGTGCGTTACGTCGTGCGCGGAGAAACCACCGCCGATGTTCTGATGCTGCTGGCCCGTGTGCGCAAAGTTGCTGCCGGGGCCGCGATGATGTCCGAAACCACCGTCACCGATCAGGTGCTTGCCGGGGTGTCCAACCTGATTTTCAACCCGCCCATGGCCGAAGTGATGCAGCGCAATCTTGACCGTCTTGGCCCGCCGGCCTTTACCTCAGCCGATTTTGACTATGCCAGCAAAATGCAGGCAACCTTTGGGCCGGGCGATATTCTTGCCGCCTACCGCTCGCATGGTCTTGCCCCCAAGGACGGCAAAACGCTGGCGGATTTCGTGGTGCCAAAAGACGCAAATTCACCGTCAATGGCCGGGTCAACCGATGTGGCCGATGTTAGCTGGGTGGTGCCGACCGTGCAGATATGGGGCGCGAATTACGCCATCGGCACGCCGTTCCACAGTTGGCAGATGGTGGCACAGGGCAAAAGCAACGCCGCCCTTTTGGGCATGGTGCACGCCGCAACCGTCATGGCCGCAACCGGCGTCGACGCCATCCAAAACCCCGACCTGATCGTCCGCGCCAAAGCTGCCTTAGCCAAAAGCGTCGGCCCGCGCGGATATATCTGCCCTCTGCCGGATGGCGCGCTTCCACCAATCGCCGCCATGGCTGGCCCTTGATTTAATCTTAGGGTCAGGCGGTCAAAAGCGAATTTTTGCACGGCCCTGTGCGGGGGCCGCGCAAATTTATCCGCTCCAAGAAGGCGTCTGCATAAAAAATTTGTTTGAGTGCTCAAATATTTTAATCTAGACTGCCCTGATCGACTGATGAATTCGAGTAGGAGCCGACATGACGCTGGAAAATTCCAATACTGCAATACCAAATGACTGGGACAGGCAGGGGTTGCCCGCGTGGAGCTTTATCAATCCCGAGGTTCTTGAGCTCGAGAAAGACCAGCTGTTCCGCCGCCACTGGCAGGCCGTTTGCCATGTCAGCGACGTGCCCGAGGCCGGTGATTACGTCGCGGTGGATTTCATCGGCGAACGCGCCTTGGTGGTGCGCGGTGACGATGGCAATGTGCGGGCCTTTCACAACCTGTGCCGACATCGCGGCTCGCGCGTGGTGGCGGATGACAAAGGTCACTGCAAATCGGCGATCATCTGCCCGTTTCACGGCTGGGCCTATAATCTTGACGGATCATTACGAGGTGCCGCCCAACCCAAAACCCTGCCGCCTCTGGATCCGGTAAAATTCGGCCTGAAACCGCTGGAAATGGATATCTGGAACGGCTTCGTCTTCGTGCGCTTTCTCCCCGGACCACAGCCTGCCGTGTCAAAAGTTTTGGCGCGTTTTGACGCTGAACTCGCGCAATACGACGCTGCCAACCATGTCCCCACCGGCAGCGGATTCTGGAGCGAAACCGTCGAGGCCAACTGGAAATGCGTGCGCGACGTTGATAACGAAGGCTATCATGTGCCGATGGCGCATCCCGGATTGCATGATCTCTTCGGCAGCAACTATTATGACGAACCGTTTCGCAACGGTGCCAGCCGGTCGTTTTCCACCTTTCGCGACGGCAATCCCCGGCTTTGGAGCGTTCGCGCCTATAAAAACATCGTACCAGACGTTCCCACACTTGACGCAGCCCACAAAAAAGCATGGCTTTATGTTGGGATGTTTCCCAATCTGGTGTTTATGTTCTACCCGGATTCGATCGGTTTTTATCAGGAGTTTCCAGTGACCAACGGCACCTGTATCCAGCGCGGCGCGATGTATCGCCACCGGGACGAAGACAGACAGATGCGTGCTGCCCGGTACCTGAGCGAACGCATCGACCGGATCACCACTCAGGAAGACGAACAACTGATCAAATGGACATGGGAAGCCGCGTTCTCCAGCGGTTATGACGGCATCATGTTATCTGATCTGGAATACGGTGTGAAAACCTATCACGACGAGTTACGCAATCATTTCCCGGTGCTGAACGGCGACGAACCTGCCGTTGGGACGGTTGCTGAAACCAATCAGACGCTGCTGTTGCAACAAGGGCATGTCGATTGACCCAAGGACTGAGTCGGGAAAGAAAACAGGGGTTATCCCTGATCAGTCCAACGCTCTTTTACGCGTTGTTGATGTTGGCAGCCCCCTTGTTGATGGTGGTGACCTTCAGTTTCTGGACGCAGAACTACCTTGATATTGATCGTACCCTGACACTGGCCAATTACCACGAGGCCTGGACCCAACCGATCTACCTGACGCTGATGTGGCGCTCGCTGAAAATCTCGGTGATCGTCACGGTTGTCACCGTTTTGCTGGCCTTTCCGGTGGCCTATTACCTGTCGTTCTATGTCACGCAACGCAAAGCGCTCTGGCTGTTTCTGATCACTGTGCCGTTCTGGACCAGCTATCTGCTGCGGGTGTTTTTGTGGAAAGTCATTCTTGGCTATAACGGTGTTCTGAACAGTTTCCTGCTTAAGCTGGGTCTGATCGACGAACCGCTGACCGTCATCCTTTATAACGCCAACGCCGTGGTGCTGACACTTGCCCATGCATGGGCGCCGTTCGCCATCCTGCCGATTTTTGTCGCACTCGAGAAAATCGACCGCTCATTGCTGGAAGCCGCCGAAGATCTGGGCGACGGCCCGCTGCGGCGTTTCTTTCGCGTCACCTTGCCATTGGCAATGCCCGGCGTGGTCGCCGCAACCCTGATCGTCCTGATCCCGACGGTGGGCGATTTCATCACCCCCAAACTGGTCGGCGGCACCGACGGACTGATGATCGCCAATATGATCCAGATCCAGTTCGGCAAGGCCAACAATGCGCCCTTAGGTGCTGCACTGGCAGTGTCGTCCATGTTGGTGGTCGCCCTGATCAGCGTGATGATCTATCTTGCTGGCAAACGCTTTGGCGGCAAGGTGCAATGATGCGGGCTCTGCGCAAACTGACCACGATCAACTGGCTGATGATCTATGCCGTCGCCTATATGATTTTTCTCTATGCGCCGGTGATCCTGCTGCCGATGTTCGCCTTTAACGATGCCACGATCATTGCGTTTCCGCTGTCCGGTTTCACCACCAAATGGTTTTCGGCCCTGTGGAACACCGACGCGCTGCATGGTGCCGTGGCCAACAGCGCGCTTGTGGCGCTCATCACCGCGGTTATCAGCACGTTGCTTGGGGCAAGCGCTGCCCGCGCTGCGGCGCAATATAACTTTCCTCTCAAACGCGGCATAATCGGCTTTATCATGCTGCCTTTGGTGCTGCCGGAAATCATCGTCGCGGTGGCGCTTTTGGTCATGCTGATGCAGCTGGGCCTGTCGCTGTCGCTGTGGACGGTGGTGGCCGGTCACGTCCTGATCTGCACGCCGTTCTCCATCGCCATCCTCAGTTCGGCCTTTGCCGGCATGGACCGCTCGCTTGAAGAAGCCTCGTTTGATCTTGGCGAAAACCGCTGGGGCACGTTTCGCCGGATCACCCTGCCGCTGATCATGCCCGGCGTTATCTCAAGCCTGCTGATCACCTTCACCATCTCGCTGGATGAATTCATCATCGCGTTTTTCCTGACCGGCACCGATGTCACCCTGCCAGTCTATATCTGGAGCCAGCTGCGCTTTCCAACCAAACTGCCCTCGGTTATGGCACTTGGAACCATCCTGCTGACGGTTTCGGTGGTGATGCTGATACTGGCCGAATGGTTCCGCCGCCGCGCCGCTAGGCGGCAGGGGCTTGATGCACAAGCTGGCGGAGGAATTATCTGAATATGACAACCACCCTTCAAACCAACCCGAAAACCATCATCGACCTGACGGATGTGGTAAAAGACTTTGGCAGTTTTCAAGCCCTCAAAGGCATCAGCGCCACCATCCGCGAAGGCGAGTTTTTCTCGCTTCTTGGCCCCTCGGGCTGCGGAAAAACCACGTTGCTGCGGCTGATCGCGGGCTTTGATCACCCGACCACAGGCGCGATAATGATCGACGGAAAACCCATGGAGGGCATTCCGGCGAACCAGCGCCCCACCAATATGGTGTTTCAAAGCTACGCGATTTTTCCGCATCTCAGCGTTGCGGATAACGTCGGTTATGGTCTGAAGAAAAAGAAATTGTCCAAGGCCGAAATCGCCGCCGAAGTCGACAAAGCCTTGTCGATGGTTGATCTTGCCGGATATGACAGCCGTGCTGCACATGAACTGTCGGGCGGTCAACGCCAGCGCGTCGCCTTGGCCCGCGCGCTGGTGATGCGCCCCAAAGTGGTGCTGCTTGATGAACCGCTTTCGGCGCTCGACAAAAAACTGCGCGAGCAGATGCAGCACGAGCTGCGCGCCTTGCAGCAATCCCTTGGCATCACCTTCATCCTTGTCACCCATGATCAGGAAGAGGCGTTGATCATGTCCGACCGTATCGCCGTGATGTTTGAAGGTAAAATCGCCCAGCTTGCCAGCCCGGAAGAACTCTACCGTCGCCCCGCCACCAAACGCGTCGCCTCGTTCATTGGCGTGATGAATTTCCTGCCCGCGTCTGTCACCGCACAAACCAACAAAACCCTGTCCATCAACATCCCCGCCCTTGGGAATGTTGATGTCAGCCGCAGTGCCTTGCCCATAGGCTTTTTCGCCGATGATCTGCGTGAAATCGGCATTCGCCCTGAAATGCTGACCGTGTTGTTTGACCCCTCGGACACCGCCCAAAACGAGGTCACAGCCGAGGTCACCAGCAACACCTATTACGGCGACATGACCTATTACGGCGTTCTGTTGCCCGGCCAAACCACCCCTGTCACGATATCAATGCGCAACACCGCCGGGCGTTCGATCGCCAAACCCGGCAGCACAGTCCGGGTCGGCTGGGGGGCCGAGTCAGTCGTCTTGTTCAAATAGCCACACCGCCTGAATAAGCCCAAACCAAAGAGGGTCCGATTGACCAAAATTGCCACACCTCACATCCCGGAACTGCTGGCGCGCCACCGGGACGGTTATGCGCTGGAGCAAGCGTTTTATCTGTCCGACGCGATCTTTGCCAAAGACGTCGAAAATATCTTCATGCAGGAATGGCAGCTGGCGGGCCATATCAGCGAAGTGCCGGAAACTGGCGATTATTTCCTGTTCGATCTGCTGAACGAAAGCATCATCATCACGCGCGACACCACGGGCGACATTCGCGCCCATGCCAATGTCTGCCGGCATCGCGGCAGTCGCGTTTGCATCAACCCGCGCGGCAATACCAAACGCTTTACCTGCCCCTATCACGCATGGGCCTATAATCTTGACGGCTCGCTTTTTAACGCCCGCCAGTTAGACCCGGCGATTGACCGCAGCCAACTGGCGCTTAAGCCGGTCGCGGTGCAGGTCTTTCACGGCCTGATCTTCGTCTCTCTTGCTGACCGGCCCCACAGCTTTGCGCGGGTCAAAGCCGAGCTTGACCCTTTGTTAAAACCTTTCGGCCTGGCGCGCACCAAAATCGCCCATCGCGCCAGTTATCCGGTGCGCGCCAACTGGAAGCTGCTGGTTGAAAACTACAACGAATGCTATCACTGCACCTCGGCCCATCCGGAATTCGCCCGCTCGCATGCCACGCATATGGTGGCCGAACGTGTCGCCCCGTTCAATCAGGCGCTTGCAAGCCGCTCGCAAGCCGCTGGCATCACCCCGGCCTATATCGATCTGATCGGCTCGGCCCGTCCTGACGGTGCGCCTGATATCGCCTATAACCGTTATTCACTGTTTGAAAACTACGTCACCGGCAGCGAAGACGGCAAACCGCTGGCGCCCTTATTGGGCAACCTCACCACCTATGACAGCGGCGCGTCCGATGTCTATATCGGCATCCTCAACCCGATGCTGATCTATTGCGACCACGCCGTGATCTATCGCTTCATCCCCGTCGACAAAGACCATTCGTTGCAGGAAATCATCTGGCTGGTGAAAGAAGATGCAGTTGAAGGCCGTGATTATGACCGCGCGCGCCTGACCTGGCTGTGGGATGTCACCACGCATGCCGACAAACATATCATCGAAAAGAACCAGCAAGGCATAAACTCCCGTTATTACCAGCCCGGCCCGTTCGTCGAGATGGAGGCCTATGCAAAACGCTTTGTTGATTCCTATCTCAGCACGCTTGAAACCAAGGAAAAAGCATGAGCGAAACCGACCAGCTTTATGACAACGCCCACATTGCTTTTCTCGAATCAATCTGGGGCGAAGGCTATCTTTCCCCCGGTGGTCCCGACGAAGTCGCGCGGGTTTTGCAAGGTTTGGATCTCAGCGGTAAACGTGTCCTTGATATCGGCTGCGGGTCGGGCGCGATAACACTGTCACTGGCAGTAGATCATGGCGCGGCACTTGTCGTCGGTGTCGACGTCGAAACCGATGTCTGCACCGCCGCACAGGCCCGAATCAACTGGGCAGGGGCCGCCGGCCGTGTGACCATCAAACAGGTCACACCGGGGCCGTTTCAATTTGACGATGCCAGCTTTGATCTGGTGTTTTCCAAAGACAGCATCATCCACATCCCCGACAAATCGTTCATGGCCGCCGAAGTTTACCGCGTGCTGCTCCCTGGCGGCTGGTTCGCCGCTTCGGATTGGCTGATCAGCCATGACGCCGCGCCATCGGCTGAAATGGCCGCCTATATCAAACTCGAAGCACTTGATTTCGCGATGGCCTCGCCCGGCACCTATACCGCCGCCCTAAAAGGTGCGGGCTTTACCAACGTGCATCTGCGCAACCGCAACCCGTGGTATCACGAGGTCGCGCAGGCCGAACTGGCAATGATGATAAACAACCGCGCAGCAATGGCAGTCGCACATGGCACTGAACTGATCGCTGACAACATCAAAACATGGACCGCGATGATCGGCGTGCTTGCCACTGGCGAACATTGCCCGCACCACATCCGCGCCCAGCGCCCGGCTTAAACCCCGCACAGCAAAAAGCCCCCGACCTTGCGACCGGGGGCTAAAATCTCATCTTACAAAATCGGCTCAGAAACCGGCTTTGATCAGTTCAAACTCGGCAATCATCTTTTCGCGCATCGCCGACGGAATTGGTGCCTGCCACAGCGTATTCGCCATCAACGCCTCGCTGCTGGCCAAACCAACTGCCGCCAGATCATCAGCATTCATCGCATTCATCGCCGTAATATTGCTGTGCCCATAGCCCCATGCAGACACAATGTAATCCGCAGTTTTGGCCGAGGTCCACGCATTGATGAAATCATAAAACTTGTCTGTCGACCCCGGCCCGTTGGCCAGTTTGGTATAGCCGCAAACCCAGCTTGATGACCCTTCTGTCGTGTCTCGCTTCATCGCAATCGGATGGCCTTCAGCGCTCATCGTGGAATAGGTTTCGTTCCACGCCCACGACAAATAGACCTCGCCGCTTTGCATCAACTGCGCCAGTGACGCGCCATCAGCCCAATAGTTACGCACATTCGGATGCACCTTGCGCAGAAAAGCCGACGCCGCCTTAAACTGTTCATCCGTCGCGGTTGTCCAGTCTTTCACCCCGGTTGCCAAAAACCCCAGCGCATAGGCATCATCCACGTTATCCCCAATCGAAACGCGTCCCGCATGTTTTAGGTCCGCAAAAGCCTGCAACGAGGTCACATCTGCTTCTGTCAGCAGGGTGGTGTTATAGGTCACCGCCGTATTGCCCCAATCGACCGGCACGAAATAAGGTTTACCGTCCTTCCAAAAGGCTTTGATGTCGCGAAATGCCGGGTTCAGATCGCCCCAGGCATCAATCCGCGACGGATCGAGCGGCTCCAGCAATCCGGCTTCAATCCATTTCGGCACCGATTGCGAACACGGATGTGCCGCATCGGCGCGAAACCCCGAGCGCAACTTCTGAAACGCTTCTTCTTCATCACCGAAAAACGCAAAAGTTGGCGCGTCGCCGTGCTTATCGGTAAAGGCAGTGAAAAATTCCGGGTCTTCATACCCAGCCCAGTCAAAAACTGTCAGTTCAGCGTCGGCGGCATATACGGCACTGCCAACCAGTGTGGCGGCAAGAAACGTCGCCACGGTTTTGGTAAATACAGACATTTATAGTCTCCCTGTGTGTTTTGGCGGTCCTAATTACGATCACTATGTCAAGACCTTGAAAAAAAGCTAGGCGCGAAATAGTCTGGGTTCAAGTTTTTATTGAGCGCTCAAACAAAATTAGCGCTGTTTTTGCAAATCGAGGCCAAAATGCGCGACCCAAAGCATGATATTTTGTTTGAACCGATCAAAATTGGCCCGGTCACCGCCAAAAACCGATTCTATCAGGTGCCGCATTGTTCCGGCATGGGCTGGCGTCGCCCGCAAACTTTGGCCGCCATGCGCGGCATCAAAGCCGAGGGTGGCTGGGGGGTTGTGAACACCGAATATTGTTCGGTTCATCCGACTTCCGACAACGACGCCTTTCCCTTTGCCGCCCTGTGGGACGACGACGATATCCGCAGCAACGCCCTGATGACCGACGCGGTCCACGCGCATAACGCTTTGGCCGGGGTCGAGTTGTGGTTGGGTGGCGGCATGATCGTCAATTTCGGCACCCGCATTCCCGCACTTGGCCTGCGCAACCGCCCGCAGACAGATGCTGGTGAATGCCATCCCGGCCAGACCCGCAAGATCGACAAACAGGATATTCGCGACCTGCGCAAATGGCACCGTGATGCCGCGAAACGTGCGATCACCGCCGGATTTGACATCGTTTATGTCTATGCGACGCATGGCTATCTGCTGTCTGAATTCCTCAACCCGCTGACCAACACGCGTTCTGATGAATATGGCGGTTCCTTGGAGAACCGCGTGCGACTGGTGCGCGAATTGATCGAAGAAACCCTGGAAGCCGTCGCCGGAAAAGCCGCCGTTGCTACAAGGTTCAGCGTCGATTTGGATGACAGCGAAACCTATGACGCCTTCGCCATGTTGGCCGACTTGCCGGATCTGTGGGATTTGACCGGCCCGGATTACGATATCGAAATGGGCAATTCGCGGTTTGTGAAAGAAGGCGCCTTGGTGCCAAACGTCGCCCGCGCCAAAACCATGACCAGCAAACCAGTTGTCGCCGTGGGCCGTTTCACTTCGCCCGATACCATGGCGCAGGTTATCCGCAGTGGCGCGCAAGACATGATCGGTGCGGCGCGTCCGTCCATCGCTGATCCGTTCCTGCCGCAAAAGATCGAACAGGGCCGCGTTGAGGATATCCGCGAATGTATCGGCTGCAACATCTGTTACGCGCATGACAGTCTAGGCGTGCCAATCCGCTGCACTCAAAACCCGACGATGGGCGAAGAATGGCGGCTGGGCTGGCACCCTGAACGCGTTCCCCCCGCCACAACCCGCCAATCGGTTCTGGTTGTCGGCGCAGGCCCGTCAGGCTTGGAGGCGGCGCGCGCTTTGGGCGCACGTGGCTACGACGTGATGCTGGCCGAAGAACTGCGCACGTTAGGCGGGCGTGTCAGCCGCGAGGCCGCGTTGCCCGGCTTGGCCGAATGGGCGCGCGTGCGCGATTGGCGCATTGGTCAGATTGCAAAAATGCCCAACGTTCAGGTCTTTCGCGAAAGCCGGATGGCCGCCAAAGACATCTTTGATCTGGCTGTCGATCATGTGCTTATCGCCACCGGTGCCAAATGGGCAACTGACAGCATAGGCCGTCACAGTGATACCGGGTTTTCGCACGCGCAACCCGCCATGATCGTCAGCGCTGAAACCGTTTTGGAAGGGGCTGCGATAAGCGCCAACCATATCGTGATCTATGACGACGATCATTATTACATCGGCTCGGTTCTGGCACTTGCGTTGCGCGAAAAAGGCCATCGCGTCACGTTGGTCACGCCGCAAGGTCGCGCTTGCGCTTGGGGCGAAAACACCAACGAGCAGTATAAATCCAACGCCGCCCTGATTGCCGCAAATGTGCAGATCATCACCAACCAATGCGTCGATGCGGTCAATGACGGGGCCGCGCATCTGGCCTGCGTGTTTTCAGCCAAGACCAGCCAAATCGCCTGTGATGCCGTCATCCCGCTGACCCGCCGTATTCCCGTCACCGGACTTTATGACGACCTGATGTCCGACCCCGCCGCGCTGAGTGCCGCTGGCATCAAAACCGTCACCCGCATTGGCGACGCCGAAGCCCCCTCGATCATCGCCGCCGCCGTTTATTCCGGCTATCGCGCCGCGATGGATCTGGGCCAGAGTATCGACCTCGCCAAACGCTATGGCAAACGCGAACATCCGGCCTTTGGCATCTAACTTACCGCACGCTGCGTTAACCCGCCATTCCGCGAAAATCGTATGTACAGGTTGTGCATACGTTGTGTACAGGTTGTGTCACCAAAACTATCGCGCCAAACCAACCAGTTAACCCTGATTCGACCGCCGTTTTGGCAAACCTTTATGCCGCCAGCTCAGCCGTCACCTTTTCCAGCGCCCGTTCCAGAATATCAAACATTTCGTCGATCTGTTTTATCGTAATAATCAACGGTGGCGAAATCACCGCCATATTGATCATCGGACGCACCAAAAGCCCCATCTCTTCACAGGCCTCGTCCAGCAGCGTACCCAGCGCCCTCTGCGCCTCAAGATTACTGCCGTTTTCCTCGGGCCGTCCTTCGATACACCCCAGCAACCCCATGCCACGCGTGTCCCCGACAATCGGGAACCGTGCCAGATCGTGCAGCCGCTTTTGGAAATGTGGCGTGATGGCGCGCACGTGCTCCAAAAGGCCTTCGTTTTCAAAGATTTCGATGTTCTTGAGGGCCGCCACACAGCTTACCGGATGGGCGGAATAGGTATAGCCATTGGTGAAGGCAACCGCCCCTTCAGGATCGGCCATTTGCGCCATAACCCGGTCTGATATGATGCAGGCCCCAAGCGGCAAATATCCCGATGTCAGCCCCTTGGCACAGGTGATGATATCCGGCTCGATGCCAAAGACATCAAGGGACGAGAACCAATGCCCCAACCGCCCGAACCCCGTGACGACTTCGTCAGAAATGTAAAGGATATCATGGGCTTTGCAGATATCGAAGGTGCGTTTGTGATAGCCTTCGGGCGGCACAATCACCCCGCCGGAACTCAAGATCGGTTCGGCAATAAACGCCCCGATTTTGTCCGGCCCAACCTCGGCAATCGCCTGTTCCAGATCCGCCACTTTGGCATCACACCACGCGGCCACACTCATCCCTTTCGGGCGGCGATAAGGGTTCACATCCGGCAGGAAATGCACCAGCCGGCTTTCGAAATCAAACTGCGATTTATCGCGTTCCTTCCCCGTCACTGAATGCGCCAGATAGGTCGAGCCGTGATAGCCTTTTTCACGCGCCAGAATGATCTTTTTGTCTGGCCGCCCTTGCCGGTTATTCATGAATTGCATCACCCGCAGCGCCGAATCCACGGCCGTTGATCCGCCGGTGGTAAACAGCACAGTGTTCAGGTCACCCGGTGCCATTTCCGCCAGCTTTTTCGCCAGCACCGCCGAAGGTTCCGTCGCATATGAAAACGGCGATGAATAGGGCAGTTTCATCACTTGGGCCGCAATCGCATCCGCCATTTCCCGGCGACCGTAACCGATCTGAACACACCACATTCCGCCCGGCCCGTCGATGTACCGTTTGCCTCTGCTGTCCCACAAATAAATCCCGTCAGCACTGTCCATCATCATGTTGTCATAACCGCGCCAATCGCCAATCGCAGCCCACGGATGCAGCTGATGTTGGCGGTCCCATTCAACCAGAGTTTCAACGCCCGGTTCGTTAGACAAAACCGGGGCCTTTGTGGCGAGGGCTGTGGTTGATTTCAACATAGTGGTTCCTTTCAGTCGCAGTAATCAGAACGCGCGCGGCGGGGTCGCGCGCGCACGGGTATTTGCAAAAAACGGTTTTGTTTCAATAACTACCGCCACCATTTTGTGCCGCCAGACGCCTTCTTCGTGGACATAAACATCGGCCCAAAGGTCGGTGGTGACGCTGATGCCAAAAGGCGCCTTTAACTCGGCCAAAGCGATGTTGCGCTTGGCGGTTGGCGACCAAATGCCCGAGGTGACATGCCCGACTTCTGTGCGCTTGCGGTGATAAATCAACGCGCCATCCGCCGGTTTGAAACCGCCAATATCAATCTTGACCAAGGCAAAACGCTGCCCCGCATCCTGTTGCGCCAACAGGGCGCGACGGCCGTTGAAATGGCCTTTGTCAAAGGCCACCATCCGGTCGAAACCCAGCTCCATCGGCGTGCGTCCACGGTGCAATCGCATCACCGCATGCACGGGCTGAAAATCAACGCCAGCCGCGATATATCCGGCCTCGATGCGCACCATATTGAGCGCCTGCCCGCCAATTGCGCGCAGTCCCCAATCGGCTCCTGCGGCCCATAAACGGTCCCAAATCGCCAGCGCATGATCGCGCGGAACCCAAATCTCATAGCCCAGATCGCCGGTAAAACCAGTGCGCGAAATCCACAGATCAGGTTCCACTTCGCGCCAGTCAAACGGCTTCATTTCGGCGACGTCCAGACCGGCGTCTTTCAGCACCGAATAAGATGTCGGCCCTTGCAAAGACAGCGCTGCAATACTGTCGCTTTCATCCTCAACAACAACGTCAAAACCCCAGGCCACATCCATCAGCCAACCATACATCGGCTCTTGACAGCACAGCCGGAAATCGGTTTGCGAGAACCGGAAAACCGTGCCGTCGTCAATCAGCATCCCGTCTTCATCACACCACATTGCATAGCCAACCCGACCATCGCGCACCTTGCGAATATCACGGGTTATCAAGCGGTTGACCACCGCCAGCGCATCAGGTCCGGTGATGCGGTACTTGTGCATTGGCGAGATATCGAACAGCGTCGCCTGATTGCGGATCGCAAAATATTCAAACTCGACAGTATCAAGCACAAGCGGCGAGATATAACCTGCCCAACCGATCCACGATTTGGCCCGGCTCAGCGCCGCTAACCGAGGGTAGAACGGCGTTTCAATCAGCCCCATTGGCACAGCTGCGGCTTTGATTTTCGCGCTCATGCCAGCACCCCGTCTTTCAGCAATTGTCGCGCCGCATTTCGCCCGGCTGTCCCCATAACATCGCCACCGGGATGGGCGGATGCACCGCACAGGTAATAGCCAGCAATTCCAAAGCCATACCGCGCCATACCGTTGACCGGGCGCAGGGTCAGGATCTGGTCAATCCCCATTTCTGCATGGTGCCAATGCCCACCCGGTGCCCCGGTTTGGGTTTCAATATCCAGCGGGGTCAAAACCTCGGAATGGGTCACAAGCCTGCCCAAACCCGGCGCATAAACCTCCAGCCTATCAAGCGTCAATTTCAGCAATTTCTGGCGTGCAGCAGGCGTCCAACCGCCCGCAAGCGCGTAAGGCACGTACTGCACGTTTGCTGACAGAATGTGCTGACCATCCGAACATAACGAAGGATCACTTAGCGACGGAATGACCGCCTCGATCACCGGAGCATTGGACATGTCCCCATATTTTACAGGGTTAAACGCACGTTCGACGTAAGTGGCCGAGGTGGCAATCAACAACCGACCAGCAGTAAGTTTCGCGTCCAACCCGACAAAGTCGGGGGCGCCAGACAGCACCAGATTGACCTTGGCAACCGTGCCCTTATTGCGCAGGTTGCGCAGGCGACGAACCGCCTCGGTGTCGTAATGTTGGACCCCGGCCATCTGCATGGTCTGAAAAGCCCCGATACTGGACAGGACCGAACGCGCGTTAATGACGCTGCCATCCGCCAATATTACACCGCGCGCGGTATCGTTCTCAACGATCACCTGCGCGACCCCGCAGCCGGTTCTGATGTCACATCCCGCCAGCTTTGCGGCATTGGCAAACGCGTCAGCAACCGCGCCCATGCCGCCCATTGGCAGTCTCACATCACCGCCATTGCCCAGCCGGTACATCATCGAAAACACTGTGCCCGGCGAGCGCGGTCCGGCATAAGCCCCGCGCACCGCGTCAGCCGCCAGCATGCCCGCAAGTGGTGCATCGGCGAAGTCGTCCAAAATCAGGTCATAGGCATTTGACAGCAGGATCCGCAAAAACTCGCGCATGTCCTTTTTGCCCATACGTTTCAGCCCGATACCCAGTTTCGCCAAACCGGCCAATTCTTGCAGCGTGGCCATATCCATCAACCCACCCGCCAGCGAAGGGGGCGTTTTTAGCGACATCTGCCCAAGCAAAGCCGCGAATTTGGTCAGTCTTTTGTGCAACGCCGCAAATGTTGCCGCCTCGGGATGCGCGCTGCCATCTGCATAGATGACAAGATCGCCCTGGATCACCACATGGCGGCCATCATCTGCTAAGGAAACGGTCGGCAATGAAACCGATTTCGGGGCCGTAATACCAAGCTCTTTCAAAGTCTTAGGGTTCAGGTTATACAGTAAGTGCGCCATTTTTGGCGCAACGACACCCGGCGCAATCGCAGCATTCCTGGCCATGCCGCCGATACCGTCGCGGGACTCGATCACACAGACGGATTTGCCTTGCCGCGCCAAAGTTGTCGCCGCCGCCAGCCCATTATGGCCGGCACCAATCACCACAGCGTCATAAGTCAGGTCTGATGGCTTGCTCATATCAACCCCCTATGCCGCAAACTTTGGCATCAGTTTGCCCTTGCCGATGGTCCGCAGAATTTCACGCGCCGCATTCGCCCCGGGTGCTGCCATCACGCCGCCACCGGGATGCGCGGAAGATCCAACAATATACATCCCGTCAATCGGCGTGTCGTATTGGGCGTAACCGGGAATCGGGCGATTGAACAACAACTGGTCAAACGTCAGCTCGCCCTGAAAAATATTGCCTTCGGTCAGCCCGACTTCGTTTTCGATATCCCAAGGGCTGCGCACTTCGGCATGCACCACATGCTTGCGGATGTCAGGACAGCCCTGTTCGATCTTGTCAAATACACAATCGGCAAACGCCTTGCGGGTGGCATCGTTCCAGTTTTCGCCAGACCGCACGCCATCAACGTTCAGATCGTAAGGCGCGTATTGCACAAACACTGTCATCATGTGCTTGCCTTGCGGTGCCATTGTCGGGTCGATCTGGCTGGGGATCAGCAGGTCGAAATAGGGGTCTTTTGACCAATACCCTTCTTTCCAGTCGTCATAGGCCCGCTCGAGTTCATTAAGCGATGCCGAGCAGTGCAGATCACCCCGCATAAACGTCGCCCCCTCGGGCGCTGCCGGGAATTTTGGTAAGGAATCCAAAGCGATGTTCAGCTTGCCGGACGAGCCGCGAATTTTGAACCGCTCGACCGCTTTGGTGAAATCGGCAGGTAAAACACCCTGATCCATGTGCTTGAGAAAGGTGCGTTTCACATCCATGTTTGAGGCGATAATCGGCGCATAGTAGGTGTCGCCATTTTCCAGCGCCACGCCCACGGCCTTGCCACCCTTAACCAGGAATTTGTCAACGCCCGAGCCCATAACGATCTCGCCGCCAGCTTCTTCAAAGGCTGCACCAAGCGCGTTTGAAATCGCGCCCATACCACCTCGGGCAAAGCCCCAGGCACCGATTGCCCCGTCGACATCGCCCATATAGTGGTGCAGCAAAACATAGGCCGTCCCCGGCGAATAGACCCCCAAACCGGTGCCAATAATGCCGGCACCGGCAATATGGGTTTTGATCAGATCGGTTTCAAAATGCTCGTCCAGAAAATCGCCAATCGACATTGACCAGAATCGCAATGTCTCGCCCAGTTCCTTGGCGCCCAGCCCATGCGCCTGTTTCACCAGAAACAGCAGTTCGGAAATATCACGCGGTTTCAGCGACGTCGGATCGGGCGCGTTGCGCAGCAGAAACGGCCGGATAAAACGGCACTGGCGGATCACCGTCTGGCTGAAACGTTCATAGGCATCAACATCCTTTGAACTGTGGCGCGCGATTTCGCGGCGCAGGGCATCGTGATCGGACATATAGGCAAAGTAATCGCCATCCTTGGTAAAGCTGGCACCGCCTTCATAGGGGATCACCTGCAGTCCAAACCGGGGCAGTTCCAGATCGCGCACGATCTCGCGGCGCAGCAGGGAACAGACATACGAACAATTCGAATAGGTCCAACCGTCGTGCAAAGACCGGCTGACTGCGGCACCACCGATCCAGTCGTTCTTTTCCACAACCAAAACTTTCAACCCGGCTTTGGCCAGGTAACAGGCGGTTGTCAGACCGTTATGCCCGGCACCGGCGACAATCGCGTCATAACTGCTGTGTTTTCCCATGTGTCGCTCCATTCTTGAGGCAGACACTAGACGAGAGGAAATCCACGGTAAAGTTCTTTGAGCGCTCAAACAAAAATATTACTGCTGACATATGCGCCCATTTGTGGAAAAACGCATATAGGAGCACAAAAAGTTGAGCTGATGAGCAAACCAGACATAACACCGGTGCGGGCGCGGAAAGAACGCAAACAAAACGCGGACATGCGGCGCCAACAACTGCTGGATGCAACGCTGCGGTCAATTGTGACCAACGGGTTGACCAAGACGACATTGGCCACTGTTGCTGCCGAGGCGGGGCTGTCCCAGGGTGTGGCCGTGTTTTATTTCAAATCAAAAACCGGGTTACTGACCGAAACACTGCGCGAACAATACGAATGCTACGAAGATAACTGGAAATCAATGCTGGCAAATGCCGGCCCGGATCCCCTTGATCAACTGATCGCAGTTATCAAAGCAGATTTCGCGCCGTCGGTCTGCAATCCCGAGGCCTTGTCGGTTTGGTTTGCCTTTTGGGGCGAGCAGAAATTCACCCCGCAATATGCAGAGATCTCGGCGCATTTTGATCACAGTCGGGCTGTCGCAATCAGGAATATCTGCCGCGAATTGTTGGGAAGCGATATGGCTGCGCATGCCGACAGGATCGCCGAATGGATTGACACAATGACCGATGGCTTCTGGCAAAAACTCCATCTGTCGCCAAATGATGTGACCCGCAAGGATGCCATTGAAAAGTCATTGGCATTTGTCGCGCACCTGATGCCTGAACAGGCGGCCCATATTTTGAGCGGCCCGCTAGTGTGAACGGCGCTGGGTTGCGGCATTCGCCAATTACCAGCCAAAATGAAGCAATCAACATCCGAATGGTGGCGCCCGTAAACGTCGAGGTGTGACCCAAGGCGGAGCAGAAATAGGTCGCTTTTTAGCTTAAGGCGGAATCCCTCCAGAATCTAAAGGGCCATGACAGCCCCTTAGTTTTAAGGAGAAGGATTGCCCACGGCGGTGCCAGTTTTGGCTGACGGCGCTGAATGGCGGAAAGCCGCCTGAACACGAGTCCGGCATATGTTTACCATGATCTGATCACAATCGAAATGGATTCTTCAGCCAACACTTGAACGCCAAGCGACACTTTGTGTGATTCTGAAAGACGGAGCAAGATGCGCCCACTTTTGAAACATGTAACCGAGATCCAAGATGCTCATCCGGCCGATGCATTGCGCATTGGTGTGCGACTTCTGAACGGGCAGGATGTGATCGAACAGCAGCTTCAGCGCGGCGGTTTTGGCATAACCTATGTGGCACGCAACAGTCTGGACCGGCTGGTTGTGATCAAGGAATGTTTCCCATCCGAGATGTGCAAACGCGTCGATGGATTGGTTTGCGCGGCGGCGCCCGAGTATGAGGATCGCCTTGCGGCCATCAAGCGGCAATTCGTGCGCGAGGCCCGCAGAATGGCCAAGCTCCAGCACCAGCATATCGTAGCGGTTCATAAGGTCTTTGAGGAAAATATCAGCACATAAATGGTGCCTGATTATGTGCTCGGGCTTGATCTGATTTCGGTAAAGGAAGATCAAAACGAACGATTGCAACCGGAATTCCTTGCACGTGCAATTCGGCAGATATTCGAAGCTGTGCGGTACATGCACGATTGTGGTGTGTTGCACCGTGATATTTCACCGGACAATATACTGGTGGACGACGCCGACAATCTGACACTGATTGACTTTGGCGCGGCCGAGGAAAAAGGTGCCAAACCTGACCGCACGCAATCGACACTGATCGCAGTTAAAGACGGCTACTCCCCGCACGAGCTTTACCTGGTCACGCAGTTTGACAAGCTGCGCAGTGATCGTGATCAGGCCCGTGTGCTCAGGCGCGTACAGGTCGAGACAGAAGGGCTTTTTGCGGCGGTATATCCAGTCTCGCTGCTTGAGGTGCTAAACAACGAAGAGGACGTGAAAGCGTGGGAAACCAGCGGTATGGCGGCCTTCCCGGTGCGTGTTGAACTGACTTCTTCATTTTCAAAACTCGAATGACCCCGGCTGAGGTTTTGACCCAAAGAAACGGGCTGCATTTTGTCCTCAGCAACACCTTGGCTGGCGCCAAACCTGCTTTTAGTCATTTCAGTCTGAAAAGTCGTGCGTGACTTTCGCTGCAATCTGTTATTTGACATGATGGTGGAGTACTAATGAGGAACCGTTCAATGGCCATTCTGCGACAAATCCTGTTGGGTGCCGCAGTTCTTGCAGCGACGCTTTATGTCTGGATTACCTATGTGCCGTCAGCCAAAGCGATGCTTGACCGCGTTGGTGTGCTTGCGGTTCTTGGAATTGATCCCGCTGATCCAGCCTCGGAAAAGCCAGCGCAAACCGTGCGGCGCAGCAGTGGGCCGGTCACAGTTCTGGTGGCAGAGCTTATTGAACGTGCAATTGCCGACAAGATTCAGGCCATCGGTGATGGGCGCGCCCAGCGATCAGTGGTCGTCCGTTCCGAAGCGGTTGGTTTGGTCACTAAAATCGCCGAACGCGCCGGGACCTATATCGCGGCTGGCACTGTCATTGCCCGACTGGAAGACGAGGCTGAATCCATCGCGCTTGAACGCGCCCGTATCGTGCTTGATGGTGCCAAAGACGATAGTGATCGGGTAAAACGGCTGGGAAAATCCGGCGCAGTCACAGAAGTGCGCGCACAGGACGCGGAACTTGCCCTCAGGACTGCGGAACTGGAACTTCGGCAAGCACAATTCAATCTGGACCGGCGGCGCATTATTGCGCCGATTTCGGGCTGGGTTGGCATCATGGACATGGAAGTGGGCGACCGCATCACCGCTCAGCAGGCGCTGGTAACGATCACCGACCGTTCAGAAATCGTCATTGATTTCAGGGTGCCCGAGCGGGTCATTGGCAAGATGTCGGTCGGCATGCCGTTTCTGGCCTCGCCGTTGGGACTGCGTGATGTGACACTTACAGGTGATATTACTGCCATCGACACTATTGTCGATCGTGCCAGCCGCACCCTGCGGGTGCAGGGCCGGGTCAACAACGACAATGACCAACTGCTTGCCGGAATGGCATTTTCGGTGTCGTTATCCTTTCCGGGTGCGACTTTACTGGCTGCCGATCCTTTGGCGGTGCAGTGGTCCAGCGAGGGGGCTTTTGTTTGGGTTGTGCGTGACGACAAGGCTGCTCGGGTGCCGGTCATTATCCGGCAGCGTAACAGCGATCAGGTTCTGATCGAGGGCGATTTGAAGCCCGGTGAACTTGTGGTGATTGAAGGCGTGCAATCGCTGCGCCCCGGCACGGATGTCAGTGTCAAAAGCAAAGCCGCCGCGAAAAGCGCTGCCTTACCAACGGCCAAGCTGTGATTGGGGTTGAAACAATGCGCGTGCCTGTAATGGAAAACCAGCAATGAGCGACCCCATCCCCAAACACAGGGCTTTCTCCTCGGGGACTGCCCTGTTTGTGCGACGTCCAATCCTGGCGATTGTCTTGAATTCACTGATCGTGATGGCAGGGATTGCCGGGTTGTTTGGGGCTGAAATTCGCGAGCTTCCAAATGTTGACCGTCCGGTGGTGACGATCACTACGCCATTCCCCGGTGCTTCGCCGGAAACCGTCGATCAGGAGCTGACCGGGCGGATTGAAGGCGCTGTCGGGCGGGTGTCCGGGGTGCGCACGATTTCGTCAAATTCACGTTATGCTCGCAGCCGCGTGACTGTCGAGTTTCAGGAAAACGTTGATATTGACGTAGCCGCCACTGATGTGCGCTCGGCAGTGTCGCGTATCGTCAACCAACTGCCAGACGAAGCGTCGGCCCCCGAAATCGTCAAGGCGGACGCCAATGCCGATCCGATCATGCGGATCGCCGTGACTTCGTCGGGCCGCTCGCCGCAAGAACTGACCCAGATCGTGCGTGATCGGGTCGAGGACCGGCTTATTTCGATCAATGGCGTGGCGGATTTGCAGATCTATGGCGACAGCGCGCCGATCTTCCGGATTGATATCGACCAGCTTGAAATGGCCAGCCGCGGCCTGACACTTGCCGATATGAGCCGGGCTTTGGCGGACATGGCCTTTGACTCGCCTGCCGGCGATCTGGCCGGCGAGCGGCAGGCAATCAACGTGCGCACCACGGCGACAGTTGCCTCTGCCGAGGCTTTTGAAGCGTTGAAAATTGCCGACAATGTGACCATCGGCGATGTCGCGACAGTTACGCTGGGCCCCGCACCGGCGGGGACGATCCTGAGTGCGAACGGGCGGCTTGGCATCGGCATAGGAGTCATTCGCCAAGCCACGTCGAACACATTGGAAATCTCGGCTGCTGTGCGGCAAGTGATCGAGGACCTGAACCGCACTTTGCCAGATGATATCGACATCTTCGTTACGTCGGATGATGCGACATTCATCCAAGGATCGATTGACGAAGTGGTTAAAACACTGGGTTTGGCCATGCTGATTGTGGTGGCGGTGATCTTTCTGTTCTTGCGGGATGTTCGGGCGACACTGATCCCGGCATTGACCCTGCCGGTGGCGTTGGTCGGGACAATGGCGGCGATCTATCTGGTTGGGTTTTCGATCAACATCCTGACGCTGCTGGCTTTGGTGTTGGCTACTGGCATGGTGGTTGACGACGCAATTGTTGTCTTGGAAAACATCGTGCGCCGACGGGCCGACGGCATGGGCCCGCGTGCGGCCGCGGTTTTGGGAACCCAGCAGGTGTTCTTTGCTGTCGTGACCACAACCGCGACGCTGGCCGCGGTTTTCGTACCCCTGTCCTTTCTGCCGGGGCAGGCTGGTGGGTTGTTTCGTGAATTCGGCTTCACGCTGGCGATCGCGGTATTGCTGTCATCAGTGGTCGCCCTGACCCTGTGTCCGGTGCTGGCCAGTCGCTTGTTGCGCTCGAATGATGTGACGCATTCGCGCGGCCCTTTGGCATGGTTTGGTAATCTGCTGATCCGTCTTTACGCCAGAACCCTGCGGGCTGCATTGGCCGTTCCGTTGGTCGTCGTGCTGGTTGCAATCCTGTTTGCCGCCACCGCCGCACTGGTTGCAGGCGGCATAAAACAGGAACTGACCCCACCCGAGGATCGCGCTTTGGCGTTTCTCAGCATTACGGCACCGCAAGGTGTTTCGCTGGAATATACTATCGCCAAAATGCAGGAAATTGAAGACATGGTGCAGTCGCTGCGAGATAGTGGCGAGATATCCAACATTTTTTCGATCACCGGGTTTGGCGCGAAAAACCGGGCTTTCATGGTTTTTACGTTGGAGAAATGGCAGGAGCGCACCCGGTCGCAACAGGAAATCGTGGGCGATATCAATGCCAAATTGCGCCAGATCATCGGTGTGCGGGCATTTGCCATTCAACCCAATTCGTTGCGTATTCGCGGGGCTGGTCGTGGGCTGAGTTTTGCGATCACCGGCAACAGTTACGACCAACTGGCCAAGGCGGCCGACGCGCTGGTTGAAAAGATGCAAATGAATCCGGCGATGGGGCAGGTCAGATTGTCCTATGAAACCACCCAGCCGCAGATTTTTATCGAGATTGACCGCGCCCGCGCCTCGGACCTTGGGATCAATATCACCGGGCTTGGGGCCGCCCTGCGTGCGGTTTTGGATGGCAGCACTATCGGGTCGGTGTTCATCAATGACACCAGCTATGACGTGCAGATGCTGTCGACCTCGACGCCGGTCAACGATCCGGGGGATCTGGAAAATATCTTTGTGCAGACCGGTGACAAACAGATGGTGCCGATGTCCAGCTTCGTTCATCTGGTCGAGCGTCCGGTCGCCCCTGAACTGAACCGCGAGGGGCAGAACCGCTCGGTCGGGATCACCGCCTCGCTGACCCCGCAAATGTCGCTTGGGGATGCGATGATTGCAGTGCGCGCGCTGGCTGCCAGTACACTAAGCGAAGAAAATCGCATTGTGCCTTTGGCCGAGGCCGCGACTTTGGACCAGACCAACTCCAGCATGTTCGTGACGTTCGGCTTTGCCATTCTGGTGGTTTTTCTTGTGCTGTCGGCACAGTTTGAAAGCTTTGTTTCCGCCGTCGTGGTGATGGCGACCGTGCCAATCGGTCTGGCCTGCGCGGTGTTTGCGCTGTTGTTCACCGGTCTTAGTTTGAATGTCTATAGCCAGATCGGGTTGGTGATGCTGATCGGGATCATGGCCAAGAACGGCATTCTGATCGTTGAATTTGCCAATCAGTTGCGTGATGCCGGACAGGATGTGGCCAGTGCTATTCTGGATGCATCCACGATCCGCGTGCGCCCCGTGATGATGACCATGACGTCGACTGTCGTTGGCGGCGTACCTCTGATCCTGTCGTCCGGTGCCGGTGCCGAAGCGCGTGGCGCTTTGGGTTGGGTGATCGTTGGCGGCCTTGGCCTTGCGACTGTGTCGACGCTTTATCTGACGCCAGTTGCTTATCTGCTGTTGGCGGGGCTTTCAAAACCTCGCGCCGCCGAGGAAATCCGCCTCGCAACAGAACTGGCGGCGACCGAAAAGGCGTAATCATGTCCGGGGCGAATGTAGTCGCTAGACAACCCTGGGCCAGTCGCAGATTCTTTAGCCGGGCTGACTGTTAGCTTGGCAATAACGAGGCAATACCGGCATCTTGCGCGGTGCGGCTCCCCTGATCTTGGTGCCCCTTGCCCCAGTAAAACTCAAGTATACTTTGTTGATATTATTATGTTTTGGACGAACTGCTCCGGTCTTAATCCCAAAGGTATACCATATTCGAAAACACGAGGTTTAGAGCTGCAATCGGTACAGGCCAAGCACGGCTTCAGTATTTTTTGATTGCGACACACGGCGTTCGACGTATTGCGGATCAATGGTTCAAGGATGATCTGTGTCTTGCCCGCGCTAGTCCAAGGCCAACTCGGTCACTTCACGCCGGAAGGGCAGGGCATCGCCAATGTCGGGCAGATCAAGTTCACGCGCATAGCGGTGCCCGGCATATGTGGCCCAAGCGATCGGGCCTGACGCGTTGGCGTCCCCGATCAGTTTAACGGAAAGGATACCGGCATCTGCCCATTCCAGGCGACGTGCCATTAATGCGTTATAGACCACGTCATTGCCAACCCGCGAGGCCACAATGACCACCGCATCACACGGCGTCTGTTCCCGCCGGTCAGTATAGGTGCAGTTGGTTTCAACACTGTCTGCAAGGATGGCGGAAACACCCCGGTTCAGCACGATTTTCACACCAACCTCGATCAAACGAACATGGATCGCCGCTTGTTCAAGCGTGTTGCGGGTCCAGTCCGAAACATAAGGCGACGGGGTGACAAGCGTTACGTCACAGCCATTTTGCGCCAGCAATTCCGCCAATACACCACCCATGTAATAGTGATCATCGTCATAGACCACGACCCTGCCGGTTGGTAGTTTTCCGGTCATGATGTCATCCGGCGTGTAGACAAGCATCGCCGCGTTGATCGACATTGGCACGACATGTTGGCGCGAGACGCCATCGGCCCGCCATTTTGACCCCGTCGCAATGCAGATATTCTGGAAGCCAAATTCGAGAATTTGATCGGCGTTCAGGTCACTGTCCAAATAGGTTTCAACGTTGGGACGTTGCGATATCTGGTATTGCCGATAATCCACCACCCGGCCCCAGGCTGAAAGCCCCGGCAACAGTCGTTCGCGCGTAACACGGCCACCGATTTCAGTGCGTGCCTCGGCAATTGCCACATCATAGCCTCGCAAGGATAACGCCCGCGCCGCTTCCAATCCTGCCGGGCCTGAGCCTATGATCAACACGTTTTGGCTGTCGCCTTTCGCGTTCATCGTTTCGGGGTGCCAGCCTTTGCGCCATTCCTCCATAAACGTGGGGTTCTGGGTGCAACGGCTGATCGACTGGGTCATGTCGCCGGTGATGCAGATATTGCAGCCGATGCATTCGCGAATATCTTCGATCCGGCCCTCTTCGATCTTTTTGGGCAGGAACGGATCGGCAATTGACGGGCGCGCACAACCGATGAAATCAAGTGTGCCCTGGCGGATCATTCTGGCCATCACATCGGGGCTGGTGAAGCGACCGACACCGACCACTGGCTTGTCGCTGAGATCGCGGATACCTTTGACCAGCGCTTCTTGCGCGGCTTCTTCTTTGAAGCGGGATGGGCCGGAGCAATCCTCCCAGCTGCCTTGCGCCAGATCCCACAAATCCGGCAGATCGCGGTTCATTTCAACGAAATCGCGCAGCTCGGCGTTGGAAAACCCCAGTTCGCCAATGGTTTCATCCAACGAGACCCTAAGCGTCAGGCCAATGGTATCGCCCACCGCATCACGCATATCGTTGATAACCTCGCGGGCAAAGCGCGAGCGGTTTTCCAGACTGCCGCCGTATTCATCCGAGCGCTGGTTTGTCGCGCGGCTGAGGAAATGTTGAAAGATGCCGAACCCATGTGCGCCGTAAAGACAGATAAGGTCAAAGCCCGCAACCTTGGACCGAATAGCCGCATTCACAAACCAGCGCCGCAGGTTCTTGATATCTGTCTTGTCCATTGCGCGCGCCTGAACCGGATCGTTGGTAAACGTGCGGATTGGCAGGGCAGTCGGTGCCAGGGGGACTTCTTTGGTGTAAAGATTTGGGCCATTGATGCCGGAATAAGCCAGCTGAATGCCCGCCAGACCGCCGTGACTTTTCATCCGCTCGGACATCTTGCGCAGCGCAGGGATGTCCTGATCTTCCCACAAGCGCAATTCGATGAACGGCGTGATCTCGGAGGTGTGGTGCATCTCGGTTTGTTCGGTGAAAATGACGCCCCAACCGCCTTCGGCCTTGATGCCACGCATCGCCGCCGCCGCCGAGGGGTCACGATAGCCGCCTCCGTTGCAATGCGGCACCTGAAAGAACCGGTTTTTAGCGGTGACTGGCCCAATAGCCATCGGTTGGAACAGAATATCGTAACGGGGATCGCGCACATTAATCTCCAGTGAAACAGGTTTCCTGCGACGGTCTAACGGGGCCGCGGAAAGGATAAAGTCATCATTGCAAAAGCATTGCTTAGGTCCCGCTTTGCCCCCGGCCAAAAGTCAGATGCTTCGTTTAGGATGTTAGGTTCATACCCGGTACAGCCTTTTTTGCTACCAAATCCCGACAATGATCAACAAAAGCTTTGACGGTCAACACATTCTCGGCACCCTTGGCCATCAACAGCCCCATTCGCATCGGCCGCACGTCGCCTTTAAGCGGAATGAACCGCAGTTTTGTGCCATCAGGCGACACGTCGCTTAACGGCCGGACATTGGCGATAGCATAACCGAAGCAGTTGGGTGTTTCGTGGCGATTTATTA
>ERZ890510.655-NODE-655-length-26177-cov-8.452952_pt1 | contig 26177 bp, 30 predicted proteins | sample MGYA00521265_ERZ890510 | MGnify/ENA primary metagenome ERZ890510 (study PRJEB32303, sample SAMEA104408624) | aquatic metagenome | biome: Brackish water; feature: Chemocline; material: water | place: Baltic Sea | collected 2014-10-26T21:54:00 | depth 110 m ... | reverse complement strand
TTATTTTTATTTAGAATTTTTTGTTTTAAAAAAAATAAGAAATCTGTATAAAGATTTAATTCCTATTAAAGAAACTAAAGAAGATATTTTGGTAACAACTAACATGGATGAGTTAGTATATCAACTAAAGAAGTTCTCAAAAGAAAGTGAAATTGAAATTAAATCAATGCAACAAAAAGAGAATTTTAGAAGAGATTTTATTGGAAATTTAGCACATGAGTTAAAAACGCCCTTGTTTACATCGCAAAGCTATTTATTGACATTAATTGATGGTGCCTTAAAAGATGAAGAGGTTAATTTAAAGTATCTTAAGATTGCAGAAAAATCTATAGAAAGATTAATTTTTATTGTAAAAGATTTAGATTTAATAACAAGACTTGAATCACATGAGTTAAAATTAGATAAATCAACTTTTAATATTATTTCATTAATAAATAACGTTTTTGAAATGTTAGAAATTCAAGCAAATAATAAAAGAATTTCTTTTTCGTTAGATTCCAAATTTAAATCAGTTAACGTCATAGCTGACCAAGAGAAAATCCATCAAGTATTGACAAATTTAATTGAGAATTCCGTTAAATATGGAAAAGAATCGGGAACTTCAGAAGTTACAATTCAAGATATTACAGAAAATAAAATTATTGTAAGAATTACGGATAATGGAAATGGCATACAAAAAATTCATTTTAAAAGACTATTTGAAAGGTTTTATAGAGTGGATAATTCGGGCAACAGAAAAAATGGCGGATCAGGACTGGGCTTGGCGATTGTTAAGCATATAATTGATGCACACGATGAAAAAATTTATGTTGAAAGTGATTATGGTGTGGGATCTGAATTTTCTTTTACTTTAGAAAAGTCCAAGTAATTATTTTAAGTTTGCTCTTAATTAAAATTATCATTTATTGGGAAGTAAAAATAAACTTAAGAGATTTATTGAAAACGAAAGTTTCTCTAACGTAATTCAACCAAGCAGAGAAGAATTGATATCGAATCAATTTAATATTAAAGGTAATTGGAATAATTTAGTTTTTAAAAATAACAACCCTATTGTTGTTGAATTAGGCTGTGGAAAAGGAGAATATACAATTAATTTAGCTAAAAGAAATCCTTCTGTAAATTATATTGGAGTTGATATAAAAGGAGCTAGATTTTGGAGAGGTGCTAAAACTGCAACTGAAGAAAATTTAAATAATGCAGTTTTTTTAAGAACCCAAATAGAATTAATTGATTGTGTTTTTGATAAAGATGAAGTAAATGAAATTTGGTTAACATTTCCAGACCCACAAATTAAATATCAAAGAAGAAAACATAGATTAACTAATCCTGTTTTTTTAGAATTATATAAAAAAATTTTAGATATTAAAGGAATAGTGCATTTGAAAACAGATAGTGAATTTCTTCATGGCTATACTTTAGGACTTCTTGAAGGCATGTCAATTAGCCCTTTAAATTCTAACCACGATGTTTATAAAAACCTTAACGCCCCTAAAGAAGTTATGGATATTAAAACACATTATGAAACTATTTTTTCAAAACTAAATAAAAATATTTCTTATCTCAGCTTTAGCTTTAACAATGAATGATAATTTAAAAAAATCTGATTTTTTTGATAAAGTTTACATTGTTGCTTTAGAAATACCATATGGAAGAGTTACAACCTATGGAGCAATTGCAAATTATTTAGGTTCAAAAAAAAGTGCAAGAGTAGTAGGGTGGGCTATGAATGCGTCTCATATACAAGAAAATATTCCAGCTCATAGAGTTGTTAACAGAACTGGACTTCTAACAGGTAAAAAACATTTTTTTGGAATTAATTTGATGAAGCAATTGCTAGAAAGTGAAGGAATTAAGGTAGAAAATGATCAGGTTGTAAACTTTAACAATTTTTTTTGGGATCCTTACATTGAATTACAATAAATTATATTCATAAGCTTATATTTGCAATTTAGAATGATTTTAAATATTATTTAATTTTGAAACCTAATAAAGAACAGATCTTAGAAATTTTAAAAACTATTTGTTTTGAAAATCAAAAAACTGATATTGTTTCCAGTAATTCAGTTTTAAATGTATTAGTTTTTGAAAAAGAAATTGTGATTGATTTAAAGACCAATAATCCCTCTTTGCAAGCAAAAAATAAGATTAAATCACAAATTTTAAATTCCATTAATTTTAAGTACAATAACGAGTTTAATCTAAAAGTGAATTTTATATTAAAAAAAGAGATTCCTAAAACAATATTAAACTCTACTAAAAAGTTAGATAATATTAATAATATAATTGCTATATCTTCGGGAAAAGGGGGGGTAGGGAAGTCAACAGTCACTGCTAATTTAGCCGTTTCTTTATCTAAAATGGGATTTAATGTAGGTATTTTAGACGCAGATATTTATGGACCTTCAATTCCATTAATGTTTAATGTGTTTGAAAGCAAACCTTTAGCTGTAAATATTGATGGAAAATCTAAAATGAAACCAGTTGAAAGTTTTGGAATAAAAATTTTGTCAATAGGGTTTTTTACAAAACTAGATCAAGCTGTTATATGGAGGGGGCCAATGGCTTCAAAAGCATTAAATCAAATGATTTTTGATGCAGCTTGGGGAGAGTTAGATTTTTTATTAATTGACCTGCCGCCTGGCACTGGAGATATTCACCTAAGTATAATGCAGTCTTTGCCAATTTCTGGAGCTGTAGTAGTAAGTACTCCTCAAAATGTAGCATTGATTGACGCAAGAAAAGGAGTGTCAATGTTTAATCAAGAAAATATTAATGTTCCTGTTCTTGGAATTATTGAAAACATGTCTTACTTCACTCCTTTAGAATTACCTGATAATAAATACTATTTATTTGGCAAAGAGGGAGCTAAAAATTTATCAAAGGATTTAGAAATTCCTTTTCTTGGAGAAATCCCTCTTATTCAAGGCATTAGAGAATCTGGTGATTATGGTAGGCCAGCTGCTTTACAAGATGAAACAATAGTTGAAAGTGTGTTTAATGACATTACAAAAAATATGCTCTCAGAACTTTTAAATAGAAATAATAAATTACCTGAAACAGAAGTTATAAAAATTACAACAATGTCAGGCTGCTCAGCTGTTAAATAAAATATTATGAATACAGAAAAATTAATCCTAAAAGTTGAAGAAGCTTTAAGTGAAATAAGACCTTTTTTAGAATCTGATGGAGGAAATATTAAATTATTATCTATTAATGATGATGTTGTGAAAGTTAAACTTCTAGGTAATTGTGTCAGTTGTTCTGTAAATCAAATGACTTTAAAAAATGGAGTAGAAATGACGATAAAAAAGCATGCTCCTCAAATTAAGGAAGTAATAAACATTAGTTAAAAGGATGTATAAAATCAAAACGGATATTTTAATTATAGGCTCAGGTCCTGTTGGGCTATTTACTGTTTTTGAAGCTGGTCTTTTAGGTTTGAAGTGTCATATTATTGATGCCTTAGAAAAGCCAGGTGGACAGTGTTCCGAAATATATCCTAAAAAGCCAATTTACGATATTCCAGGGACACCAGAAATTATGGCTGGATCATTAATTGATAATTTATTAGAACAAATAAAACCATTTAACCCTGGGTATTCTTTAGGAGAAACAGCAGAGAAATTAATTAAAAATAAGGATGGGTCTTTTGATGTTATCACCAACAAAGGCACAATACACAACTCTAAAGTCGTTGCTATTGCTGGAGGATTAGGAAGTTTTGAACCAAGAAAACCTCCAATTAATAATATTACTTTTTTTGAAGGGAAAGGTGTGGATTATATGATTAAAGACCCTAATCAATTTAAAGATAAAAAAGTTATAATATCAGGTGGAGGAGACTCTGCTTTAGATTGGACTATCGAACTTTGTAAAGTTGCTAAAAAGGTTACTTTGATTCATAGAAGAACTGAATTTAGAGGAGCTTATGATTCTGTGGAGAAAGTTCAAACTCTAAAAAATAAATCTTTAATCGATGTAATTACACCAGGAGAAGTACTTCAACTAAATGGAGTTAACAAACTCGAAAGTGTATCGATCAAATATAATGGTCAGAACAAGTTAATTGAAGCTGATTATTTTATCCCTTTGTTTGGGTTAATCCCTAAATTAGGAAGAATTGCTGATTGGGGTTTAGAAATTCATAAAAAATCGATAGTAGTAAATAATTCCCTTGATTATCAAACCAATATTTCCGGTATTTTTGCTATTGGTGATATAAACACTTATCCTGGAAAATTAAAATTAATATTATGCGGGTTTCATGAAGCTACTTTAATGTGCCAAGCTGCTTTCAAAATAATATTTCCTGATAAAAAAAATATTTTAAAATATACTACTGTTTCTGGAATTCAGGGATTTGACGGATCAAAAAGAAAAACAGATAATTCAATAATAAAATCAATTGAATAATTCATGAATGAAACGTTTGTTTACAATTTGTTAGAAATTAATGAGATAAGTGGCGTATCAGAATGGCAATCGCCAAGCAACATAGCCTTAGTCAAGTACTGGGGTAAAAAGCTTGATCAAATTCCAATGAATCCTTCTTTGAGTTTGACTTTGAGTAATTGCTACTCTAAAACAAGAGTTTCGTATCAATCAGAGATTTCATTAAAGCATGATTTTAATTTCAGTTTATTATTTGAAGGGAAAAGAGAAATTAGTTTCGAGAGTAAATTATTAATTTTTTTTAATAGAATTAAACATTACTGCCCCTATTTAATGAATTTAAAATTAATAATTGAATCCAATAATTCTTTTCCTCATAGTAGCGGCATTGCTTCTTCAGCCTCTTTTTACAGTGCACTTTCATTATCAATAATGGATATCGAAAAACATTTAAATCCAAAAATTGAAAACGATTTTTTTTTTAAAAAGGCTTCTTTTTTATCGAGGCTGGGATCAGGAAGTGCTTGTAGAAGTATAATGGGGCCAATTTCATTTTGGGGTTCAAGTAAGCTATTTAAAGAAAGTAATGATCTATATGCGATCAAATATCCAAACGAAATTAATATTGTTTTTAAAGGCATTAATGATACGGTACTGCTTGTTGATAAAGGGAAAAAAGAAGTGTCTAGTTCTTTAGGTCATGACTTAATGAATGGTCATTCATTTTCTAATGATAGAATAAAGCAAGCTCATTTTAATTTGGAACAAATTAAAAATGCTTTAGAAACAGGGAATTATGATCTGTTCATTAAAATAGTTGAGATGGAAGCTTTGTCTTTACATGCAATGATGATGACTTCTAATCCTTACTTTATTTTAATGAAACCAAATACATTACAAATCATTAACGAAGTATGGAAATATAGAAAAAAATATAATTCAAGGATCTGCTTTACTCTTGATGCAGGAGCTAACATTCACTTGCTTTATCCTCAAATTGAATATGATGAAATACAGAACTTTATATCTTCAAATCTTGTTGATTACTGCGAAAATGGTGAATTTATAAATGATAAGATAGGTGTTGGTCCAAATAAGTTATAATTTTACAAAATGAAAGCTCCTCTTTTTTATTCAAAAATTCTACTATTCGGAGAGTATGGTATTATAAAAAACTCTAAAGGATTGTCTATTCCTTATAATTTTTTTAAGGGAGGGTTTAAATTGGGAGATTTATCTATAGATGAAGTAAAAAAATCAAATAAAAATTTAAAATTATTCAAAGATTTTATTTCTAAGATTGATAAAAAAATTGTGAATTTTGATCTCAATAAAATTAATAAAGATTTGGCTGAGGGTATGTATTTTGACAGTACTATTCCTCAAGGTTATGGAGTTGGAAGTAGTGGTGCATTAGTAGCTGCTATCTACGACAGATATGCTCAAGATAAGATAACAATTCTTGAAAACTTAACTAAAGATAAAATTTTAGTTTTAAAAAATATTTTCTCTAAAATGGAATCTTTTTTTCATGGAAAATCTTCAGGTTTAGATCCTTTGAATAGTTATCTGAGTTTGCCAATTCTTATACATTCAAAAAATAAAATAGAAACTACTGGCATACCTTCTCAATCTAATAATGGAAAAGGAGCAGTTTTTTTATTAGATAGCGGTGCATCAAGCGACACAGCTCCAATGGTTGAAAAATTTTTTGAATTAATGAAAAACAAAGATTATAGTAAAATGATTAAAGAAGATTTTATTCATACAACTGATAATTGTGTAGAAAATTTTTTAAATGCAGATTTTAAATCGCTATTTTCAAATATTAAAAAACTGTCAAAAGTAGTTTTAGAAAATTTTAAGCCTATGATTCCTGAAAAATTTCATAATATTTGGGCTAAAGGAATAGAATCTAATGACTACTTTTTAAAACTTTGTGGGTCTGGTGGTGGTGGTTATATACTAGGATTCTCACAAGATTTTGAAAAAGCTAAAACAGCATTAAGTGACTATAAGTTAGAGTTAGTATATAATTTTTAATGATTTTTTCTTTTTTAAATAAAAGATTTTTATTTAAGTTATTAAGTCTGTTTTCAGTAGTTAGAGGTTATAATATTGTTTTTATTGTATTTGCGCAGTTAACTTCCTCAATTTTTATTTTTTCAGAAAATAAAAATCATTATTCTGTATTACTTGATTTTAACATCTGGCTAATAATCTTATCTTCAGTTTGTTCGATTTCCGCTGGATATATATTGAACAATGTTTACGACTCTAATAAAGACTTAATAAATAGGCCTTTAAAAACAATATTAGAAAAAGAAATTTCAGGAAGAACGAAATTAAATGGATATATTTTTTTAAACATTTTAAGTTTATTTTTTTCCTTTATGGTTTCTCTAAAAACATTATTGTTTTTTAGTTTATACATTTTAGGAATTCTTTTTTATTCAATCAGAATTAAACGTTATCCATTTATTGGAAACTTCTTGTCAGTTGCATTATCAATAATTCCATTTTTTGTAATAACAATGTATTATAAAAATTTTTCTTCTGAAATTTTAACTCATGCATCTTTTTTGTTTTTTGTCATTTTAATTAGAGAATTGATAAAAAATTTGGAAAGTTTAGTGGGTGATTTAACTATGAAATACAACACTATTCCAGTTAAATATGGTGAAAAAATGACTAAAATCTATATTACTTTTTATATAGTCATTACTTGTTTGATCTCTTTTTTGATTATAACAAATTATGGGCTTTCTATTATGACTTGTTTCTACATTTTAGTACACCCATTTTTTATTTTTTTCATGTATATTTTATTTAAATTTAATTCAAAAAAACATTATCTATTGCTTCATAATGCGTTAAAGATTTTAATTATAGTAGGTCTATTTAGTATTATATTGCACAAACTATAATAATATATATGATGGATGATGTAACGCAAATTAGGTTAAATAAATTTATTTCTAATTCAGGCCATTGTAATAGAAGGGAAGCAGATAACTTTATTGCCCAAGGAAGAGTGTGTGTAAATGATAAAGTTATTGTTAAATTAGGAACTAAGGTTTCTGTTAAAGATGATGTAAAGCTAGATGGTAATAACATTTCTTTAAATAAGTCCGTTTATATTCTTTTAAATAAGCCTAAAGGATTTCACTCTATTAATTTAGATAACAAAAAAAATATTTTTAGTTTATTACCGTTTGAAGAATTCCATGATTTACAGTCTTTAGATTTTATGAATGAAAATTATATGGGACTTATGGTCTTTTCTAATAATCAAGATTTTATTAAGCGTATGTCTAATAAAGTTGATAATTTAAAGCAACTTTTTCATTTAATTTTGGATTCTGATTTAAAAGAGAATGATAAAAATTCTATTAAAAATGAAACTGATTTTAATGATTTTCAAATCCGAAACATTAATCATGTTGACGGAGCTAGTAAAAATGAAATTGGATTAGAGTTATCAATAAAACAAGTTAAAGATATTGAAGATTTGTTTTTGAAATACAATTACAAAGTAATCTCAATTGACAGAGTGCTTTACTCTAATCTTTCTAAAAAAGATTTGCCTAGAGGAAAATGGCGTCATTTTAAAAAACAAGAATTAATTAATCTTCAAGCTTTTTAATTTTTACTAGCCCATTTAAATCCTCTAGTTAACAATTCCCAAACTTCAGGAATATCAAAATTATCTGGCGAATGTACAATGGAAAGATAAAAGACTTTGCCTTTTCCAAAATCTTTTGTCCAGCATACTGGCATTTCATTGTTTTTTATCCAAGAGTACTGTTCACCACTAAATTTTGTTGAAGCTAAAATGTTAATAGATGGATCTAATGGAGATTGTTGAAAAAATAAGAGTTAATAAATCTCAATTCTTTTTAATTTGAACTTGCCCAAATAAAACCTCTTGTAAGTAGCTTCCAAGCTTCTTCATGCTTTTTAAATTCGTTTGGATTATGGCCTAGTGAAATATAAAATATCTTTCCTTTTCCATATTTTTTCCTCCAAACTACAGGCATTTCCACATCTTTAATCCAAGGATAATTTATTCCATCAAATTTTGTTGTAGCAAGAATCTCAATATTTGGATCTAAGTGAATATAATATTGTTCACTAAATATTTCAAAATCCTTTATTCCCCTAGTAAATTCATCTTCAAGAATTTCTACTTTAAAATTTACCATTCCACCAGGGTGCTCAACCCATTGTCCTCCAGTCATAAAATGATAAGCAGTATTAGATCTAAAAGAATCTATAAGTCCACCATGAGCTCCAGCAAATCCAACGCCGTTTCTTACCGCTTTAATTAGATTTTTTTCTTGTTGGGGTGTTATTTCTCCATTGGTTACTGATTGTATTATTAAATCAAATTTCATAAGATGATCTAAATTTGAATAAATGTCTAAACTATTCTTAACCTCTACAAAAGCCGAATTTTTAATTAACCAATTTTCAACAATATTTGAAAACAGTTCTGGATTATGTCCTTCCCAGCCTCCCCATACAATTAACACCTTTTTGTCTTTTAATTCATGCGATTGAGCTAATTGTTGAGAATAAATTAAACTAATAGTTAAGTAAATAAAAAATTTCTTCATAAATTCAAACTTATAATAAACATAATTGAAGTCATCAATTTAATGAAAAAAAACTCTAGAAGAAACTTTATAAAAAAATCATCTATTATTGGATCAGGTATTTTCATAGTTCCTATAAATGTTTTGGGAGGAAACGGTTATGTTTCACCAAGTGATCAATTATTAATTGCTGCAATTGGTTCTGGAGGAAAAGGTGGAGATATTAGAAATGAATGGGCCAGTAAAGAAAGAGTTATTGCTCTTTGCGACGTCCATCCTGATGGATCTCATGGAGTATTAAAATCTAGAAAAAAATATCCGAATGCAAATTTTTATCTTGATTTTAGAGAGCTATTAGATAAAGAAAAAGATTTAGACGCCGTAACTATTAGTACGCCTGATCACACACATGGTATTATTGGAAATAATGCTATGAACAGAGGATTACATGCCTATATTCAAAAGCCTTTAACACACAATATTGAAGAAGCTAGAATTTTAACTAAAACTGCGAAACGAAACAAAGTAGTAACACAAATGGGTAACCAAGGCGGTTCAAGTTTAGGAGTTAATAAAATAAAAGAATGGGTTGATAATAAATCTATCGGTAAGATTAGTAAAGTATATTCTTGGACAAATAGACCTGTTTGGCCTCAAGGCTTTGAAATGCCAAAACCATCAATTTCTAAACCAGATAATTTAAATTGGGATTTGTGGTTAGGTCCAGCCCAATACAGAGGATATAGACCAGAATTTCATCCGTTTAATTGGAGAGGATGGTGGGATTATGGCACTGGAGCATTAGGTGATATGGGGTGTCATGTTTTAGATGCTCCCTTCAAGGTTTTGGAATTGGGGTATCCTAAAGATGTTGAATGTAGTGTTGCAAATATTTATGAAAAAATGTGGAGTGCTAATTATTATCCTGAAGGCCCACCTGCAGCTTCTTTAATTACGTTACACTTTGATAAAACTAATAAAACCGATTCTAATGTAGAATTGATATGGATGGACGGAGGAATAATTCCTCCTAGACCAGAAATAATTCCTGCAGAAGATTATTTAGGTGAAGAAGGAAATGGAAATGGAGTTATTATGATTGGAGACAAAGGAGTGATTTCATGTGGAGTATATGGTTTAAACCCTAAGCTATATAGAAAAGGTGAAGAAACATTACACTTTAATACAGATTTAATTCAAAAAGAAGGTCTTGATCATATTCATCATATAGAATGGATTAATGCTTGTAAGGGAGGATATGCTAGTGACGATTATAAAAAACTTACTTCACCAATTGAGTATGCCGGTCCATTTACAGAGACTGTATTAATGGGGAATTTAGCATTGAGAAGTTACATGTTAAAAAAAGGCAATAAATATATAGGAAGAAAGAAGTTGCTTTGGGATGGTGAAAATACCAGAATAACTAATTTTGAGCCTGCTAACCAATTTGTTGGAAGAATAAGAAGAAAAGGCTGGAACTTATAAACTTTAAAACAATAAAAATTATGAAAAAAATACTAATATTATTTACATCAATTTTGATTTTTTCCTGCAATAATAGCAATCAAAATAAAAAGTTGATAGACTCTATTCCTATGACACACATTAATGATCCTGAAATTGAGGGTGAATGGGTGTCTTTAATTCAACAAAACACAATGGATGGTTGGCATTATTTTCAAGACGATGGTAAAAAAACAGGCTGGGATATAAACGATGGTGTTTTAACATTCAAATCTGCTAATGCATCTGGAAAGGGAGATAAAAGTTTAGTTAGTGATAAGGAGTATACTAGTTTTAAAATTCATTTAGAATGGAAGGTAAGTCCCATGTCTAATAGTGGTTTTTTTTGGGGGGTTAAAGAAGATATTAAATATGAATATCCTTTTGTTACAGGTCCTGAAATTCAAATTTTAGACCCTGAAAACCCAGATGGACCTTTGACACAAGCTGGTGCTTTATATGGCATGATTCCTCCGTCAAAATGGGTTACTAACCCTGCTGGGGAATGGAATACATATGATATAACTATCGATCACAATATCAATAAAGGTGTTGTTGTTCATAATGGGGAAGAAATACTGAACTTTCCATTAAGTGGTGAAAAATGGGATAAAATGGTAGCTCCTACAAAATTTAATAATTGTGACCAGAAACCTTGGCAAAATTGTGATTTTGGAAAATTTAAAACGGGAAAAATAAGTATTCAAGATCACCCTGGCGTGATATCGTTTAGAAATATTAAAATATTTGAACTATAATTAATCATTTTTTATAAAAGAATTAAAGTAAAATGCAAATTAAAGAAACTTCAAAAGAATATGATGTTGTAATTGTTGGTTCAGGTGCAGGTGGAGGGATGGCAACAAAAATTTTGTCAGAAGCCGGATTGAGTATTGCTATTGTTGAAGCAGGACCTTATTTTGACCCTGCTAATCCAGATCAAATGACCCAAATGAAATGGCCTTATGATTCTCCAAGAAGAGGGGCAGGAACAACTAGACCTTTTGGAGACTTTGATCAAGCTTATGGTGGTTGGGAAATTGAAGGAGAACCTTATACTCAAAAAGATGATACTAATTTTAGATGGTTTAGATCGAGAATGCTTGGTGGAAGAACAAACCATTGGGGTAGGATTTCTTTAAGATTTGGACCTGATGATTTTAAAAAAAAGAGTATTGATGGTTTAGGGGAAGATTGGCCTATTGGATATGATGATATCAAGCCATACTATGATAAAGTTGATAAATTAATTGGAGTATTTGGGAGTAAAGAAAACTTACCCAATGATCCTGATGGATTTTTCCTTCCTGCCCCAAAGCCAAGACTTCATGAATTATTTTATATCAAAGGAGCTAAAAAAAGTAATGTTAAAGTAATGCCATCCCGATTGTCAATTCTTACAAAAAGAATAAATGACGAAAGAGGTGTCTGTTTTTATTGCAGACAATGTGCTAGGAGCTGTTCTGTGTACGCAGATTTCTCGTCTGGTTCGTGTTTGATCTTTCCCGCTGAAAAATCGGGTGGTCAAATCGATATGTATCTAAACTCTATGGTTCGAACAGTAACAACTGATGACGAAGGAAAAGCGACAGGTGTATCATTTATTAACAAAGAAGATAGGACAGAATATAAATTAAAAGGTAAAGTGGTTGTTTTAGCAGCATCTGCTTGTAGTTCGGCAAGAATTTTATTAAATTCTAAAAGTAAACAACATCCAAATGGTCTTGGAAATAGCAGTGATATAGTTGGAAAGTATTTACATGATTCGACAGGAGGAGGAAGGATGGCTTTTCTTCCTGAGTTAGTCGATAGAAAAATTTACAATGAAGATGGAGTCGGCGGAATGCATGTTTATTCTCCATGGTGGCTAGATAATAAAAATTTAAATTTTCCAAGAGGCTATCATGTTGAGGTTTGGGGAGGCATGGGAGGGCCATCATATGGCGCCGGATTTGATGTGAATTCTCTTAATAAGTTCTTTGGAATTAAAGTTGGTGGTTATGGCGATACTCTTAGAACAGACATGAGAAAATATTATGGTTCCGTTCTTGGAATGGACGGAAGAGGTGAGTCAATAGCAATGAAAAGTAATTATTGTGAAATTGATCCAAACGTGGTTGATGAATTTGGTGTTCCTGTATTAAGGTTTAATTATAAATGGAGTAACCATGAAGTTAATCAAGCTAAACACATGCAAGATACTTTTGAAGAAATTATTCACAATATGGGAGCTATTGCATTGGGGGATAAAGCAGGAAAAGATGCAAATTATGGCTTGACTAAACCTGGAGAAATCATACACGAAGTAGGAACAACTCGCATGGGCAATGATCCAAAAAAATCAGTTGTAAATGAGTTTGAACAGCTTCATGACGTATCTAATGTATTTATTGTAGATGCTGGTCCTTTTGTTTCACAAGCTGATAAAAATCCAACTTGGACAATCATGGCATTAGCTTGGAGAACATCTGATTATATAGTTGATCAATTCAAAAAACAAAATTTTTAAGAAATGGACAGAAGAGATAGTATTAAGTCAATAATGTTAGGGTCCATAGGACTCGGAGTTCTTTTAGAGGGATGTGTTTCAGGCGTTGGAAGTGAACAAGTCAAGAATACCATTTCAAAATTTAATTACGGAAGGACAAAAAAAGAGTTGGAGTATGATAAAAAGCTTTTCTCTATAAAATGCTTTAACGATCATGAAATGAATACTATAAACAAAGTGTGTAATTTAATTCTTCCTCCTAATGAATTTGGTTCTATAGAAGCAGCAGAAGTCCCGGAACTTATAGAATTTATGGCTAAAGATATACCAAGTTATGAATCCCCGATTAAAATGGGTTTAAAATATCTTGATCAAATTTCAAAATCAAAACATCAAAAATCATTTGTTGAATGTGGAGATAGTGAGCAAAGAATATTTTTGGATGATATGGCTTATCCAGATCCAAATTTAGCTAATTCCGATCAGAATGAAGAAGTTAAATGGTTTTCTTTAATGAGAAATTTGACAATGACAGGATATTACACTTCTAAAGTTGGTATTAAAGAATTAGGCTATAAAGGAAATACGCCAAATATTTGGGACGGTGTTCCTCAAGATGTTTTAGATCAGTATGGTCTTTCTTATGATAAAGATTGGTTAGATAAATGTGTTGATCAATCTAAAAGAAATGAAACTGCAAAATGGGATGAAAAGGGAAATTTACTTTCTTAAAACTTATATCGAGGAAAATTGAGGGGGGATTAATAAATCAAGTATTCTCAAAATAAAAAACAGTTAAAATCTTTTAGAAGTTAAATTCTAATTTTTTTTATATGTTTTGAACTATATAGTCAACTAATCTAGCTCCTAAATTGGCAGTACTTTCATCAATATCAAAATCTGGATTTAGTTCTGCAATATCACAAGAAATTACTTTTTTACTTTTAAATAAAAAAATTAAAACTTGATATACAAAACTAGGACTAAACCCAAGTGGAGAAGGAGCGCTAACTCCAGGAGCAAAAGCTGATGAAAACCCGTCTAAATCTATAGTTATATATAGATAGTCTACTTTTTTAATGAAGGCGGAAAGTTTACTTTTTAAGACAGTGTTAAAAGTTTCACATTCAAAATTTGAAACATAAGATACTTTATTTTTATTTGCTATTTCAAATAATTCTTTACTGTTGGATTGTTGTTGAATTCCAATGGCAAAATAAGTTGTAGTTTTATTTTCAGTTAAAATTTGATTGAAAGGAGTTCCTGAATTTGGTTGGGTTTTAACAGCTCTTAAATCAAAGTGTGCATCAAAATTTATAATTCCAATTTTATTTTTTGATGAATTTTTGAGAGCATCTTTGATTCCATTAAAATTTGCATAAGCAAGATCATGTCCACCACCAATGGCGATAGGGAGAATGGTGTTTTTAATTAACGCACTAATACTTTTAGACATTGCTTTCTGGCAATCTTCTAAATAATCATCAATACAAATCACATCACCAAAATCTATAATTTTTTTATTTTCGAAATGAATCGGAAGTTTACCTAATTTATTACGGATGCTTTTTGGACCTTTTCGGGTACCAATTCTACCTTGATTTCTTTGAACACCTGCATCGCAAACATATCCAATAATTCCAATAGATGGGATGTTGTTGTTTTGTATTTTTTCAACACTAGAGACCGATAATTCTTGATGCCAATATTGATTTTTAAATTCAGATTCTCTTCTGTTATACAATCCTTTATTTCCAGCTTGATAGTCAACTTTTAAGTCTTTAAAGAAATTCATTTTATATTTTTTTTATTTCTTTTCCTTTTAAAAATACTTTTTCAATACAAGGGTTTCCAAAAGAATATGGAATAAAGTTATAAGAATTGATTTCTTTCGTTAAAATTAAATTTGCCAATTTTCCTTTAGTTATAGAACCTACTTTGTCTTGTAAATTCATGGCATACGCTCCGTTAATTGTTGCTGCATTTATAGCTTCCTTTGGTGTCATTTTCATTTTTACACAAGCAGCAGCAACTACGAAGTTCATATTCCCGGAAGGTGCTGAGCCAGGATTATAATCTGTTGCCAAAGCCAAAGGAAGACCTAAATCTATCATTTTTCTTGCAGGTGTGTATGGAATATTTAAAAAGTAGGAGCAGCTTGGTAATGCAACCGGGATTGTTTTTGTGTTTTTTAAAGCTTCAATATCTTCATTTCTCATTTCTTCTAAATGATCTACTGATAAAACATTATTTTTAATTCCGGCTTGTATTCCTCCGATCGCAGTAAATTGATTTACATGAATTTTACCAACCAGACCCTGTTCTAATCCAGCTTCTAAAATTAGCTCTGTGTCAGCAACCGAAAAATAATCTGTTTCACAAAAAACATCTATAAAATCTGCTAAATTTTCTTTTTTTATTACTGGTAGTATGTCGTCAATTAGCATTTTTAAATAACCACTTTTGTTATTTTTGTATTTGACTGGAACTGCATGCGCACCTAAAAAAGTGGCTTTTATTTCTATAGGGTACTTGTCTTTTAGTTTTTTGATAACGCGTAGCATTTTAAGTTCACTACTCTTAGTTAATCCGTAACCAGATTTAATTTCTACAGCACCAGTTCCTAAAAGTATGATTTCTTCTAATCGCACTTTACTTTGACTGTATAAAACTGCTTCCGAAGTTGTCTGTAATTTTTTAGCAGAATTTAAAATTCCTCCTCCCTTACCTGCAATTTCTTTATAAGAAATTCCGTTAATTCTATCTACGAATTCACTTTCTCTATTCCCAGCATACACGAGATGGGTGTGAGAATCGCACCAAGAGGGTAGTATCATTCTTCCTGTAGCATCAATAATTTTTAATTCAGTTTTTGGACAATTCTCCATTAAACCAAAATTTGAAATCAATCCATTTTCTACTAATAAAAAAGCATTTTTAATGGTAGGTAAAATATTCATCTCTTTTCCTGAAAGAAAATCAACAGCAATTTCTCTAACTTGAATTAATTCTTTGATATTTGTAAATAGTACGTTCATTAAAACAAGTCTTCTAATATATTTTCTTCTACCAAGTTAGGTAAAGTGATTTTTAAATTAGGAGTTCTTTCCATTTCTCTTTTAATCGCAAAAATTGCTTCATTATTTCTTGCCCAGCTCCTTCTGGCAATTCCGTTATTCACGTCGTAGAAAAGCATATTTTTTAACTTTTTTTTAGCTTCCTTTGTTCCGTCTAGTAATATTCCGAAACCTCCATTAATGACTTCACCCCATCCAACTCCACCGCCATTGTGAATAGAAACCCAAGTTGCCCCTCTAAAACTATCTCCAATGACATTGTGAATTGCCATATCTGCAGTGAATTTACTACCATCATAAATATTAGAAGTTTCTCTAAAAGGGGAATCTGTTCCACTAACATCATGATGATCTCTTCCTAAAATAATAGGACCTATTTCACCTTTTGCAATTGCATTGTTAAAAGCTTCTGCAATTTTTATGCGTCCTTCAGCATCTGCATATAAAATTCTTGCTTTAGAACCAACCACCATGTTATTAGATTTCGCATTTTTAATCCAAGTGATATTGTCTTGCATTTGAAGTTGAATTTCCGTTGGAGAATTCTCCATTAATTTTTGTAAAATGCTTGCGGCAATTTCATCTGTTTTTTCTAAATCTTTACCGATTCCAGATGCACAAACCCATCTAAAAGGACCAAAACCATAATCGAAACACATGGGACCTAAAATATCTTGTACATAAGAAGGGTACTTGAAATCAATATTGTTTATTGCCATCACATCTGCACCAGCTCTAGAAGATTCTAATAAAAAAGCATTCCCGTAATCAAAAAAGTACGTTCCTTTATCGGTATGCTTATTAATAGAATTTGCATGTCTTCTTAAAGAATTTTGTACTTTTTCTTTAAATAGTTTAGGATTTTCTCTAATTAAAATATTTGATTCCTCATAAGATAAACCTACAGGGTAATACCCGCCTGTCCAAGGAATATGGAGAGAGGTTTGATCCGAACCAATATGAATAAAGATATTTTTCTCGTCAAAACATTCCCAAACTTCAATAATATTTCCAATAAAAGCGATAGAAACTACTTCATTATTTTTTTTCGCTTCCAGGGTTCTTTCAACTAAAACATTAATATCATCAATTAAAACATCTACCCAACCTTGTTGATGTCTTTTTGTAGCAGCTCGTCTATTTACTTCTGCACAAATTGTAATACATCCTGCAATATTTCCTGCTTTTGGTTGTGCTCCACTCATGCCACCTAATCCAGCGGTTAAAAATATTTTTCCATTAGGATTCTCTCCCTTTTTTAATATTTTTCTGAATGCATTCATTACTGTTATGGTGGTCCCATGCACAATACCTTGCGGACCTATATACATGAATGAACCTGCAGTCATTTGTCCGTACTGTGTAACCCCTAAAGCATTAAATTTTTCCCAATCGTTGGGCTTTGAATAATTAGGAATCATCATTCCGTTGGTGACTACTAATCTTGGTGCATTTTTAGATGATGGAAATAATCCCATTGGATGACCAGAATATAAATGCAAGGTTTGTTCTTCTGTCATAATCGCTAAATATTGAACCACTAAAAGATACTGAGCCCAATTTTGAAAAACAGCACCATTACCTCCATATGTTATTAATTCTTCTGGATGCTGTGCAACTTCAGGATTCAAATTATTATGAATCATCAATATAATTGCTGCGGCTTGTTGTGTTTTTGAAGGATATTCTGAAATTGGTCTTGCGAAAATTTTATAATTTGGTTTGAATCGATACATGTAAATTCTTCCAAATTCATTTAATTCAACAGCAAATTCAACGGATAATTCTTGATGCCATTTTTTAGGAAAATAACGTAATGCATTTTTAATAGCCAATTTCTTTTCTTCAATAGATAAAATATCTTTCCTTTTCGGAGCTCTATTTGCATCTTTTGGGTATTTTTTTTTAGTGGGTAAGGCTTTTGGGATGCCTTGTAGAATTTGTTCTTTAAACGTCATATTTTACTATAAATTTTTTGTTTTCTACCATTTGAATCATTTTTTTTATATCATCTTTTAAAAGGCGATCATTTTCTAATTTTTTAACTTCCCTTCTAATTATATTGTGATTCTTCTCAATTATTTTTGAAAACGTATTGGGTCTTCTAAACTCTAAAGCTTGAGCCGCATACATTAATTCTATGGCTATTATTTTTTCTAAATTCTCTAGAATTTGATTGAATTGACGTCCAGAAATACTTCCCATAGAAACGTGATCTTCTTGCCCTAATCCCGTTGGAATGCTATCTGCAGAAGGAGGGAAGCATAAAGATTTATTTTCAGTCACCAAAGCTGCTGTGGTATATTGTGGTATCATAAAACCAGAATTCAACCCTCCCTCTTTAGTTAATAATCTAGGTAAATTATATTTACCTTCTAATAATAAATAGCAACGTCTGTCTGCAATGTTTCCTAGTTCTGAAGCTGCAATTGAGCAATAATCTAATGCCATTGCCAGTGGTTGTCCATGGAAATTACCGCCAGAAATAGCTTCACTATCGCTTAAAATAATAGGGTTGTCTGTAACAGAATTCATTTCTATTTCGGCTAATTCTAGTAAATGAGAATATGCATTTCTAGAAGCACCATGAACTTGTGGAATACAACGCATTGAATATGGATCCTGAACACGCTCACAGTTTTCATGTGAAGCAATATTTTGAGAGTCTTTAAATAAGTTTCTCATTCTTTCAGCTACTTTTATACATCCTTTAAATGGTCTTATTTCGTGTAATTCTTCTCTAAAAGGAGCTGAACTTCCTTTGTAGCCTTCTATGCTCATTGCGCCGGAAACATCTGCTAAATCTAATAAGTATTCCATTTTTATAAGACCAGTTATGGTATGTGCGAGAATAAACTGAGTGCCATTTATCAAGCCTAAACCCTCTTTTGCTTCTAACTGAATTATTTCTAATTGATGTTTTGCTAATACTTCTTTTGCAGGAAAAATATCCTCGTTTATCCAAAACTCTCCTTCCCCTATTAATGGCAAAAATAAATGCGATAACGGAGCTAGATCTCCTGATGCACCTACCGAACCTTGTTCAGGGACTGTTGGTAGTAAGTCATGCTCAATAAAATAAATAATCCGCTCTATTAGGGCTAATCGAACGCCAGAAAAACCTTGACAGAGCGCATGTACTTTACAGATCATCATAATTTTTGATAACTGTTTATCTATATTTTTACCAACACCAACAGCATGTGTAAGTAATAGATTATTTTGTAATATACTTGTTTCGACAGGTGTGATTTGTACATCACATAAAGGTCCAAAACCAGTATTTATTCCATAGAAACCCTTCAATCCATTTGCCATTTTTTCTACTTTTGCTCTGCATTCTTTTATTGTTTGAATGCTTTGGATTGTTAATTCTGCTTGCATTTTTCCTTGAGCAATAGCGATAATTTTCGATACTGTTAACTTATCTATTCCGTATTTAAATGTCATTTTTTGAGATATCTGATTTTCTTTACTAAGTTATTCTTATTTTTGATGCCTATTGATATCGTTTAATACACTAATTAATTACTTTGAGTTATCAAATTGAAATAAGACATATTAGATATTTTTTAGCAGTTGCCGAAGAGTTACATTTTAGAAAAGCAGCTGAACGATTATTTATTTCTCAGCCGGGATTGAGCAGGCAGGTAAAAGCTTTTGAAGAAGGGCTAGGAGTTATTTTATTTGAGAGACATACTCGGAAAGTGGTTTTAACAAAAGTTGGAGAATATTTGAAAATAGAATTTTCACTTCAATTAAAGACACTTTCACATACTTTTGAGAATGCAAAAATGTTACATCATGGAAAGAAGGGAGTATTAAAAATTGGATATGTAGGCTCTGCGATGCAGGATGTTATTCCTGATTTATTACTTCGTTTTGAAAAAAACAACCCTAACATCTTATTTAATTTACAGGAGATTGACAACCAACATCAATTAGATGATCTTTTGTCTTTTTCATTGGATATTGGTTTTGTAAGGTTAGAAAGAGTTCCCAGGACTTTAGAAATTAAAACAATTTTAAAAGAAAATTTTTGTTTGGTTTTACCAAAAAATCATTTAATTAATGAAGATAACTTTATAAGTTTAGCACAGTTTAAGGAGGAATCTTTTATTCTTTTTGATGCAAAATATAGTACATCTTATCACGAGAAAGTAATGCAAATTTTTGATGATTGTGGTTTTTCTCCACTTAGCTCTCACAATACAATTCATTCAAGTTCTATTTTTAAATTAGTAGAAAATAATTTTGGAATTTCTATTGTTCCAAAATCGTTAGCACAAAAGAGAGGTCATAATATTAAATTTATAGAACTAGTGTCTATTTCACAAAAAACAACTCTTTCTGTTATTTGGAATAAAAAAAACACAAATCCTATTTTAAATGATGTGCTAAGATTACTCTAGTTTGAACTGATTATATTTTGTGGAGAGTGTATATAAACATAAAACCCTCTAAATCAGAGAGTTAAAGGGTTAAAAAGTGGTACCTCCAGTACTAACACCATTGATTTAACTAACTAGACCTGAATATGTTATATCAATAGACTTTACACAATGAGTAAAGTTATATTCGTTTAGTTTATACATTGTGTAAAGAAATTTCTTCTGTGTAAAGTTCGTAGAATAACTTAAACCTGAAAGTTTTTTCACTTATTTTCCAATATTTTTTTCGTTTTACCATTCAGGGTTATACTTATACTCAGATAGTAAGATTTATTGATTGTTGGTTTAATAAATTGTTTGAACTATTTAATGAGGGATTTGGTGGATTGACACCTTTATACCAAATCAGAAACGAAATCCAAAAGGAATCCGAAGACCTATCGTTGAGATACGATGAACTTGGAGGTGGGAAACCAAAGTAATCTACATAGAGGATTGGTTGAGAGTAGGAATAGATTGAATAACTACCGTTGTGAACTCCCTTGGAAGTATCACGAAACATCTTAGGGAAAAACTAAAAAGTTTCCTTAAGGTGGATTGTATCCTCTTTGGAAGTATAATTATAGTTATAGTTAGAAAAGTTTGAATAAGAAGTTAATAACCTCGAACTGATAAGTATATATAGTTAGAGGTTAATACATTTAAATTAAACATTATGATATCAAAAATATATAGTTCTAATAAACCATTATTCAAAGTTGGAGAGAGAAAGGGACATAGTAAAAAGACCATAGAAAAAATGGTTGAAGAAAGATTAAAAACGAAAAAATCAAAGAAGAACTCAAAACCAATCCCTAAGAAAAAAAAGAAACTTGATGAATGGTTTAGGGGTAAGGAACAAGAAATTAGAAAGAGTAGGAAATGGTAATTTCTTAATATTTATATAGAAAGGAAAACAAATTATGAAAAGAATAAATTTAAAATGTAAAAACTTAAGTCCAAACCAGAGGAGAATCCGTCTCCAAGAATTATCTGGAATCCCAATTTCACAGAGGGATAAAAAGAGGATATTGACTGAAAACGTAGGTACGATATTACCTATGAAGTATCACGATAGAAATAAAATCCAATCTTCAGTAAATAAATCAATGGGTATTGATGAGTTGGAAGATGAAGATGAGGTTGATTTAGAAGAGATTCTTAAAGAAATGGGGTATTCTGATGAAGAAGGATTGAAACCAAGTGATTTTGAACTCACAGATGAAGAATTACAATCTATTCAAGATGAGTTAGAGGATGATTCCGTTAACGAATTCAATTCACCATCTAAAGGATACAAAGAAGGAAGAAAACTCGTAGATACTCTTCGTAAAGGGTTGTTCAGAAAGTTCTCTGATGATGATTTAGATGAGTTTATGGATGTAATATCAAACTCATTTAATTTAGTAAGAAAATAACTGAAAAACTATTAACATATATATTTATATACAGATGTTTAAGAAAAGAGATTACGAACAAAATCCGAATCAAGAATCACACAAATGGAAACAGAAAAGTGGAACATCATGTGATGATATAACCTTCTCCAATGGAGTAAGAGAAATCAACTTTGATGAATGGATACAATTAGAATACTACTAACACTTAAAAGGAATAACACAAAATGACAGAAAGATTATCAATTGAAGAATTAAAAAACATTTACGGAGTCACAGAGAGGACTCTGAACAATTGGAAGAAAACTAAAAATCTTCCTTTATTACAAATATCCTCACAACACAAATACATCTATAAAGATGATTTGATGAAGTGGGAAAAAAGTTTTATCCACTCGTAATTTAGTTACTTTTCATCGGAGAGAGAGGGTTATCATTTATTTGGTAATCCTCTTTTTTTATTTAATCCAACACAAAGTCAAACTAGTAAGGTTTCCTTTTAGAAACCTTACAATATGTATCAACACTTCCTGTTTCTTCATTTACAAAATCCAAATGTAATGATACATAATCATCATCTTTAACGGACATACCACAACATTCACAATACTGAATTTGGTATCTATTCTCATCTAATTCCGAATGAGTTAGAAAATCCTTTGATTGATTGGGGTAGAATCCACAAGAACAAACATAGGTTTCTTTGAAAGGTTTGTGGATATCATTTATATGATTAGAAGGAACTTCTTTACCACAATTTTGACAATAAACTTTTTTCATCATTTATAACTTACTTATTATTTCGTTTCTTCTGTTTATATCTGAACTTGTTTTCTAATGAAGATAACCTTTTTCTTATTGGTCCATCCACTCAAAAACTTTATCACCCATTTCACCAACCCAATCTCTTACCTTATCATAAGGGTGTTGAGAAATTTCATTGGATTTACTACCAATTTTAAAGTTCTTAATTCCATTTTCAGAAATCATATATCTACCATATCCCTTGTAGATTTCTCTTAGATTATCTCTAATATATTTCTCATCCTTACCTTCCCATTTGATATCCTTATTGTAGGTCTTTAACAGATTTATAACTTCATCTCTTTCACCTACATAAAGGTTTCTAATCCATCGTTTCTCTATATCCCTTCTTCTCCTTTTCAACTTAGGTTCGAACCTTATATAATACTTTTCTGTGATGGTTAAATTTCTTTGTGGGTCATATATCTCCCTACCCTTTAACCTCTCACTATCTTTTTGTGTTTGGGTGAAAGTTTTACCTCCCATATCCTCCATATTTCTCATTTTATTCTCGTGGGAAGGATTGTTTCTTTCTGTTCCTCTCTTTGTTGTATCTCCGTAGATATCGGAAGAATCATAGTGTTTCTTCATAGTATGTTCTAAACCCTTTTCAATCATTATCAATCTTCTTGGTTTTATCTTTCTGAGATTGACTGAACAATTGAAATCATAATCTTTTGATAAATCTCCTATAATGGAATATCCCGTCAACATCTTTCCGTTCCAATCTTTTATCTGTTTTTCTTTTTCCTTTATCTCAATTCGAATTTTATCCAACTTCTTTTTCATTTTAAGAAGATTCTCTTTCCCCTCAGAAATAAGTTTGTGGTGGTTTCGATATTGTTGGTAATACTTCTTTAATTCTTTATCGTTTTGGATTTTTTCAAACACTTCAGGAGGTTGAAAACCTATGAAGTATTTATCCTCTTTACTCTTATAACTTCTTTTCTTCATGGGACTAATATAATACTTGTTGTGGTGACAAGCAAATTTAAAATAGCTAACACACCACAAATTTACCTATGATTCTTATGTAATAACGATTTGATAAGAACAAAATGAAAAACTTAATAGAAGAACTAAGAGAATTAGAAATGTGTGGATTCATCTCATATGAAGAACTAATCATATGGACTAACAACATTGAACGACATATAAGAATTTGTGGTGACAGAAGAATAAACATTAGTTACCACACCACTAATTTACATAGGATGGTAATGTAATAACGATGAGGGTTTAAGATTCTCCCCTTCAATTTGAAAAGTGAGAATCAACAAAAATTAAAATAAATAAAATGATAAGACAACAAAGAAGAAAATTAGAAAGAAATAAACTAAAAGAAAGAATTTTATCTGAAGGGGTTTATGAGTGTTTAAATGGAGAAACATTTGAATACAAAGTAACTAATCTTGATGAATTAAGAAGAGAGTTTACTGGAAGTCCTAAATTGGTTGAAGGATTAAGAAATGGAACGATTGAACCATTTGAGATTTCAAGATTGTTGGAACAACTTCATGGTAAATTAGAAACTTCATGAAGTTTAATGGAACACCTTCTAAGAAGAAATTTCATGGATATAACTTCTATATCCAATGTAATGAGAGACTCTCTAAAAACAACAGAAAAACACTTCTAAGAACCTCAGAGATACATTTGTCAGAGGTTGAATCCAAATTGAAGATGGATGAGAGAAGAAAACTCAAAAACTTAGTGTTTGAACTAGATTCTACTCTAACAGATTATGAATTATTAGACCAATGGAATCGGATGTATGAGAACTTCGGTTATCTGATGAATGAGTTTAAAAAGAAATGGGAAGATGTTAGGATTAAAGACTTTGGAAATGAAAGTTTCAAACCTTCAATTGAGTTTGAAGAATTGGTTCAGAGAGTATCAAAGTTGGAAGGTCAGATGATGAGTATGAGATTTAAGAACATAAAAACATTAGGATAAAAACAATTAAATAATAGAAATATGACACAAGGACAAAAAGACCAACTGAGGTTTTATGTATGGAGAATACTGAAAGAAGGGATGAATGATGAACTTAAAGAGATGAAAAAAAGTGAATGGTTTCGGGAGGGTGTAGAAGATATTATACCAAACCCAAATGTAGATGAGATTATTGATTACATAGAACGATTTGAATGGGATGTTCATATTGGTCTCCCATCAATAACTAAGAAACACAATCATTGGGATTAAAAAAAATTTGAACAAACTTAATGTGGTGTTGACAACCAATATAGAATTAGCTACCACCACAACAATTTACATAGGATTCTTATGTAATAAGGGTGAGAGTTTCCTCCGTTAATAAAGTGAGATTCAAAAAATAAATAACCACAGATATGAATAATAGTAGAGTATGTTTAGTTCAAACAAGTAGTAACAAATTAAGTAAAAGAACAGTTTATGATGATTACAAAAAGAATCCAAATAAAGGAATAATGTATTTGAGATGTCCTCAAACTGGTTCCGAGTTCATAATACCTTTTAAAAATGAGAAGGAAAGATTGGAATGGATAGAAGTAAAAAAAGAGATTAGAGAGGAAATGAAATTAGTTTCCTAAACAAATGAAAAGAATGGGTTCAACGAATTCTCACCCACCATAAGGAAAAGAGAGTCAAACTAAATTTATTATTATGATAAATGGTTACAACACTGAGATAGTCTCAGTAATCGGAGATTTTAACTCCAAAAAGAATCAACTACAAACATTAGTTGATGATGTGATTACATCACGAAAAGATTTGATTGATTATTCAAGAAAAGTCTTGTTCCCTAATCATTATGGAACGAACCCAATGTTTTTGAAGGGTATTACTGAAGATGATAAGAAGGAATTAAGAACCTTTTTGTTTCCTAACCACTACACACCTGAGATTACGAAAACATATTACTGGAACGAGTAGGGATTTAGTCTGTGGTTAGACGAGTGAGGGAGGGAGGAGAATCTTTGGATTCGAACCTGTCGGTTCATCAACCTCTCCCTCTCTTTTCACTAATTAAAAATCAATAACATATGAATTGAATAGGTTGGACTCATCCCTCAATTGAGTTAAGTTTTAATTATTAGAGTGATTTAGGTTTTTTCATAATTTACCTAAGTCTCATTTACAGAACTAACCCTCATCAGAAATGGTGAGGGTTTTTTCATATAAAGAGATATTGAGAAAGAATAGGAATTAAGATGAAAGATTGATATAGTTTACAATATGAATTGAAATAGAACAACCTACAACTAACCAATTAAGGTCTTTCTCTTTTCTTTTGATATAACCAAATTTCTCTGTATGATTTTGATAGGGTGTAACTAATTAAGAGTATACCCCAAATGATATCAAAAATACACCTGAAAAGACTTGTTTTATAGGGAATTTGTTACTACATTAGAGTATTATTAGTAACAACCTAAAGTAGTATCAAGATGAAAGTATTTTATTCCAGAGTAAGTAGTGAGGGTCAATCACATTTAAGA